>Ga0105046_10003736_pt1 | contig 24167 bp, 19 predicted proteins | sample MAT03_FD_78385 | JGI IMG/M metagenome (GOLD analysis project Ga0105046, IMG submission 78385) | Freshwater microbial communities from Lake Fryxell liftoff mats and glacier meltwater in Antarctica - MAT-03 (megahit assembly) | ecosystem: Environmental > Aquatic > Freshwater > Ice > Liftoff...
AAAGCGCCGTTTTCTGTAAATCTAAGCTTAGCTTTGCAAGCCGGCGACGGGTCGATCTCAACAATTCTTTTGTATCCCGCACCGGTCGGGTGATTTTCCAAGAAGTTGAAGACAGAAGTTGGTTCATCTCTGCTTGTTGATGCGCATTACGGCTTTGTAAAGTGGCTTCTTGATGATGCGCCGCTGAAAGATTATCTCTCAGGCTCGCCAGCTGTTCATTCATCACGTGCTGCGCGCCAAGCAGTTCGGCATGCTTGTTGGTCAAATCCGCACTTTGCACCCTGCTGTCTTGCAACTCTGCAAGCAATCGATGCGCTTGCTCTTGCTGTATAGATTGTTCCTTAACTCGCTCAGCAATCTCCGCTTGGCTTGCCACCAGGGCAAGATTGGCGGCCGTCATCTCATCCTGACTGGTCTTTAAGGCAAGCCTCGCGGCAAAAAGTTCTTGGGTCTGAGCTTCAAGTTCGTTAACTATAGCATCCAGAGCTGGCCTTACATCTAAGGAAAGCGTCGCTGTAAAAGTGCAACCTTGAGCAATTGGATGTTGATAAACTATCTGTGGATCATCGGAGGTTGGAAAGATTAGGGTCACACCGGCTTTGGCAACTTCGGCGGCATTTCCTAAGAGCCACTCGTTTAGGGCAAGTGCCTTATCGTGAGGCTTCCACTCGCGCAAGATTTGGCCATCTAATGATTTAATCGCCAGATACTCAAGTAAGAATGGATGCTGTATGTCAACGGGATCAAAGCGTAGCGCCTTTGTTGCGCAGGGTATTTTAAACTCTACCTGCATTGAGCCCTGCGGATTCATGAGGACTTGGGTGATCGACGTCGCTTCGGAAAACCCATCTCCCAAGTCATAAAAGAGCTGCGAGACCAAATTGCTGTGAGAAAGAAGTGGCGGGGCAACCACAGGAATACTCGCCTTGACATAGGTAGGGTCAACCGCCGCTCTAACCAAGAATTGATAGGTCAATCCATCAGGAATGGACTGCAGGATATCGCTTGTTACTTTGCCCAGGTTCTTATGTTGTAACGCAAACTCTGAATACTCTGCCTCTACACAGGTCCGGTCCCAATCCGTGGCTGACAGACCCGCAGTTGTCAGCAGTTTTTCAACAGACTTACGGGTAAAAAACCGGATGTGGGTCTCGTCCATCAAGCCATCGCGGCGATAGTCAAAACGCCCCTGAAGAAGTTCGGCGATTATTCCTTGGTAGCCTATATTAGGAATTGAGATGAGTATCTCTCCGCTCTTTTTTAAAAATTGAGTAGCCTGAGCTAACACAACGTCGGGTTGATAGAGGTGCTCCAGAACATCGGCGAAGATTATATAATCAAAGGTTTCGCCCCGAAGTGTTTTAACCCAACCATCATCGTTTAAGCTGCCTACTATCATTCGATCACAAAATTGGCTTGCTTGGTCAGCAGCAACAGGATCGATCTCAATACAGGTTATCGCGCAGTCTTGCTGCTGTAACAGCCGTGTCATAATCCCTGTAGCGGGCCCCATCTCTAAAACCTTGGAGCCCGGCGCTATCCAGCGCAGCAACTTTGCAACAGAGGTTTCCCCGTCTAAAGAAATAGACCGCTCGTATTTGATAGCGCCTTCCATCGGATAGTCTCGGTCCCCCTTTGCAGGATCCAAACTTGTAACCTCTCCGAGTTGTATTGTCCATTGTGTTCGGCTCGAAAAGCTCCTGCAGGACACCGGCTAGCAAGTACTAAGACTTGACGGTCATGCTCACTCAGCTTAAAGCTCACTCAAGTGCTGCACGAATTTTCTGTCTGAAGGAACCCGTGAGCGCAGATTAATTTTTCACTTACAACAGGCTGAAGCTCTATGGTCATACCGCCGCGACTTTCCAATGCTGCTATCCGGCAAAAATACGCTACTGAGAATCTTAATCTTTCTGGCAAGGGGTTAGAATTCGGTGCTTATGATAGGCCCATGTTTGGCCTTAACGAGCTAAACATTCAATTTGCTGATTACTATTCTACCGAGGAGCTGCGAGATTTTGCCGCTCGAGACGGGGCTAATCCGGCCACTATTGCACCGGTAAGTCACATAATGAAAAAAGCAGATTTCGCTGAGGATTTTCCGAAGAATTTCGATTTTATAATCGCCTCACATGTTATAGAGCACGTAGCGGATACCGTTGGTTGGCTGCAGAATATGCACAAGGTTCTTGTGCCAGGTGGTTGCGCGTATTTTGTTATTCCCGATAAGCGTTATACCTTTGATATTGTTCGCCCGCCTTCTACCTTAGGCCAAATCCTAGAACGACACATTTATAAGCAAAATACCCCCGGCTTTGCCGCGGCGTTTGATACGGTTTATCTTTTTAGGGGGGTGGAAAGTCCTAAAGTTTGGAGCGGCGAAATTGAGCCTCGAATGCTTACTCCTAGATTTGATGCCAAAAAAGCCTTTGAAATTGCGTCCGATTATTACCATCGCAAAGATGCTAGCGTGCACACGCATGTTTTCACCTTTCACACTTTCCTGCGGATCATTGAAGAGCTAAGGAATATTGGTCTAATCTCTTTTGAAGTGCTGACCGCCCACGACGTGTATGAACCGTATAATGAATTCTATGTTGTTTTGAAAAAGCCCGAAATAGCCGGCTAAGAGCAGTTAAATACAGAGCAGTTACATAAAGAGCCGAGACACGGTTGATGGGTGCGAACAGCGACCGCTATCGTAACTACAAACTGGTTCGCCGTTGGTTCGGTAAGAGCCCAAAGCAGGGCTCTCCTTAACTCTTTGATATAGGTCGTGGCTGTAGTCGCCAATCGTAGGCGGTCTGCAGGGGTGATTTCGGCACGTTCTGCACACCAAACGATATCGCCTTTAAGACTGGCTTTATTTTAAGTCCCTCGACTTGTTCGAAACACATACCGCATTATTACAGGCGAGCTGACGAATAGTCATCGTTTGCAATCTCTCGACCGCGCATACTTTAGAATAAAGCATCAAGCCAACAAAAGAAGTGCCAACTACGAATAAATAAAAGAAAAGATCTGCGCCGCGGCCAACCCCGACCATCTCAGCAAAAATCTGAGTGATACCGGGGAACAAGATAGTCATCAATGCGCAGATCCAAATTAGAAGCGCGAAGAATCGATCGGAAAATGAGCTTCGAAAGTACCTGAGATAGAGTAAAAACAGGAATCCGCTCAAGATAACAAGTAAAGGTTGAAAAAGTTTCATCGCCGCAGAAGCTCCATGGTTGATTCCCAAACGATGTTAAATGCATTCGAGAGTCGCTGACCCTTGTTCAGCGAGTAACTAGTATAACGAATCGTTACAGGGACCTCCAAAAAATTTAAGTGGCAGCGCTTTATCTCGCTCAGGATTTGGCTTCCATGGGACATTCTATTCTGGGTTATAGATATCTGACTAGCAGCGCTCCGTGAAAAACAGCGAAATCCGTTATGTGTGTCAGTTAAAGCTAGCCCGGTTGTCAATCGAGTAAATAGCACTGCAAGTTTCAGGAAATAAAAACGAAACAGGGGAATGCCTACGGCGGAACCGCCGGATGCAAAGCGAGTACCCAAACAAACATCATATTTCCCGGAGCTTACGGGCTCGACTAAACGATGTATGTCCTCAACACAATGTTGCCCATCTGAGTCGAACGTCACGATCTCAGAGGCGCCGCGACTAAGCGCAAACGAGATTCCAGTCTGAAGGGCGGCTCCTTGTCCAAGATTAATTAGATGTCTAAGAACAAATACCCCCTCTGGCAGATCCAGTTGAGTAATCGGAACTGCAGAGCAGTCGTCTATTACGACTATAGTGTAATCTAGCTTAGGCTCGCTTCCATTTTCTGTCCGTCCGTGTGACTGAATCTCCCGCAGAACGCGCGGTAGCGATTCGTCTTCATTGTAAGCCGGTATAACGATCCAGCTGGAACTTTCTAGAGTTGAGGACTTTTTCAAAATGGTCTCTCGATCGGATGCCATACTAAATTTCTCTATCTACCTTATTCCCAATAATACAGATTAACCGCTGAATGTAATGATACGTGCTGATAGCTTTGCCTGATTTATGGCAAGAAATCAAAGTTGGCGACCGGCTGTTTTAGCCAACCTCATAGGTGGCGGTCGTGCCGAAGCTCTCAAATAAGTCGATGCCCTATTCCAGAGATAGGCCTCTGCTGCCCCTCCTATTACCAATGCTCTCTTTACCTTCTATATCCAAGGCTTTTATAATTTCTTAGAAATGAGTAATTCTACTCCACATACGACAGCAGTCTTTTTTATGGCCATGAGGCATTATTAAGATCGCCGGCTTAAAGCGCTTGTATAAATAGTTATGTTTGTAAAAACTCGCGAGACTTATCTTTTCAGCATCGATCTTGAAGATGTTCGTTTACTAATCCCGGGCGGAGAGAAATATCGTGAACGCGTGCCAGAATTGACGAGGACTCTGCTTGATTTTTTGCACAAATTTAATGTCAGAATCACGTTCTTTGTGGTCGGCGAAATCGCCCGAATCTATCCGGATCTAATAAAAGAAATAATGGCCGCAGGGCATGAAGTCGCGTGTCACACCGATAAGCATGTTCCGCTTGATAAGCTTGGCCCAAAGATGTTCAAGGAAGATTTGCTCAGAAATATTGAGGCCTTAATAAAAGCCGGCGCTGGAGAAATTCACGGCTTTCGGGCTCCTACATTCTCACTAGTTGAATCAACCTCCTGGGCGTACAAGATAATTCACGAGTGTGGATTGATTTATTCTAGTTCTGTTCTGCCTGCGCGTTCGCCGTTATACGGCTGGGAGAATTTTGGGCATTCCCTAAAATTGCTAGATGGGATTTGGGAAATCCCGATGACATTGGGGTCCGTTGGCCCGCTCCGAATTCCATTCGGCGGAGGGATTTATTTTCGAGTCTTACCGTTGTTGTTTTTGCAGTTGCTTTTTAAGCGTGCTGGCCCTGGACCTATTCTTGGATATTTACATCCGTACGATATTGATACAGAGCAAGAAAGATTTATGCACCCAGGGATTAGTGACAATAAGTTTTACAACTGGTTGATGTATTACGGAAGAAGGGGAGCGCTTGGAAAATTTAGTAAGTTTTTAGGGGAATACGAGGTAAAACCATACATCGAGCATATTCGACACTCAGTTTAGTTGCAGATATTACGCATATGCAAAGTTTCCAAGCAGCAACTAAGATTGAACACTCCGGTAAAAACGCACATCAGCGGTTAATCAAGAGGGCGGCGAGTCGCGATTTTTTGAACGGTTAGATCCTTTTGCAGCCATTTTTCCCAAATACAGTTTGCTACCGTTTCCGCTACTGCCGCGATCCCATAACCGCTCCAATGGGTGTCATCGGACCAAAATGGCAAGGTTTCAGCAGAAGCGCCGCGCGCAAAAGCCTGCAAGATCGGCGTCAGATCTACAATTCGGAGGGGATAGCTCGCTAGTTTTTTCTTTAACAACTCAAAAGCGGGCGGCGGCTGAGCCATGGGGCTCCAAGCGGGTGATGCGATAAGCCCCTCATATACCCTTGCAGCGGTCGGTATAAAAAAGACACAGCCAGCGCGATTCCACACTACAGAATCATAGGCAAGGTCAAGTTGCGGCGCGGCGTTAAGCGCAGACAACGTGTGAGCAGAGAACAATCCAACGGTGCGGCCGTGCACATCGACAAGCAGAACTGCGCTGCGTTGCCGATCGACCCAACGGGCCTCAAATCGACGTGCGACCCCGTTTAACAGACTGGGTGCCCGCAATATTGGTATATAAATTTTTCGTATCTTAGATTTAAATGTCTCATAGTTATCCAACGCACTCACTATTGCTTCCGGCAGCAACGGCTTTGCATAACCGATATCTAATTGCTTATTGAGCTCCGGCGGCGGCACCTCAAAATCATTGCCCTCATAGAAGAAAAAGTGGGCACGTGCGCCTTTAGCCAAGGGAAACGTGGTCAGGGAATCTTTAAACCGCGCCTCATAAGCGAGCGGGGTTGAAGGGTAGCTGAGGTTATAGTTCTTGATACCATATTTGTTAATGAGCACCTCAGAAAGATTCTGCTCCTGCGAGGTACCATTGGCGACGATAAATGAGTCCCCTACCAAAATATCTACCTCGCCCGCATACTCAGTCCGATTTCTATACCCACGACTGTCGGTTTTAAAGAATACGTCGCGACTTTGCGCCAACGACTGAGGTACAAAGGGGTCAATCACCAAAAGATCCCCGTGTGGCTGCTGCACAACAGCCTCTATATTGGGTTGATACACCGGCCTGTTAGGTAAGGAATACCGTTCGTTTTCACGATAGGTCCCATACTCGGGAGCGACCAAAAACTGAGCTGCGCCGATTACCACGCCAATGGCCAAAAGGCAGGAAACGCTAGCAATCAGCACCTCAATCGCACGCCGAAGCGCCACACCTGCGCCTACCAGAAGTACCAAAAGAAAAACCAGGTCAAAATAAGCGGGCAGCCCAAAACCAAGCCACCAAATTCCTGCAACAAGCACTAACGTTGGGATACTGGTGCTCACTGCTGCTAATTTATTCATCGTACTGACCACTCTCAGCGCCTTAGACAGGTGTATGACTTTCCGACTCACATTTCACTAACTGACGACAGGACTGAATCAGCCTGTTGCTCGATGCTTGTTCGTCTATCTTGTAATGGACAAGAAATAAAGCGTGACGTTACTCAAATATAATAGACTCTATTTCAATATCAACAACCGTATGTCCAGGGTCTATTCGTAAAGTTTCAATTACGCCGGAACTTTTCCACTTATAATGTGTTTTGAGATTGTACGTTAACTCCTGAACTCGTCCGTCTATAGTAAAAGGAATTTCGAAGTACTTCTTGTTTGAACCCCACGTTCCGTCATCCCTTGATACCCAATAAACTGAGAGATAATCTTGCTTCCCAATATTTTTATAATCACTTGGTGAATATTGAGGGCTTTAAATAAGGCTTTGGGGAGCCCAAAATAGTAATGAAAGGAGCGGCGCGCAGATTATTGGCGCTGCAGAATGAATTATCTGCGGGATTTTTTTTGAAATTAGAATGAGCGGGAAACCTCCCACAAGAAGAAAATTTACCACAAGAGGAAAGAAATAATTTCCGTAGGCGGGGACGGAGGAAAATGAGTACGCCGCAAAATATGCAGCAGACCAGGCGCATACATATAGCCATTGAGGAAAGTGTGCTATTTTTGATTTAACACTTACCAAAAACAATCCTGATAATCTTCCGAATATAGAAAAGTACCCACTGCTGCAGAATAGTACTCGAGATAAAGCAACGTGTGAGAAGCGCTCGTCAACTGGCCACCAGAATCCTGTTTTTCCTTGATAAAATTTAGCAATTGAAGAGTGGGGCACCGGAAAGTGATAAAAAGAAGTCAGAATCGCTGACCATGTGCCGCTTACCAATAAGAATGGAGCCCGTGTTTTTAAGATCGGCAAACCTTGGATGAATGGAGCAAGAAAAAGAATTCCCGCTGTAAAGATGCCGTCAGGGCGGATCATGACTAGTGCTCCAGTCAAGAGAGAAGCGGTTACAGGGCGATTCTTTTGCAAAGCAAGTAACACTAACAGATGTATCGTTGTAAAAAATGTGGTCTCCATGCCAGCGATGCCAGCCAAAGTTGGTGATAAAATTGCAAGGCAACCAGCAAATACGCCGACAAGGCTTCGATCGATAAGTAATTAAAGCAAGGCACTAGTAAGGGCCGAGAAAAATACAAAAATTACGACCGATGCATATTCAAGATCGAAATTAAAGTATGCAAAAGAAGAGATGAAAAGTGCATACAGAGGACTTGTTGTTCCAAGAAGCGCTTCACCAGGGTTATAGGCAAGACCATGCCCTAGCGCAAAATTTTTAGCGTGGCGTTAGGTTATATAAACGTCATCCATCAGCGGGAAGAAATTTTTTGTAGTAGTAATCGATAAAATTAAAAAGCAGAAAAAGGCTGTAATGTCATATAAATAGTGGTTAAACTTTAAAGTAGTATCTTTTTTTTTCATTTCAGAAATCCCCGGAAGCTGTTTGCCCCAGTCTTGGCTAGCAGCATGAGCTCCTAGCCAAGACGTTGGTAAGTTGCGTTACCTGTAGTTGCAAAATTAAAAGGTATAAACCATTTGAACGATTCCGTAATAGAACTTTTTGGTCGAGATGCAGTAAAAAATGTATCAATCTCCGCTTAGCAGCGAGGAGTTAGAGAACTGCTAATACCAGCTCTGGAGGAAAAGAAAGAACAGTGCCTGGATGAGCAGCCTATTCCAAGCATTCCCTGTTTGGCACAAGTCATAACGGGAATTAACCTACAGATAGGATTTCTATGATACGTACACTGCCCTAGCGCAGATTTGCGCAGCTTGAAGCCTCGTAGACAACTTTTGAATATTTCTCGGTCTGTCGTAAGTCTAACGATTTAGCAGAATATTTTTTGTTAGTACCGGACGATTTTTAATTAATTTTCCAGTTGTGAATGTTGGGCTTGGATTGGGCTCGCAGCAGTCTGTTCTCAAAGCGGCTTAAAATATTCAAACGGCTGCAAGCACGCGTTACAGGAGTAGAGTGCTTTGCATGCGGTGGGGCCAAACTCGCTGCGTAGGCGGGTGTTGCGGCTATCACAGTATGGGCAGGGGATTGTAGGTGGTTTAGCAATTGTTTTGCTGCCGCCGATTTTAATTAGATTTTCAGTATCGTCACGATTGCCTTGGGGCGGTGCGATGCCGTAGGCGCGTAGTCTTTCGCGTCCTGCGGGGCTGATCCAATCGGTGCTCCAGGCTGGGGCAAGTACGGTGATAACTTCTGCTTGCTCAAAGCCTGCGGCGTGCAGCGCCTCTTTTATGTTCTCAACTATCACATGCATCGCGGGGCAGCCGGAGTAAGTCGGCGTAATAGTGACGATTGCGGTGCCGTTTTTAAACTCAGCTGCGCGCACGATTCCAAGGTCTACGATTGAGATCGCTGGTACTTCCGGATCAAGCACGGATTCTAACACCGTAAAGATACGTTTGTTGGGTTCGTCAGCTATTTCGCTGGTAATTACCCCTGTGTTAATCACCCCTGTATTTATTACCCCTGTGTTAATTACCACTGTGTTAATTACCACTGCGCACCCGGGAACGCCCGAGGCAGGACTTGCATCGTTGAAAGTAGGTGGCTTAAGTGCTCGGTATGCAGCCCGCGTCGGCCGCCGTTTGCAAAAGCTTGGCGGTCCTTGGGGATCATTAACGTTGCTTGTGTGAGTGTTTCGGTAACTAACTTTTGCCAAGTAGTTTTCGCTGATTCAAGTTTAATAGCGTTACTACCTAGAGTACCGAGCAGCGCTTCAGATGGAAGCTTGAGTTCTGCTGTGTAGCGCCACAGTAAATTAAGCGCTTCTTGCATAAAGTTATGACTAACCGCTGTGCCGTCACCCAGTCTTAAAACCCAATTACTACTATGACGCAAATGATAGAGGTCTTCTTTGTGGCATTTAGCGGCCCAGCCAGCGAGTATTTCGCTGCCATGATTGTTAGCGTCCATTAATATTTTTAAGAGCTCAACGTTGTAAGAGTCAAACAAAAACTGGCGCAGCATTGTAAACGCAAAGTCGCCGTTTGGTAATTCTACTAAGTGAATATTTCGAAAGTCTTTGCCATCGCGCAGGAAAGCTAGTGAATCTGCGGTTTCAGAATTAGCGCCAGCGCCAACATCAGAGCCGGCATTGGCAACTATCTCTAGGCCATTGGCCGCATGACCGATTAAATCAAGCGCTATGTTTGATAATGCGATGTCTTCTTCAAGCATCGGACCGTGGCCGCACCACTGCGAAAGCCTGTGCCCTAAAATTAGCCGGTCATCACTTAGTTCAAGTAGTAATTGAATTGAAGGGGCGAGCTGCGCTAAATTTCCGATACTCATTAAAAACCTTTCATGCCGCGCGGTACTGCGTAAAAACTTGGATGGCGATACGCTTTATCATCGCCGGGCTCAAAAAAAGATGGTCTATCTGCTGGTTCTGTTGAACTAATGTCGCTTGCTTTAACAACCCACATATTCACTATCTTACCGCGGCGTGCATAGACGTCGCGCGCTGATTGTAGCGCCATCTCTTTGTCTGCAGCGTGAACTGAGCCTGCATGTTCATGTGGTTCACCACCGGCTGCTTGAACAAACACTTCCCAAATTATTTCACTCAATTTTCAAGCTCCAAAATAATTACTGCGAAACTTAGCGGCGTTATATCTAAATATCCTGCATCTACTTAATCTACTGTGCGTGTTTTTGCGCATAAGCAAGTGCTGCATCTCGCACCCATGCTCCGGCAGCGTGTGCTGTCTGCTTTGCCGTCAGGCGTTCTCTGTTACACGGCCCATCACCGCTAATTACCGCTTTAAACTCGTCCCAATTAATGGGCCCAAACTGCCAGTTGCCAGATTCTGCATCTAATTTCAGGTCCGGGTCTGGAAGTGTTACGCCGATTGCATCCGCTTGTGGAACTGTAAGATTAATAAATCTTTGGCGCAGTTCGTCGTTTGATTTTCGTTTAATTCCCCACTTAAGCAATTCACCTGAATTTGGTGAATCGGTATCACTCGGTCCAAACATCATTAAAGATGGCCACCACCAGCGATTGACTGCATCTTGAATCATCGCTTTTTGCTCCGCTGTTCCGTTTGCTAAGATTGAGCAAATTTCAAAGCCCTGCTTTTTATGAAAGTTTTCTTCCTTGCAGATTCGCACCATGGCGCGCGCATACGGTCCGTATGAAGATTTAGCCAGCGTGGTTTGATTCACAATCGCTGCGCCATCTACAAACCAACCAACACAGCCGATATCAGCCCAAGAAAGGGTTGGATAATTAAAAATGTGTGAGTACTTAGCTTTGCCGCTTAAGAGCTCGTCATACATCTGCTCACGCGAGGTTCCAAGAGTTTCAGCGCCACAGTAAATATACAGGCCATGCCCCGCTTCGTCTTGAATTTTTGCTAGTAGCGACATTTTTCTGCGCAAGCTGGGCGCGCGCGTAAGCCAGTTAGCTTCAGGCAGCATGCCCACTATTTCAGAATGCGCATGTTGGCCCATCATCCTAGTTAACTGTTTGCGATATTTTTCAGGCATCCAATCACGCGGCTCGATCGTTTCACCCGCTGCTATGCGCGCTTCAAACTGTGCAAGCAGCGCCGGCTCATCGGCGCTATTCTTTAAGGTATTAGCAGGGGCACTTAAATTAGTGGACATATGAAAACGCTCCTACGGTTAGTGTATCGAAGCTTTGTATCTCTGGGCAATATAAACCCTATTTGAGGGCCTAATTATACATGGGGACTAAGGTATCTGAGGGGATAAGTTATCTGAAGCTACCTTAGCAGTAACTATCCCACCTTAGCTATAACTCTCCCGCGCCACGTCCTCAAAGCTGCGGGCAAAATTTTCTAGTAATACTTTACTAGTTGTCTGTTTGGCTACTGTGCGCAGGCCGGCGGCGGCTTCAAACATTCCAGCTATATTAAACGGCTTGCCGGCTGCGACTGCTAGGTAATTTTCAACGGCTGTTAGATACCCCATCATGCCGCAGAGTTCGGTGTGCACGTACATTTTTTTTGCGCGCCGTAAAATCTCGGAATCAGAGCTATTGGGCATGACTAAATTTTCGCAGCCGGAAACTAATTTTATCTGTTTATTTGCCGCTATAATCTCGCAGCTTGCAGAATCAAGGCTTGCGCCTACTGCATTGACCGCTAGTAAATCAATCGGCAATTTAAGAAAGCGCGGTTTCTCGCTGCTGTCCAGCACTGTGATTCCGTTATCGGAAAGCTCTTGGCTAGTTTTTTTATTAGGCTCAAGTACGGTAATCATTACGCCGTCTTCCTTTAAGCGCGAAACCAAATGCTGGCCGATATTTCCGCAGCCTAAAATTCCGAAGTGCAGTTTTTGCCAATCAATCCCTGCTGCATCGACGTATCCGCGCATTAACTGATAATTTCCTTCGCCCGTAGGTTTGCTTGTGTCTGAAACTATTACACCGCGAAAACGCTCGCTCATAAACTGTAACGAGCTAATCCCATTGCTTAGCATACCGTGGCCAAGGTCTTGTCCGGTTACTATGCGAATGCCCGCGGATTCTTCAAAATCAGCCAAACATTCAAGCGCCCACGATAGTGCTTCTATGTCGTTACTTTCACCGACGCGTCCGTTTGCAGCGGGTAAAAAAACGCATTTCCCGCCGACCACGCGCGCTAGCTCAGGTAGCCCCATTGAGCCCGCAATCCTAAAAAGCTTTGACCAATAAGCTTTTTCTTCCATGCCGACTCCAAGTGACACCGCCTCTTGCTCAGGGCTAAAGCCTGAAAGGTTTGCGCGCGCGCTCGGCACGATGCGAAAGCCGCCTAGGGAAAGCTTTTGCGACTGCGGCTCACCGTGAGTTCCGATACACAGCACATCACCGCGGGCATTTTCGTAGCGGTAAACCCACATTTGTATCGGAGCATTAAAACGAGAGCTACAGGTTTCTGGTTTAAGGAGTGTGTGTTTCATCAAACGAGAATCTAGTGGAGCTGGTAACAATTGGCTAGTCTTTATAGAATGAGCAATATTTTTGAGAATCTGCCGCAGCCTTTACCGTTTGATAGATTGATTGAAGATGTTGCACAGGCTGTATCAGCGTTCGCGGCGCTATCGGTCAGGGCGAATACTGAGCTAGAGAAACTAGTTAACGAGGCTGCGGCAAATTTTCTAGCAAATTCTAAGGGTATTTCTTGCGCTGAAGCGCTAAATCGCTTTGATAAAATAACTCGTGAATTAACGGCAATCGTAGGTGTTGTTTCTCACTTAGAAAGCGTCTGTACGTCAGATGCCGTGCGCCAAGCTAACGAAAAACTGCAAGAATTAAGCGCCGAATTTTCAAGCGCACTTTACGCTAATCCGGTACTTTATCAGTTTTTCGCAGCTTTAAAGCCTGAGCCTGAAGATGCACGGTCGCACGCCAATTTAATCTTCGCTTTTGAATCATCCGGCGCAAAACTTGCGCCAGCCGAGCGTGCGCGTTTTATTGAGATTGAGCAGAAGCTTTCAGATACCACCACCCGATTTAGCCAGGCGGTAGTTGATTCAACAAAGGAATTTAGTTGGCATGTAAGTGATGCCTCAGCGCTGCCCGGCGTGCTTGCGTCCGATGTAGAATCAGCGCGTGATGCCGCCATTAGCGCGGGGGTTGAGGGATATAAATTTTCGCTGCAAGCGCCGAGTTATCGCGCCATCATGAGTTTTCACAGCCAAGCGCCGGTGCGCGAGAAATTTGCGCGCGCTTTTGGCAGGCGCGCTAGCGACGGAGCACATGATAACTCAGCCCGTGTTTCAGAGATTCTAAAATTGCGCGCTGAAAAAGCAGCGCTGCTTGGGTACCCAAGCTTTGCTGACCTAATGGTGGCAGATAGAATGGCCAAAAAAGCAGATAATATCACTGCCTTTTTTGATTCAATGCGTAAACCTGTTCTTGAGTCTGCCGCGCGCGATTTAACAGCTTTAACCAATTTTGCTCGCGCCAGCGACAAGTTGGCTGCCCCGCAAGTGTTGTCTGCCTGGGATGTTCCTTTTTATATGCAGCGATTTGAGGAGAGTGAGCTTGGGCTAGACCCGCAGGTTGTGCGTGAATATTTTCCGTTTGAGCCCACATTGAGCCGAATTTTTGGGCTGTTAGAGTCCGTATTCGGGGTTTCTTTTAAGCCCGTTGACCTGCCGGTTTGGTGGCAGGGGGTGCAGTCGTTTTCAGCCAACGGTTGCGAAGCTAGCGCTGTGAATGGACAGGCACGGCAATTCGGCAGCCTTTATACTGATTATTACGCACGTGATAATAAGCGCGCTGGTGCTTGGATGGACATGTTGGCACCGGGAATTACCGGTGTTCAGCGCGGCATCGGATTTATGGCGGGTAATTTTAGTAAACCTACAGCCGAGCGGCCAGCTTTATTGACGCATGAAGAGATAACAACGCTTTTTCATGAAGCTGGTCATTTACTGCACGGGCTAGTGTGTGAAACAAAGCGCGCTGTCGATGGCATGCAAAACGTTGCGTGGGATTTTATCGAGGTGCCTAGCCAGTTATTAGAGAACTGGGCATGGGAGCCGGTAGTTTTAAAACTCATCGGGCGCCACTATAAAACGGGTCTTGCAATGCCGGATGATTTAATCGCAAAAATCGTAAAATCTCGTTCGCTTATGAACGGTCTTTTTTATGCGCGCCACTTAGGAAACTCTAATTTAGACTTGGCGCTGCACACAAGTTACAGCGAAGAGCGAGACGGTAGTCCGGTTGAGTTTGCGCGCGGGTTCTTAAAAAAGTTCGTGCCGTTTATTTTAGATGATAGTGCACCGTTAAATGCTTTTAGCCACCTTTTTGATGCCCCTGAGGGATATGCGGGCGGTTACTATTCATACCTTTGGAGCGAAGCGTTAGAGGCTGATATTTACTCAGCGTTTGCGGGAGTAAACGTGCTTAATCGTGATGTCGGTGCCCGGTTTGTGCGCGAAGTGCTGATGCCAGGCGACACGCAAGATGCTGGCGTATTGTTTAAAAAGTTTATGGGACGCGGCCCAAGCCCAGATGCGCTGTTGCGGCGGATTACTGTTACGGCGGAATAAGGGCGAGATATAAGATCTTTTATTTTGTGTCGTCCCTATTCGCCTTTGCAGGAAATGCATTTTTACCGCAGGGGGCGCAGAGGGCGCAGGGGCGCGCAGAGGAAAATCAGCGGCCAAAGATTTTATTTCTTGCTACCAAACTTGAGCGCTGGACGGGTAGGATTCGAACCTACGACCAAGTGATTAACAGTCACCTACTCTACCAGCTGAGCTACCGTCCAAAGTAGATGCCCTTAATTTCAGTAGCATAAAGCTTAAACGCTGATCCAGACCTATTTTGCTACCGTTCGCTAAAAATCAGTTATTGATAAAAAGTATTCGGTGCTCTCGCCAGGAAGCTAGCATTTAGTATAACGTCTAAGGCATGAAGAGTTCCGAAGTTCGAAAAAAATTCGTTGAGTTCTATAAAGCTCGTGGGCATGTGGTCATTCCTTCAGTATCACTTGTGCCTGAAAACGATCCCTCAACGCTCTTTACCAGCTCTGGCATGCAACCATTGGTGCCTTTTTTACTCGGTGCTGCGCATCCGGAAGGAAAGCGCCTAGTAAACTCGCAAAAATCATTTCGCTCACAAGACATTGAAGAAGTAGGGGATAACCGCCACACAACTTTTTTTGAAATGCTTGGTAACTGGTCGCTTGGCGATTATTACAAACAGGATCAGCTGCCGTGGGTTTTTGAGTTTCTGACAAAAGAATTAGGTCTTTCAGCTAAGCGATTATACGTTTCGGTTTTTGAAGGCCAAGGTCCAATCGAGCGTGACGTTGAGGCGATAGAGATTTGGAAGCGAGTTTTTAAGTCTGTTGGCATTGATGCGCAGGAAGGGGATCGCATTAGGGCTTATCCAGCGCGCAAAAATTGGTGGTCACGTGCGGGCGTGCCCGAGCAGATGCCGGTTGGAGAACCTGGCGGGCCCGACTCAGAGCTTTTTTTTGAATACGAAAATATTCCGCACGACGTAGCTTTTGGTCCTGAATGTCATCCTAACTGCGACTGCGGTCGTTTTGTTGAGATCGGTAATTGCGTTTTCATGCAGTATCGTAAAGAAGCTGACGGAAGCCTTGCGCCACTTGCGCAGAAAAATGTGGATTTTGGTGGTGGATTAGAGCGCTTAACAGCCGCAACTATTGATACCAGCGATGTTTTTTTAACGGATGCTTTTGCTCCGATTATTAGCTACATCGAATTGAATTCCGGCAAGAAGTACGGCGAGTCCGTTGAAGTAACCCGTTACATGCGCATTGTGACGGACCATGCGCGCGCTGCAACTATGCTGATGAGTGATGGGGCTTTGCCGTCTAATAAACAGCAAGGTTACGTAGTGCGCAGGCTTTTGCGACGCGCGATTCGGTTTGCAAGATTGCTAGGATTGCCTGAGGGATTTTTACTAGAAATCGGTAAATGTGTGCGCGCAGTTTACGACGCGGAGTATCCGATTGCTGAAGCCCGACGAACTGAGGTGTTCCTGGCGCTTGCGACCGAGGAGAAAAAATTTACGGCGCTGATCGGTAAAGGATTAAAAGAAATAGAGAAGATTCCGCAGTTAACTGGCGCGCTCGCTTTCAAGATTTTTGAAACTTACGGTTTCCCTTGGGAGATGACCGAGGAAATAGCGCGTGAGCGCGGGCAAGTCATTGACCGGGCAGAATTTGAAAATGAGTTTAAGCGCCATCAAGTGCTGTCACGTGGTTCAAGCCAGGGGATGTTTAAAGGCGGCATGCAGGATCATAGCGAAGCGGTAGTTAAGCTACATACTGCAACGCATCTCATGCATGCAGCGCTGCGCTCGGTCTTAGGTCTGCATGTTTCGCAAAAAGGGAGCAATATTACCGGCGAGCGTTTACGCTTTGATTTTAGTCATGGCGAAAAAGTAACAGCGGAGCAGATAGCTACGATTGAAAAAATAGTGAATGAGCAGATTATTCGTGACCTGCCGATCTCTGTAAAAACTACGCAATATCAGGCCGCAATCGATGAAGGCGCGCTAGCTTTCTTTGGCGAGCGTTATCCTGAGAATGTGAAAGTTTACACAATCGGTGATTTTTCGAAGGAAATTTGCGGTGGTCCACACGCCGCCAGTACTAAAGTTCTTGGCGCTTTCAAGGTCCAGCGCGAAGAAGCATCAAGCGCTGGAGTTAGGCGGATTTACGCGGTTTTAACGTAACGATTGAGGCAAATTTAGGTTTAAGATGCGACTTAACTACAAAGAGCACTAAGAACAAACCCGAAAAAATACTGATTTTCCGTAAAATAGGGGCTTTTCTAAAAATAGTTGTTGCTTTAATCGACATCAAGTTCTCTAATTTCATCGATTTACATGGAAATTAGTAGGTTTCATAAAATTTAGGTCTTTCAATAAAACAGTGAAAGCTCTAATAAGTAATGATTGCGCTAGTGAAAGACAGCATAAAGCGGCTTTAGTGGCGCGATTTAAATTTAGGTTTTAGTTCGGATGCGCTTTCGGTGAGTAGTTGCCTCAGATCAGGAAAAATTTTTCCAGAGTAAGGGTGATGTCTCTCCCGAGAGGTTTAGATAGAAACAAAAAAGAGAATAATAAAAGTGAAAAATAAATCAGGAAAAAAAATCATGGCAAAAAAAACAAAGCCAACCATTAAGAAGAAGGCAGCTCCAGCTAAAATGGCTAAGACTACATCCGCAGGCACTTCTGCTTCAGGTACTTCTGCTTTAAGCACTTCTGCTTTAAGCTCCAAGAGCTCGATGACAGAATTGCCAAAGGTGCGTCAAGCATCAAAGCCGAAGAATACTCGCACGATGACCTACACTCAGAGCGAAGTAATCGAGAACTTACGTGCTTTCACCGGCATGCCAAAGCGTTCAAAAGCTAAGGATCTTAGCGGTGATATCGCAGCGTTCTTGGTTGACTCTCTAAAGCGTGGCTACAAGATTCCACTATTCGGAATCTGCAAACTACAAGTTCGTACCTCTAAGGCACGAACTGGTCGTAACCCACAAACTGGCGCTGCAATTCAGATTCCAGCCCGTAAACGTGTACGTTTCACCGCTACTAAGGCGTTGAAAACAGCTGTTCTTTAAGTAAAGACGGTTTAAAAAAAAGAGCCAGCCGGTTTACTGGCTGGCTTTTTTATTTGCCCCGTTTTTGGGCCTATTTTCTCTCCTCAAGAAATCTCGTAGAAGCGCCGTTATTCTGACTATGGCGCGAGCTAAAAGCTCAAATACCGGTCCTGCAATTTTAGTGGTTGATGACATCGCCACTAATAGATTTGTGCTGCGCACGGCGCTTGAGAATGCAGGCTATCAAGTATCAGAGGCTGAGTCAGGCGAGCAATGCCTTGAGATGTGTGAGCACAATCCGCCCTCAATTGTTTTACTAGATTGCGTAATGCCGGGTATCGATGGCATCGAAACGTGCAAACGATTGCGTGAGAAGCACAGGCGCGAGAGTTTGCCAGTGCTGATGGTTACAAGCCTGCTTGAGTCTGAGAATTTAGCCGTAGCGATTAGTGCCGGAGCGTCTGATTACGTAACAAAGCCGATCGATAAAACCGTGCTTTTAGCGCGGGTTGCATGCCAGGTTGAGCTGCAAAAATCTCATCGTCAATTAGAGCAAGCCTTAGAGGTGCAGCGCACAATTGGCGAAATGCTGCCGCAATCGTTAGTGGTGCAACGGGCTGATGGTGCAGTGCTATTTGCAAATTCCAAGGTACAGCCAGCCCTTAAACAACTATCGATTCATGAACTGTTTGCACAATTGTATTCGTCTATTGCTGCACCTGCATACGCCGATGCGCGCGCCGTTTTAACTCGTGATCCGCTGGCAGAAATTGACTTTGAAGTTAGTAGCGAATCTGGAGCGGTGCGGGCGCTTGAAGTAACTTCACGCGCGGTTAGCCTAGCACGTGGGGAAACTATCAGGCTTTGGTTATGGCGCGATTTAACTGCAACCCGTGACTTAGAGCGCAAGCTTAACGAGCGAGTGCGCTTAGATATGGTAAGTTTGTTCGTGGGCGGGGTGGCGCATAATTTTAACAACATGCTAATGACCGTGGCTGGTGCCGCTGAAATGCTGGCACGCTCAGTTCCTGATAACGCACGCGCATTGCGCCTACTCGATATTATTTTGGAAGGTACTGCCGCCGCCACCAGATTTACCCGCAAAATGAACGTTTTCACCCGCCCTGAACTAGAGGGAGTGACGGGACGTGGCGAGTCGGTTGAACAGATAATTTTTGCAGTTATTGCAGTCTTGGAGGAGGAGTACGCGGGCCGGATGCAGTTTGAGGTCAATCTGTCAGCTGACCTTCCGGAGAGTGCAATGAACCTCGCACACTTAAGCGAAGTGGTGGCAAACTTACTGCGCAACGCAGCGGAATCGATCGGTGATAAATACGGTCACGTCACGGTATCAGTTTCGTATGCAACGGGCAGTGAAAGCTTAATTGCGATTATCGCTGATGATGGCATCGGCATGGGAGCTGAAGCGCTGGGCCGAGTTTTTGAACCGTTTTTTTCTAGCAAGAATCTTGATGATCGAAACTCCGTTAGCATGCGAGGTAACGGGCTAGGTCTGTGGAACGTTTACAATCTTATAAAGTTAGCCGGTGGCGATATTTCAATTGAAAGCGCTAAAGGACACGGCACGGTGGTGACGGTGTTGTTACCGGTAAAGGCTAGTGTGCTCGCTAAAAAGGCACTCGAAAAATAGATTTTCTCGTATGAATATTTAGGTAGGGCCGCAGAACAAAGGTTTTAATCGAAGAGCCCCAAAGGGGCGAAATCTGATTAGCCTGGGGTGAATTGCCCCGCCGTAGCCAGCACAGGCGAAGGAGGGAGCGCAGCGGAGCCCCAGGTAATGCATCCCCCGATTCGAGCCCTGTAGGGGAGAACTGCACCCCAGAACTGCACCCCAGGCTACTCAAATTCTGCGCCTTCCGCCGTCGCCCTTCGGGCTTTGGCGGGACAAGTCAGCGCAGCGGACTATATTTGATAAATAATATCCTGTGAGATCACTCCGGCAGAGCAGGTCGGTGCGCAACATAGCAGTACCATGGAAAAGTTTTTTTTCTGCTGTCGTACCAACTCCTGTCTCTTAGCAAAAATAGCTACCGAAATACCGCGTAATGAGCTATTTTTTACCGATGCAGGCACAGAAAAATAACATCTTTGCAAAAATTATTCGGGGTGAAATTCCGTGTAAAAAAGTGCTCGAGACTGATAACTTAATAGCTATTCACGACGTTAATCCGCAGGCACCTGTGCACGTATTAATAATTCCTAAGCTAGACATCCTGAACCTGTGCGATACAGCACCAGGTATGGAGCTGTTGCTTGGCTCGTTATTGTTGGCGGCTGACCAGGTGGCTAAAATTTTAGCGGTAAAAGAATCTGGTTACCGGGTCGTAATTAATACCGGCAAAGATGGCGGCCAAACGGTTGATCACCTGCACGTTCACCTGCTTGCTGGACGTGCTTTTAGTTGGCCGCCGGGATAAAAACAGTTACGCGCTTTTTGTTTTTTTTCTCTTATTTTACCGCATTTGTGATTTTAAAATCTCGTTACCCTTTAAAGGAAAAAATATGACGCTGCAAGAAGATTCAGTGCTAGTGAATGTCGATGCAACGGTTGCAACTTTAACGATTAATCGCCCGCAGGCAATGAACGCGCTTAACGTAGATGTTTTAAATTCAATAATGCTGCGTTTAGAAAAGACGCTTTTACAATCCGAAATTCGGGCTGTGATTATCACCGGTTCTGGTGACAAGGCTTTTGTGGCTGGCGCCGATGTTGCGCAGATGCATGATCTTGGGCCGCGCGCCATCGCTGACTATGTCACTCTTGGGCAGCGCACTATGCGCATGCTAGAGACTGTGCGTGTGCCGGTTATCGCCGCAGTCAACGGCTACGCATTAGGCGGTGGCTTAGAGCTGGCACTGAGCTGCGATATTATTATCGCCTCAAAGCTCGCTAAATTTGGGCAACCGGAAGTAAACTTAGGAATAATCCCTGGGTTTGGTGGCACGCAAAGGCTGTTGGCGCGCACCGGAATCGGCGCTGCTAAGCGCCTTATTTTGACTGGGGAAATCATAAGTGCAGAAGAGGCAAAAATGATAAATATTGTTGAGATCTTAGTTGAACCCGCAGAGCTTATGGCAACTGCTAAAAAATACGCCGATATGATCGCTTCTAAAGCACCACTTGCGGTGCAGAGCGCTAAGAAGATTCTTACAGAAACTGCTGGCGCTTGGCAGTTAGGCGGATTGCAGCGTGAAGTAGAGGAATTTTTAAAACTTTTTGCAACTGCTGATAGAGAAGAAGGAATGGAGGCGTTTTTAAAACGGCGCAGCGCTGTATTTCATTCCCGGTAGTTTTTTATTTGAGAAAGTATTTGATTTTTTATGAGTGACTGGCAAGACGGAATTACATTTGGATTAGATGACGAGACTAGGGCGTTACGTGCCAGTGTGCGCGAATTCGCTGCGCAAGAGATTCTGCCGCTGGCAGCAAAAATTGATCAAGAACATTATTTCCCGCGTGAATTAGTAACAAAGATGGCGAAACTTGGCTTTATGGGTGCAACCGTTCCCGTAGAGCTGGGTGGGGCAGGGTTATCGCAGGTGGCGTATTGTTTATTAATTGAAGAGATAGCCGCTGCTTGCGCTTCAACTGCGATTATCGTCAGCGCGCATCATTCCCTGTGTACTTGTCCAATCATGGCTTTTGGAAGTGCTGAGCAGCATAAAGATTACGTTGTGCCGTTAGCTAACGGCACAAAACTTGGATGTTTTGCGCTATCTGAGCCGGGATGTGGCAGTGATGCCGCATCGCTTACAACAACCGTCACGCGCGAAGGTGATGCTTTTATTATTAACGGCAGTAAAAATTGGATCACAAACGGCCCCGAAGCTGACATAGTGGTGCTTTTTGCAACCATTGATCGTAACGCTGGACATCGCGGCGTTTGCGCCTTTGTGCATCCGCTTAATTTACCCGGCATCACCCGTGGTAAGGCTGAAAACAAACTTGGCATTCGTGGCTCGCCAACCTGTGGCATGACCTACGATAACGTGCGTCTTAGTCAGGAGCATTTAATCGGTGAAGTAGGCAAGGGATTTAAGATCGGAATGTCTACTCTTAACGGTGGCCGCACCGGAGTGGCAGCGCAAGCTATCGGCATCGGAAGGGCAGCGCTGCGCGATGCACTGGCCTACAGTAAAACTAGGGTAACCTTTGGCAAAGCTATCTGTGAGCATCAAAGTATCCAAAACTACTTAGCTGATATGTTAGTGCGCCTTAATTCTGCACGCTGGCTTACGCTTTCAGCGGCGCATTTAAAGGATTGCGGGCAAGAATATGCGCAAGCAGCCGCAATGGCTAAGCTTGCGGCCTCTGAAGCAGCTACTTTTATCGCCAACAAAGGGGTGCAGATTCACGGCGGCTATGGGTATGTGGTAGACTATCCAGCAGAACGTCATTTGCGTGATGCTAAGATTACTGAAATATATGAGGGCACAAGTGAGATTCAACGCATGGTCGTTGCCTCAGGTCTAATAAAAGAGAGTTAAATTGTTCGCATTCTAAGGGAGTTCTTAGTGTCCACTGATTCAAATTCTTCTCGTTCAAAAACTGATGCTGAGTGGATGCAGAGGCGTTATAAATCGCAACGCGAACGGCGTGCTCAGTTTGATTCGATCAGTTTTCGTCAACAGCCAGCGGTTGTGACCGCTGAATCGTTGGGTGAATTTGACGCTGCAACTGAGCTTGGATATCCGGGTGAATTTCCTTTTACGCGCGGCGTTCAGCCATCGATGTATCGCGGAAAACTTTGGACGATGCGCCAGTTCGCTGGTTTTGGAACACCCGCCGATACTAATAGGCGCTTTAAGTATTTATTAGAGCACGGGCAAACCGGCCTAAGTACTGCGTTCGATATGCCGGCATTGATGGGTTACGACGCCGATGATCTGCACTCTATTGGCGAGGTTGGGCGCGAAGGTGTTTCCGTTTCAACCATCGAAGACATGGAGGTTCTGTTTGCTGGAATTCCACAAGATAAAGTAACCGTTTCGATGACCATTAACTGCTCAGCAACGGTTGCAATGGCGATGTACTTTGCGGTTGCAAAGCGGCGCGGTTTAGCGCTCGACACGTTAGGCGGCACGATTCAAAACGACATGTTTAAGGAATTCATCGCGCAGAAAGAGTGGATCTGTCCGCCTGCGCCCGCGGTGAAGCTTGCCTGCGATGTAATTGAATTTTGCACTAGCCACGCGCCAAAATTTAACGGCATTAGCATTAGCGGCTATCATATTCGCGAAGCCGGTGCGACCGCGGTGCAGGAGCTTGCGTTTACGCTAGCCGATGGTCTTGGATATGTTGATCACTGTCTTGGCCGCGGCATGAAAATAGATGAATTTGCGCCGCGTTTAAGTTTCTTTTTCGATGTTCATAACGATTTTTTTGAAGAGATAGCTAAATTTCGCGCCGCGCGCCGAATTTGGGCTCGCTTAATGAAAGACCGCTACGGCGCAAAAAATGAGCGGTCGCTTATGCTGCGCACCCATGCACAGACAGCAGGCGTTAGTTTGACTGCTCAGCAGCCGATGAACAACGTGGCGCGAGTTGCGATGCAGGGTCTGGCTGCTGTTTTAGGCGGCGTGCAGTCGCTGCACACAAACTCGATGGATGAAACTCTATCGTTACCCACTGAGCAAGCCGCAAAAGTTGCGCTGCGCACGCAGCAAATTATCGCTGAGGAAAGCGGCGTTGCAAACGTGGTAGATCCATTGGGCGGCTCTTATTACGTAGAAAAATTAACTAATGATATTGAGCGCGAAGCGCTCGCCTATATTAAGAAAATTGATGATTTAGGTGGCATGCTGCGGGCGGTAGAAATTGGCTACCCGCAACGTGAAATTGCCGAGGCAGCGTATCAGTTCCAACAGCGAATTGATGCTAAAGAATTTGCGATGGTGGGAGTAAATTGTTTCGCCGATGACGGGGAGCAAGAGATACCCACCCTAAAAATAGATAAAACGGTTGAAAGCGAGCAGATAGCTGCTGTTAAGGCGTTTAAAGCACGCAGGGATCCGGCAAAACATCTAAAAGCTCTGGCTGCAGTGGAGCTTGCATGTCGCGAGAATCGAAATGTGATGCCTGAGTTGATTGATGGGGTCGAAAATGGCGTAACCCTAGGCGAAGTAGCGACTATTTACCGCAATGTGTTTGGGGTTTATCGAGATCCCGGTTTGATATAGAGTAATTGCCTAATGACTGCGGATAAAAATAAGCAAGAAAATTCGGCACCTGAAATTATTGCGCCTGTGCCGGCTGTGCCGGCTGTGTCGTCAGTGTCTTCTGTGTCTTCTGTGGGCGCGATTCCAATTCGCGTAATGATAGCTAAGCCCGGGCTTGATGGGCATGATCGCGGCGCAAAGGTTGTGGCGCGTGCTTTGCGCGATTCCGGCATGGAGGTTATCTATACCGGGCTGCATCAAACCCCTGAGCAGATAGTGCGGGCCGCAATCCAAGAAGACGTACAGATAATTGGTTTAAGCATACTTTCC
>Ga0105046_10003739_pt1 | contig 24167 bp, 24 predicted proteins | sample MAT03_FD_78385 | JGI IMG/M metagenome (GOLD analysis project Ga0105046, IMG submission 78385) | Freshwater microbial communities from Lake Fryxell liftoff mats and glacier meltwater in Antarctica - MAT-03 (megahit assembly) | ecosystem: Environmental > Aquatic > Freshwater > Ice > Liftoff...
CTTCACCGACCGCGACGGCAAGTTCCAGCTCTGCGCGCTCGCCGAGTCCGGCTTCGATCCGCTGGCCCGCACGACGAAGTTCATGCTGACCGAGGAAGCGCATCACATGTTCGTCGGCGAGTCGGGCGTCTCGCGCGTGATCCAGCGCACGTGCCAGGTGATGAAGGAAATCGGCACAGACGACCCGGCGCGCGTGCGCGCCGCCGGCGTCATTGACCTGCCGACGATCCAGCGCTATCTCAATTTCCATTTCGCGGTGACGATCGATCTCTTCGGCGCGGATCAATCGTCCAACGCGGCCACGTTCTACGGCGCCGGCCTGAAGGGCCGCTTCGAGGAAGGCAAGCGCGACGACGATCACCGGCTGCACGGACTCACGTACGCGGTGCAGGAAGTGGTCGACGGCCGCATCGTCACGCGCGACGTGCCGATGCTGAACGCGCTGAACGAGGTCCTGCGCGATGACTTCATCCGCGATTCGGTGGGCGGCATCGGACGCTGGAACAAGGTGATCGAGAAGGCCGGCCTCGCCTTCCGTCTCACTGTGCCGCACAAGGCGTTCAATCGCAAGATCGGCACGTTTGCCGATGTCCGCGTCGCGCCCGACGGCCGCGTGGTCATCGAGGCCGAATGGGCCGCCCACCAGTCCACGTGGCTGGCCTCGGCGGAGGATCGCGCGTTCGTGGCCTCGCTGATGGGCCGCGTGATCGCACCGGGCCAGTTCGCGAACTGGATTGCACCGCCGGCCATGGGCGTGAACAAGCAGCCGGTGGACTTCGACTACGTGCGGTTCAACTGATTGCCGATGCCGTTGCCATGAACGTCGATGCCGATCAAGCCGTACCCGTGTCGCCGATGCTGCGCCAGCACCTGATCGACCCGGAGATCTGCATTCGCTGCAACACCTGCGAGGAAACGTGCCCGCTCGACGCGATCACGCACGATTCGCGCAACTACGTGGTCGATCCGGCGGTGTGCAATGCCTGCAATGCCTGCGTCTCGCCGTGCCCCACCGGCGCGATCGACAACTGGCGCAACGTGCCGCGCGCGAGCGCGTGGTCGCTGGCCGACCAATTGCAGTGGGACGTGCTGCCGCCGCCGGCGGCCCCCGCACCCGACGACCCCGGCGGTGTGCCGGCGGAAATCGCCGCGATCACGGCGCTGGCCAGTGCCGGTCAGGGCGGTACCTCCGCCGCCCCGTGGTCGGCGGCAACACCCAGCATCAACCTGCATCCGCCGGGGCGCCCGGCGGTGGCCACCGTCACCGGCAATTTTCGCCTGACCGCCGAAGGCACGACCAGCGACATCCGGCACCTGGTGCTCGATTTCGGCTCGATTGCATTTCCGGTGCTTGAAGGCCAGACGATCGGCATCGTGCCGCCGGGGCGCGACGCCCATGGCCGCCCCCATCATGTGCGGCTCTACTCGGTCGCCAGTCCGCGCGATGGCGAGCGTCCGCGCTACAACAACGTGGCGATCACCGTGAAGCGCGTGACCGAGGACCACGCGGGCCAACCGGTCGCGGGCATCGCCTCGAACTATCTGTGCGCTCTCGAACGCGGCGCCCATGTGCAGGTGGTGGGGCCGTTCGGCGCGTCGTTCCTGATGCCCGATCATCCGGGCGCACGCCTGCTGATGATCTGCACCGGCACCGGTTCGGCACCGATGCGCGCGATGACCGAGCGCCGCCGCCGCCGCGTGGCGCTCGACGAAGGCGGCGACCTGATGCTGTTCTTCGGTGCCCGGACACCCGAGGAATTGCCCTACTGCGGCCCGTTGATGAAACTCCCCGCGTCGTTCATCGACATCAACCTCGCGTACTCGCGGGTCCCCGGCCAGCCGCGCCAGTATGTGCAGGACCTGATCCGCGCCCGCGGCGGTGACGTCGCGCGCCGCTTGGCCGATCCGCAGACCTTCATCTACGTGTGCGGATTGAAGGGCATGGAGCAAGGCGTGGCCGACGCGTTTCGCGAGGTCTGCACGAATCATGGCCAGGACTGGGATGCGCTGCTGCCCGCGCTGCGCGCGCAGGGCCGCTATCACCTCGAGACGTACTGATTCGCCGCGACCCACGTGACAGTGCAACGCCTGCTTTGCGGGCGCCTAGCGTCGCTTCATCGCCAACGCCCGCGTGTAGACGTCGTCGCGCGACAGACCGGTGACGGCCGCCACGACGCGCGCCGCCCGGGCGGGCGGCAACTCGTCCAGCAGTGCCTGCAGCCACCGCACCTGTTCAGGGGCCATCGTCGCGCCCTCGGGCATCGTCGCCGCCACGGGCGAATCGACGATCAGCACGAACTCGCCACGCTGGCGCTGCGGCTCGGCGGCGATCCATGCGGCCGCGCCGGCCAGTGGCAGGCGCACGATGGATTCGAACTTCTTGGTGATCTCCCGCGCGATGACAAGATCGCGGTCGCCGCCCAGCACGTCGGCCAGGTCCGCGATCGTCGCGACGACACGGTGCGGCGCCTCGTAGAACACCAACGCCCCGGCATGCACCGCCAGGTGTTCGAGCAGCGACCGGCGCGCCTTGGCCTGCGCGGGAAGAAACCCGACGAACACAAAACTTGCCGCGTCGAGACCAGCAGCCGAAACGGCGGCAATGACCGCAGACGGTCCGGGAATCGGCATGACCGGAAACCCCGCCGCTCGAACCGCCTGCACGAGCCGCGCGCCGGGATCGCTGATCGCGGGCGTCCCGGCATCGCTGATCAGCGCCACGCTGCGCCCGGCGCGCAGCCATTGGGCCACGGCGTGCAGCTTCTGGTCTTCGTTGTGCGCATGCAGCGCCACCGGGCGGGTCAGGATCCCATAATGCCGGAGCAGGATCGCCGACGTACGGGTATCTTCCGCGGCGATCATGTCGGCGCTGGCCAGGACATCCAGCGCCCGCAATGTCACATCGCGCAGATTACCGAGGGGTGTTGCCACCACATATAATGAACCCGCTTCGGCGCGAAACCGCGCTGCCGCCACATGCGGGTCCCGCGCGCTGTCCGCGCCCTCTTCCACCGCTGTTGCTTTCACCTTCGTCACGACTCGATCCGTTTCCCGTGGCTGCTATCACATCTTCGTCCCCTGCCCGCAGGTGGGCCATGCTCATGGGGGCCACGTTGCTGCTGGCCGCCGCATTCTCCGCTGCGCAAACGCCCCCGGCAAGCAACGATCCGGCGACGGCCCCGATTCGTGCGGGCACTGAACCTGCCCCTGTACCCGAGCCCGCGGACAAACCCGCGCCGGAGGTCGATGTGGCGATCGTGCTACCGCTCGAATCGGCGCAGTACGGCCGCGCTGCCGAGGCCGTGCGCGCCGGCTTCATGGCGGCCGCCGAAGCATCGGCCACGCGGCCTCGCATCCGTGTCTTTCCGCACGGCGACGATGGCGTCCTCACCGCTTTCGAAGCGGCGCGCGCCACCGGCGCGAAGGTCATTGTCGGCCCGCTGGTTCGCGACGACGTCCGCACCGTCGCCAGCCTGTCGCTCGACCTGCCGATGACACTGGTGCTGAACCAGCTCGACGAACTCGCCGGCACGCCATCCACGCTGTATAGCCTGGCGCTCGGTGTGGAGGGCGACGGGCGCTTGATCGCGCGGCGGATGCGCACCGACAATGCGCAGGCCATTGCTGTGGTCAATGCCGACACGCCGCTGATGAAACGCCTGGTCGGCGCGTTCGCTGCGGAGTGGTCGCAAGGGGGCGGCGCCGTTCCCGGCGTGTACGACTTCGTCGCGACGCCGGAGGCCCTGGTCACGCTGCGGCGCGCGTTCGTGCGGCAGCGGCCGGACGCCGCGCTGCTGGCTTTGGATGGCTCCAGCGCCACGCTGGCCAAGCCTTATCTCGGCACCACGCGCACCTATGCGAGCGGACTGGTATTCGAACGCGTGACGCCGGCTGTAATGCGCGACCTCGACGGCCTCGTGATCGTCGAGATCCCGTGGCTCGTCACGCCGCAAGCGGCGCAGTTCGCCAACCTGCCGCGCAAGGAGTTCGGAAGCATCGCGCTGACCCGGCTCTACGCGCTGGGACTCGATGCGTTCCGCGTGGCCCAGACACTGCGCGAAGGCGCGCCCGAGCGCTTGAATTTCGAAGGCGCAACGGGCCAGGTGACGCTGGGCGAGGATCGCCAGTTCCAGCGCGAAGGGGTGTTCGCCGTATTCCGTGCGGGGCAGCTTGCCCCCCTCGACAGGGCGCGCTGACGCCGCCATGCATGGACGCGCCGAAGTCCGACAGGCGTTCGGTCGGCTCCCGCGGTGAAGCGGAGGCGGCACAATTTCTCGAACGGCAGGGCTTGGCGATCATCGCCCGCAACTTCCGCACGCGGCGCGGCGAGATCGACTTGATTGCCCGCGATGGCGACACGCTGGTGTTCGTCGAGGTGCGGGTCCGGACCAGCCGTGCGTTCGGCGGCGCGGCGGCCAGCATCACCAGCGCCAAGCGTGCCCGGATGGTGGCCGCGGCGGGTGCGTACCTGGTCCGCCTCGGCCGCGAGCCGCCATGCCGCTTTGACGCGATCCTGATCGACGGCGCGGGGGAGCCCACGCTGACCTGGGAGCGGGACATCATCGAGGTCTAGCGGTCCGCCGACCGCATCAGGAAGCCCTTGCCGCGCCTGCTAGAATCCCGCCACCATGATCGACCACTCCAAGCGTATCCGCGGCCATTTCGCGGAGAGCGCGCAATTGAAGCTGGATGCCGCGGAGAGCCTGACGCCGGACATTGCCCGCGCTGCGGAAGTCCTCACCGAAAGTCTCTTTGCCGACGGCAAGATCCTGGCCTGCGGCAACGGTGGTTCGGCTGCAGACGCCCAGCACTTCGCCGCGGAATTAGTCGGCCGCTTCGAGCGCGAGCGCCCGGAATTGCCGGCCATCGCGATGTCGACCGATACGTCGCTGTTGACCGCGATCGCCAACGACTATTCGTTCGAACAGGTGTTCGCGAAGCAGGTGCGCGCGTTGGGCGCCAAGGGCGACGTGCTGCTGGCGATCTCCACCTCCGGCAATTCCGGCAACGTGATCGCCGCCATCGAGGCCGCGCACGCGCGGGAGATGCGCGTCGTGGCGCTCACCGGCAAGGGCGGCGGGCGGATCGGTGAACTTCTGCGCCCCGCCGACGTCAACCTTTGTGTGCCGCACAGTCGTACGGCGCGAATCCAGGAGGTCCATTTGCTCATGATCCATTGCCTGTGCGACGCGATCGACGCCACGCTGCTCGGAGACGAGGAGTGACGATGTCACGCATGGCCGCTGCCGTGGTCATGCTGGCGGCCGTGGTCATGCTAAGTTCCTGCGTCCCGGCCATCATCGCCGTCGGCGCGGGCGGCGCCGCGCTGGTCGCCACCGACCGCCGCACGGCAGGCGCGCAGGTCGAGGACGAATCGATCGAGCTCAAGATCGTCGACCAGATTCGTGTCCTCTACGGCGATCGCGTGCACGTCAACGTCACGAGCTACAACGGCATGGTGTTGCTGACCGGCGAAGTCCCCGACGCCGGGGCCAAGGCCAGCGTGGGCAATGCCGCGAAGACCACGCAGAAGGTGCGCTCGGTCCAGAACGAAACGGTGATCGGCCCCAACTCCGATTTCTCCGCCCGCACCAACGATTCGTTCATCACCACCAAGGTAAAGGCACGTTTCGTCGAGGCCAACAAGTTTTCGCCGAATGCGGTCAAGGTCGTGACCGAACGCGCCGTGGTCTACCAGATGGGCATTGTGAGCCGACAGGAAGGCAACGCCGCCGGTGAAATTGCCGCCACCACCGAAGGCGTCGCGCGCGTCGTCAAGGTTTTCGAATACCGCGGCTAGCGGGCTGGCTCGCCGTGAATTCCCCGCATTACGAGAGCCATATCGCCACGCGTGCCGATGCGCTGGCGCGCATCGCGTTGTTGCCGCGTCCGCTGGTGATGACCAATGGTGTATTCGACCTGTTGCATCGCGGCCATGTCGCGTACCTCGAGGCCGCGCGGGCGCTGGGCGCCGCATTGGTCGTGGCGGTGAACAGCGATGCCTCCGTCAAGCGGCTCGACAAGGGGCCGGACCGCCCGCTCAACACGCTGGACGACCGGATGGCGGTATTGGCCGCGCTGGCGGCCGTGGACCTGGTCGTGCCCTTCGACGACGACACGCCCCGCGACGTGATCGTGGCGGCGATGCCGGACATACTGGTCAAGGGTGGCGACTATTCGGCCGCCACCACGGCCGGTGCGCCCGAAGTGATCGCCGGCGGCGGCCGCTTCGTCGCGGTGCCGTTTGCATTCGACCGGTCGACCACGTCGCTGGTGCAGCGAATTCGCACCCGCTGAAGCGCCAAGGCGTCTTGTAGTTGCCGATGACAGCCTCGGGTTTTCACTCGGCGAAGCCGTGTGCGCCCGCTTGGTATAATCGCGCCATGCTGCAACACGACCACGAAGTAGACGCGCGCGGACTCAACTGTCCGCTGCCCATCCTGCGCACGAAAAAAACACTCAATGGCATGACGTCCGGCGAAGTAGTGCGCATCCTCGCCACCGATCCCGCCAGCGTGCGTGACTTCCAGGCCTTCGCGAAGCAGACCGGCAACGAGTTGGTCGAGCACGGTGAAGCCGACGGAAGTTTCTGGTTCCTGATGCGCCGGCGCTAGGACTTCGCGCGCCCGGCGAATCGCCGTGCTCAACGCCGGTAGCGGTTGAGGAAGTCGGCGACAATCCCCTTCTGCGAGCGGTCGATGGCGGCATCGAGCGTCCGGTCGCCCGAGTCGTATTGCTTGGCCTTGCGGAAAGCGGCAATCGCTTCCTGGTGATAGCCCTGCGCCTGCAGCGCCTGGCCCAGGCATCGATACGATTCGGGATTGGCGAGCTCGAGATTTGTCCAGGCCTTGCACAATTCGGCCGCGCGCCGCCAGTTCCCGGCGCGCAACATTCGCGGCCCTTCGACACTGACCACCGCCACCTTGGCACGCCGCTCCGCGAACATTGTCGCGACATCACGATCGAGCGGGGCACTGTCCTCCACGCGCGGCGACGGTCCCGGCGCTACAGTGGCCGGAAGCGTCGATGCAGGCGTGCTGGCGCGCGCCACGGGTGCCGACGTCGACGGCGGCGGCTGGGGCAGGCCGGAGATGCGTCCCGCGCCACCCGCGAACCCGCCGGTAAAGGCACTGGGGGAAGGAATGGCGTCAGCAATCGTCGTGCGCGCCCAAGCGATGGAGTCGGCCATCGGCTGGTGCCAGGCCACGCCGTAGAGCCACAACATCGCCGCCAGACCGCATACGCCCGTGACGGTGTTGAGCACACCGGCGGGGCCGTGCGTGACCAGCACGTCCTGCGCGAAGTCCCAATCGGTCTCCTGGTTCTGCGCGAGCTTTTCGTACGCAACGGCGATCAGCACCGGTGCCACCAGCGGGAACCCGCAACCGATGCCCTCCCACCACACGCGGAACGAACGGCGCAGCGCGCGATCGAGCTGCGCACGAGTGTCTCGCCGCGCATAGGCGTCGGAGATCGAGAACTGCAGGAACACGCCGAAGAGCCATTTTCCCGGCGTGGTGCCGATCGACGCAATGAGCAACGCCTCGATCGGAATCCAGGTGGCAGTGATCAGCATCGGTGCGAGCAGCGGGTGGCCGACCCAGAACGCAAATTCGCCGGGCACCACATTCAGGCCGCGCAACTCCGACAGCAGCAGAGCCAGTACCAGTCCCCAGATCGCGTAATCGAAGATGCGCGCGGCAAGGCGCTGCCACGGTCGCGGCTCGCTCGTGCGTCCGGACTTGGCGCGCTCCAGTTCCGCCATGCGAAGCTGGAAGATCCAGCTCGCGTCTTCCTGCGGCTGGTTGGTGCCGAGGAACACGCTCTTCTCGCGCCGCCAGTTGAGGATCGCGAGATCGGTCTGCGGCACCAGCACGGCCTGCGGCGCACCCTTGCGTCGTGCCAGGAACGCGATCCCATGCACCGCGCCATAGACGAGCGTCAGCGCCAGCAGCGTGATCGTCAGCCACACGAGGACCTGCTTCGCAACGAGGATCGTGTCGGCCGGCGTGACGAATACGATCGCACCGGCAATGAACGCGCCGAACAGCGCGCACAGTCCGATCGTGACGATCGGCGAACGGCCGAAGGATGCGACGCGTTCCGTCAAACCGGGGTGATGGAGGTTGCGGTCGACGATCGGTTCCGATGCGTCGAGTCCGGTTTCCAGCTCTTCATCCATCGCCTCCGGCGACGGCCGTTCAATGGGTTCGGCGATGTCGCCCACATCGGTCTGCTCGCCGGCTTCAGCCACGGCGTTGCTGACCACGTGCGCGATGCGCTGCTCCGTGGTGCCGGCCGAGACGGCGAGTTCCTGGTCATACCGGTGGCGGCGCTCGCCGTCCGACAGGATGCGGCTGGCGTGATTGATGAAGCGCAGGGCTTCCTCGACGTTGCCCTGACCATCGCGCGTGCCCGCATAGTATTTGCGGATCAACCGGCGCAACGCGGCCCGAACGTCCTCGTCGGAGGACGTGGGAAGAATGCCCAGAGCTTCGTAAAGTGTGGCCTTCAAGCGATATGCATGCGCAGAAGAAATGGATTATGCCGTTGGAATCTTGGGTGAAAAGCCCCCTTTAGGCAAGAAAACGACAGCAAGAAGCGGGCCATGCGTTGCCAATGTTCGTGCCAATGGCCATGACGCACCGCACGATCCATCCCCGCCAGCCATTGAAAACGGCCCCGAAGGGCCGTTATTGGCGTCGGGCGCAAACCCGCCCATGCCACTGCAACCGCAGCGATCAACCCTTCGCAGGGTCGCCCTGTGCCGGCGACGCAGAGTGGATGGGCTGCGCACTGCAACCGTAGCGATCAACCCTTCGCAGGGTCGCGGCGCTCCAGCTTCTCGCGGATCCGCGCCGACTTTCCCGAGCGCGAACGAAGGTAATAGAGCTTGGCGCGGCGGACATCGCCACGGCGCTTGACCTCGATGGAGGCCAGCAGCGGCGAATACGTCTGAAACGTGCGCTCCACGCCTTCGCCACTGGAAATCTTGCGGACGGTGAATGAGGAATTGAGGCCGCGATTGCGCTTGGCGATCACGACACCCTCGTAGGCCTGTACCCGCTTGCGTTCGCCTTCGATCACGCTGACGTTGACGATGACGGTGTCGCCCGGTGCGAAGACCGGAATGGTCTTGTTGAGGCGCGCGATCTCTTCGTTTTCCAGTACTTCAATGATGTTCATGTTGCGGCTTCCTTCTGCTTCGCCCAGCGCAGGGACCAAGCCCTGATGGGCGCATTTTATGATGTGCGATCGATGTGCCGCGCGTTGGCGGTGGCACCCGTCGACTCTTCTGCTGCCAACTTCTCCCGCTTGTACTGCGCGAGCAATGCTTGTTCTTCCCGGCTCAACATCCGCGCGGACAGCAAGTCGGGCCGCCGTTCCCACGTCCGTCCCAGCGCCTGCATCAGGCGCCAGCTGCGAATGCGTTCATGGTGTCCGGACAGCAGCACTTCCGGCACCTGCAATCCGGCGTAGTCCTCGGGCCGCGTGTAATGCGGACAATCGAGCAGCCCGTCGGCAAACGAATCCTCGCGCGCCGACTGTTCGTCGTTCAGCGCCCCGGGGAGCAGGCGCACCATCGCATCGATCAGCATCAGCGCCGGCAACTCACCGCCCGACACCACGAAATCACCGATGGCGATTTCCTCATCCACTTCCTGTTGCACGAGCCGCTCGTCGATGCCCTCGTAGCGTCCCGCCAGCAATACGTATCCTGCCTTTGCTTCCTGCGCCAGCACCTGCACCCGTGCATGCGTCAGTGGCGTACCCGCCGGCGACAGGTGCAGCACCCGGGGCGCCACCACGCCTTCACTGCGCTGTGCTGCCTTCGCGGCGGCGATCGCCTGCGCCAGTGGCGCGCCCAGCATTACCATGCCCGGTCCGCCGCCATAGGGCCGGTCGTCCACGGTCTTGTGGGCATCCGTGGTGTAGTCACGCGGATTCCACAGCCCGAGGCACCACAACCCGCGCTCCTGCGCCCGCCCCGTCACCCCCACGACAGCCGCATGCGCCACCATCTCGGGGAACAGCGTGACGACATCGATGCGCATCGCCTTCCTTTGCCGGAGTTCAGTACTCCGGCTGCCAATCGACGGTGATCTGCCTTGCCGCGCGATCGACGCTGTCGACAAGCGCATCGACAAACGGGATCAAGCGCTTGCGTACGGGATCTGCACCTGCATCGGCCACCCGCAACACCGGGTGCGCACCGAACTCGTCCACCGCTTCCACCGTGCCCAGCACCACGCCTTCGCGGTTGACAACGGCCAAGCCGATCAGGTCGGCCCAATACATTTCACCTTCTGGCGGCACCGGCAATTCTTCGCGCGGAACGCCGATCTCGGCACCACTCCACAACGCCGCCACTTCGCGGTCGGCCATGCCCGTCAGGCATGCCAGCAACGTGGCGCCGTGTTGGCGGCCTTCGACCAACGTGTGCTGCATCCACGCACCTTCGCGCCGGCGCAGCCACCAGGCCTTGAACTCAAGCAACGTATCCGGCGACTGCGTCAGCGGGTGCACCTTGATCCAGCCCTTGATACCCCAAGGCGCGGCCACGCGCCCCATCACGACGATGTCGGGTGTACTCAGGCGGCCACTGCAGTCGCGGGCGCAGCGGGACGCGCCGAGCGCTTGACCAGGCCGGCGACGGTGTCGGATAACTTGGCGCCACGCTCCTGCCAGAACACGATGCGGTCGACGGACAGACGCAATGCCTCTTCCTTGGCGGTGGCGACGGGGTTGTAGAAGCCCACGCGCTCGATGAAACGGCCGTCGCGGCGGCTGCGCGAGTCGGCAACGACCACGTTGTAGAAGGGGCGCTTCTTGGCGCCGCCGCGAGCAAGACGAATAACTACCATGGTGTCGGACTTTCAGAAAGCTGTGCGGGGAAAAGCCCTAGATTTTACAACGGGATGCGTTCGTTTGGCAATACCACCCAGGCCTGGGCGAGCCCGCTGGCCGTCGCGCTGGACCAGAACGTGCGCGCATCCCTATGGCGCCCGGATGCCTACCTTGTCGGGCTACCGCTTTCCATCTTTAAATCATTGTTTTATATCAAAAAATACTACCGCATCCCCGGCAACATCCCCTTCATGCCCCGCATCATCTTCTGCATGCCGCCCTTGGCGACCATCTTCATCATCTTCTGTGTCTGCTCGAACTGGGTCAGCAGCTGGTTCACTTCCTGGACGGTAACGCCAGCACCTGCCGCAATCCGGCGCTTCCGTGACGCCTTCAGGATCTCGGGCTTCCCCCGCTCGTGCGCCGTCATCGAGTCGATGATGCCCACGATCCGGCCAATGCGGCGCTCGTCCACCGCCGCCCCTTGCGCGGCGCGGGCAAGTTCCGCCGGCAGCTTGTCCACCAGCCCGGCAATGCCGCCCATCTTTCGCATCTGGCCGATCTGCGCCTTGAAGTCGGTGAGGTCGAAACCCTTGCCCGACTTGACCTTCTTCGCGAGCTGCGCGGCTGCGGCGGTGTCGACGTTCTTCTGCGCGTCCTCGAGCAGCGTCAGCACGTCGCCCATGCCGAGGATGCGCGATGCCATGCGTTCCGGGTGGAATACCTCGAGGCCGGCGATTTTCTCGCCGGTTCCGACGAACTTGATCGGCGCGCCCGTGACCTGGCGCACGGAGAGCGCGGCGCCACCACGCGAGTCGCCGTCGAGCTTGGTCAGCACCACGCCCGTCAGCGGCAAGGCATCGCGGAAGGCACGCGCGGTGTTGACCGCATCCTGCCCCTGCATCGCATCGACGACGAACAAAGTTTCCACCGGTTTGACTGCGGCGTGCAGCGCGGCGATCTCCTGCATCATCGCCTCGTCCACCGCCAGGCGTCCCGCAGTGTCGACGATCAGCACGTCGACATAGTGTTTGCGCGCCCAGTCGAGCGCGGCCTCCACGATCGCGACGGGCGCCTGTCCCGCATCGGACGGGAAGAATTCCGCGCCCACCTGGATGGCGAGCAACCGCAACTGCTCGATCGCGGCGGGCCGGTAGACGTCGGCCGACACCAGCAGCACCTTCTTCTTGTACTGATCCTGCACGAAGCGCGCGAGCTTGCCCGCGGTGGTGGTCTTGCCGGTGCCTTGCAGGCCCGCCATCAGGAACACGGCCGGCGGTTGTGTCGCGAACGACAGTGGCACGGCCTGCGCGCCCATCAATCCAGTCAGTTCACGATGCACGACGCCGATCAGCGCCTGACCGGGAGAGAGCGAACCCACGACCTCTTCGCCGACCGCCTTTTCCTTCACGGCCGCGATGAAATCGCGCACGACCGGGAGTGCGACGTCCGCATCGAGCAGCGCCAAGCGCACTTCACGCAGCGCATCCTGGATGTTGGCGTCGGTCAGGCGGGCTTGTCCGCGCAATTCCTTGACGACACGGGACAGGCGTTGAGTCAGGTTTTCAAGCATGGGCGGGGGCGGAATTCGAAGCGGATGAAAGGGCAGCGGTTGGGGTCCGGCGCGACACGAACCATCGGGTACACTCGTTGTCGCGCAAGATGAACGGTGTCAAGCACCGTGCCTCGACTGCAACCTCATGATTCTACTTCATATCGTCGTCGCCTCCCTGTACACGCTTGCCGCATTCCTGCGCAATTCCGGCGCCACGAGCCACCTGCGCATCCGCGCCGCGGCGGTTTCGATCGGGCTGGCGCTGGTGTTGCATGCATGGACGATCAAGCAGGCGGTGTTCACACCGGAAGGACTCGACCTCTCGTTCCTGCATGCGCTCTCGCTGGTGGCGTGGGTCACCGTGCTGGTGGCGGGCGTCTCGGGTGTGCTGGCCCGGTTGCCGGCCGCCGGCAATGCGATTCTCGCCGTCGCCGCGCTATGCGCATTGGCGCCGCTGGCCGGCGGCAATGCGCACCGGTTTCCGTATGCAGGCGCGCCGTGGGCCACCGCGCATATCGCCGTAGCGCTGGTCGCCTACGCGCTGTTCGTCGTGGCCACGCTGCATGCGCTGGTCCTGACCGGCCTCGACAAGCGGTTGCGCCGCGGCCTGCCCACCGACGAGGGCGGCGAGACGCCGCCGCTGCTGACGCTCGAGCGCTTCCTGTTCCGGCTGGTGGCCGCCGGCTTCGTGCTGCTGACGATGACGCTCGTCAGCGGCGCGCTCTTTTCCGAGCAGATCTTCGGCAAGGCGATGACGTTCAATCACAAGAACGTGTTCTCGCTGCTCGGCTGGAGCGCGTTCGCCATCCTGCTGTTCGGACGCTGGCGATACGGCTGGCGCGGCCGCCGCGCGCTCTACTGGATTGTTGCCGGCACTGCCCTGCTGGTGCTGGGTTACCTCGGCAGCAAGTTCGTGTCCGAGGTCCTGCTCGGCCGATGACAACCTTGCGGCCGCGCCGTGGCTGATGTCACCACCGATACGCTGGCGTTCGCGTTGGCGGTGCTGCTGATCGCATCCGGATTCTTTTCCATCGCGGAAACGGCGATGATGGCGTGCAACCGCTACCGGCTAAAGCATCGCGCGCAGCGGGGCAATCGTGGTGCGCGGCTTGCGCTCTCAATGCTTGCGCAAACGGACCGCCTGCTGGGCGTGATCCTGTTCGGCAACAACCTGTTAAATACTGGCGCCGCTACCTTGGCCAGCGTGATCACCGGCCGGATGCTGGGCGAAGGCGAACTCGCACTCGCCGCCGGCACGGTCGCCGTCACTTTCCTGATCCTCGTGTTCTCGGAAATCACGCCGAAGGTGATCGGGGCGACGCATGCCGATCGCATCGCGCCCATGGTGGCGTTCGTGCTCACCCCGTTGCTGCGCGTGCTGCAGCCCGTGGTCTGGTTCGTCAACCTGTTCGTCCAGGGGTTGCTGAAGCTGCTCCGCATCCAGCCGGCCCAGGAAGGCGCGACGCAATTGACGCAGGAGGAATTGCGTTCGCTGGTGCTCGAGGGCAGCCAGTACTTCCGCGGCAAGCACAAGACGATGCTGGCGAACCTGATGGACCTCGAAGCCATTACGGTCGAGGACGTGATGACGCCACGCAACCGCATCCACGCCCTCGACTTCGCGGAAAAGCCGGGGCTGCTGCGCCAGCAGCTCGCGACGTCGTATCACACCCGGGTGCCGGTATTCGAGGAAACGCTCGACAACATCATCGGCGTGCTGCCGTTGAAGGCGGTCGTCCACCTGCAGCTGCAAGCCGGCGAACTCGACACCGACCGCCTGCGCCCGTTGCTGCGCCCGCCCTACTTCATCCCCGCCGGTACCCCGCTGCTCACGCAACTGACCCATTTCCAGACCGACCGGCAGCGACTCGGCCTTGTCGTGGACGAATATGGCGAGCTGCAGGGGCTGGTGACGATCGAGGATATCGTCGAGGAGATCATCGGCGAGTTCACGACCCAGGCGCCCGGCGGGGCCGAAATCTACCGGCGCGAGCCCGACGGCAGCGTCGTTGTGGCCGGGATGAGCTTGCTGCGTACGCTGAACCGGCGGCTCGGCACCCAGTTTTCGCTGGATGGCCCCAAGACGCTCAACGGGCTCATCGTCGAGCACCTGGGCGACATCCCGGATGCCGGCCTTTCCTTCCGGCTAAATGGGCAGTTGCTGGAAATCCTGCAAACCCAGGACCGGGCGGTCAAAGTGGTCAAACTTATGGTGCCGGTGGGCCGGGGCGTTCCGGCTTTACAAACCCCGGTCGAGCGGGCATCATCGACCAGTTAGGTTTTATGCGAATGGAATAGCAGGCAATTTGCCCCTTTCGGCATGTTGTTTGCTTGTCATAAATCCGTACCCCCTTCTACCGACCGCCCGGACTCATAACGCCACGATGGCCACGCACGCCGCCACCCGCACGATCAGCGGACTTGCGCGCGCGCTCGCGCAAAACGGCCTGATGTCCGATTACGAGGCGGAAACGCTGCAATCGCAGGCGCAGGCCTCCGGCGTATCGTTTGTCGAGCAGGTGCTGATCGGCAAGCGCCTGACCGCGCATCAACTTGCGGTCTTCGCCTCCCGCGCGTTCGGCACGCCGCTCCTCGATCTCGCCAGCTTCGACGTCGACCAGATCCCGAAGGAATTCGTCGACCTCAAGATCGCGCAGTCCCGCCGCGTGCTGCCGCTCTTCAAGCGCAACAACAAGCTCTTCGTCGCGATCTCCGACCCCGCCAACCTGCAGGCGCTGGAGGAGATGCGGTTCAAGACCAACCTGGTGCCCGAGGCCATCGTCGTCGAGGACGACAAGTTGGGCCAGGCCATCGTCCGGATCATCGAGGCCACCGGCACCACGCTGAAGGACATGACCAACCTCGAGGACATGGAAGTCGGTCTCGAGGGCGGTGTCTCGGCGGTTTCGTTGGATGAAGACTCCGACATCGAAGACGCACCGGTCGTCAAGTACCTGCAGAAGATCCTCACCGACGCCATCGCCGCCGGCGCCTCGGACGTTCATTTCGAGCCCTACGAGAAGTACTTTCGCATCCGCTATCGCGTCGACGGCATCCTGGCGGAGATCGCGCAACCGCCGCTTGTCATCAAGGACAAGGTGGCCTCGCGCATCAAAGTGATCTCGCGCCTCGATATCTCGGAAAAACGCATTCCGCAGGACGGGCGCATGAAGCTCGTGCTGTCGAAGAGCAAGTCGATCGATTTTCGTGTCTCGACACTGCCCACGCTTTATGGCGAGAAGATCGTGATGCGGATCCTCGACTCCGCGGGCGTCAAGCTCGGCATCGAAGCGTTGGGTTACGAAGCCGACCAACAGGCGTCGCTGCTGTTCGCCATCGGCCGGCCGTACGGCATGATCCTCGTCACCGGCCCCACCGGCAGCGGCAAGACGGTGTCGCTCTACACGTGCCTCAACATCCTGAACCAGCCCGGGGTGAACATCAGCACGGCGGAGGACCCGGCCGAAATCCAGTTGCCGGGCGTGAACCAGGTCAACGTCAACGACAAGGCCGGCCTCACGTTTGCCGTTGCGCTCAAGTCCTTCCTGCGGCAGGATCCGGACATCATCATGGTCGGCGAAATCCGCGACATCGAGACCGCCGACATCGCGATCAAGGCCGCGCAGACGGGCCACCTCGTGCTGTCGACGCTGCATACCAACGACGCCCCCACGACGCTGACGCGGCTGCTCAACATGGGTGTTGCGCCATTCAACATCGCGTCGTCGGTCATCCTGATCACCGCGCAGCGCCTCGGCCGCCGGTTGTGCTCGAGTTGCAAGCAGCCGGAGGATATTCCACCTGAGGCGCTGTTGCAGGCGGGATTCTCCGCGGAAGATCTCGACGGTTCGTGGCAGCCGATGGGTCCGGTCGGTTGCGACAAATGCAAGGGCACGGGCTACAAGGGCCGCGTTGGCATCTACCAGGTGATGCCGATCACCGACGACATGCGCCAGGTGATCATGCGCAATGGCAATGCGCTCGACATTGCAATCCAGGCCCGCAAGGAAGGTGTCAGCGACCTGCGGCAATCAGGCCTGCGCAAGGTCAAGACCGGCATGACCTCCCTCGAGGAAATCGAGGCGATCACCAACGAGTGACGGTCCACCCGTCGCCTAACGGAACCCTGCCATGGCCACCGCAACTGCAAATCGCCGCGACGTCAAGGAATACACCTTCCTGTGGGAGGGTGTCGACCGCAACAACCGCCAGGTGCGCGGCGAGTCGAAGGCAGCCACCGAAACGGTCGTCACGACCAACCTGCGGCGGCAGGGCATCCGTATCGTCAAGATCCGCAAGCAGAGCTTCCGCGGCGGCCGCAAAGTCAACGAAAAGGACATCACCTTCTTCACGCGGCAACTTGCCACGATGCTGAAGGCCGGCGTGCCGCTGTTGCAATCCTTCGAGATCGTCGCCCGCGGGCACAGCAATGCGCGCTTCTCGCGGCTGATGATGGACATCAAGAGCAAGATCGAAGCCGGGTCGTCGATGTCGCAGGCCTTTCGCGAGCATCCGAAACAATTTGACCAGCTCTATTGCAACCTGGTCGCGGCCGGTGAAGCGTCCGGCACGCTCGATGCCATTCTCGATCGACTCGCCACGTACAAGGAAAAGATCCTCGCCATCAAGGCCAAGATCAAGTCGGCGCTGTTCTACCCGATCTCGGTGATCGTGGTGGCGATCGTGGTCGTCTGGATCATCATGGTCTGGGTGGTTCCGTCGTTCAAGCAGGTCTTCAGGAGCTTCGGCGCCGACCTGCCCGCCCCCACGCTGATCGTAATGGCGATATCGGAATTTGTCGTCGCGTGGTGGTGGCTTGGTTTCCTGGTGGTCATTGCCACGGTAGTCGGCACCGGAATCATGCTGCGCCGGTCGGCGGCGTTTCGCTATGGCTTCGACCGGATCATGCTGAAAGTCCCGATCATCGGGAGTGTGCTCGAGAAAGCCACCATCGCGCGCTGGACCCGCACGCTGCAAACCATGTTTGCCGCCGGCGTGCCGCTGGTCGAGTCACTCGATGCGGTCGGCGGTGCAGCCGGCAATGCCGTTTACGCAGCGGCCACGAAGAAGATCCAGACCGAGGTCAGCACGGGTACCAGCCTCACGAACTCGATGGCCAACACCGGGCTCTTCCCGACGATGGTGTTGCAGATGATCCAGATCGGCGAGGAGTCGGGTTCACTCGACAACATGCTCGGCAAGGTGGCCGAGTATTTCGAACGCGAGGTTGACGACGCCGTGGCGGCATTGTCGAGCCTGCTGGAACCCATCATCATCGTATTCCTCGGTGTCGTGATCGGCGGTCTCGTGGTCGCCATGTACCTGCCGATCTTCAAAATCGGCTCGGTGATCTGACGCAACGTCCGGCTTCAAGCGGATGCCCGTCATGTTCCTCGATCCGGTGGTCGCCACCGTGGTGGCCGCCGTGGTCGGCTTGTGCGTGGGCAGTTTTCTCAACGTCGTCATCCACCGGTTGCCGAAGCTTCTTGATCGCAGCTGGCAGGCGCAATGCGCCGAACTGCGAGGCGAGGAACTGCCCGTGCAGCCGCGCTACAACCTGGCGGTGCCGCGCTCGGCATGTCCCGCCTGTGGCCACCAGATCACCTCGATGGAGAACATCCCGGTCGTCTCGTGGCTTGCGTTGCGGGGCAAGTGTTCAGCTTGCGCCGCGCCCATCTCGCCCCGCTATCCCATCGTCGAGTTGCTGGGTGGCGCGCTGGCGGCGGCCGCCATCTTCAAGTTCGGTCCGACGTGGCAGGGTGTGGCGGCCTGCGCATTCCTGTGGACGCTGCTCGCCCTCACCGGCATTGACTTCGACACCCAGCTGCTGCCCGACAACCTGACGTTGCCCTTGCTGTGGGGCGGGCTCATCGCCAACCTCTACGGATCGTTCGTTCCCCTTGCCGACGCCGTGATCGGCGCCATCGCGGGGTACATGGCGCTGTGGACGATTTTCTGGCTCTTCAAGATCATCCGCGGCAAGGAGGGCATGGGCTACGGCGACTTCAAGCTGCTGGCGGCGCTGGGCGCGTGGCTTGGCTGGAAGATGCTGCCGCTGATCGTGCTGGGGTCTTCCGTGGTCGGTGCGGCCATCGGCATCGCGCTGGTGGCCTTCAAGGGGCGCGACCATAACGTGCCGCTGGCCTTCGGACCCTACCTGGCCATCGCCGGCGCGGTGGCGCTCTTCTTTGGTCCGACCATCCTGCAGCTCTATTTCCCCGGTTGATGGGCTACGTCGTCGGACTGACGGGTGGGATCGGCAGCGGAAAGTCGGAAGTCGCGAAAGCATTCGTCGCCCTGGGTGCGGACCTCGCCGATGCCGACATCGCCGCCCACGCGGTAACCGCGCCCGGTGAGGCGGGCCACGCGGCGGTCCGCGACGCCTTCGGTCCCCGTGCGGTCGATGTCGATGGAACGTTGGACCGGCAGTGGCTGCGGGAGACGGTCTTCGCCGATCCATCGCGGCGCCGGCAGCTCGAGGCGCTGCTGCATCCACTGATCCATGCGAATCTGAATGCCTCGATGGCCCGCTGGACCGGCCCGTACGGGATCCTCAGCGTGCCGTTGCTGCTGGAACGCGGGACGCTGCTGCCGCGCATCGCCCGCGTCCTGGTCGTCGATTGCCCGGAAGATATCCAGGTACAGCGGGTCATGGCTCGCAGCGCCATGTCCGCGGATGCCGTTCGCTCGATCATGGCAACACAGCTCCCGCGTGACGCGCGGCTCGCGCAGGCGGACGACGTGATCGACAATGCCGGGACCCTGGTGGCGCTGCATGCGCAAGTACGCAAACTCGATGCGACCTACCGGATTGCGGCGCGAGCGCACGATACGCTTGAACCCGCGCGCAGTTCCCCGGAGAATGGCGAAGACTCGCGCAAGGCCGGCCCGAAGTGATCCGTTACGAACATCCGCTGAACGAACGGGTGCGCACATTGATGCGCCTCGAAGACCTGTTCGGCCGCGTCGGTTATTTCGCGGGGCAGGATGCCGCGCCCGATCATCACGCTGCATTGCTTGCGCTGTTCGAAATCGCCGACGTCGCGGCGCGCGCGGATTTGAAGACCGACCTGCTGCAGGAGCTCGAGCGCCAGAAGCAGATGCTGGGGCCGCTCAAAAACAATCCGCAGATCGACCAGCAGATGCTGGAAACGCTGCTGGCGCAGATCGACGGCGTGAATGTCCAGCTGCTTGGGCAGGCCGGCAAGGTGGGCGCCCATCTGCGGGAAAACGAATGGCTGATGGCCATCAAGCAGCGCACTGCTATCCCGGGCGGCGTCTGCGAATTCGACCTGCCGGCCTACCACTGGTGGCTGCACCAGGACCCCGGCGCAAGGCGCAACGATCTCAAGGGATGGATCGAGCCCTTCGCGCCGATCCGCGCCGGATCGGCGATCGTGCTGAAGCTGTTGCGCGACAACGGGCGCGCCAGCCGCCACATCGCGCATCGCGGTGTCTTCCAGTTGATGCTGACCACGACCAAGGTCGCACAGTTGCTCCGCCTTTCCCTGGCGAAGGAACATTCGTGCGTGCCGGAAATCAGCGCCAACAAGTACGCGCTCAACATCCGCTTCCTGGGTGTCTCCGGCCTCGATCGCGGCACGGTATTCGATCGCGATGTCGAGTTCGACCTGATGTTCTGCAACCTCTAGTCCACCCGGTCGTGGTCGCGCCCCAAGTCGTCAGCTGTCCCGCCTGCGGGCTTCCCGTGACGTGGGGTCCAGGGTCGCCGTTCCGGCCCTTCTGCTCGCAGCGCTGCAAGCTGGTCGATCTTGGCGCGTGGGCCGATGAGCGCTACCGGATTGCGGCCGTGGAGCCGGACGACGAAGCGTTGCAACCCGGAGAAACACCGGTCGAGCGCGGGCGCGACGACTGAGTCGACGCGCTTTCAGGCGCCCCACGCACCGCGCATCATGGCCACGCCCTGCGCACCATGGCTGATGGCTGTTGCCAGATCGTCGCGGCCAAGACCGCCCAGCGCGTAAACCGGCAGCCGTGTATCCGCGGCCACGGCGCTGAAGCTACTCCAACCCAGCACCGGCGCCCCGGGATGCGAGGGCGTGCGCGCGACCGGACCGAGTACCGCAAAGTCGAGACCCAGCTCCCCGGCGTGCGCCAACTCGGCGGCGTTGTGACACGACGCACCGACCAGCAGATCCTGCGGGCGTGCCGAAGCGGTCATCAATCGTGCCGCGGTCCAGTGCACGCCGGCGCAGCCCGCGGCCCGCGCCTCGTCCGCCGTGCCGTTCCACATCAGGTTCGCGCCGAACCCGCGCGCCAGTGGAACCAGTCGCGCGGCCAGGTCCATGCGCCGCTCGACCGGCAGCTCCCGATCGCGCAGCTGCAACAGGCGCAGTCCCGCAGCGAACGCGGCGTGCGCGCGCGCGACCAGCGCATCCTCGCCGATCAGCGCGGCATTGGAGATCGCATAGGTGTCGGGAAGCGCCAGCGCCGACAGGATGCGCGTATTCGCCGGCAGCAGCGGCGCCACGTCCCACGCCCCCGGTGTCTGCCAGGCGAAGGCCTGTCCATCGTGACCGAAGAGTTCGCCGCTCCACTCGAACACGCGAAAGAAATGCAACTCGACGTGCGCATGCGGATAGACGAATTCCTGCATCAGCCACGGCGCCGCGCGGTGCACGACGACGCCGAGTTCCTCGCGCAGTTCGCGGACCAGCGCCGCATGCGGCGACTCGCCGGCTTCCAGCTTGCCGCCGGGAAACTCCCAGTAACCTGCGTAGGCCTTGCCGGGTGGCCGTTGCGCCAGCAGGACCTGGCCATCGGGCCGCAGCAGCACCGCGGCCGCCACGCGAACCGGAGGCGCACTCACCTGCGCCGTGACGTCGTCGCTTCCGCGCCGGCCACATCGCGTGCGAACTGCCAGGCGACACGGCCGCTGCGCGATCCGCGTTGCAGCGCCCACTGCAACGCATCGCGCGTGCGGAGTTCGTCGTCGCGCGCATTGCCCGCCGGCTTCACGCCGAAGTGCGCGAGCCAACCGCGCACGGCGGCGAGGTAATCGTCCTGCGTGAACGGGTAGAAGGACACCCATAGCCCGAAGCGCTCGGACAGCGATATCTTCTCCTCGACCGATTCGCCAGGATGCACCTCCTCGCCGACATGCTTCGTCTCGAGGTTCTCGATGTAGTACTCGGGCAGCAGGTGCCGGCGGTTGGACGTCGCGTAGATCAGGACATTCAGTGCGCCGGAGGTGATCGAGCCATCGAGCATCACCTTGAGTGCCTTGTATCCTGCCTCGCCCGCGTCGAACGTGAGGTCGTCGCAGAAGATGATGAAGCGCTGCGGAAGGCCGACCAGGCGATCGGTGATGTCGGGGAGGTCCGTCAGGTCTTCCTTGTCCACCTCGATGAGGCGCAAGCCCTTCGTCGCATATTTCGCCAGCATCGCCTTCACCAGCGACGACTTGCCGGTGCCGCGCGCGCCGGTCAGCAGCACGTTGTTGGCCGGCGCACCGGCGACGAACTGCCGCGTATTGCGATCGATGATCTGCTTCTGCGCGTCGACGGCGACGAGATCGCTGCCGCGGATCAAGTGCGGATGCGCCACTGTCTGCAGCCAGCCTCGGCCGGAGCGCTTGCGCCAACGCGCCGCAGTGACGTGTTTCCATTCGGGCTCGGCCGCGACCGGCGGGAACGTGGCCTCGACGCGGGCCAGCAACGCGTCGGCGCGCGCAATCAGCGCGGTCAACGCGGCCGTGGCGTCAGGACCGGTAGTCGGCATTGATCGTGACGTAGTCGTGCGAGAAGTCGCAGGTCCACACCGTGGCAGCTGCCGTGCCCCGCGACAGCGCGACGCGAATGCCGATCTCCTGTTGCTGCATCACGCGCTTGCCGTCTTCCTCGCGGTAGCGCGCCGACCGGCCGCCATGGTCGACGACCAGCACATCGTCGAGCCAGAACGACACGCCGGCAGGATCGAGATCCGGAGCGGCGGTGTTGCCGATCGCACACACGATGCGGCCAAGGTTGGGGTCGGACGCGAAGAATGCCGTCTTCACGAGCGGTGAATGCGCGATGCCGAACGCAATGCGCTTGCACTCCTCGACGTCGCGGCCGCCATCGACGCGAATCGAAATGAACTTGGTCGCGCCTTCGCCATCGCGCACGATGGCTTGCGCCAGTTCGACGGCACAGGCCTCGATCGCACCGCGCAGCAGGGCCACGCGCGGATCCGCCGGATCGCGCAACGGCGCCAACGCGGCACGGCCGGTGGCGGCCAGCACGAAACTGTCGTTGGTGGACGTATCGCCGTCGACCGTCGCGCCATTGAACGAGACATCGGCCACTGCGCGGACGATCTGCGCCAGCAACGGGGCGTCGACCGGTGCGTCCGTGGCCATGAACGACAGCATCGTCGCCATGTCCGGGTGAATCATGCCGGCACCCTTCGCGATGCCGGTGACGGTCACCACGACGCCGTCGATCGTCACCTGCCGTGACGCGCCCTTCGGCACCGTATCGGTGGTCATGATGGCGTTGGCAGCGGCGAACCAGCCGTCAGCGCGTGCGGCAGCGTGCGCCGCAGGCAACCCGGCGATGATGCGATCGAGTGGCAGCGGCTCCATGATCACGCCGGTGGAATACGGCAGCACTTCCTCCGGCGCGCAGTCGAGCATTCGCGCCACGGCGATGCATTCGGCGCGCGCGTCCGCGAGCCCCGGATCGCCGGTGCCGGCATTGGCGTTGCCCGCATTGATCAGCAGCGCGCGGAGGCCCGCGCCCGAGGCGTGCTGGCGCTGCAGATGTTCGCGGCACACGATCACCGGTGCGGCGCAAAAGCGGTTACGCGTGAACACGCCGGCCGCCACGGTGCCGGGATCAGCGAGAATCAGCACCACATCGTCGCGCGCCCACGATTTGATCTTCGCCGCAGCGGTGCCGAGGCGGACGCCCGGGACGGCGCGCAGCTGGTCGGCCGTGGGAGGCGTGTAGAGAACGGGCATCGGCGCGACCGGTCGTCGTTGCGAGTTGCGTCAGATCCGGCCGTGGCAGTGCTTGTACTTCTTTCCGGAGCCGCACGGGCACAGGTCGTTGCGGCCGACTTTTTCGCCGGCACGCGTGAACGGCGGCGGCGGCGCGATGGCGACATCGCCGTCGGCGGCCGTGGCGGCCAGTGCTTCCTCGTAGTCGGCGTGCTGGTACCTGACGTTGGTGACGGCCTCGGCCTCCTCGACGGCGCGGACGTCCGCCTCGCCGCGGACGTTGACCGTCAGCACCACCTTCACCACATCCTGCTTGACCCGGTCGAGCATCTCCGAGAACAACTCGAAGGCCTCGCGTTTGTATTCCTGCTTCGGGTTTTTCTGCGCATAGCCGCGCAGATGGATGCCCTGCCGCAGGTGGTCGAGCGAGGCAAGGTGATCGCGCCAGTGATGATCGACCGTTTGCAGCATCAGGTTGCGCTCGAACTGGCGCATGAGCTCAGGTCCGACGCTGACCTCGCGGTCGCTCCACGACCGCGCCGCCATCTCGACCACGCGTTCACGCAGCGTCTCGTCGTTCAGGTTGGCATCGTCGTGCATCCACGTCGCGATGGGGGCCGCGAGCTGGTAATCCGCCGCCAGCACGGTCTCGAGCCCCGGTACATCCCATTGCTCCTCGACCGAGTCGGACGGCACATAGAGCTTGACCGTGTCCTCGATCTGGCCACGGATCATGTTGCGTACGGTATCGGCGACGTCATCACCCTCCAGCAGCTCATTGCGCTGCTGGTAGATGACGCGGCGCTGGTCGTTGGCCACGTC
>Ga0105046_10003741_pt1 | contig 24163 bp, 24 predicted proteins | sample MAT03_FD_78385 | JGI IMG/M metagenome (GOLD analysis project Ga0105046, IMG submission 78385) | Freshwater microbial communities from Lake Fryxell liftoff mats and glacier meltwater in Antarctica - MAT-03 (megahit assembly) | ecosystem: Environmental > Aquatic > Freshwater > Ice > Liftoff...
CATCAGTTCAGTCCAGGACTTCTGTTCCGGGCCTTTGATGCTGCTCGTTCTGCGCAGTCTGGGAAAGTCTATGTTTCACCAGTTGACGTTCGATTCTCACTGCATGATCAAGTTCAGCCAGATCTCATTTATCTTCGTCGTGAGCGATCCAGGATCTACTCGGGTAATACGGTCAATGGCGCTCCCGATAGTGTCGTCGAAGTGCTTTCACCTTCAAACCGAACCTATGACGAAGTCGCAAAGTTTCAGCTGTATGCATCGAACGGTGTCGCCGAGTACCGGAACGTCGATTCAGGGAGGAAGGGCATTCGCCTCTTTGCCTTCGTCGATGGGTCGTTCTCCGAGGTCGTCGCCGATGCTTCCGGGAGCTTTGCGTGCCGCCAGCTGCCGGGCCTGGTAATCGTCCAGAATGAACTCTTCAAGAACATTGACGCCTGATAAAGAAGAATTCACACGATATGTTCTGAATCAGCAGAGCACTGAGAGGTTAACTCACCTATCACGATGGGCTTGAGAGGCTGCACTGCCCTTTTGACTCCAGCAGGATGAGGTCCGTGTGCGCTGTCAGCGACAGGGTTCCGGCGTAGCCCCAGCGAGAGCTGGATCGTCAGATGTACTCTCATTTTCCGTGAGGCTTCTGTTTCCAGATGGCCGCAAACCTGAGATCCGGGCTCGCCACTATCGATTCGGAAGTATTGCAACACTATCAGAAATGAAGCGTGGTGTTTTGCAGCGTTTTTGTAACGTGATGCGCCATACGATCTCCTCGTTGAATAGTCACATCCGGTCAATTGGCGGATGATGAAACCGAGGAGGAAATCGTGGCTGACAAGATGTCGATCATTCTCTTTTCCGGAACCGTGGATAAGCTCATGGCCGCTGCAACACTCGCAACGGGTGGAGCCGCAATGGGTCAGGATGTCGAGATTTTCCTGACGTTTTGGGGTCTGAACGCGTTTCGAAAGGATCAGGTCCGCACTAACATGAAATTCAGCGCCGACTTCGCTGAATTTGCAGAACCTGCCATGCAGGCGATGCAGGCAAAAAATGTCCCGCATTGGATGGACGTGCTCCATTCTGCCGCGGAAATCGGAAACGTTCACGTGGTCGCCTGCAGCATGACCCTCGAACTCTTCGGTTGGAGTAAAGACGATCTCGATGACATTGTCGAGGATGTCACAGGAGTCGGTTCCTTCGTCGAGCAGGCGAAGGACGCCCAGATTAATCTCTTCATCTAGTTCAACGGCCAACCGACTTACCATCTGAAAGGAATAAGCAAATGTCAGATCAATCCACCCTACCGCTTGCCAAGGAGATCGACGCGCGTGGCAGTTTCTGCCCCGGACCGCTGCTTGAACTCATTCGAGGCGTTAAGAGCATCGAAGCGGGACAAGCGCTCCAGGTTCTTTCAAGTGATCCAGGCTCGAACAAAGATATTCCGGCATGGGTCGCCAAGGCCAAGCACGAAATGGTCGGCATTTTCCCAGAGGATGGGTACAGCCGGTTCGTTATTCGCAAGACCCATTGAGCTTGCCTTCACCGGCAAGGTTCCTGAATACCGGAGGCAAGGCGATGAGTCATAAGGTTGTGATCCTGGGCGGCGGAGTCGGCGGGACGCTTCTCGCGAACGTGCTCTCCCGAAAGCTCAAGAGGTCCGAAGTGGAAGTGACAGTCGTTGATGAATTTGGAAAGCACATCTACCAACCTGGCTGGCTCTATCTGCCATTTGGCGAAACATCTCCAGGTTCATTGGTCAAATCCGAACGATCACTTCTCAGCAAGCGGGTCAACCTGGTAACGGGTGCGGCCGAGCGCATTGACCCCGTTGCCAAAGAGGTCTTGATCAAGGATCAGGCTTCAGTGCCCTACGATACGCTGGTGATTGCCACAGGTTCGCGAATCGTTCCGGATGCAATCCCGGGTTTCGAGGAGTCGGCCCATCACTTCTATTCAGAAGAGGCCGCGATTCGACTCGAGGATGCGATTAACCGCTTCGAGGGTGGACACCTGGTCATCGGTGTCGCGGATATCCCGTATAAGTGCCCACCGGCCCCGCTTGAGTTCACGTTCAAGATCGAAGACCTGCTAACCAAACGCGGGCTCCGCGAAAAGACCGAGATAACCTATCTCTCCCCGATCAATCGTGTGTTCACGATCGAGAGCGTCTCGGAATTTGTCACGCCGATGCTTGAAGAACGCGGAATTAAGTACGAAACGTTTTTCAATGTCGACAGCATCGACCCGGCGACAAAAACGGTGACATCACTTGAGGGTGACGAAATCACCTATGACCTGCTCGTCCTTGTCCCGCCGCATCGCGGCGCCAAGGTCGTTATGGACTCAGGACTCGGCGATACGCAGGGGTGGATTTCCACTGACCGCCACACGCTCCAGGTCTCCGGACAGTCCGACATCTTTGCGATCGGTGACGCGACCGATATTCCGGTTTCGAAAAGCGGCTCTGCCGCGCACTTCGAGGCGAAAGTGCTTGCGGACAGACTCGTCCATCGAGTGCGTGGAGAATCGCTCGAGGGCGCAACGGAATACGATGGCCACGTTCTCTGCTTCCTCGAAACCGGTCGCGGAGAAGCATCCCAGCTCGTTTTCGATTTCGAGCATCCTCCCAAACCTCCCACACCAAATCACTTCTACCATTATGAGAAGTTGCTCTTCAACCGGGCGTACTGGTACATCGTGCCCAAGGGAATCGTGTAGAAAACACAGACGAAGGAGCGGGGCGAGCTGGACGCCCCGCTCTTTCGTCGCACCCGTATCATGAAGTAGTCTTCCTGGGGCCTTCGCTCCCGAGATCCGGGAGTCGGCACGGGAGTCAATTCGTGGAAAAACAACAACTGAAATCCATTTGCGTTTATTGTGGATCGAATACTGGTGCGCGCCCCGAATACGCGGTGGCGGCGCGAACGCTCGGAATCCTGATCGCTGACTCGGAAATTCGCCTTGTTTACGGCGGCGGCGCAGTGGGATTGATGGGCGTCATTGCTGAATCAGCAATGACAGCCGGTGGTGAAGTTGTCGGCATCATTCCGAGAGCGCTCGATCGACGTGAAATCGCGAATCGACGTGTCACCACGCTTCATGTCGTGGAATCGATGCACGAGCGAAAGGCGATGATGGATCAACTCTCCGACGGCTTTATTGCTCTACCGGGTGGATTCGGCACATTTGAGGAACTGTGCGAAATGCTGACCTGGTCTCAACTTGGCATCCATCACAAGCCAATTGGGCTATTGAACGTGGCAGGCTACTACGATCCTCTGATCTCAATGTTCGATCACGCGGTAAATGAACAGTTTCTGCACCCTGACCACCGGTCGATGCTTATCGATTCAGATGATCCGGTTGCTCTCATCGCCCGGATGCGCACGTTTTCCCCTCCGACTGTTACAAAGTGGCTCGAGCGAGGTGAAGAATAAACACGTTTGTTAATTCGAATTCGCTCCCGAATGGCAAACTTAACACTCACCCCAACCCCGGAAGGAATTTCGATATCCATGCCAGATAACGGCTTGCAGTCCGATTCAGTCGTAACGATTAGAGATGCGGTGTCAGGATCAAGTGCCCGGATTCTCCCGGGAGTCGGTTTCAATTGCTTCGACTTTCAAGCGGTCGTTGACGATCAGACGGTCTCGGTGGTCTGGGCCGAAGAAGGATTCGGACTTGAGAGCGCGCTGGCGCTGCATGGCATCCCGATCCTTTTTCCGTTCGCAGGTCGGCTTCAGGGTAATTCGTTTACGTTTGAGGGGCAAGAATTCTCGGCCGAAGGAGCTATCGCGGCCAATGGAAATGTGATCCACGGATTCGTGATTTCGCGACCATGGCGCGTAATTGCGCAGACCGAGGGCTCTGTGACAGGCGAATTCATCGCGTCGGTGGATGACCCGTCGCTTCTTACGCAATGGCCGTCCGATTTCCTGATCCGGATCACCTACATGATCGAGGGCGCGAGCCTCGTTTGCGATGTGCTGGTCGAAAATCCGGGAAACCGGGCGCTTCCATTCGGTTTTGGCACCCACCCTTACTTTCGGATTCCAGTTGTCGGGGACGTAGCAACGAATCCGGTGATTACCGTACTGGCAGATGAAGTCTGGCCGCATGTTGGCGAACTGCCGAACGGGAAACGAGAGGGAGTCGAAGGCGAGTCAGATCTCCGCAACGGAGTTGCATTCAACGAGCTGACTTTCAGCGGTGTACTGACAGACGTGCGAGCGGAAGAGGACGGACTTGCCCACACGTATGTTGATGACGCAGCGACTGGCATCCGAATCGAACAGACCTTTCCGCCATCGCTCCGAAACTGCGTGATCTATGTTCCGGAACATCACGAGGCTGTTGCGATCGAGCCCTGGTCATGTGTTCCAAACGCGTTTGCCCTCGAATCCCAGAAAATCGAAACAGGATTGGATATTATTCCACCGGGCGATTCTTGGGCAACCCGGATCGTCATCACCGCGAAGAAACTCCAGATCTGAGGGGCTCAGATGCGCCGAAGCGACATCAAGATCATCCTGGGTGATCTCACCCAACAGCGCGTCGACGCCATCGTCAACGCGGCCAACGAATCCTTGCTTGGGGGCGGTGGTGTCGATGGTGCCGTTCACCGCGCGGCAGGTCCGGCACTGTTGGAAGAATGCCGCAAACTCGGCGGGTGTCCAACTGGTGAAGCGCGGATTACTCGTGGATACCAGTTGCCTTGCAAATGGGTAATCCACACTGTCGGTCCCGTCTGGAAAGGCGGCGCACAGAATGAAGATGAATTGCTCGCGAGTTGCTACCGCAATTCATTGGCGATAGCGGCACAACCGCGATATGCGATACGTACGGTCGCATTTCCATCGATCAGCACCGGGGCGTTCGGCTATCCGGTCGATCAAGCGGCAACTATCGCGATCGACGAGGCCGATCGTTTCCAGGCGACTCGCTCGCCGTTCGATCTTATTCTGTTCGTCTGTTTCAGCAAACAGTCGTTGGATGCATACCAATGGGCGGCTACCGGTGTTCTGGACTGAAATTTCTAAATGCATAGTTCTCAGCCCGCCAGCACTCCGTCATTTTCCCACTCGAAGAGACCTCTGCTTTCAGCCATAAGTTGGTCTACTGTGGGTCCAGAACTCAATGATGGGCTGATTTCAAGGGTGTCGGCGTTCACGACCACGACCTGATTCTTGCCGCTCTCCTTCGCGTCATACATGGCCGCGTCAGCGATTGCGATATTTTGAACGACATTGCGGTCGCAACTGTGCGTGACTGCAACCCCGATCGACAGGGTGACGAGTACACCGCCGCCCAGATGAAGGTCGTTGTTCAAGCGCCGAACTTCTGCTGCAATGCGTTCGCAGGCGCTCCCCGCATGGCGCTCGTCAAGACCCGGCAGGATGAGCATGAACTCATCGCCGGCGTATCTCGCAGCGACATCAGTCCCACGGCAGGCGGAGACCAAAATCGTCGATACGGCGCGAAGCACATGGTCTCCGGCCTGGTGACCGAGCGTGTCGTTGATCGATTTGAAGTTGTCGACATCGATCAGCGCAATGGCGACCGATTCTCCCGCTGCGCGACCGCCGACCAACTCCAGATCAAGGCGCTCATGCACGGCCCGATGGTTGAGGAGTCCTGTCAGCGGATCTCGCCCGACCTGAGACACGAGACTGTCGAGCTGTTCACTGAGTTCGCCAATATGTGTCTGAAGCAGCCGCTCACCCCGAATCACAAGTGACTGCCGAGTAACAATGAAAAGCAGGATCGAGAGCGCTCCAATGTCGGCCATCAACTCGGCGTAAGAAGCCGACTCATCGACTAACCGAATGATGACGGAAAGCAAGATCAACGAAGCGAGCGCTCCAAATTGCAGATAGTGGTCGGCTCGGACCGTCATTCGCCGACGACTCGCCTGGTCCGCAGTTCCCGACTGACGCCCTCCGTTGATGGCGCTCCAGAGTGCCGACCCGGCGACCATCGCGAACGACAGCGCGGACATTCGCTCGTATGTGGTCGTCGAAATATCAAACTGAAGCTCGCTTCGGCCATTCCACAGAGATGCTGTCACGGTAAGTAGTGCGACTGACGCCAACACTATCCGGCGCGACCAGCCCCTTCCGGATGCCGCTCCACTGGAGAGGCCCGAGATGACAACCGTCAGGATGGTGACGGTTCCCAGTCCGTGAACAAGCGATTCGGCCAGATCAATCGAAAGTTCTCCGATGGATTCGACCATTGGTCCAATCTCAAGCGTCCAGTTGACAATTGAAAGTGCAAGAATCATCGGCAGCAGATCGACAAAATGGGCGAGTTGATAACTTTCAATTCCATTTGCGCGGCCAAACGCCAACGCCGCCAACACGAATGTCGCAATCGAGATCAGATAGATTCCGATGTCGAAAACGGCGGTCACCGGGGGATTACCGCTCGAAACAACAAATCCGATACCCCAGGCGATACAGCCAAGAGCCGTATAAATCCATCCCTGGCGATATTCTCCGATCGACCTGAATGAAGCGAACATAGTCACCACTGCGGCAACTACGGCTGCGGTCGTAGCGATATCACTGGTGAAATCGAATCGCGACGCCGATCTGCCGATCAAACTCAACAGCGTTAGAGCGCCAATTCCCAGAAGTATCAAAATGGAGAGTACGAGAATGCGAAAGTGGGACCGCGTCACTTCTGACCGGTCACCCGATTGCATTTGGCTGAGGTCCGCGGGATTCATCAAATTGCAGACTTTCCTCGTTCGAAAACGAGCGTAGCGCGACTGAAACCTCGTCGGGGTGGGTCCGAATCGCTCCCCCCAAAAGTAAGGGGTACTCCGGAGGGCAGGCTATAGGCCTTGACTCACAGCTTTGGGCTAAACGAACGTACCGCAGATCGCCGTGATCAGACCGATTCCTCGGTTGCGACCGTTGGTTTGATCTCGACCGCGGCTGGTTCGTGGACGCGGCTCACATGTCCAAGACGCCGTGGTGCACGCGATTTCGAGGAGTCTGGTAGCGATTCTTCCTGCGCCTCGACGGATGCAGTCCGTTCAATTGGTTTGACAGGTGGCTCGACAACCCGAACTGGCTCGACAGCAACCGGCTCTTCAATTTCGGATCGACGCTCGTTCACCGAAGATTGAATGTCACTCTGGAGAGTCCGGATCTCGGTTCGCATCACATTGACCAACCCGTGAAGCGTACGTTGAAATTCCTTGTCACGGCTGTTCACGTGCTCCGCCAGTCGATCGACGGCGATCCTCAACTCTGCAACGTCGTCGGAAGGCCGAGGGCGATGCAATTCCTCCTGGATCTCAAGCAACTTCTTCTCCAGTTGCCCGGAAGGACCCGCCCCTGGCGACCGGGTGATTGCCGCTGAAACGACATCGCCGATCCATTCAAGTTGATCGCGTGAAGCAAGCTGACTGACCTGAGCGCGCAATTCATCGACATTCGACTTCATTAATTGCATTTCGGAACCGAACCGCTCACCAATGCCGTGGGCGGCCAATCGGGTTTCGAACACAACGCCTTCGAGTTGTGAAGCAGTGGCTGAGGCGGTTACCTGCTCGCGAAGTGCAACGACTTCACTTTCGACTCGCGCACCCCGTTCATCGAGCATGTTCGCGAGTTCGCTGATCACCGCTGCCGGTCCTGACTCAGCAATTTCGCCAGACACCAGCTGGGAAGTGACCACGGTAATTGGAAAGAACTTTTCCAGTGATGTTTCAATATCCGAAACGCTCGCGCCCCCGGACGCCAGATTGTTGATCAACGTGAGTGCTTCAACCGCCTCAACCGGGTGCAGGACAGTTCGGCCGACACGCACCGACGGTACGAAGAGGATGAATCGGTCCCGGTAATAGCGGGCTGCGCTAAGCGGAATCGAAGCGGCTTCAGCAAGTTGCGGGAGTGTCAGTAGTGCCATAGTTGCATCCTAGGACCACCTGATAGTCCTGTGAAGAGTGTGCTAGCCGGAAGTGACATTAGTACTCCTCCATTAGGGACCTCTGGGCATCCCGAACGGACTCCCAATGAGCCTAGACTGCAAAACATGGATCGCCAGAAGGTCTTCGTAATTCCCTTCGTGCTCGGGCGATCAACAATGGAAGCGATGAACTGCCGTCTGTATCTGGTCACCTGGGCGGCAGGGAGCAAATGGTGAAACCGGCCCCACAACGCGGCCGGTTTTTCATTTCCTGCCGCGGTAGTGGAAAGGATGACGAAGGGGCAGCGCGTTTCATTGAGGTACCTCCTATGGCCGACGTACGATGTGTCAACTGCGGGGCCGTCATACAGACGAGCCGCTCCAAGTGTCTGACCTGCGGTCACCAGGTGAAGCCCGAGGCGGTAAGTCTCTTTCCATCCGGCAGCACTGTTCGCGGATGGTTCACGTCGACACGTCAACCATCGCTGGCAAATGGGACTCTCTTTGCCTCGACCGGAACGGCATCGTCATCCGGGTCGATGCTGACAGATACGCCAGCGAAGAGCAGCCAGAGAAACGACGAGACTCCGAAGAACGGCCGAAGCAAGCCGACGATGCTTCTTCTGATCGTCAGTCTCATCCTTTGCGCGCTGGTGCTTGTCGGCGGCTACTATGCGATTCGGGTGAATCGCATTTTCAATACGATCAATTCCGTCAGCGCTCCAACCGGGGAAATTTCAGGCGAGGCCCTGGGAGGATCGGGCGAGATCAAGATCGACACCGGCCCGGCCCTGACTGCAATCGCGGGGGGATCAAATGCGTTCGTACCCACGGAACCAGAAACACCCGAAACCCAGTCAGCGGCCTTGATCGCAGAACCACCCAAAGCGTCGGTGCGGCCCACGGAAGAACCGACCATTGATCCGACGGCAACCTCCGAACCCCAACAAACGCCAATAACCACCGCAGAACCACGCGAGACAGCTGATCCGACCTCCACTTCTATGTCGAAGACTGCAGCGACGATCGAGCCAACCGCAGCCGAAGCGGTCACGGAGCTTCCGGCTCCGACTGCAACTGCAACTGCGACTGCAACTGCGACTGCGACTGCGACTTCGGAGCCGACCACAGTTCTCTCTCAAATCGAACGAGTCAAGAACGGAGATTTCGAGTCCGGCAACGACGGATCCTGGCACCTGGAGCAAGGCGCCGCAATCGACGCCGGCGGAGATCTCGGTTCGGACGGTGTACTCACCATTTCGGAGATCGGTGGCTACGCTGACCAACATCTTTTCTTTGTTCCCGCGACTGAATACCGGCTCAGTGCCCAGGTCAAACGTGGAGACAAACCGGTGACTGGGGAGTCGATTCAGGTCGGGCTCGCCTACACAGATGAATCAGGAACCCGGTTGACAGCAAGTGAGCCGGCCCCCGTCGAAATTAAAGGTGCCGATTGGACCGAGATCACCTTCGACTACACCCCGCCGGCAGAAGCTGCGAATGTGATGATCTATTTCTGGAAGTCCTCCGGAGCGAGCGTTCTTGCAGTCGACGATGTCTCAGTGCGATCAATAGTTCCGAACGAGGTGCTCGAAACGAAGGTCGTCGAAACTTCTGAAGACTCGATGACCATATTGCTGATGGGTGTCGATGCACGCCCAGGCGAGGCGATCGATATCGGAGTCCGGCCGGACTCCCTGATGGTGCTTCATCTCATTGGCGGCACCGGCTCCTGCCGGGTTCTATCGATTCCCCGCGACACGCGCACAGAACTCCCCGGGTATGGCATGACGAAAGTCAACCATGCACTCGCGGTCGGAGGCATCCAGTACGAAGTACAGGTGGTTGAACAGTTGCTCGGACTTGAGATCGATCACTACGTTCTCATCGACTTCAACGGATTCGAGGATCTGGTCGATGCCGTTGGGGGAATCACCGTCGACGTCCCTGAATCATTCGTCAACGACGACGGGCGCGAGTTCGTAGTGGGACCACAGTCCATGTCCGGGGCGCAGGCGCTTTCGTACGCGCGCTGGCGTGGTGGTTCAGATGGAGATTTCGGCCGGATGCAGCGCCAGCAATTGATCCTCCGGGCGCTGGTGAGCAAGGTTTCGGGCTTGAACATCGTCAGTTCGATCAATGAGCTCCTACCAGCGGTCGAAGAAAACCTGCGAACCGATCTTTCAGCGACCCAAATGGCAAGCATCGGAACCGATTACCGATCCGGCTGCACAGGATCCAATATCAGCATGGTGCAGCTCGAGGGCAGCCCGGCAACGTATCAGGATCCGTTATTGCAGCTTCCGCTCTACTACGTCGAAGTGGAGCCGGGTGAAATCAGGCAAAAAGTCGCGACGTTGATCGAGCCGTAGCACTCATTCCGTCGTATCTTCGTCACCAACTGGATTAATCAAAAGTACTTGTCTGAAAGGACGTTTTCACCGAAAACAACCACACATATTTCCGTTGACTAGCCCGTTCGTCCTAGGTATATTAGGTCATAGAGGCAGCGGGGCAGAAACAAAACAACTGAAGCAGAAGCGATGAACCAACGCCTGTATATGGTCACCTGGGCGGTGGGGAGCGAGTGGTGAAACCGACTGGAGCAATCCACGTCGGTTTTTTGTTTTTCGCGAAACGCTCGTACTTTTCATCTTCCGCATAGGGCGGAGGGACGACAAACGCGGAGACGGCTCCCAGCGGCGCCGATCAACCGCACAACCAAGACCCGGGTAGCGGGGCGAAACCAGTTGAGACAGCGAGCCGAAACCGATCGGCTGCGGTGGCAAATCCACCGTGGTTAGGGATGTGTTTGCCCGGATTTTCGAAGCAACGCATCAGAAGACCAAATGATCGAGCAAGTCTTTGACCGAGAAACCGAATCCGCAGGAACCCGGTCGAACACCGTGGCGGGGGGGAACATTATGAGCAGCACACGACAGTCGCTCGATTCCAATTACGAGCTCAGCTCGTTGGAACGGCGCCCACTGACACTCCGGGAACAACTCGCTTTCGTCTCACTGCCGGTTGCCGTGTCACTGTTCGCCGGCGCCTTCTTCCTGACGAGCGAGCTGGTGCTCGCGCTTCTCATGCTCGCCGTCGGATTTGCGCTGACTGGCATCTGGGTTTCCCAGGAGCGGTATCCGGAAAAGGCCAACTCGGTCGTCCTTTTGGGTAAGTCGCCGATGGCGGCCGTTATCGCAAGCACAATCGAAACTCGGGCTGCCTTCAAGAACCCCACGATCGTTCACCGCGCAACCAATCAGGCCGAAGCCACGATGCTGCTCCGCTCAATCCCCTGTGACGAAATCATCCTCGCCGGACCGGTCGGACCACTGACTGCTGACTTTGTCGACCGACGCGGGTTTCGGCCGGCAGTCATCGAAGGACCGGAGAAGTTGGAACTTCTCCTGGGCCGTGTGCCACTGGAACTTGCATCCAAAGACAAATGGCTTAACCGGCTCGGCACGATCCGTTCGCTAAACCGCGGCTATGCGAGTTTCAAGCGCTCGTTCGATCTGCTCTTCTCACTTCTGCTTGGTCTGGTACTTCTGCCCGTTTTTCCGGTGATCGCGCTTGCTATCAAACTTGATTCACCTGGATCAGTCTTCTACTCGCAAACCCGCGTCGGACTGGGCGGCAGGACGTTTCGGATTTACAAGTTCCGTACGATGCGTTCCGACGCTGAACGGCATGGGGCAGTGTGGGCACAGGTGGCCGATGCCCGGATCACCAGGGTTGGCAAGTTCATGCGTCTGACCCGATTCGATGAACTGCCTCAAATCTGGAACGTGATCAAAGGCGATATGACTGTGGTCGGTCCTCGCCCCGAGCGACCTGAGTTCACCGAAACCCTGGTCCTCGAAATTCCGGGGTACGAACTCCGTCACACCGTGAAACCTGGTCTCACCGGATGGGCACAAGTCTGCTACCGATACACCAGCTCGATCAGGGACACCAAGGCCAAAGTCGAGTACGATCTCTACTATGTCAAGCATCTCTCTCTGCGCATGGACCTGCAAATCCTTCTGCGGACGGTAAAAGTCGTGTTCGGTTTGCAAGGACGCTAAGAAACGTACGGATCCAAGACGGGTCGCTCAACTGAGCGGCCCGTCAGTCCTTTTCAGAAAACCCATTTGGTTCATCCGATGGTCCTTTTCATCCAAAATCTCACTCATTATTACCTCGGTACCAGATTGTTCAGACGATCCGCATGCTATCGTCCAAACGAGTGAATTGCGCCGGCAATTGGCCCGAAACTCGCGTTCCTGACACCCGGCAGTTGCGGCGACCAGTCCGATATGAATTGGTCAAATTTGATCGACAACAGGAGAAGACAATGCGACTCGTGACCGGCGGCGCTGGATTCATTGGCTCACACATCGTGGCCCGGTTGCTCGAACAGGGTGAATCGGTACGCGTGCTCGACAACCTATCCAGCGGAAAGCGCTCCAACATCAATTCACTCATTGGTGAGATCGAATTCGTTGAAGGCGACATTCGCGATGCGGAGGTGGTGCAACGCGCGGCCAAGGGTGTCGACACGATCTTCCATCATGCGGCGGAGCCTTCGGTCCCACGCTCGATCGCCGACCCGAAAGGAACCTACGACGTCAACGTGACAGGCACACTCAACGTGTTGCTGGCCGCTCGCGATTCTGGCTGTCAGCGTGTGGTCTTTGCATCATCATCGGCGGTCTATGGTGATTCACCTGAAATGCCGAAGCACGAGCGAATGATTCCCGCGCTCCTCTCTCCGTATGCGAGTTCGAAGCTCGCGGGCGAAGGTCTGTGTCAGGTTTTTTCTCGTTCGTTTGGAATCGAAGCAGTGTCACTTCGTTACTTCAACGTTTTCGGACCCCGACAGGATCCTAACTCGGCCTATGCCGCGGTAATTCCCCGTTTTCTGGAAGCCCTCTCAACCGGAACAACCCCCGTTATCTATGGGGACGGCGAGCAATCAAGAGACTTCATCTTTATCGATAATGTCGTCAACGCCAATCTCCTGGCAGCGTCGGTGCCCGGAGTGGCCGGGCGTGCCTACAACATCGCGGCCGGCAAATCGGTGACCCTGCTTGGCATGCTGGCAGACGTCGCGGAACTCGTCGGAATTGAAGCGAATCCTCGCCATGAAGAACCACGAGCCGGTGATATTCGGCATTCTCTGGCCGATATCTCTGCGGCCACGTCAGAACTTGGGTACCATGTGACGGTGCCATTCGAAGATGGTCTGCGCCGGACTGTCGCCTCGATGGTCGAAACACGTCTCGTCGCCGCACAATAAGTGATTGAAGGCGGCGCTCGCGCCACCTCACCCTGGAGACCGGAGGATGCAATACCCAGGGCATGCGACTGTCCGGCGAAGCGGAGTCTGACTCCTGCCCTCATTTCACCTCAGGAGGAACTGTGCACGTCACTATATTCGGCAGCGGTTACGTCGGTCTGGTGACTGGATCATGCTTTGCCGACGTTGGGAATGATGTCGTCTGCGTCGACATCGATGCGAACCGGGTCGACCGCCTGAACGAAGGCGAAGTGCCAATTTACGAACCCGGTCTCTCAGAAATGATCGGCCGTAATCGACGAGCCGGGCGGTTGAACTTCACAACCGATGCGAAAGCTGGCGTCGATCATGGAGAAGTCATCTTCATCGCGGTGGGCACTCCGCCGAAAGAAGATGGTTCCTCGAATCTCAGCTACGTTGAAGCGGTAGCAGGTAGCATCGGTCAGTTTATGACCGAGGGAAAAGTGGTCGTCAACAAATCGACCGTGCCGGTCGGAACGGCCGATCACGTCCGCGCTATCGTTCAGTCTGAGCTGTCGAATCGCGATCTGGATTTGACCTTCGATGTCGTTTCGAACCCGGAATTTCTCAAAGAGGGCGCCGCGATCGACGACTTCATGAAGCCGGACCGGATCGTGATCGGCTCCAATACCACTCGCGGAATCGACGCGATGCGCGACTTGTACGCGCCGTTCAACCGCAACCACGGGCGCATTCTGGCGATGGATGTTCGCTCCGCCGAATTCACCAAATATGCCGCCAACGCAATGCTCGCGACCAAAATCTCGTTCATGAACGAACTCGCCAATATTGCCGAACGGGTGGGCGTGGACATCGAGCATGTGCGGGTTGGAATCGGCTCGGATCCCAGGATCGGTTATTCGTTCATTTACCCGGGATGCGGCTATGGCGGATCGTGCTTCCCGAAGGATGTCAGGTCGCTAGAACGAACCGCTGCGCAAGTCGGCTACGACGCCCAACTGCTGCGCGCGGTCGAAGATGTCAACGACCGCCAAAAGGAAGTGCTATTCAGCAAAATTGCCATGCATTTCGGTCTAGAGAACATTGCAGGCAAGACGTTTGCCATCTGGGGATTGTCGTTCAAGCCGAACACTGACGACATGCGCGAGGCGCCGAGCCGAACATTGATCGAGTCACTGTGGAAAGCCGGTGCGAAGACGATTGCGTTCGACCCGGAAGCGATGAACGAAGCTCGCCGGATCTATCCGAATGAAATCGCAAGCGGCGATCTCACCCTTTGCGATTCGGAGGAGGATGCGCTGATTGGCGCTGAAGCTCTTGTCATCTGTACGGAATGGCGCGCGTTTCGCGCACCCGACTACGACGTGATCAGAACAACGCTTAAACAGCCGATCGTGTTCGATGGTCGCAACATTCACGACCCGGCACGGATGGAACGGGAAGGGATCATTTATTACGGCATTGGACTCGGCAAGAACGATCGAATTCCCGCATGACGATAGGGAGCTGAAAATGACCCGCATACTGGTCACTGGCGCGGCCGGGTTCGTCGGTATGTATGTCTGCCAGCAGCTCCTCGAGCGCGGCGAGAGTGTCATTGGAATCGATAATCTCAACGATTATTACGATCCAGCGTTGAAGAAGGCACGCCTTGCACGTCTCCTTCCGCATCCAAATTTCCAGTTCCATAAACTGAATATTGCCGACCGGAAAGGTGTCTCGGAGCTGTTCGATAGCGAACGACTCGAGCTGGTAGTTCACCTTGCCGCTCAGGCGGGCGTTCGTTACTCCCTGGAGAACCCGGCGGCATACGTGGACTCGAATCTTGTCGGTTTTGGGAACATCCTGGAAGGTTGCCGGCATCACGGTGTCCGGCATCTCGTCTTCGCTTCAACGAGTTCCGTGTACGGTGCGAACACGAGGATTCCGTTTTCCGAACACGACAACGTCGATCATCCAGTCAGTTTCTATGCGGCTACCAAAAAAGCGAACGAGTTGATGGCGCATTCCTACAGCCATCTCTATCGACTGCCATGCACCGGCCTGCGCTTCTTCACCGTCTATGGACCGTGGGGGCGACCCGATATGGCGCCGATCGCCTTCACGAAAGCGATATTCGAGGGAGCGCCAATCAACGTATTCAATTACGGCAAGATGCAGCGCGACTTCACCTACGTCGAAGATGTGGCTGAGGGAGTCATTCGTGCGCTCGACACAATTGCTGTCCCCGCTCCGGCCTGGAGCAGCGATGCACCTGATCCGGCGACAAGCAATGCGCCGTACCGAATTTACAACATCGGAAACAACCAGCCAGTCGAACTCCTTCGGTTCATAGAAATACTCGAGCAGGAGATCGGCCGAACGGCAGTCAAGAATCTTCTGCCGATTCAGCCCGGCGACGTGCTCTCGACATTTGCCGATACTTCCGATCTGGAGCAAGCCACCGGGTTTCGACCTTCGACATCGATCGAAACGGGTCTCGCCAGATTCGTCGCCTGGTATCGGGACTATTACAAGGTTTGAAACATCTCAGAGAGCTATTTCCCGTGCGAACGCTGCCACTCTTCATGCGGCGGTACCGGCTCTCCGACCACATAGAGGAAGTAATACTCACCCAGATCACCCAGATCACCCAGAAACTTGAAGCGCTTTCTGAGATCCGCGGCAGTCAACTCGAACCCGTCGAATGACGTCAGGTAGTTTTTGAATCCATAGTGTTGACGTTCCAATTCAAGCATCTGGTTTGCGTTATGGACGATCGCCTCCAGCTTCTTGCGGTTTCGGATCAGTCGGGTATCGGTCAAGAGTTGATCGATCTCGGGCGGTGTCAATTCCGCCAATCGGACCGGATCGAAGTCAAATAGCGCCTCGGTTGTACCAACCCACTTATTTTTGACCACTGCCCAGGACATGCCAGACTGGGAGACGGCCTTGCTCATCACGTTCAAATAGTCGGCAAGTTTCTGCGGTTGAATCTGCTCCGGTGCTTCCACGATACACTCCTCTCAATTTGAATCTCCGAACTTCAGTGCACTCGCAACGCTACTGCCGAAAGGATGATGTGCTCAATGCCGCCTGACAAACAACTCCACGAAGAGAACCGGCTATCCTGGAATGCCGCAACCGACGCTCATAACAGCCACAAACGAGATCAGGCAAGGTTTTTTCGCGCGGGCGGTTCGACAGTATTTCCTGAAGAGATCGAACTGCTTGGTGACCTGGAGGGCAAGCGACTCGTCCATCTCCAGTGCAACGCCGGTCAGGATAGCCTTTCCCTGGTTCACCTTGGCGCTGAAGTGACCGGTGTTGATATCAGCGATACCGCGATCGAGTTCGCCACCAGACTCTCATTGGAGTCAGGAATTCCTGCCACATTCGTTCGAGCTGACGTTTACGATTGGCTGGACACTGCGGCCGAACAAAATGAGCAATTCGACATCGTTTTCTGTTCATATGGCGCGATCTGCTGGTTGTCCGACTTGAATCACTGGGCTGAGAGAATCGAATCAATTCTAAAACCCAGTGGCAGATTCGTTGCTTTGGAGTTTCATCCCTTCTCCTACGTTTTCGACGAGGAGTGGAAACTCGCCTACACTTACTTTGCCGAAGGAGAAGCGTACACGTGGGACGACGGAATCCACGACTATGTCAAGGATTCAGGTGAAACACTGACACCGTCAGGGTACGAAGAGGGCATTTCAGATTTCGTGAATCCGCACCGCGTTCACGAATTCTCATGGGGCATCGGCGAAATCGTGACCGCGCTTGCCAAGGCCGGACTGCGGATCGAAGAACTTCACGAGTATCCCTTTTCCAATGGAGCGAAACTCTTCACCGAAATGCAGGAGATGACCGGAAATCGAATGTATCCGCCAGCAGACTACCCTTCGCTGCCGCTGATGTATGGACTTCTCGCAACGCGCAACCCATAAGAGTGCCGAGTTGATGGTGTTTATGCATCCAGCGAGTGACGGAGAGTGAAAGATCCAGCAACGCCGCATGTGCGCTGGGTTATGTTCTGTTTGCTCCTCGCTGGCACTGCGCTCCTCTCACTGCTGGCGCGAGGTGATGGGGTCATGTCCGTTGATGTTCGCCTTCAGCGATTCGTGCAGCGTGCGCCAGAACCGATCTTTCGCTGGATCGCTGATTTTGGAAACTGGATTGGCTCGGCCGCGGTCTGCGCGGTGATTGGCTTCGCTGCCCTGCTCTTTCTGTCGTGGAGACGTCAACCGGTGGCCGCAGCTCTGGTTCTGATTGCATTCGCGGCTCGACTTCAAAACATGGCGCTGAAGTCATTTTTCGATAGTGCCAGACCCACGGCAGATCTGGTGCGAATAGACGAGATTGCAGGGGGGCTGGGTTTCCCAAGTGGTCACGCCATGGGTACAACACTCTTTTTCGGATCGATCGCGATTATTTCCCATCGACTAATCCCTCATCGTCGGAAGCGACGGTCAGTGCATTTTCTTTGCCTGACGATAATCGTGGTTGTTGGATTCGGGCGCATCTTCGTCGGGGCACACTGGCCATCAGATGTACTTGGCGGCTTTCTGTATGGTTTGATCTTCCTGATCGTCATCGCCGCGCTGATAGATTTCATAACCCGGCGCTATTTGACGTTCACGGCTGGCTGAACCCGACTCGTATACTGATCACACACGTGCCGACATTAGGTTCGCACTACGAGCCACGGGAGGTTCACGATCCGTGTCAGAAGAACGAACAATTCAGCCGCCCTTGTTGCCCAAGGCCCGAGAGCTTCTTTACGAGTGGGTTCTGGCCGAAAGCCTGCGGAAGCACTGCGAAGCAGTGAGTGCTTGCATGCGCTACTTCGCGCGCAACTCGGGTGCTGATGAGGATTTGTGGGGCGCGGTCGCATTGCTTCACGATATGGACTACGAGCGCCACCCCAATCTGGAACTTTCGGAAACGGGCCACCCCTTTGTCGGAGTCAGATATCTCCGGGAGAACGGCTGGGGAGAAGAAGTTTGCCGCGCGATCCTCGCCCATGCCGACTACTCCGGAGTCGAACCGCACTCCCAGATGGAGAAGACTCTAGTCGCGGTCGACGAACTGAGTGGGTTTGCGACCGCTGTAGCGCTCGTCCGACCGGACAAGAGCATAAACACGGTTGAAGTTTCGTCCGTGCGGAAGAAAATGAAGGACAAGGCATTTGCCGCGAAGGTCAGTCGTGAAGGAATCATTGACGGCGCAGAGTTGCTTGGCGTCCCACTGGAAGAGTTGATCGGCGAGGTAATCCTCGCCCTTCGCGCCGAGGCAGCCACACTCGGGCTCGAAGGAGTGGTGCCGACAGTCTAGCCGTCGGGGATTCAGAAAGGGCATTCTGTCCCAGACTCAATCGCCCACTCCTGGCACCTTCCTTGCAACGCCAGAATGTGATTTGGAAAAATCGGGTCACATTCCTGGCTTTGATTCGCAAGGAGGCTCCACAATGAGCGACCGACCTGTCACAAACGACCGCCCGCTGACTCCCGATGAGGAAGTGGACAACGCGATCGATGAGTCATTCCCGGCAAGCGATCCGCCATCGTATTCGACCGGAAGACGACACCGCGAGATCGAAGAACCTTCCGGTGACGCGCCGGGTGAAAGTAGGCGAGAAACGCCGACCGATCAGTGAAAGAAACCCGCACCGTGACCTGAAACAATGTCGATGGCTGGTTTCACATGCCGCTCAGCTGGATTGGTTTTGACACTCGTTGAATCTGCACCATCTGCGCGGGTACCGGCTTCGCCGAGCGGAACGTCATGCCCACAATGCCCGCCATCAGCAGAAAAGATCCTGCAACCATGAGTTGGCCGATCCAGATCGCTGACTCCGAACCATGTCCGTAATCCCGAAGTCCGAGCGACGTGGCGCCGATGATGGCTCCCAGAGTCAACATAGAGAGTTCTATTCTGGCGAGTCGTGGCCAGAATAGAGGAGCACCGGCGAAGCGAGGCACAAGATACAGGGCCATGCCGGAAATGAGAAGACCGCCCCAACCAAAGAGATTTATTTCCGCATGAGCCATCCGGAGCCGAACACCCAAAACTGGGTCAAGCGCGAACATGCCACCCAATGAAATTCCGGTGATCAAAAACAGGCTTGCCGCAATCCATGAAAACTTCGTGAGCGGAGGCAGTGCGCCGACTAATGGCAATGCGTTGAACAACAGAAGAGCCAACGCCAGGGCTTGAAGCGGACCAGCAATTTGAAAGAGTCGATCGAAATCGCCGACCAGTGCCAATAGCATGACAGGCAATCCGGTTGCCGAAATCCAGAAATGCACCTGAATCGCCCTTACTGATTTCCATTTTCGGTCAGTCCAGCGGGTCAGGACATGGTAAGTCACTCCCGAGATCATCGAAAGCAAAAATCCAACCAGCATCGTGTGTGCCCACACGAGATCCCACCGCCCCCAGTCGGGCGTCCAGAACGACTTCAGAAGCCCGAAGATCAATCCGAGGAGAAGGTACGCACCTGAAACACGGGTGAATCGTGTAGCGATCTGGTCGACCTTCTTCTGGTCCGGGTATGGCAATGGAAGGGCAGGTTTAGTCGCCGCCGGCTGACGAAAGAGTGTCACCACATTTTTGAAGAAGAGAAGCCCGGCGAGCAGAACAGCCGTTAGCCCCAATCGCTCGAACTGAATGCGGTCACCAAGCTGAGATGCAAACGTGAGCCAGGCGCCGACGATACCAAGACTCACCTGGACTCGAAGAGCGTTCAGACTTGTCCATTCTCGACGGGCGAAAACGGGAACAATCCTGATGTTTACCGCATAGATAAGTGGCACGAAACCGCCGAGAATCGAGAGTTGAACGGCTGCATTCCACCAGCTTCCGTGCTGAGGAACTAACGCGACCGTGAGCGCTGCAACAGCCATCGCCAGAAATGCCGCAACGAAGGCGTTCGCTACAAGGTGCTTGCCCATCCTTATCCACCAATGTCCCCGGTCTCAATCGCAGAAAGCAACATGGGAACGAACGTGGCGGAATCAATTTCGTGCAAATCCAGAGCTTCTCCCAGCTTGTGCCCACCTCCGCAACACAGATCGAGTCCCTGCGCCGCCAGCAATGGCATTGTCTCAGGGTAACGTTCCGTCAGCGTTCGAATCGTCAGGGCGAGAAGCTCAGCGGCGGTCATCGCTGTGGGGTTGGATATGCTCATTACGTTTTCTCCTGGGTCCCTGGCGCGTCAGCAGCAGGGACTCGTTTCCGAGGCGCACGTGCGGCGACTCGCGGCCAGATTTCGATGACGAAGATGACAACTGCGCCGAGTTGAAGCAGTGCCGATGCAACCAGTCCAACATCGGAAAACGGGCCACCGTGGCCCGAACGATCGAGAGGTTCAACCACAACTCTCAAAGAGAGTCCAACGTTAAGAGCGATGATCCCGATGATCGTTGGCCGTTCGCGGTAACCCAGAGGCTTCGAATCATTCCGGGTGCGCGGAAGCAACCAAATGCCAATCCCCAGGGCAAACTGAACAAACCAACCGACGAAGAGCATATGCCCGTGCGTCGGAGCCATCCAGACGCGCCACCGTCCGGGGATCCAGACATCAGCCATCATGACCGTCCCCGCACAAACGCCTGCCAGTAGCCAGCAAAGCGACGACCGGACCATCCAGGAACTTACTCGGTCCACGAATCACACGTTCTGTTCATTCGCTGACAAAGAGCGAGGTGAAACCGCTCGGAGTGGGGTCCATCGTGCAACCGGCAGAATAGGTTTCGAGGGTGACCCGATCGAATGTCCGCTCAATGCTCTCACCGGGTTCGATGAACGTAAAAAGCATCATGTGCGGCAGGTAGTCATTGTTGGTAATCACAAGTTGGTCGCCAACGTGGAGTTGGATAACGTTTGGCAGCACGTACCCAGTCTCGCCGGCACGCATGCGGTCTGCGGTTCCCGGCGGTATCTTGATCTCGAGTATCCCGTTGGTAGAGGTACTTGGAACGATATAGGCCCCTTCAACAATGTCTGACGTGGAAGCTGACGAGCCACCGAGCGTTCGTGAGTTGCTGTTGGCGAACACTCCACCGAAGACAAGAAGCCCCACCAGTACGACGAGTGACGCCGTGAATCTCGTCAACTCTGGAGCGAGTCGCGATCGAAGGTTGCCTGTCAGAGCCATGCTTTGCATGTCGGTTACCTCATGTAGACCCGCTGGTGATTCCGGACGATCGGAATCACCAGCGGGAGAGAGGAGATTTACGTGGCTTGCAGAATTGCGATTGCGCCCTGTGAGGCATGTCCGAAGGCATGATTCACGGCCGGGTAACTGCCGGGCTCGTCAATCACGAACTCGACACAGGCGCCATCGCCGGGGCCGATTGTGATCGACTGCATGCCAATCATGACATTGGCAGGGTTGGCATTCAGATAGGCCTTGTCGAAGATCGCGCCGACCACGTGAAAGCTGGACCAGATGTTCGGTCCGGCGTTCACGACAAAGATTCGGATCGGCTCGCCGACTTTGACCTGAATCGGAGTCTCGACGTACTGGTTTGCGTAACCATTGAACACGACGTAGTCGGGGGCGCCGTGACCGAGCATCTTGGTATAGTCGGCTTCTTTTGCGCCAGTTGCGCCATCCTTGGTGTAGAACTCGCTCTGGACGAAGATGAATTCCTGCGCCGGTGACCATCCCTCTTTCGGATCAACGATCATCGCGCCATACATCCCGGTTCCGATGTGCATCAACACTGGCGGAGTGCCGCAGTGATACATGTAGGCCCCAGGGTATTTGGGAACGAACGACCAGTTCAGCGATTCACCGGGATTGATCGTCCGGTAGTTCACATTCGGCGGCGTCTTCGCGGAGTGGAAGTCCAGCGAATGCCCGATCCGTGCATTCTTGTCGATTTCAAGCGTGAAGTTGATCTCGTCGCCTTCGACAACCCGAATGGTCTTCCCTGGGATGGTGCCGTCATAGGTCCACGCGACATATGTCACATCGGCAGCAATTGGCACGGTTGCATCAATTGCAACTATTTTGACGTCCTTTGGGCCTGCCTGAACCGCTGGCAGAATCGGGTCGTACGGAACGAAGACCTGATGAGAACCACCCTGAGCAATTGAAGGTCCACCGATCGCTGCACTGGCGGCTTCGTTGTTCAGAATTCCGAATGCCGGAATCGCCAGGCCGATTCCGGCTGCACCCAGGAGCAATCTCCTTCGATCGACCGTTGTTTCATTCACATCAACACCCGTGCTCAAGGTACTCATGCTGCCACTCTCCCTCGTGGGGTCCACATCGACCCACCGTTCAATTGCGAGTCCCGCGACGTCAAACAACGGTAGGAAACATTCGCAATTCTGACTAAAATGATCGGATATTGGTTGCGAATTCCGCACAACAGCAGGCTTCAAGATGTTACAAAAACGTGGCAATCTGATCCGACTGCACACGAAGCAAGTGTTTTCCACGTTGCTGGGGCCTACTGTTGTTCACGTCATACGATTTTTATCGGGAAGTGCCACAGTTCTAGATTTGATTGATTTAACTACCAGCGGGCGAAGAGGCCCGGAATAGTGGTCATAGCCTGAAACATTGTCTGGGTGGCGACGTGCCCGACGTGCGCTCGTCGAATGTCATACCGATCAAACGGTTGGATTGGTTGCAACCCACCGTAGAAACTAAAGCCGTGCTCAAACCCATGCCGTTCGAGGAGTGCCTTCGTGACATCTGTAAACGCGCTTCGGCTACCGACAGGATAAGCGAAGGCGCGGGGGATTTGACCAATCTCAATGGCAATGCGATCACGACTTCGGACGATTTCGGATTCCTGCTCGGCTTCACTGAGCCGGGCGAGGAGATGGTGCTGTACCGTGTGCGCACCTATCGTCATCCCGGCTGCATGCAGTTTACGAACCATCTCCCAGGTCATCCACAGTTCTTCACCAGGCACGGTGCTCGGGTCGCGATCGGTCGCACTGCTCAGGAACTTCATGAATTGGTCGGTTCTGTCCGCAGGCAGTGACTTGAACTTCGCGAGGGCAATCCGAATCGCAGCGGTTCGATCGGACCCGTCGATCTCGACCTCTTCGTCGAACCACTGGCCAGCGGGCAGTGAATCCCGCCCGCAGGTTCGGATCATCCACGCGATTAGATCCCACCATGGCAGTTTCGGCTCGTCGACATAGCCGGTGCAGATGAAAAAGGTTGCGGGTACATCATGGCCGCGCAGAACAGGCAACGCCAGATCATAGTTGTCACGATACCCATCATCAAAGGTGATCAACACATGCTGACCTCGCCCGCGGTCCGCGATTCCCGGCAGGTCGGATGGGACGATGATGTCGAAATTTCCTTTCAGAAAGCCGATTTGATGATCGAAAGCGGTTTGACGCGCACTGAAGAGATCACGATCGAGTACGGTCGCGTCTGGCTCCCCGATTCGGTGGTAATTGAGGACGAGGATGCCTTGCCAGGAAGCCCACGACCGAAGAAGTTTGCCAGCGCCGCTCCAGCGCAGTGTCTTCGACGCGAGATCCAGTTTGTCGAGCGCCATCCGAACCTCGAACGAATAGTGATGCATGAACTGGTCAGCCTTCGGCCAATCAAACCGGAACCGGACTGACTGCATCCATTCTGGCATCCTCGTTCGAGGATGGTGTGAGTCGGTGGGAGTCCGAAGGTCACGTTTGAAATGGGACTCAAGAGCCGATAGTACTGGTACGTCTCCACTAATGGGGCAGGGCGATTCATAACGTGGAAATCCATAATCGTTTCATGTGCATGGCGCAGTGTGCTCAGGCAGACGGCGCCATCACCTGAACCGTTAACAAACGTTCGATCACTGCATTCAACAACGTCGCGGAGCACATTAAGGTGTCCTCGCGAGTCGTAGCCGGGAGTAGTCTTCTGATGGTGTCCAAAAGATCAGGACAACGCACCACGGTGGTGACTCCCGATGGTTTGCATGTCAGATTCGTCGAGGCCGACAACATTGGCTCGTTGTGGCAGGA
>Ga0105046_10003743_pt1 | contig 24156 bp, 22 predicted proteins | sample MAT03_FD_78385 | JGI IMG/M metagenome (GOLD analysis project Ga0105046, IMG submission 78385) | Freshwater microbial communities from Lake Fryxell liftoff mats and glacier meltwater in Antarctica - MAT-03 (megahit assembly) | ecosystem: Environmental > Aquatic > Freshwater > Ice > Liftoff...
TAACAGCCGAGCGCCGATTTTTCTCGGCGCAACAGCTCAAATCCATCCCATTCAAGCGGCCGCGGGTACTCATCTGCACTGCTGGGCTGGCTGGTACTTGTGGTCGTGGCTTGCTCGAACATGCCAAACAAGGTGGTTTGGCCCCGTTCACGGTCGCGCGTCGTGTTCCGCGAGCGCTCGAGGGCTCGATCAATCGCGGCGTAGGCGCGGGCTCGCGTGATGCCTCGGGACTCGAGTGCTGAGTCGAAGGCCCCACATTGAACCAACGATTCCAAGACGCCTTTGTTCAAGCGTTTTGCGTCCACGCGCGAGGCAAAATCAAAGAGATCGGCAAATTTTCCGCCAGCCTGACGCGCGTCAAACATCGTTTCGAGCGCCGCTTCGCCCACCCCACGCACCGCCCCAAGCCCAAAGCGGACTTGGGGACCGAACCTGTCTTTGAGCTTGCCTGGGCCGCGCGGCGGACCCTGACCCCGCGGATGTTTGTAGACCACCGAAAAGTCCGTTGCGCTCGCGTTGATATCCGGCGGCAAAACACTCACGCCCCAAGCGCGCGCCTCGGCAATGGTGCGCACCACCTTCTCGATCTTTTCTCGATCAGCCGTCATCACCCCCGCGAAAAATTCAGCTGGATAATGGGCTTTCAAGTACGCGGTTTGGTAAGTAACTAGTGCGTAAGCAGCTGAATGGCTCTTGTTGAAGCCGTAGGAAGCGAACCCCTCCACTTCCTTAAAAATTGCCAAGGCTTGCTCCTCAGATACCCCGTTTTTTTTGGCTCCTTCCACGAACATCGCGAGCTGCTTCTGCATCTCTTCAGCCTTCTTCTTGCCCATCGCACGGCGCAGCAAATCGGCGCTCCCGAGCGAAAAACCCGCAAGATACTGGGCGATTTGCATCACTTGCTCTTGATAAACGGGCACACCGTAAGTGGGTGCGAGCACGCCATCCACCAACGGATGCAGCTTTCGGATCGCCTTTCGGCCATGCTTGCCGCCCACGAAATCATCAATCATTCCAGTGCCGAGCGGACCTGGCCGATAAAGTGCCACGGCGGCTACAATATCTTCGAAACAATCGGGTTTTAGCTGGCGTAAGAGGGCCTGCATCCCGCTCGATTCAAGCTGAAATACGTTCGTGGTTTCACCACTCGAAACGAGCGTGTACGTTTCGCGATCATCAAGTGGGATCTTCGAAAGATCGAGTGGATTCTCCTGACGGTCGGGGCGCGCGTTCACGAAACGCTGTACGATGTCGATGACTGTCAGGGTTTTTAAGCCCAAGAAATCAAATTTGACCAGCCCAGCGGCCTCGACGTCGTCTTTGTCGTATTGCGTGACAATCACGTCGCCGTTGCGAAAACAGGGCACATGCGTGATGAGCGGGCCATCGCTGATCACCACGCCCGCCGCGTGGGTGCCCGCGTGCCGCGTGAGATCTTCGAGCTTTTGGGCTTGCTTGATCAGCTCAGCGACGCGCGGCTCGGATTCAACCCGTTGCCTCAGCTTCGGCTCAGCCACGAGGGCTTCGGTGATCGTGCACATTTTCCCCTGCCCTTTGGCGGGGATCAGGCTGGCAATGCGCTGTGCTTCGGGAGCTGGGAAGCTCATCGCGCGGGCAACATCTTTGATCACGCTGCGCGCTTTTAAGTTCTGGAAAGTGGCAATTTGCCCTACAGATTCTTGCCCATATTTGGACGCCACATACGTGATGACCTCATCACGCCGCGCCATGCAAAAATCGACGTCGAAGTCTGGCATGCTGATGCGTTCTGGGTTCAGAAAGCGCTCAAACAGCAAATTATACGGCAAAGGGTCGATTTCGGTGATCCCCATCGAATACGCCACCAGCGATCCCGCACCCGAGCCGCGACCTGGGCCCACGGGGATCCCCCGGGCCTTGGCTTCCCGGATAAAATCCCAAACAATCAAGAAATACCCGGGATAATCCATCGAAATGATCACTCCGAGTTCACGCTCTAAGCGCTCTCGGTAGGTGTGCTCATCGAACGCACGCCCTGTGCGGCGGAAATCAGCCAATCTCTGATCGAGCCCTTCGCCTGCGACATGCCGAAAATAGCTGGCGGCGTCGTAGCCTTCGGGCACCGGAAAGCTCGGGAGCATGGCTGCGCCGAGGTTCAGCTTCAGCCCGGAACACATCTCGGCAACGAGCAGCGTATTTTTGATGGCGTCGGGATAATCCCGGAAAAGCTCCACCATCTCGGAGGGCGACTTCAAATACATCTGGCTGCTGTTGTGATGGTGCGCGTGCGATTCCTCGAAGGTTTTTCCCTGGCGGATGCACTCCAGATACTGTTGGGCTTCAGCGTCGTCGCGATTCAAGAACTGGACGTCGTTGCTGGCCACGCACGGCAAACCGAGCCTATCGGCGGTCTGCGAAAGAATTGAATTAACCAGCGGTTGTTCGGGGAAGCCGTGGTCTTGAAGCTCCACAAACAAATGCCCCGGCTGGAACATGTCGCGCAGTTCGGCCAGCATCGGCTCGCCGCGTTCGGGTCCGTATTCGAGGATGGCCTGCGCCATCACCCCGCCGAGACAACCGGTGAGGGCCACGTTCCCAGGGGCATACTTGGCCACCTGGTCCAGCGTAACGCTCGGGGTGTCGACGTTCGCAGAGCTTAAATAGCCCAGCGAAACGAGCTGGATCAGATTCTTGTAGCCCTCGGCGTTGGACGCCAACATCACCAAGTGGTCCACAACACCCGGGTTGTTCCGCCGCGCCACGTTCAGTTCGCAACCGAGGATCGGTTGGATCCCAGCCTTATGGCAGGCGTTATAATGCCGGATCGCGCCATACATGTTGGCGTGGTCGGTGATCGCAACGGCCTTCATGCCCCGACGCTCCGCCTCTACGGCGAGCTCCCCTACTCGCACCATGCTGACGAGGAACGAAAACTGGGAGTGTGCGTGGAGATGGACGAACTCTGCCACTCGGCATCAAGTAGCACCCGACGTCGTCGGGGAGAAAGCCACTGTCCGCAGAACTACTGTCTGGCCAGCAGGCCGACCCCAAAAGCAGCTCACATGGCAGCCTCAGCCAATTGTAGGCTGCCGCCCGCGCTCCGTGTGCTATGTGGCCCCCATGCGCATCCCGTTGCTTGCGATGACGCTGGTGGTTGCTTCGGTGGCAGCTTGCGACAAACGGCCAACACACACCAGAGAGTGGGTGGTTGCTGATCACGATCAGCCCCCCTCTCCCAACCAGGTTGCCCCACCCGCTGAAACCCCAACACCCTCGGCCGCTGCTGCCGGTGCTGCCGGGATTTCGGCCAACTCGGTAAACCAAGCGCTGGCCCACCGGGGCCTCAGCGAACAAATCCTTCAGGTTTGGGTTGAACGCTGCGCGACTTGCCACGGCACGATCGGGCGTGGGGATGGCCCTCAGTCGCGCCTCGTCAACGTTCGGGATCTCAGCGATCCAGCCTGGCAGCAGGCTACCTCAGATGCGCAGATAGAGATGAGCATCAGCAAGGGTCGCGGGATGATGCCAGCATTCGCGTTGCCTGAGGAGACGCTCAAAGGCCTCGCGAACCTAGTTCGACTTTTTGCCCAACGTTCGGCGAGTCCTCCAGACTCGGGCACATCCAAGTGAAGCGAGCCGAGCTTCGAGCCTGGGCCGCGCGTGCCTCTTTGATTGGGGGCACTCTCGCCTGCGTGTTGCTCCTTCGACCCCAGTTGCCGCGGGAGCAGGAGCTGGCATTCAAGCTGGCGAACGGCCCAGCCGAGCAGCTTGAGGTGAGTTGGACACCCGATTCGGAGAACGAGCCGCAGGGCGGATTTTCGATGAAACTGGCGCCTAAATCTTCAAGAATCTTGCGGCATACCGCGGAGCTGGCGAACGGCCCGTACCGCTTCGACATCGTGGTAACGCGGGTTCAAGTTTCAGGGGAGCCGGTAGCCGCCCAGGCCGACCCACCAACCACCAGCTATGTTCGGCGCGTAACGCTGGAAGGTGTCCCCACCACTATTCACCTACCGTGAGGCCAATCAGTGACTGAAGGAACGCGCCCCAACCTCCCCCAGCTTCAACCGCAAGTTCGCAACTTGGTGGCCTCCAGCGAGCCCATGCGCCAGCTCGCTTCCCAACTCGACCGAGCGGCGTCTGGCACCGGCTCAGTACTTATCCTGGGTGAGCCTGGCTCAGGACGAACGTTCGCGGCCCAGGTGCTGCACCAGCGAAGTGCCAACCCGGCAGCACCCTTTCTCACCCTCCAGTTATCGGAGGCTTCGCCGCAACATCACCGTGAGCTGCTCTTTGGCCGGGCCGGATTTCTGGACCTGGGCGGCACCATTTGCCTCAATGATATCGAGTGCTTACCGTCTGAAGTTCAGGCAGAGCTTGCCCAGAAGCTGAGCTCAACGGCCACTCGTGTCGTAGCCATATCTGGGCGCCCACTCGAACAGTGGGCGGGCGCTGGTGCGTTCAGCGTCGTGCTGCTGGGTGCGTTCACTGAGCGTCTCCGCACGCCACCACTCCGTGACCGCCAGGAGGATCTGCCTGAGCTAGTGAAGGGCCTTCTCCGCGAAGTGTGCACGCAAGCCCGGCGATCACTGTTGAGCCCCTCGCACGCCTTGATCGAAGCGCTGAGCCGCTACGATTTTCCAGGTAATATTGATCAGTTACGAGCTGTTCTTGAGCGCGCGCTGCAAAGAGTCGGGAGCGAAGAGGAGCTCGGCACGAGCTCGCTCAGTGAGTTCCAAGAACCTGGAGCGTTCACGGCGTCGCTCAGCTACCGTGACACTCGCACCCATTTTGAGGCGGGCTTTGAGAAAGCCTATGTACAATGGCTGTTGGAGCGCCACCAAGACAACATCAGCGCGGCGGCACGCGAAGCTCGGATGGACCGCAAACACCTCTACGACCTCGCGCGCAAACATGGGCTTCGACGTCCCAGGGGCTCAGAAGATTGAGCGATCTGGCTGTTTCTTCCATAAATAACCAACGCGTTTCCACCCCCCCTTGAACTCAACGACGCAGTGCGGCTATCTCTTGGCCCTTAGCAACGTCATGTGGCATCTTAACCTACATCAGCGCACACATTGGGGTGCGGCTTTATCTTGCTCAGTGATCTGCAGGGCCTATCGCAGGGAACCCTTGGGTCCGTTGTTGGAGTCACAAAACGCATGAAGTTTAATTTCTATTACCTGGCAGCTTTCGTTTCTCTCGCCGTTGCATTGTTCGCGGGCTCAATCGGCATCCAGCTCGCCGTAATCGGCGTGACGCTGGCCATCTTTTTTGGGACGCTCTCGCTGCAGACTCCCGCAGCAGCCGACGCGCCTAGCACCAACTCAGGTACATAACGGAACAGTTTGATAGCACGCCCCCGCGCTCGTCGCGCGAGCCCAGCCCCGCCTCCATCCCGCCGGCACGGCTGAGGAGCGTCCAGGAGCTGACGCTCCCAGAAGTTGAAGCACTGCGGCTCATCTTGCGCGGAGGTTCGGTGATCGACTGGCACCGACTCCACTTCAGTGACACCGAGGACGTGCGCCGGTTTCTAGCCAACCACGAACTTTCCCTCGAAACAGCTGGGGATCGTGCCTACCTGGAGCGTGTTCGGGATCAAGCGATCGAATACCTGCGGCGCAATTTCTCCTTCGCGATTCCGAAACCGCTGGAGCGTGCGTCGGTGGATCAGCTGCTGCTCATGGCGGCGGGCAAGACCGAATCCAACCACCGCCAGCTGTGCGCCTGCACGATCCTAAAAACGGTCCATATCATCCACCACATGTCCGGGCGTGAGCTGCTATTTCGCTTACCGGTCAGCGACCACGACCTATTCCACTTAGTAGAGGAAAAGGTCTATCGGATGGTGGGTACGATGCTGAGTGCCGGCTTCCCCATCACTGAATTCATCGGCGGCCGGAAGAACCTCGACTCGACTTACACCAAGCTCCTTTCAAAGCAGGAAGCCACCGCGTCGGCCCTTTACGACAAGCTCCGCTTCAGAATCGTAACTCGCACGCGCGAGGATGTACTCCCGATCCTCAACTACCTCACCCAGCGGGTCTTGCCATTTAACTATGTCGTTCCGCAGCAGAGCACCAACACCCTGCTGAATTTTCGCGATTTTTGCATGGAACACCCCCACCTCCGCGAGATGGTGCCGCAGTTTCAGGGCGATATGGAGGATATGCTGAGCCCTGGGGATAATCGCTTCAGCGCACCGAGCTATCGCGTGATTCATTTCGTAGCCGACATTCCAGTCCGCGTGCCGGAGCACGTCATGGAGCTGGCGCCTACCGGTTGCGAGGGCCTCGGGCCGATTGTTTTCATGCTCTGCGAGTTCCAGCTACTCGATGCTGACAGCGATGCCGCCAACGAAACCGGCGATGCAAGCCACGAGGCCTACAAGCAGCGACAAAAATCCGCTGTATTCGCACGCCTCCGCATGGGTGTGCGCCCCGAAAAGCCGCCGACGGACCCTGAGTCGTAACGCGTCCTGGCCTGTGCCGGGCGGGGGCGGGACGGACGATTTCCGACCTCGACAGGGCAGATAGGCGTTCCCTGCCCTGGCCTAAATGCGCTACGAACCGAGGCGATGCGGCTTTCAAGTTCACGGGTGTCCGAAATGGTCCACGAAATGGTCGCTGCTCTCACGGCGGGGGGAGATATCGAATGTGAAGACCCGAAGGAAGTGGCCCGAGACCTTGAGTCCGTGCTGAACCAGTACATTCAAGACGAGGCTGACATCACCGATCGCGCCCGCGACATGATAGCCACCCGCGGCCTGCCCCAGTCCGACATCGGGAAAACTCGTCGGCTTCTGGCCGATCAGCGCAAGATCAAGATCGATGACGATGCGATCGACTACCTGCTCGATCAGCTGCTTGAAATGCTGATGCACTCGAACAACGTCGAAGAAATCTTTGCTGAAGACTATCAGCTACGCAAGAAGATGCGCGAGCCCCTCCGCAAGCAGGCAGATCTCGACGCCGAGCTGCAGCAAGCGGTACGCAATCAATTGAAACACGTGAAAGAGGGCACCAGCACCTGGGAAATCGAATACCGCCGCGTGATGGAAGATATCAAACGGCGCAAAGGGCTCTGAGCACGACTCAAGTCTTCACGCTACGCGGAAACGGCTGCGAGAAACAGGTGAATCATGTCGAGTAGTGGGCCGCTCTTGTTGATCGTTTCCTCGCCCTCGGGTGCGGGCAAAACCACACTGACCGCGCGCTTGCTGGCCGCCATTGGCAATGTCCGCTTCAGCGTCTCCCACACCACGCGCAAGCCTCGCCCCAACGAAGAGAACGGTCGCGAATACCACTTCGTCACACGCGACGAGTTCGAGCGGCTCATCGCGAGAGACGAATTCGTGGAGTGGGCTGAAGTCCACGGAAATCTGTATGGAACTAGCCAGCGTGAGCTTGCGAGTGCCTCCAGTGCGCGAGGCATCTTGTTTGACATCGATCATCAGGGTGCGCGCCAAATCAAGAGTTCCCGCCCCGACGCGGTCGGGGTTTTCATCTTGCCGCCCAGCATGGAGATCCTCCTGCAACGGCTCCGCGGCAGAGCCAGCGAAGATGAAGAGACAGTACAGCGGCGCTTCAATGTCGCCCGTACAGAAATCGCCCACTATGGGCTCTTCGACTATGTTCTGGTCAACGATGAGCTCGATGCCGCCACCGACAAATTGCTAGGGATTTTTCGGGCCGAAGAATGCCGCCGGGCGCGGGCAGCCCGTTTTGCGGAGCGATTGCTTGCCATGGGTCGCGATTTTGGCGGCAAATAGCCTGTAACAAGTATCCAGTATCCAGCAACAAGCCTGCGCCCGCGCTTGAAACTCATCAGACGCTGGGACAGAGTGAGGCAACAATCATGAGTAACGCAAATGACAAGTCCATCCTGATCGTTGGGTCCATGGCCTTCGATGATCTGGAGCTACCATCCGGGAATTTCGCTGACGTCGTGGGTGGCTCCGCAACCTACTGCGCTTACGCGGCCAGCCTGTTTTCAGGTGTGAAAATTGTTGCGGTCGTCGGTGATGATTTTCCGGCCGCCACCTTGGATTCGCTGGCGCAGCGTGGCGTGAACACCGATGGTATTGAGCGTGTCGATGGCAAGACGTTCCGCTGGAAAGGGCGCTACGCGCAGAATCTTTCCAGCCGTACGACCCTCGACACCCAGCTGAACGTTTTTGCGGATTTTCGACCGAAATTGCCAACCAGCTACCAAAAGTGCACCCACCTTTTGTTGGGCAATATCCATCCTGCACTTCAGCTTGAAGTTCTCGATCAAGTCGAGAAGCCCGAGTTCGTGGCAGCCGATACGATGAATTTTTGGATCGAAGGCGAACGCCCAACGCTCGAACGAGTCCTCAAGAAGATCGACTGCCTGGTAGTCAATGACGAGGAAATCCGACAGCTTTCGGGTGAACACAACATCAAGCAGGCCGCGGCTCGTGTGCTAAAAATGGGGCCAAAGCGCCTGATCGTGAAACGTGGCGAGTATGGCGCCATGCTTTTCGACGAGCACGGTATCTTCTTTGCTCCGGCCTACCCGCTAGAAGCTGAAGTCGATCCGACTGGCGCCGGCGACGTTTTCGCGGGCGCTTTCATGGGATTTCTGGCACGCGAGTCCGAGATGGATCGCGGTTCGCTTCGCAGAGCACTCATGATGGCTGCCACCGTAGCTTCCTTCTGCGTCGAAAGCGTCGGAACGGAACGGGTCCAAACGCTCACCCGCGAGGACGTGGCGCATCGGCTTGAGTCGCTACGCTCACTCGTTCACTTCGGAGCCTAGGCTACCATCGCGATTAAGCTGCAGCGCCCACGTGCTCGGCGCGTTCGTCTGAAGCGTTGGGGCTTGAAACCTCAGCAAACGACGGCCCGTAAAAACGCGACCGGACCGCGGCTACCAAACGCAAGAGTTCGGCTTGGCTTGCAAGCTTGGTGTCGAGCAGCATGCGCATGTATCCGTCGGCGTAGCCTTGGGCGTGAGCCAGGCGACTGTGAGGCCCACCCGCTTCCTTAAGCTCCAACACATCGGTGAGCAGGGTCTCGAGAACGTGCAACTGGTCCTTGGTTTGTGAACTCATGATGGCCTCCGGCAGGGTTCGCCCAGACGTTCTCTTGGTAACGGGACCATCCCCACAGGGCCAACTTCACGTGAAAAACAAGTGGCACCTTGGAGGGGGAAGTGAGCTTGTCGCGGGGTTGGTTCGAAATTAGCGAGCAACCAGGGGCTTCGCTGAGGCCCCGATTGACTCGGCCGCTGGCCGGCCTAAAGTTAACGGGAAGCACATGTCCGGCAGGCAGACCCCAAAAGGCCGCCATGCTTGAGGGCCAATAGCGATGAATCTCCACATTTTTAAGTCAAAAATCCACCGCGCTACCGTTACCCACGCTGATCTTGAGTACGAAGGCAGCGTGACCGTCGACTCGGATTTGCTCCGGGAAGCGAACATCCTTCCCTACGAAGCCGTCCATATTTGGAACGTCTCCCGGGGCACTCGGCTGATGACGTATGCGCTTCCAGGGCCGGCCGGTTCTGGCGTGCTCTGCATCAATGGCGCCGCGGCACACTTGAATCATCCCGGAGATCTGGTGATTTTAGCCACGTTTGCGGAGATGTCGGCCGAGGAAGCGCGCGCCCACAAGCCTCGGGTGGTGCGCGTCGACGCTAAGAATCGGCTCACGGATACCTCCGATGAAGTGCCTGGGCCAGCAATGCCCATGTCGCTGGTTTCGTAGGGGCGCCATTTTGGCCCTAGAAATGTAAGGCTCCGAGCATGACGGAAGAAGCGCCCGCGCTCAATCCGAGGGCCCTTCGCTCCTCACCCGATTTAGAAAGCCTGTGCAGCGCTTGGGCTCAAGAGATCTTGGGCCTGAGGGAGCCCAATCGCGACGAAGGCTTTCCGACGCCTTGGGGAGATCTGAACACGATCTTAGCGCAGGAGGAACGGAGCAGCACCGAACGCCGCTTGCTCGGGCTAGCTCTGGCCGTGGGCACCCAGTTCCTGATTCGCGAGCACGAGTTAACGTTAAAGATGGCGATGTCGCGCTTCGTCGAGTTAGCACGCTCCCGGAAGATCAACGCGTTGGTCGTGATTGATGAGGTCTTTCGCGATCAAGCCTCGGAACTTTGGCAAGCCTTGCCCGAGCCCCCTCGGCGCCCGATTGGGAATGTCCTGGTTGACGGCGAGCTCCTCGACCCATCTCGCCCATTCTGGTTAACTGCTATCTTAACATTTTCGCCTTTTTTGGTGCTTCGCCAGAGCGCAGCCCTCGTCGGGCGCTGGCTCTTGGGCTATCGCAACGAAGCCCGGCTCCGAGTGATCGAAACCGGGCTTGAACTCGTCTATCGCCGTCAGCTGTTGGGGCGAGTGATAAGAGAAGTGATGGTGCTCGTGCCTACAAATGAGTTGGGGAAAGTGAGCCGTGAGGTTCGCTACCGAGGGGCACTACTCTACGCAGGGCTTGGAGCACTGATACTGGGCAGTTATCTTGGTGTTGGCATGTTGCTCGATGGCCTTCGGGTTCCGGGTGGTTCGCTCCCGCTCATCAGCACCGGAGTGCTGACGGTTTTGGCGGGGCTGGGGTTGGATTTTCTGGCGACCACCGCTTTTGATAGCTTCCGCGGCCGCGATCGCCTCCGCATCACCCACCGCTCGGGACACTCATTTTCCCTGGGCAATGCCGACCCGAAGGACGTCGAAACATTTCTGCACCATTACCAAATGGGCGCTCCGCCGGAGATGCTTCCTTTGCCTCAGCCAACGGTACCCGAGCCCAGCGCGGCTCCGACGACAGTGCTGTAGGCGGGGCTCAGGGCGGCGCGGCTCGGGTCGGTTTCGGTACTGTTCGGGTCTTCGGCGCCAAAGATCCTGACTTGGGCGGGGCTGGTTCCGCAGGCTTCGGCAAGGAGCGCTGCTCCATCTGCGCCAAAGCTGCTTCCAGCAAATCCAGGATGCCACTCACTTGTGCGTCGGTCAGCACAATCGTGCCCACGACTTTGGGCCCTTGAGCCTCAAAATGCCAACTTTCCAAAAACCGATGCTGGCTCCCGCCGAGCAGTGCGCCCAATACCCCAAGATTGAGGCTGGACACGGCGGAGACAGCTTGTTCGAGGAGCGCAGCTGTCTCCCCTGCGCCAGCCTCAGAATCATCCTCGGCCTCGAGCTTGATCGCCACTCGGCCCCCGACACGCGTCTCCAAGATAACTTTTGCCCACTTCATGCTGTGGGGGATTCGAAACGGCATGCCCACGAACGCGCGCCAAGGAAGGAGCAGACGCGCCACCATCACTTCGCTGCCCGCTGCAGGGCGCAGGCTGGCGTTCCCCTTGTTCGAAAGTGCGTCAGCTAGTGCACTCTTAGGCGCAATGATCACGAGATGGTCGCTCGGCAGCACAAAGAAGCGTGAAGCGCGATCGGCGCTGGCGCGGGCCACAGGCACCTGCGCGGGCAGCCACGCCCCCTCGGGATCCCGTTTTACCAAGCGGTCAATCGCGCTCCGGAGCTCAGCCGGGGGCAGGTGGTGCTGAAGCACCACTACGACATCCGAAGTGTCCCGGAATTGTGGACCCGCAATCAGAATTCGATCGATATCGCGAATGGGATCGAGCCCAGTGGGCCCAAAGAAATCGCGCCATTGATACAACGAGCTGAGAATGCGCCCCACGCGCGGACCCAAGCTGTGGCTCCGAATTGCTTCCGTGTAAATAATAGCGCTCACGTTGGCGTTACTATCTGCAACAGCTCCCGCCGCTCCGCTCAGAGCAACCGGATCTCCGCCTGCGTCCGCGGCGTCGAGCGAGGAGACCGCTTCCGCATCGCCAGCATCAGTAGCAGGCGCGGCGTCCCCCGCGGCGAGCGACGCCGCGTCGACGCCCGCATCTAGCCCGGCGTCGACGCCCGCATCTGGCCCGGCGTCGACGCCCGCATCTAGCCCGGCGTCGACGCCCGCATCGTCGGCGGAGGCATCCGTGCCCGCATCTCTTAGCGGAGCACGCGCATCTGCCGCGCTCGATGCCTCGGCAGCCGGGTCCGGGGCTTCGGCAGGCGCCGCCTCGGACGCCTCCGCAGGTGCCGCCGAACTGGCACCAGGATCCGACGACAAAAGCTCGATAGGGATACCCCGGATCTCTCCAAGATCAGGGATTTCTTCCGGTGCTTTGAGCAACGAGAAGAGGCCCAAGTAACCGAGAAAAGGCGTAAACGGCAGGTGCAGAAGCAGCGACAGAAATACAAACGCCCAAACCCTTCGAGCGCGCGTGTTCCGTTCTCCACTCGGGCGCGTCTCGATATCCACAGGCGCACGATACCTCCCACGAAGCTTTGCGCGAAGAACCGCATTTTCGATTCTGGCACGTTCCTCGCTCATGGTTCCAGCGATACGAGTGTTTCAGCCCCCACCCAGCTTCCGCAGCAATGAAGTGGATCCGCCGGCTCGCTCGGTAGTAAGTCACCCTCCTCGCGCCCCCCTAATATATGTCGGCCCCCAAACTCACCTGCTTCGTCGCACTCGCTCTTTTCTCTGCGGCGTGCGACGGGTCTAAACGCAACACCCCTGACCCGTCGCCCGCGCGCGCTCAGCCATCGCCGCCGCTTCAACCAAACGTGCCGCAAGCGCCGGCAGTCAATGCGAGTGGAGGTGCAGCCGCTGGCAGCGCGGGAAGTCCGAACGCAGGCTCCGAAGGCCCTGTGCGTGCTGACGCCCACCTCAAGCCGGATTACCCGGGACCCTGGTTTGTGGTTACCGCCCGGGAAACCGGCATTTATGCGGAGACGAAGACAGACCGCCGTACCAAGCTCGCGTGGGCGAAAAATGGCGGGCGGCTCGCGGTGCTGCCGAGCGTCACCAAGACTGACGACTGCGCCCCGGGCTGGTATCAGCTCACCACGGGCGGCTACGTTTGCGGCAACGACGGCGGTCTTGAAACTCCCGGCAAGAAACCCAGATTAACCTTCAAGCAGCCCGCTCTCGAAGAGATCCTGCCGTACAAATACGCACGCAACTCAAAACACGGAACGCCGCTCTACCGCTCCATTCCATCTCCCGAACAAGTGCTGGAATACGAGCCCTACCTAAAGGAAAAAGCTGCTAAAGCGGAGCCCAAGAACCCGCCAGCGACCACGAGCTCGACCGCGAGGGCCGCGACGACCGCTGCGCCCGAAGCCGTTCCGCCCCTTTCAGCAGCCGTGGACCTGGATGCGGGAGTGCCCGAATCGGCAGAGCTCAGCCCAGATGAGGTCTCTGCACTGAATGAAACCGCCATGCCCTGGTGGCAGCAGGGCGACGCCAGCGTGCACAACGTGACTCTGGACGAGCTGGCAGCAGAAGGGGATGGAATCCTGATCAAACGGATGGTTGCGGGATTCTATGTGGCAATAGACAGCACCTTCCGCTGGAATGGGCGAACTTGGTACAAGACAACCAAGGGCATGATCGCGCCCGCAGACCGTTTCTGGATAACTGCGGGTCCAGAGTTTAAAGGCGTCGAACTCGACGGGCAAACGTTCGCATTGCCAATGGCTTGGGTTTACGGTTGGCGCAAAGAAGCCCCCTTGTATGAGCTGGATGAAGCGAAGGATCTTCTGAAGCCTGCCGGCAAAGCAAAGCTATTCGAGGCCTTAAAACTTTCTGGCCGGAGCCATACCGTGCGCGGGAAGTCGTTTCACCAACTGGCGACGGGGCTTTGGATTTCCGACCGTAGCATCCGCATCACCGAGCCGGGGCCGCCACCTGCAAATCTGGCGCCAACGGAGCGTTGGGTCGATGTGAACCTAAGACAACAGACGCTAGTCGTGTATGAAGGCAGTAAGCCCGTCTATGCAACACTCATTTCAACGGGGAAATCCTCGAAAATCAAAGATAAAGATCACCGCACTCCGGTCGGCGAGTGGCGGATTCGCGAAAAGCACATCACGGCCACCATGGATGGGGATGGCACCGCCGCGGGAGATCTCCCGTACAGCATCGAAGAGGTCCCGTACGTGATGTATTATTACAAGGCATTCGCACTACACGGAGCTTTTTGGCACAAGAACTTTGGCACCCAGATGAGCCACGGCTGCCTCAACCTGGCCCCGCTCGATGCAAAGTGGCTGTTCTTCTACACGGACCCACCCGTTCCCCATGGCGTGCACGGAGTTTGGGCACGGGATAGCCAACCGGGCAGCCGTGTGGTTGTCCATGAATAGGCGGAGATTTTCGGCCCAGTTTGGCGGTCGGCCCAGATTTCGGAGCGTGACCCCTAAACTCTTCAGCGGTTTGAGCCGGATTGCTTGACACGCTCGTGGGTACGGACGATTTAACGGCACGCGATATGGATCAGTTCTCGGCTCACCTGGACCGCGGCTGGGATCTCGTCCAACGAGGTGATTCGGAGGGCGCGGAGCTCTCAGGCAAGCGCGCGCTCGAAATCGATAACCAGTCTCCCGAAGCCTACAATCTGCTGGGCTACGTGGCCGCGCTGAAGGGGGAGTTTGAGGACGCGGTTGAGCACTACACCCAAGCTATCGCGCTGGATGACACGTACCTGGAGGCGATGCTCAACGCCGCCGAAGTTTACATCCACCCGCTTGGCGAGTTCGACGATGCGATAGCCATGTGCGAACACGCACTCGACTTGGCTGAATCAGAGGATGAGGTGGTCGATGCGTTACTCCTGCATTTTGATGCATTGCTCGGTCGGGGCGACATGGACGCCGCTAAGGTCATTGTCCAACGATTCCCTAAAGGTCCGTTCGATAATCCGAACCACACCTTCCTCGTAGGTCGCGCGTACTACGAAACGGGAGCGATCGAGGAATCTCGACCGCTCGTTGAAGATGCCGTGAAGCGCAACCCAACGAACCCTGAAGCTCAGTATTATTTGGGATTGATCCTCGACGAGCTGGGCGAAGCGGGCCTCGGGACGCAAGCTTTCCTGCGCTCGCGCGAATTGGATCTCGAGCAGCCGGCTCCTGCTTGGTCACTTACCCACGAGACCTTCCAAATGACCGCGAAGCGCGCCTTGGTGTCCCTTGAGGACGAACTGAAGCGATTTATTCGCCAAGAAGAAGTCTACGTTTGCGACGTACCCGGTGTCGAAGTGGTGGTCGATGGTGTCGACCCAAGAGCCCTGCTCTTGTTGGATAGTGTGTCCCTCGCCCCGGACGATCCGAACCCCACTGCTCGCGTATTTGTGTACCAGCGCAACGTGGAACGCCTAGCAGGCGCCATCGAATACGTTCAAAGTGAGATCCGTTCAGCACTCGAACGCGAACTCACGGCTGCATTCCTAGAGCCCCCAGCAGAAACCGAACCAAACGCTTCCCTTCCCCCGGACTCAACCGCTCACTAAACCAGTCGTTGGTCGAACGGTGTCTTAGGCGATGCGCTGCGCCAATTGAAACGCCACGTGTTCAAGCAGCGTTTTGGCGGGTGAGGCTGGGATCCCGAGGAGCTGGGCCACGGCTTGTTCGGTGTGGTGCTTGGCGCGCAGGCGAACCTCATCGCAAGCCCCGCTTTCAACCACAGCGCGACTCACTTCCGCGACACGGCGCGCGTCTCCCGAGTGGATCTCGCTGAGCGGGGCCAATAGCTCCGGTCGGCGTGAGACTGCGAGCACCAACGGCAATGTCAGCTTACCTTCCGTAAGGTCAGCGAATAGTGTCTTGCCGGTGTTCTCACCCGAGTAATCCAGCACGTCATCCACCAATTGAAAGGCGATGCCGAGCAGTTCGCCAAATTGCCCAAAGCGGGCTTGAACTGCCTCACTGGCACCTCCCAAGCGCGCTCCGGTGCGCGTTGCCCAAGCGAAGAGCGAGGCTGTTTTTTTCTTCAGAATGACATCGTACGTCGCTTCGCTCACATCGAGCTCGGTTCGGCCGCGAAGCTGAACCACCTCGCCCTCCACCAAACAACGCAACGTACCCACCAAATCCACCATAGAATCTGGAGCAATCTGGGAGGTACGCTCAAGCGCGGAGACGAGCAGCAAGTCACCCGCCAGCACACTGATACCGTTGCCCCAAATCCGGCGAGCTGCAGGAGCGCCCCGGCGTTCCTGGCCCTCATCCACCACGTCGTCGTGAAGGAGAGTCGCGGAATGGACTAACTCGGCCACGACCCCAAGCTCCCGAGCAACACCCGGGATCTTTCCGAAACAGGCAGCGCTTAGAAGCAAGGCCAACGGGCGCACCCGCTTGCCCCCTCGGCCGATCAGATGGAGCGCCGCTTGGGTTGCTGGCTCCGGGCCACCGAGAACTGCCTTCGCTAGCTCCGCCTCAAGCCAAACGAGCTCCTGACCTAGGAAAGATTGAGCATCCGCCAAACGCTCTTGCAGGCGGCCACCCGTTTCTCGGGCAGCACCAGCTTCACTGAGCGTCGTTAGGGCGGCCGAAACCGAAAACGGCATAGATCCTTGGGAATGAGGGGCGTGGGAGGTGTGGATGGCGGGACTATGCGGTGCACCCCCCAGAAACGTCAACGCCAGCTTCAAGTCTTCGGATGGCTGGCAGACTGGCTTCCAGGCGGTTTTGGCGACCTGTTTGACGGGGACGCCCGCCCACGAGTACTAGTTGGGCGTTGGAGAGCGTCGATCCCAGAATTTCCAGGGCAGAACGAGCCGGTCGCCGTGTTTCACTCGGGGTGTATCTTGGGCTCGTCACTGTGTTCACCTTGATATGCTCCGTACAAATCATTCTGCAAGCCTGGGCGCATCCGCCCCTCCCTGAGCCAGTCGATTGCAGCGCACGCGCACGAAGCCTTATCAAGGGGCTGGAGAACGCGAAGGCCCGAGCCCGAAGCGGCAAGAGCGAGCAAACCAGCCTGGAACTCTTTCGCGGAGGCCTTGGCCCAGATTGGGAAGTGAAGAATTCGCTCCAACAGGCCTGCGCCAAAGACCCCCTAGCCGGTCGGTTGATTCGAGAACTCGACCAACTTCGCTATGCGGAGGAGCATGCAGTGCGCTATGAAGCCCGGGAGCTCACGCAGCGCCGGCAGCGGGTCTCATTGTTCGAACGAGAACTTAGCCTAGATCCGGTGCCCCACTAGAAAACCGCCTGCATGACTTCCGAACCGGACGAAAAGCCCCAATCTCTGCCCACTTTTGACGCGCTTCCTCTCTCAAAAGAGCTGCGCCAAGCCGTCGATGAGCTCGGATATGTGCATCCGAGTCCAGTCCAGCTCGCTGTGTTCGATCTGGCCTCGCGTGGTCGAGATTTGGTGGTGCAGGCCCGCACGGGTACTGGAAAGACTGCCGCTTTTGGCCTGCCACTCGCCGATAGTTTGGTGAAACGACAGCAGAAATCTGTCCAAGCGCTCGTCCTGTGCCCCACCCGCGAGCTCGCACTGCAGGTGAAGCGTGAGGTCACGCTGCTATGCAAATACCGCGATGTCGTCGCTACAGCCGTCTACGGTGGCGCCCCGATCGCCAAGCAAGTGGCTGAGCTGAGTGAGGGCGCGCAGATTTTGGTGGGGACACCGGGCCGAGTGCTCGACCACCTCGAACGAGGCACGTTCAATCCGAAAGATGTTCGAGTGGTCGTGCTCGACGAGTCGGATGAAATGCTTTCAATGGGCTTTCTGCCGCAGATTAATAGCATTTTTAGCTACCTGCCCGAAAGCCGCCAAACCCTGCTCTTCAGTGCCACGTTGCCATCGGCAATTCAGCGCATGGCGCAAACCCGCCTGAAGAACCCAGAATTCATCACGCTGAGCGGCGATCAGGTGGGAGCGCTGGAAATTCAGCACATCCTGTATCTGAATCACGGCGATAAGCTCGCGAATTTGATCCAAGTCATCGAGGTTGAAAACCCCGAAAGCGCCATCATTTTTTGCAACACCCGGGACGAGACCAAGCGTGCTTGTGCGGCCCTTCAGGCCCAAGGTTTCGACGCCGAGTGGCTCAACGCCGATCTGCCCCAAAAAGATCGTGAACGTGTGCTCGCTCTCACGCGTGAAGGCAAGCTCCGATTCCTGGTCGCTACAGATGTCGCAGCCCGCGGCATCGATATTTCGCACCTTACCCACGTCATCAACCACGATTTCCCTGAATCACCCGAAAATTACGTGCATCGCACCGGGCGAACGGGGCGCGCTGGCCGCACCGGGACCGCGATTTCTTTAGTTTCCCCGGCGAATATCGGGAATCTCTACATGATGCGGCTCACGTACGGGATCCCGCTGATTGAGAAACAGTTGCCAAGCGCACGCGAGCTTCGCACGCGCTCGGAGATGGATCTGATAGAGATGTTTGTCACGGCTGCAAGCGAACGCCGGCCGCATGCCGATGATTTGGCGCTCGCCAAACGCCTGCTGACGCACGAACAAGCCGAACGCGTGGTAGCCGGCCTGATCCGGGAACACCTCGGTGCCCGACCTGAAACGGTCGAGGTGGCAACGGCTGCTCGACGCGCCAAGCTTCCTCCGCCAGCAGCCGCACGTCCCGCGGGAACACCAGCAACCGCTCGGCCAGCTCCCGTTGCCGTAGCTCCAGTTGCCGTAGCTCCAGCTGCAGTTGCCGTAGCTGCAGTTGCCGTAGCTCCCGTTGCCGTAGCTCCCGTTGCCGTAGCTCCAGTTGCCGTAGCTCCAGTTGCCACAGCTCCAGTTGCCACAGCTCCAGTTGCCACAGCTCCAGTTGCTCAAACCCACCCACCTGAGCGCCGTGACACCCGCCCGCTGCGTCCGCGAAGAGATCGGCCGCGCGGCGGCGATGAGTTCGCCTACACCGTTCAAGATTTACCGCCGGCAAATGCTCCTCCTGTCTCTGCCTCGCACGTCAAAGATGCGAGCAGCGTGGAGGGCCCGGAGGCAGAAGTGTTCGTGAACCTCGGACGGCGCGACGGCCTCAACGAGGGAGAGCTGGTGGCGCTGCTGAGAAATCAGGGGCTCACGGTCGGTGATGGTCAGTCGGTGCGGATCCGTGATCGACACACCTTCGTCAGTGTGCAGCGCGAGCAACTGGCGGCAGCCCTCGCGGCTCTGGATGGTAGCGAGCTGGCCGGGAAAAAAGCCCGCGCTGAAGAAGCTAGGCGATAACCCAAGATGGCGCTCAGGGCCCGCGATAAGCTCCTGCAAGACGTGAACTGGGCCCTTGAAAATGGGATGCCTGCGCGTGATCTCGTGCCGATGCTGCAGCACCTCTTGGAGCAGGTTGAGCCGGAAGCCGCTGAAGCCCTCAACGCCAAACGCCACTTGACTGAATTGTTGATGGAGACAGATCCCTGGCGTGCTGCGGGCTACGCGCGAGACGTTCTGCGTGTTGAAAAAGACGACCGCACCTACGCGATGCTCGCCCTCGCACACACCTTGCTCGGTAATTTCCGTGCTGCCGCCAATGCCTATCGCTCTGCGCTCAGCCTTCGCTCAGATTGCGCCTGGTACCTCCATAATCTGGGGCACTTGCTCGACGTTGCGCTGGAACGGCCCGAAGATGCGCTCACTTATTTGCGGAAGGCGCACCTCTCAGCCCCGGATGAGCGTGAGATGGCGGCCTCCTACGCCCATGCCCTGCTGCGTACCAAGCGCGAGGAGGAAGCCCGAGCGGTGCTTTCCGGCGCGCTCGACGGTCCTCCAGAGGTAGACGCTTTGCTCGCCCGCTGGTCCAGGGCAAAGCGCTAGCGGCCCCCTTTCCGTTTTGCCTTCTGGCCACTATCGGAGAAGCTCGATGCGTTGGTTGATTCTTCCCAGTTGTCTCATGGTCCTCTCCGCGGCATGTCCGCTCGCTTGGGCCCAAGCTCCGAGTGCCCAAGCGACTTCCACTGCCGCTCCCTCGGCCCAGCCGCCAGACCAGAACCTGAGCGATCCGCTGCTCACGGAGCAACTCCCGGCCGGGCAGGTGCTGTCCAACTGGCAGCAGGCTATCTCCCTTGTGCGCACCCATTCAACGAACTTGAAGAGCGCACTCCTTCAGATCCAACAAGCTCAAGCCCAATCGCGGCAGGCGCTTGCCCAATCGCTTCCCTCGCTCAGCGCAAACGCAGTTCTATCACGGCATCTACTGCTAGGCGATGGCTCCCAAAACCCTTTTGCCCCGCCGGGTGCAAGCGTTGGCAAATTACCAGACCCGGCCACCACCTGGCAGGCTGGCGCTACCTTGCGCGTTCCGGTGCTGGCCGCCCAAGCCTGGTACGATAGGGGGACTGCCGAGGCTGCTATCGAAGTTGCCAAGCTGAGCAGCAGCGAGACGGAGCGCCTGCTTTTGGCTGGCTTGGCCGATTCGATCGTGAACGTGATCACGTCAGAGCGTTTGCTCGAAGTGAGCCAAGTTTCCCTGCGTTCGACGCTTTCGACGTTGGATTTGAACACACGCCGGGAGAGCCTCGGTGGTGGCAGCCAAGTCGACGTTCTACGAGCACAACAAGAAGTCGCGGGCGCGCGGGCGCAGGTTATCGCTGCCCTCGAAGGTGTGCAGCGCTCACGAGAAGCGTTGGGGCTCGCACTCGGCTCGGAGAAAGCTTGGTCAGTGGCTCCTGATATCAAGCTCGATGCCTTAGTGGGCGATGCCAACGCGGTCTGTCGCCGACAACGAGACATTAATCTGAGATCGGACGTCTTGGTGGCCCAGAGTAATGTTGATTTGGCCTCCCGGCGCTTGAAGAGTGTCGATTACAGTTTCTATCCAAGCGTTGATCTGGTTTCGACAGCAACGCTGTTCAGCAACACCAATCAAACTCCTAATCGCGAACGTGTCACTTGGACAGTCGCAGGCGTTCTGAATTGGACGTTGTATGATGGCGGCGCTCGCTACGCCGGCCGCGACGTAGCGGCGACACAGCTTGGTCTGACGAAAGAGGCCACCACCGACACACGCCGTCGCGCCCTACTTCAACTTTCGCAAACCGCGCGTGCTGTGAAGGTTGCCGAAGCCAACCTCCAAGTAAGCCGACAGGCACGCGACATCTCTCAAAAAAGCTCGGAACTCTCAAAAGTTGCGTTTATCAACGGCGCGGGCACAGCGTTCGACGTGGTGGACACCGAGCGCCGCCTGCGTTCCGGCGAACTCGACCTGGCGATCAAGGAATTCGAGCTGGTGAAGGCTAAGATCACCGCGCTGCTCGCGCAGGCTAGCTGCGATATCTAAATCTGCATCAAAAGCAGGGTCGAACGGCTCGCGGGCTTGGGCTAAGCTGAGCCCTTCGGACCATGACACTCAAAAAACTCTCCCAACCCATTCTACTGCTCACAACGGCGTTGGTTTTCTTTTATTTGATCCAATTTATTGTTTTCACGGTTCCTCAAGCACAAGCAGAAGCGGGAGGCTTGGCTCAGAAAATATTCTACTTTCATGTGCCCTCAGCCTATGCGCTCTACCTTTCCGGGGCCGTTTGTTTCGTGGCCAGCGCTGGCTATCTCTACCGGCCTTCGGACACGTGGGACTCCTGGTCACGCGCGGGCGCGGAGTGCGCAGTGGTTTTTGGATGCATGGTTTTGCTGAGTGGTCCTCTTTGGGCGAAAAAAGCCTGGGGGGTGTATTGGACCTGGGATCCGCGCCTAACCACACTCTTGCTGAGCGTGGTCATCTATATTGCGCTGGTCGTGATGCGGGCGTTCACTGGAGACGGCGATGCCGAGCGCAAGTTCGCCGCGGGCTTTGGAATTCTGGGCACGGTGAACCTGCCCATCGTGCATTATTCCGTTAAGAAATGGGGCGGGAATCACCCCACGGTGGTCGGGGAAGGGGGCGGTGGGCTGGCCGATCCCAACATGCGTTTGGCGCTCTATCTGGGATTTTTAGCCATGACTCTCTTGGCCGTGTTGCTACTCATCGCGCGCGCGCGGCTTGCGCAAACGAATGCCAAACTCTTGGCCCTGGAAGAACACGCGGCGGTCGAAGGTTTACTTGAGAGCCCGTAAGGGGCAAGGCATCTGAATGGGCGTTATGCAAACACCGACACCAAACCCCACGAGCACCCTAAAAACCCCAGCCGACCGCGCGCAAGAATTTGTGGCCGTGCAGGGCGGCCCCGAAACCACCAGCGCTGAGAACCTGATGGTGGCCGCTTATTGTGGGATGTGGGCGATCTTGATGCTGTTTATCTTTCTCTCCTGGCGGCGCCAGGAGAAGCTGGATGCCAGGCTCGGGGAGCTGGAAGCAGCGCTAGCCAAGCGAGGCCGGTCTTAAAGCGGTATGCCCCTCGAGCATTTCATCTATATTCCAGTGATCTTCATCTTGGGTGTGGCCGCTGGTTATGTGAAGGGAATGCAGGCCGTACGCAAAGAAGTGGCCAAAGCCAAAAAGGCAGCCAAGGAGTGAATCAACCATGTTGAATTTTGGTCTTTCCGAAGAACAATCTGCGCTTGTCGATGCAGCCCGACGCTTCGCTAAGGAGCGCATCATCCCCGTGGCTGCGCTGTGCGATAGGGAGAGTCGCTTTCCCAAAGATGTGTTCGAGGCTGGGCATGAGCTCGGCTTCGTGAACGCAACGGTACCCACGGAGTACGGAGGCCCAGGCCTGGGCGAGCTTGAGAATGCGCTCATCGCAGAACAGCTGGCCTATGGCTGCACCGGCATTCAGACCAGCATGTTGGCCAACACGCTGGCTGCGACACCGATCAAGCTCGCAGGGAACGAAGCCCAGAAGAAGAAGTACTTGGGGTTGCTGACAAGCTCGCCCATCTTTGCCAGCTACTGCACCACTGAACCGAGTGGTGGGAGCGATGTCGCGGGGCTCCTCACCACCTTCAAAAAGCACGGTGAAGATTACGTCTTGAATGGCGAAAAGTGCTGGATCACCAACGCCTCTTTTGCGAGCTTCTACGTCGTTTTTGCCACTTCTAACCCAGAGAAACGCCACAAGGGCATCGCCGCGTTCATCGTTGATCGGGAAACTCCTGGCCTGCGCGTTGGTAAACACGAGGACAAGCTCGGGCAACGCGCGAGCGACACCGCGGCCGTGCACTTCGAAGACGTCGTGGTGAGTCGCGACAATATGCTGGCTCCGGAGGGCGAAGGCTTCAAGCTTGCCATGGAGACGTTCAACCAAACGCGCCCGGATATTGGCGCTATGGCAACGGGCCTGATGCAGCGCTGCCTAGATGAATCCGTCGCTTACGCCAAGCAACGTCAGGCTTTTGGTGTTGCTATCTCTGAGCATCAGCTGGTTCAAGCCATGCTTGCCGAGATGGCAATTGGCGCCGAAGCCACTCGCCTCCTCTATCAAAAAGCCGCCTGGAATCTGGATAACAACGTCCGAGATCCTATCGTTTCAAGCTACGCCAAAGCGTTCGGAGCCGACCGCGCAATGCAGACATCTATCGACGCCGTGCAAGTCTTCGGTGGCAACGGCTACGTCCGGGATTATCCCGTCGAAAAGCTGATGCGCGACGCAAAAGTGCTTCAGATTTACGAGGGCACGAGCCAAATCCAGCGCCTCGTCATCGCTCGTCAGCTGATTCGTTAAGTAGCGAGGCGGAGGCAGCAAGGAGCTGCGTCACACACCCACAGTATCCGTGACTTTCCGGCTCTCGCCTGATTGCGGCAGCCGACCTTCGGGGGTAGCTTGGGGGTGTGTTTGGAATGGATTTCTCCGAGTTACTGGTCGTCATGGCCGTGGCTCTCCTCGTGGTTGGACCGAGGCGTTTGCCTGGAATGCTCCAGACCCTCGGCAAATGGGTCCGCAAGCTTCGGCGCATGGCCTTCGACATGCGAAACAATAGTGGTATCGACGATATTCTCAGAGGTGAAGGCTTGGCAGGCGGGCTGAGCGAACTGCGCGAGTTGCGCGATACGCTTCGCGGCGATCTCGGAAGCATGCGCCGGCAATGGGAAGCTGAGCACTCGGCGGAGCAGCAGAAGGCACCGACTCCCGCGAAATCTGAGCCCGCTGCAGTGCATATTGATGCCTCACGCGAGTATCCGCCCGAAGGCGTCGACGCCCAAGGTTCACTGCCTGAGGATCTGGCGCATCAAGCCTACGAAGATGAAGAGGTCGAGCATCACGAGGCACGATACGGCGGAGAAACTTCAGCCGAAACGATCAGTCAGGAATCTGTAGAGGCCAGCACCCCTCTGCCCGATCCCGGGCCCCCATTCCCCCCACCCCCCAGTCCGCCGTCCGCGAGCACCGCAGCTCCGCCGTCCGCGAGCACCGCAGCTCCGCCGTCCGCCAGCACCGCAGCTCCGCCACGTCCGAGCGCTCCCCCGCGGCCCAGCGCTCCGCCGCGCCCTAACGCTCCGCCACGACCGAGCGCTCCTTCCCACTTGAAA
>Ga0105046_10003747_pt1 | contig 24138 bp, 20 predicted proteins | sample MAT03_FD_78385 | JGI IMG/M metagenome (GOLD analysis project Ga0105046, IMG submission 78385) | Freshwater microbial communities from Lake Fryxell liftoff mats and glacier meltwater in Antarctica - MAT-03 (megahit assembly) | ecosystem: Environmental > Aquatic > Freshwater > Ice > Liftoff...
CAAGGTATGCCTGAAACTTGTACCCCGCAACCCATGTGGAGCACCGAAGCACCGAATTTACCCCTCAATTGGGGGCATCGAAGGCGCTCGTGTCCGCCATAAGGGGGACAATAGGCGGGTTAGTTCCATCCTTGATCAAAAGACGGAACTGAACCCAGGCCGCGGGCTTGCTCTCCAAAATTGGTGGCAAATTCCGCGGAATCTAGAGCCGCCTATCAGAATCGAACTGATGACCTTCTCATTACGAGTGAGATGCTCTACCGACTGAGCTAAGGCGGCCGGCCCGGTTACCCGAGGCACAGCATGAAAGCCTAGCCGAAATATTTGCCCGAGTTTACGAGAAGAGGGTTCGAAGTTCTGCGAACGAATCGTGCAGGCGAGCACCGAGTCCGGCGGCCGGCGCCTCGCTCGCCCAACTCGTCCAGGCGTGACGCATTGCCCCGAACGCTACCAGCGTGACGAGCCTTGACTTGCTGTCGAGCGCGTCGGGCGTGTCCGCCAGGGCCGGATGATCGTGCGCGAGCCGCCTCGCCACGACTTCACTCACCTGCTCCTCGAACGCGCGCATCGTGGCCATCTTGACGGCGAACAACTGGGGATACTGCTTGAGGATGCCGTGGCGCAGGCGCATAAGGTCGCCGTCGCTCAGGATGCCGTCGCCGGCATCCACCAGCAGGTCGGCCAGGTCGTCGAGCAGGCTACCGGTGCCCTGCACGAAGGACTCGATCGCGGCATCCGCAGACAGCACGGGCGGGTCGCCTAGCAGAGCCGCCTCTTTCGAGGCGAAGTAGTTGAAAAACGTGCGGGGCGAGATGTCGGCTTCGCCGCTGATCTCATCGACCGTGACCCCGTCGAGCCCGCGCTCGGCGACCAGCTGGAGCACGGCGAGCTGGATGGCTCGCCGAGTCGCCCTGCGCTTGCGTTCGCGCAGGCCGAGCTCAGCGACATCCGATGCGGTCATGATTCTATTATTGCACCCAGTGCAAGTTTGCGCAGTGCTAGCAGTTCGGGTCCGCCGTCGGAACCGTGCCCTTGAGCAAGTACGCGTCAACCGTTCCCACGATGCACGCGTTGCCCTGGCCATAGGCCGTGTGACCCTCCCCGTTGAACGTAATCAACTGCGCGCTCTCGAGCTGACTGGCCAGCGCGACACCCCACTCGTAAGGCGTAGCCGGGTCACCCGTCGTCGACACGACAAGAACCGGCGGTGCACCCTTGCCGGTGAGCGGGGCAATGGGCGCACCGGTGTACTTGAATGGCCAGTTGATACAAGTGACGTCACCGATCGGCGGCGACGGGCGGAAAGTCGTCGGCGAGGCGGCCTGCAGCAGCACCTCCTGCTCGGCGAGCACGGCCGGGTCGGTCTCGGTCGGGTAGTCAACGCAGTAGATCGCGAGAAACGCCTCGAGCGAATTGTCGGCGTAGGTTCCGTCGACATCGCGGGAGTAGTAGTAGTCGGCGAGGAAGAAAGCGGTCTCGGTCTCCCCGTTTTGCGCCTCGGTGAACAGGTCGTTCAAGAAGTTCCAGGAGTCCTGCGAGTAGAGCGCCATGCTCATCGCAATGTCGATGACACCGGCGTCCATCATGCGACCGTCAGCACCGGGAATGGGGGCCGCGTCGTAGCGGTCGTACAGTTCTCGGATAGTCGCAAGCGCGGCCGGCACGCCGTCGAGGAACGGGCAGTCATCCGGGAACAGCTCTGGGCACGCGGCGATGTAGTTCTCGAGAGCGAGCTGGAAGCCGGCGGTCTGGGTGAGACCCACGTCGAAGACCGAAATCGATGAGTCGGTGGCACCGTCAACAACCAGGCGGCCCACCCTGTCGGGAAAGTTTTCCACATAGTACGAGCCGATGTCGCTGCCATAGGAGTAGCCGAGGTAGTTGAGCTTCGGGTCGCCAACGACCGCGCGCAGCATGTCGAGATCATGCACGGTGCTTTGGGTGTCGATGAACTGCAGCAATTCGCCCGTGTTCTCGAGGCAGGACTGCCCAAAGTCGATCGAAGACTGCGTCACCTCGTCGATCCACTCCTGCGTTCCGCGCGCCGCCGCGGGCAACCCAAAGATGAACTGATCGAGCTCGGGCGCGTCGTAACACTTCACGGCAGACGACTTGCCGACGCCGCGTGGATCCCAGCCGACAACGTCATACGCTTCACGCAGGTCGGCGCTCGTGGCAAAGTCCACGCTGTCGTACACGAAGTCGGCACCCGAAGCGCCGGGGCCGCCGGGGTTGGTGAACAGGGTGCCGATCTTGGTGCCAGTGGCGGGATGCCGCACCAGCGCCAATTCGATGTCGGTGTCGGTCGACGGGTTGGCCCAGTCCATCGGCGCAATGGCCGTGGCGCAGAGCATCCCGTTGTCGCAGTCCTTCCAGGTGAGCACCTGTGAGTAGTACGGCTTCAGGTTCGCTGCAACATCCTCACCCGTCGGGGCGGACTGTAGATCGGGCGTTGCAACCTCCCCGAGGTTGAAGCAGCCGGCAAGCAGCAGAACGACTGCGGTTGCGCTGGCAACAAGGGCGACGGGACGAATGGATGCCGTATTCACGTCATCGAGCATAGCCAGCGGGGCGACCGCTCTGGGTCACAGCTGTGTGACGGGTCGTCAACACATCGGATCGGCCGACGGCACGGTCGCGTTGATCAGAAAGTCGTCGACGGCGTCATTCACGCAATCGTTGGACTTGTTGTACGCGGTGTGACCCTCGCCCTCATACGTGATGAGGTGGCCGTTCTCGAGCGTGTCGGCCACGGCGACGGCCCACTTGTAGGGCGTTGCGGGGTCGTTAGTGGTTCCGATCACCAGGATGTCGGGCGAGCCTGGGGCGACGATCGGCACGCGATCGCGCTTCGGCGGTACCGGCCAGTTCGGGCATCCGGTGCCACCCCACGACATCTGCGGACCGAGCACGGGGGCAAGCGTCGTGAGCTCGGCGGCCTCGTCGCGCATGGTCTCAACGTTGCCATCGCCGTGCGCGTCGAGGCAGTTGATACTGATGAATGCTTCCGTTTTGTTATCGTGATAGGTGCCGTCGGCGTTGCGTCCGTTATAGCTGTCGGCGAGCTGGAACGCGTAGGTCGCGTCGCCCCGGAACACGCTGGAAAACAGCTCGCGCAGGTACTGCCAGTTGCTCTGGTTGTACAGCGGCAGGATGATTGCCGTGAACATTGCACTGCTGCCGAGCTGACGGTCATCTTCAGCCGAGAGAGGGCTCGCGTCGAGGCTGTCGAGGAGTGCCCGGATGTCAGCCATCGCGTCGTCTACCGACCCCGAGAAGGGGCAGTCACTGGCGGTGAAGCAGTCTTTGAGAAACGCGCGCAGCGCACTCTCGAAGCCCTGAGCCTGCGTTGCCGTGCCCTCGAAGTCGCTCGCCGCGGGATCAACGGCGCCGTCGAGCACCAGTCGGCCCGCCCTGGTGGGGAAGAGTTCTGCGTAGACCTGCCCGAGCAGGGTGCCGTACGAATAGCCGAGATAGTTGAGCGTCTTGTCACCAAGGGCTGCGCGCAACATGTCGAGGTCACGGGCAGCGCTTGCCGTGTCGACGGTGCCGAGTAGGGGTCCGGTGAGCTCCAGGCAGCGTGCGCCGAACGCCTTCGATGCCGCGTTCGCCGCCGCCAGCCACTCGTCACTTCCAGGCTTTCCCGGGTAGAGGTCGTAGATGTAGGCATCCAGTTCGGAGGGATCGGAGTAGCAACTGACCGGCGTAGAACGATTGACACCGCGGGGGTCGAAACCCACCACGTCGAAGCGTGATTGCAGTCGCTCGTCGGTGGCGTAGTCAACGCTGTCGGCGACGAAATCGTAGCCCGAACCACCGGGACCACCAGGGTTGACCACGAGCGAACCGATCGGGTTGCCGGATGTCGCGGGCTGGCGGATCAGGGCAAGCTCTATCGTCTCGCCGCCGGGGTCTGCCCAATCCAACGGGGCCTTCGCGGTGGCACACTGCAGATCTTTGCCGCATCCCGACCACCGGAGTACCTGCGTGTAGAACGGTGCCAGATCGGCGTCAACCTGCTCGTCGGTGGGGGTCGAAGTCGCACTGGTCTCCGGCGGCAGAAACCACGACACACAGCCGCTCAGCGGCAGCGCCACCAGCAGCGCGAGAGCGATCGCCGACACCCGACGCGTCATCGCGTGACCCGGCGAATCGCGGTGACCAGCATCGCCTCGAGCGACAGGGCCGGCGTGACGTTGCTCTCGATGCGCCGACGCGCCGCAGCGATCGCGTCCATTGTTGCGAGGGTCTCCGGTGCCGTAGCCGCGGATGCCGCCGACTCAAGCTGCGGCAAAATACTCAGGTTGATCGGCTCCCCCGGCGCGCCCAATTGCAGCAGCAGGATGTCACGGTAGAGCGACAGCAGGTCGACCATGATCCGATCGATGCCGTCGCGCAGGCTGCGAGTGGCGCGGCGCTTCTGGTCCTCGTCGAGCTGCTTCAACTGGCTTCGCAGGGCGGGCGGGATCGTGCCCCCCGGTTCGATGCCCAGTGAGCGCAACGCGGCGTCGCGTTCTTGCGAATCTCGTTGCTCGGTGATCGCCTCGGCATCGGCCTTCGCTAGCTCGAGCAGGGCGGCCGACGCGAGCACGGCATCCGACACCGAATGGATGCCGAGCGCAATAGCGAGCGTGCGCTCGCGTCGTTGCCGTGCCTCCGCATTGGTGGCCAGGCGGTGTGCCATGCCGATGTGCGATTGGGCTTCGCGTGCGGCTCGCGTTGCGGTGGCGGAATCCACGCCATCCCGTCGTTCGAGCAGCTCGGCCACCTCGCGCACGTCGGGCACCCGCAACCGAACGGTGCGCACGCGTGAGCGAATAGTCGGAATCAGGTCGGCCTCACTCGGGGCGCACAAAATCCACACGGTGCGTGGCGGCGGTTCTTCGAGGGCCTTGAGGAGCACGTTGGACGTGCGCTCAGACATGCGGTCGGCGTCTTCGATCACCATCACGCGATAGCGGCCGACTGACGGCGAGAACTGCGACGACGCAACGAGGGCGCGCACCTCTTCGATCGAGATAATGACTCGCTCGGTGCTGAGCACCCCGAGGTCAGGGTGGGTGCGGGCGTTCACCTGTCGCACGGCGGCATCGTCGCCCCCGAGCAGAGCGGCCGCGAACGCGTAGGCGAGATTGGATCGACCCGACCCGGGAGGGCCGGTGATGAGCCACGAGTGGGTCATCGAAGAGTTGCCGCTGCCGCCAACACTCGATGCCTCGGCTGCGGCCTCGACGATCGCAATCGCGTCGGCCTGGCCCGTCAGCTCGTCCCACACTGCCATGCCGTCAGCTTAGGTCAGTGCGCTGTCAGTTGCGGTTCGGGGGCAAGGTGTATGGGGCAACGGCCCGCGCGCCTGAATGGGCGCGGGCAGTCAGTCGACGAGCAGCGGGTCGACGAGCAGCGGCTCGACCCGCGCGCGGATCGCCGCGGCGATCGATTCGCGCGAGTCGCGGGCGTCAAGCACGAGAAACCGTTGCGGCTCCGCTGCGGCGAGCTGGAGGTAGGCGGCACGAACGCGGGCGTGGAAGTCCGCCTTTTCGGCCTCAAGTCGGTCGAATTGGGTGCGCTCAGACATGCGGTCACTGCCCAGTTCTTCATGCAGGTCGAGCAGGATCGTCAGGTCGGGTAGCAAGCCTTCGGCCGCCCAGAGCGACAGGTCGCGGACGCCGTCGAGGGCGCGCCCGGCACCCTGATAGGCAACGGAAGAGTCGAGGTAGCGATCCTGCACCACAATGTCGCCGCGCTCGATAGCCGGGCGCACTTTCGTGGCGATGTTGTGCGCGCGGTCGGCCGCATACAGCAGGGCTTCGGCGCGCGGCGCGATGTCGCCGCGGCGGTGCAGCACGATGTTGCGCAACTCGATACCGAGGTCGGTGCCGCCGGGCTCGCGCGAGGTCACCACCGTGCGGCCAGAGAGATGCAGCCAGTCGATCAGCATGCCGGATTGGGTCGATTTGCCGGAACCGTCGCCGCCTTCCAGCGTGATGAAGAGTCCGCGGGTCACTTCTTGGCCGCTGCCTTCTTGGGCGCCGCCTTCTTCGCTGGAGCCTTCTTCGCCGTCGTTTTGGGCTTGGCCGGCCCCTTGGCGCGCTTGTCGGCGAGCAACTGAACGGCTCTGTCGTAGTCGATCTCTTCGACAGTTTCGCCGCGCGGAATCGTGGCGTTGGTGGTGCCATCGGTCACGTAGGCGCCGAAGCGGCCGTCTTTGATCTTGATGGCCTTCTCGCTCACCGGATCGGGCAGCTCGAACTCTTTGAGGGCGCTTGACGCCGCGCGGCCGCCGTACTTCGGCTGCGCGTACAGCTCGATTGCTCCGGCCAGGTCGATGTCGAAGATCTGGTCTTCGCTCACGAGCGAGCGGGTGTCGGTGCCCTTCTTGAGGTAGGCACCGTAACGGCCGTTCTGAGCGGTGATTTCGGCACCGGTCTCGGGGTCGACGCCAACCACTCGGGGCAGGTTGAGCAGCGCGAGCGCGGTGTCGAGGTCGACCGCTGCCAGATCCATTGATTTAAAGATGGATGCCGTGCGCGGCTTGACCACCGCTACCTTCTTCGGCTTCTTGATCTTCACCTCGCCGGTCTTCTTGTCGATTACCTCGACAGGTGGTTCCTCGGCAACCTCGGGTTCGAGCTCGGTCACATAGGGGCCGAAACGGCCATCCTTCGCGACGACCTCTTTGCCGTTTTCGGGGTTTACGCCGATGACCCGGTCGCCGACGATGGGTGCGTCGATCAGTTCGCGGGCCTTGGCCGGTGTCAGTTCGTCGGGCGCCAGCTCCTGCGGGATGTTCACGCGTCGCGGGGTTTCGGCATCCTCCGTCGGAACCTCGAGGTAGGGGCCGTACTTGCCGATGCGCAGGGTGATGTCGTCGTCGATGCGGATCGAGTTGATCTCGCGAGCATCGATCTCGCCGAGGTTGTCGATCACTGTGCGCAGGCCGCGGTGTTTGGTGCTGCCGAAGTAGAACCCGGTCAGCCATTCGACGCGATTCTCCTGGCCGTCGGCGATGCGGTCGAGGTCGTCTTCCATTCCGGCGGTGAAGCCGTACTCGACGAGGTCGGCGAAGTACTCCTCGAGCAGACGTACCACCGAGAATGCGATCCAGTTGGGCACGAGTGCCTGGCCGCGCGGGGTGACGTAGCCGCGGTCGATGATCGTCGAGATGATCGACGCATACGTGGAGGGGCGCCCGATACCGAGCTCTTCGAGCGTCTTGACGAGGCTTGCCTCGGTGTAGCGCGGGGGCGGGCTGGTCTCGTGACCCTTGGCATCCACGTCGACGACGGTGAGCTTCTGGCCGGTGGTCAGCGGCGGCAGCTTCGCCTCGGTGGGTTCGGCGGCCTCGTTGCGCTCTTCGTCTTGCGACTCTTCGTAGGCGTGCATAAAACCGCGGAATGTTATGACGGTTCCAGTGGCGACGAACTCGGCGATCGTCTTACCGAAGACGGGGCCAGCACCGATGGTGACGGATGCCGTCGACCCTTTCGCGTCTGCCATCTGCGAGGCGATGGTGCGCTTCCAGATGAGGTCGTAGAGCTTCCAGTCGTTGCCGCGCAACACGGCCTGCAGCTCGCCGGGCGTGCGGAACGTGTCGCCGGAGGGACGGATCGCCTCGTGGGCTTCTTGCGCGTTTTTGCTCTTGGAGGTGTAGACGCGGGGCGCATCCGGAACCGTCTCGGCGCCGTACAGCGATTTGGCCTGCGAGCGCGCCGTCTCGATCGCCTGAGGCGACAGGGTCGGAGAGTCGGTACGCATATAGGTGATGTAGCCGTTTTCGTACAGCGACTGCGCCACGCTCATAGTCTGACGGGCCGAGAAGCGCAGCTTGCGTCCGGCTTCCTGCTGAAGAGTGGATGTTGTGAACGGTGCCGCAGGACGCCGCGTGTACGGCTTCGACTCGACATTGGTCACCGTGATGGGAACAGCGGGGTCGCGCAGCGCTTCGGCGAGGGCCTGCGCCCCCGTCTCGTCGAGTGCCACGGCGTCGCCCTTGAGCACACCGCGGTCGTCGAAGTCGCGACCGGCGGCCACCCGCTTTCCGTCGATGCGCACGAGCCTGGAGTCGAAGCGCTCGGTGTCAGCACCGGGGGTGAGGCCTGCGATGAGGTCCCAGTAGCTCGCCGAAACGAAGGCAAGGCGCTCCCGTTCCCGGTCAACGACCAGCCGGGTCGCCGCTGACTGCACGCGGCCGGCCGACAGACCCGGCCCCACCTTTCGCCACAGCACGGGCGACACCTCGTAGCCATAAAGGCGGTCAAGGATGCGGCGGGTTTCTTGCGCGTCGACCAGTGCGGTGTCGAGCTCGCGAGTGTTGTTCATCGCGAACTGGATGGCATCTTTCGTGATCTCGTGGAAGACCATCCGCTTGACGGGAACCTTGGGCTTGAGCACCTGCAGAAGGTGCCAGGCAATGGCCTCGCCCTCGCGGTCCTCATCAGTTGCGAGATACAGCTCGTCGGCTCCGGCGAGCGCCTTCTTCAGCTCGGCGACCGTCTTCTTCTTGGCGTCAGACACCACGTAGTACGGCTCGAAGCCATTTTCCACGTCGACCGAGAACTTGCCGAGTGAACCCTTTTTGAGTTCGGCCGGGAGGTTCTTCGGCTCGATGAGGTCGCGAATGTGGCCCACCGACGACTGCACGTCGTACCCGTCGCCCATGTACTGGGCGATCGTCTTGGCCTTGGTCGGCGACTCGACAATGACGAGCTTCACGGGCACTGCGCTCCTTGCATAGAAAATAGAGGCGAGATTGCGCCACTGTCAGCGACACCATACACACACTTTCCACACGTGCACCTAATCCGCACCGCCGGGCGGTGGTCCGGCTGTTGCCGTCGAGGTGACCGCAACGCCGACGATCAGCCGGGTTGCCGACACCGTAACGATGAGCCCATCCACCTGGCAGGCGGCTAAGCCGGAGCCGTTTGCGGCCGCCACTCGTGCCGCCGTCTCACACGGGTAGCCCGCCACGATACCGATCACCGTATCGGCAGCGGCGAGCGCCGCGGCGTCTGCCGCCGCCGACACCGACTGCTTCAGCGCAAGCCCCATATAGAGAGGTAAGGCAAGCGCCGTAAGGGCCGCGACCGCTGCGCCGATGGCGACGGCCAGCACCGACCCGGATCCGCGCTCGTTCACTGGCCGCCCCCCAGCGCGCAACTTCGTGCCGTGAGCGTGAGGCCGAGCGGCACGGTGAGGCTGAGCCTCGCGCACTCCAAATCGCCGTCGGGCTCGCGGGCAAGCGTTGATCCGGGCACGAGACGGGATGCCCGCGCCGCGGCAACCCCGGTGCTCTCGCCGCGCGCGAGCGACCGCGCTGCCGCCGCCGCGGCATCCTGCAATCGCAGCTGCTGCCCCGCTACCTGTAACCCCCAGAGACACGCCGCGAGCACCAGCACCACGGCGGGGAGGGCGATAGCGAATTCGGCGGTGACACTGCCGCGGTCATCCCGGGATCGACAGCGCATTGCGCACGATATCGGTGAGCATTCCGCGAACCTCATCGGAGCGCAGGATCACCACGAGCAACCCCGCGAAGCCCACCGCGGCCATCGTGGCGATTGCGTACTCCGCGGTTGCAGCACCCCTGTCGGAGCGCAGCCAGTTCTTCTGTTTCATGGTGGTGTCCGTTCTGGCGCGAGCGTGACTCCAGCATCGTCGACAGCGGTGCACAACGGCCGGCTCTGCACGCTTCGGTGCACAACGACTAGAAGGTGCCCACCGTCGAGGAGACGACGGCCAGCAGAAGCGGAAATACCCCGAGCACCATGAAGGCGGGAAGCACACATAGACCAAGCGGAAGCATCAGTCGCACCGAGAGAGCCGCGGCCTGGCGCTGAGCGTTCGCGCGCGCTGCGCGTCGCAACTCGTCCGCTTCCGCTCGCAACAGGTCGGCGGCAGGAACTCCCGCCCGACGCGAGAGCTCGATCACCGGCTCAATGCGATCCAATCGAGGCGTAATACCGAACCGTGCCGTCGCGGTTTCCACCGCCTTGCGTGCCCGGGCGAGCGATCCTCCCCCGCTCACGGCGATCGCCATCAGGTCGCACTCGATGCCCGGCGCGGCATCGGTCGGCTGGGCGGCCGCCACCAAACGCCGGTTCCATCGGGATGCCGCAAACATCAGCACGGCGCCAATGCCGAGGCACACCCATCCGGGCGCCGTAGTGAACAGGGTCGCCACGGTGTTGAACCCCAATGCCATACCGAAGAGCACGCCGACCACCGGCAACGCCATGACCATTCGCGCGGTCGCTACCGGAGCGGCCAGCGCGACCTCGATGTCGCGCTGTGCGTCTGCCAGCGACCGCAACGACGCCGAGTAGTCGCGCAATGATGCGGCCAGCGGGGCACCGGCATCCGTTGCGACCGACCAGGCTGCGGCGAGCCCGCGCCAGGCGCCACGCTCGAGCGGTCGCGCCGTTGCCGTGGCCGCTACCAGTGAGTCGGCCACATCGAAGGGATCGACGCTGGCCGCGATCGGGGAATCGGGCGCAAGGTACTCCCAGGCCGATGTCGGCGCCACGCCCGCGGCGAGCAGCACCGCCAGGCGCTGAGTGACCCGCGCGACCTCGGCCAGCGGTGCACGGGAGGGCTTCACGCGATGATCAGCCGGTCTCGCTCGTCCACCTCGAACTGGCCAATCTGCGCGAGGCGCCTGACGCCACCCACTCGTTCGATGTGCAGCACACTGCCGATCGCGCTCACGGCCTGTCGGGCGATCGCTGCGGGGGTGAGTCCGGCGAGCGCGCCCAGCGCTTCGAGACGCGCGGGAACATCCGCTAACGAGTTGGCGTGAAGCGTGCCCGCGCCCCCGTCGTGCCCGGTGTTCAGCGCGCCGAGCAGGTCGCGAATCTCCGCACCGCGGCACTCGCCGAGCACGAGTCGGTCGGGTCTCATCCGCAGTGCCTCCCGCACGAGCCTGGCCAGGTCGAGCGCCCCGGCTCCTTCGAGATTCGCCTGCCGCGCCTCGAGCGAAACGAAGTGCGGATGCAGCACCCGCAGCTCGGCAACGTCTTCGATCGCCACAATTCGCTCGGTCGGCGATGCAGCGCCGAGAAGCGCTGACAACAACGTGGTTTTGCCGCTGCCGCCCGCGCCCGTGATCAACAGATTCTGCCGCCGGTCGACGAGGTCGCGCACCGCTGCAAGCGGCACAAGCGCGAAGAAGTCGGCGGCCTCGAGGTCGGCGAGCGACAGCGTCGTCAGGTGTGGCACGCGAATCGATAGCAGCGTTCCGGCTGGCGAGATCGGCGGCAGTACTGCGTGAACCCGGATGCCGTCGCCGAGCCGCGTGTCGACACACGGCGTGGCCTCGTCGATATGTCGACCCCCGATCGCAACGAGTCGCACGGCAAGGTCGCGCAGCTCCCCCTCGCTAAAGCTCAGGTGCCGCTGGCGCTCGAGTCCGCAACCCCGGTCGACCCACACCTCGCGCGGTCCGTTGACGAACACGTCGGTGACGGCGGGGTCGGCAACCAGCGACGCGAGCGGACCGAAGTCGGGGCCGGCAACTCGCGTTGCGGGCTCGGCGGGAGCAGCGGCATCCGCCCCGCCCGGTCGGACCGCAACAAAGGGACTGGACATTCGCTCACGCTAGGAGAGGGAGAGGTGCGCGCCAGCCGCGAAGTTGGCGGATGAGGAAACGTGCCTCGCACGCGAGGCTGTGAAGGGGAGGATCAACCCGCGCGACCTCGCGCTGCTGTTCCTCGCAACCCACCCACCCACCCCAGCCATCCACGACTAGCGAAGTCGCGTGCGACTTCGCGCTTAAACAGAGAGGGGCGGCGCCTATTGGGGGGAACAGGCGCCGCCACAGCAGTACGGGATTGGGGGGAATCCGTGTGTACTGCCCGTCAAATTTACATTCGACCGGTTTAGCATACCCCACGACGCAACATGCGCAATGAGAGGTTTCCGTGTGCGTCTATTATCGAAAGGTTCACCTGTTCACACAGTGTGCGGTACCCCGGCAGGCCGCACGATCGACGAGGATCTGATGCCCCAAAATTCGATTGATAGCCTTCTGCACGAGTCGCGCCGGTTTGCGCCGTCGCCCGAGTTTGCCGCCCAGTCTGTGGCGTCTGCGCAGCTCTATGGCGAGGCAAAGGCCGACCGCGTGCAGTTCTGGGCGGAGCAGGCGAAGGGCCTGCACTGGCACAAGCCGTTCACTCAGACTCTTGACTGGAGCGAGGCACCGTTCGCGAAGTGGTTCGCCGATGGCGAGCTCAATGTCGCGTATAACTGCCTCGACCGTCACGTTGAGGCAGGCAACGGCGATCGCGTCGCCATCCATTGGGAGGGCGAGCCCGGCGACAGCCGCAGCATCACCTATGCCGAACTGACCGCTGAGGTGAAGCGCGCCGCGAACGCGCTCGCCAGCCTCGGTATTGGCCAGGGTGACCGGGTGGCGGTATACCTTCCCGTCGTCCCCGAGGCAGTTGTGGCGATGCTCGCCATCGCCCGCCTGGGCGCCGTGCACTCCGTTGTCTTCGGTGGTTTTAGCGCTGAGAGCCTGCGCAGCCGCATCGACGACGCGAGCGCAAAGGTGGTCATCACTGCCGATGGCGGCTGGCGCAAGGGCAAGGTTTTCCCGTTGAAGTCGGCGGTGGATGCCGCACTCGACGGCCCCGCATCGAGCGTGACCAACGTGCTGGTAGTCAAGCGTGGCGAGAACACCGTGGAGTGGACCGACGGACGCGACCTCTGGTGGCACGACGCCCTCGATGCTGCCGAACCCGAACATGTGGCGCAGGGGTTTGAGGCCGAGAACCCGCTGTTCATCCTTTACACGTCAGGCACGACGGGCAAGCCGAAGGGCATACTGCACACCAGCGGCGGGTACCTCGCACAGGTTGCGATGACGCACAAGAACGTGTTTGACCTGCATCCCGAAACGGACGTCTACTGGTGCACCGCCGACGTCGGCTGGATTACCGGCCACAGCTATGTCGTCTACGGCCCGCTCGCCAATGGAGCCACCCAGGTGATGTACGAGGGCACGCCCGACACCCCGCACCCGGGTCGCTGGTGGGAGATCGTCGAGAAATACAAGGTGAGCATCTTCTACACGGCGCCCACCGCCATCCGTTCCTTCATGAAGCTGGGCCGGCAGATTCCGCAGAAGTTCGACCTGTCGACGCTGCGAGTGCTCGGTTCGGTCGGCGAACCGATCAACCCCGAGGCGTGGATCTGGTACCGCGACATCATCGGCGCGGGCACGACGCCTGTGGTTGACACGTGGTGGCAGACCGAAACCGGGGCCATCATGATCTCGGCACTTCCGGGGATCGCCGAACTCAAGCCGGGTTCGGCGCAGGTTCCGATCCCGGGAATCAAGATCGACATCCTCGGCGAAGACGGCACCCGCGTCGACCCGCCCCAGGGCGGACTGCTGGTGGTGAGCGAGCCGTGGCCCGCGATGCTGCGTGGCATTTGGGGCGACCCCGACCGGTTCATCGAGACCTACTGGTCGCGGTTCTCCGACCCGGCCGCTGGCGTGTGGAAGTACTTCGCTGGCGACGGCGCTCACGTCGACTCCGACGGTGACATCGTTCTTCTCGGCCGTGTCGACGACGTGATGAACGTCTCTGGCCACCGGCTATCCACCCAGGAGATCGAGTCGGCCCTCGTGTCGCACCACATGGTGGCCGAGGCCGCCGTGGTGGGCGCTGCCGACGAGGCGACCGGTCAGGCAGTCGTCGCCTTCGTGATCATCAAATCGAACCAGGCGGATGCCCAGACCGCCGACGAGGCGTCGGTGCTGCTGAAGGCACACGTCGCCCAGCAAATCGGGGCCATCGCCCGCCCCCGGCAGATCTTCATCGTCGCGGAGCTGCCGAAAACCCGCTCAGGCAAGATCATGCGCCGACTGCTTCAGGATGTCGCGGAAGGCCGTGACATCGGAGACACGACCACACTCGCCGACACCAGTGTGATGCAGGTGATCAGCGACAAGATCCGGTAGGTGTCGCCCCGCCCCTCTGCAGCCCTCCACCGGCGCGCCCCCTCACCCCCTGCTCCCCTCAGCGCCCCTCCCCGGCGTGCCCCTCACCCCCTGCGCTTCTCCGGACTTTTTGCAAAAAGTGGCCCGAATTGGGAAACTCCTGAGGTTTCGGGCCACTTTCTCCTGAAAAGCGCACGTCACACCAGTCCCTCACAGGGCGGGGGGCGACGGGTTGCGCACGAAACCCGGTCGGTGAGCGATGACGGATGCCGTGGCATCCCATGATCGCTGGGTGAACAGTCGCGCACACCTGTCGGCCACCATGCAGCACCACGGTGGCATCGCCACTCGGGACCAGCTGAGAGCGGCCGGCTTCAGCGGCCCCCGGCTCACGGTCGCCGTTCACCACGGCGAACTTGTGAGGTTGCGGCGAGCCTGGTATGCGTTACCCGACATCGACGACGAGCGTCGCGCCGCGATCATGCTGGGCGGGCGAATCGGCGGGCTTTCGGCGGCCGCGTCCTACGGATGGTGGCGCGGGCTCGACACGAGCGTTCATGTGAGCTGGGCGCCACACGGCAACATCGCGAAGCCGGGCCGTGTCGCCTTTGCCCATTCGGATGACCGGCAACCGCACATCGTGCACCATTGGCGAACCATGCACGATGTTCCGCTGCGGCGCACCCCGTGGCGGGAATCGAAGATTCAGGCGCTGGCCCAGGTGCTGCTGTCGTGTGATCGAGACACCGCGGTGGCCTGCGCGAATTCGGCGCTGCGCATCGGTAACCTTCGGTTGGTGGCCGTGCTGCAGCTCTTCGAGATGATGCCCGACAGGGTGAAAGCGTGGCTGATTTTCCTCCGCCCCGCCATGGACTCCGGCCTTGAGTCGATTGTGCTGATCTGGTTGATCGAGCGGGGCATCGCGTTTACACACCACCCCGCGATTGGAGGAATCCGCGAACTCGACTTTCTCATCGGGCGATCCCTCGTGATCGAGGCCGACGGCCGCGCATTCCACGATCGGGAAAAGGATGCCGCTCGCGACGCGCGCAACGACCACCGGCTGGCGCTGCGCGGCTATATCGTGCTGCGACTGCGCTACGCGGAGATCATGTACAACTGGGCCGGCTGCGTCGCGCTAATTCTCGAGCACATGTCTCGCGGCGACCACCTTCGTAGGGTGACGGCGTAGCGCGACGCGCGGTGCCGACCAGCCCCGCCATCCATTCTCTTCTCTTCTCTTCTCTTCTCTTCTCTTCTCTTCTCTTCTCTTCTCTTCTCAGGAGAATTCGGCGCCCAGTCACACCCGTATCCCGAAATGGGGCTCACCTGGCGAAAACTCCGGAAAAGAGCAACACTGCAGGGCAGGCAGGGCAGGCAGGGCAGTCAGGGCACCCAGATCACGCGAACTCGAAGACGAACTCCACCTCGACGGGCGAATCCAGCGGAAGCACCGCGACACCCACGGCACTACGCGCGTGGGCACCGGCGTCGCCGAAGATCTCGCCGAGAAGTTGCGACGCCCCGTTGATCACGCCCGGCTGGCCGGTAAATGAGGGGTCGGATGCCACAAAGCCGACCACCTTCACCACGCGAGTGATGCGGTCGAGTGAGCCGATGGCGGTGCGGGCGGCGGCCAGCCCGTTGAGCACGCACGTGCGGGCAAGCTGCTTCGCGTCATCCGCTGTCACCTCGGCACCGACCTTGCCGGTGAGGGGCAGCGCGCCGTCGACCATCGGCAACTGGCCCGACGTGTAGACGAGGCTGCCGCTGGCAACGGCGGGAATGTAGGCCGCGACCGGCTTCGACGTGGCCGGCACGACGAGGCCCAGCTCGGCCAGCCGATCGTCGAGAACTGACATCAGCTGTCCGCCTTCTGGCGCTTGAGATAGGCGACGAGTCCGCCCTCGGGTCCTTGGATCACTTGGACCAGTTCCCAGCCCTCTGAACCCCAGTTATTGAGGATCGCCGACGTGTTATGGATGATGAGCGGGGTCGTGAGGTACTCCCATGTTGGCATTTAGGGCATCCGTTCAGCTTGAGTAACAGGTTGATCGCGTACCCTTGATCTTATGTCTGCCCAAAATTCTCCGCGTAGAGGCGTGTTCACCTCGATCGCCGGCCTACTCGGTTTCAGCGTACTTTCGGGACTTCTCGTCACGGTTATGGTGACTCCCGCGCTGGCCGTAACCGGAATCACCGCCTCGAGCGCCATCGGCGTTTTCGACAGCCTGCCCGAGTACCTCGAGATCGGCCAGCAACCCGAACGCAACACGATCTACGCCGTCTCCAGCAGCGCGCAGAGCGTGGGCGGCTACGAGCCCATCGCCACCATCTACGACCAGAACCGGCAGGAAGTCTCGTGGGACGACATTTCCAGCTTCGCTCGGGATGCCGTGGTCGCCGGTGAAGACCGCCGCTACTTCGAGCATGGCGGCGTCGACGTCGCGTCGGTGATCCGTGCCTCGATCGGCAACGTGGCCGCCGGCGGCGTGAAGAGTGGTTCGTCCACCCTCACGATGCAGCTGGTCAAGAACATCTTCGTGATGCAGGCACTCGAGAAGGACACGGAAGAGGCCCGTCAGGCAGCGTACGACAAGGCGACGGCGACATCGTTTGATCGCAAGCTGAAAGAAATGAAGCTCGCGATTGGCCTCGAGAAGAAGTACACCAAGAAGGAGATTCTGGTCGCGTACCTGAACATTGCCTTCTTCGGCGACAACACTTATGGCATCCAGGCCGCAGCGCAGCGCTATTACAGCGTCGACGCCAAAGATCTGACGCTTCCGCAAGCGGCCAGCCTCGTTGCGATCGTGCAGTACCCCGGTGAGCGCGGACTGTTCGATCCCGAGAACTACCAGGCCAACACCGCCCGCCGCGACGTAATCCTCGATGCCATGCTCGGCGAGGGTGACATCACCCAGAAGGAGCACGACGAGGCAATCGCGACCCCGGTCGACGACACCACCGTCATTCCGTCGCAGCCTTCGAACTCGTGCATGGGCGGCAATCCGAACACGCAGTGGTTCTGTGACTTCGTGGTCAAGAACGTGAAGAATTTCGAGTCGCTCGGTGCGGATGAAACCACGCGTGAAGAGAACTGGAAACGCGGCGGATACTCGCTCTACACGACCCTCGACCTACAGGTGCAGGAACAGGCCCAGAACGCGACCTGGACCTACGCGCCCAATAACGTCACCGACTTCAGCCTCGGTAGCGCCACTTCAACGGTGCAGGCCGGAACCGGTCGTATCCTCGTGATGACCGAGAACAAAACGTTTAACGACACTCTCGAGGGCGGTGGTCCATCGACCTCGGCCGTCAACTACAACACCAGCTTCAGCTACGGCGGATCGACCGGGTTTCAATCCGGATCGACCTACAAGCTCTTTACCTTGCTGAACTGGCTCTCGGTCGGCAAGGGCCTCGGCGAGCGCGTCTCTGGTGATGGAAAGGTGTTCGATGGCGGCAAGTTCCAGAACACCTGCCCCAGCGTTCCCGAAGACCTCGGGGGTGGGCCTTGGAAGGTGGGTAACGCTGGCGGCGAGAAGGGCACCTTCGACATCGTTCAGGGCACCGTGTCATCCATCAACGGCGTGTTTGCCAACATGGGCCTTCAGCTTGACCAGTGCAAGACGTCCCAAATCGCGACCGCACTCGGCGTGCAGCGCGGTGACGAGAAGCCCCTGCGCAACAACCCCTCCGCGATCCTCGGAACCAACGAGATCACCCCGCTCAGCCTCGCTTCCGCATACGCGGCAATCGGTGCCAACGGCAAGTGGTGTGAGCCGATCATGGTCGACAAAATAGTTGGACCGGATGGAGCAAACCTGCCGGGCCAGGCACCGAACTGCAAGCAGGCCATCGACGCTGAGGTAGCGGCCACTGCGGCCTACGCCCTGCAGCAGGTGGTCACGCAGGGCACCGGTGGCTTGTCTGACCCGGGCGACGGCATCCCGCTTGGCGGCAAGACCGGCACCACGGACTCGAACAACCAGACCTGGATGTCGACCTTTACGACCGCCTGGGGCACCGCGGTGTGGGTCGGTAACAGCATCAACGACTACAACATGTTCAACTTCGAGGCTGGCGGCGTAAGTGGCGCGTACCTGCGCCACGCGATCTCGCGTCCGACCGCAGCGGCTCTGAACTCGAAGTACCCGGGTGGCCAGTTTCCAGGGCCCGTGGACCGCCTGCTCCAGGGCTCTGGCCAGAAGGTTCCGGATGTTCGTGGTCTCTCGCTAGCGCAGGCCAAATCGCTGCTCGAAGGCCTCGGGTTCGGGTTTGTCGATGGGGGTCCGTCCGATTCCTCCCGCCCGGCCGGTGAGGTCATGGGCAGCGACCCCGGCCCAGACTCGGACTCCGCCAAGGGAACGACAATTACCGTCTACACCAGCAAGGGCAATGCCCGGGTGATGCCGGATGTCGTTGGTGACGGCGAGACGAACGACTTCGGTTCCGCGAAGGCCGCGGTGCTGAGCACCGGCGTCACGACCGTCAGCGAGGCCTGCGCGAAGCTGCCTGCGAACACAGCCCCTGGCGATCCCCGGATCGGCAAGGTCTCGGCGCAGGATCCGCCGGCGGGCGCAGACGTGCTTCCGGCGACCAAGGTGACGCTGACAGTGACCAAGCTCAGTTGCAACCCTTGACCCATCGATCGACCGTTTCCGGGGCTGCCACTGCGTTGGGCGTAGTGGCAGCCGCCGGAGCAGCCGCGTTGGCATGGGGCGCCCTCATTGAACGCAATCGATTCACCGTGCGGCATGAGCAGGCCCCCGTACTCGACCCAAGCGCTCGCGCCATTACTGTGCTGCACATCAGCGACCTGCACATGGCACCGTGGCAGACCCGCAAGCAAGATTGGATTCGCTCGCTCGCTACGATCGAGCCCGACCTGATCGTCAACACGGGCGACAACATGGGACACGTTGATGGCCTCGACGGCGTCAAGCGCGCTCTGGAGCTGTTCCGCGGCGTTCCCGGCGTATTCGTGAACGGTTCGAACGACTACTACGGACCCCAGGTCAAGAACCCGTTCTCGTACTTCGGCGGGCCATCCTCGCACCAGAGCGCCGCTGCCACCCTCGACGTGGCCGACATGGAGTCCTATTTCGAAGACACCCTCGGCTGGCTCTCGCTCAACAACGCGGCACGCGCCGTTGAGCTGCGGGGGTCGCGCCTGGAGCTATTCGGGGTCAACGATGCCCACCGCAATTGGGACCGTCTCGACCGCCTGACCGGCGCGATCGAAGACATGCGCGAAAACGTCGGCTGGCAGGATGACCGTTCCGGGCCTGACCCCGTCGCGATCGGCGTTACCCACGCCCCGTACCGCCGGGTGCTCGACTCTTTCGTCACCAACGGAGCGGAGATGATCTTCGCCGGTCACACCCACGGTGGTCAGGTTCGCATCCCCGGGCTGCCCGCACTCGTCACCAACTGCGACATCCCCCGCGAGCAGGCCCAGGGGCTCAGCGTGTGGCACCACGCGCGCCGCGCGGCCTTCCTGAACGTCAGCGCCGGCATCGGAACATCCATCTACGCGCCCGTGCGCTTCGCCTGCCCACCCGAGGCCGTCGTCGTGACGTTAACCGCCGGAGATTTCAGCTATTCTTGATGAGGTTCTCGCCCGTGAGGGTGTGAACGATCGGGGTGTGGCGCAGCTTGGTAGCGCGCTTCGTTCGGGACGAAGAGGTCGTGGGTTCGAATCCCGCCACCCCGACAGTGTGTGACCAGGAAGGGCCGTCGCGTGTAGAGACGGTCCTTCTTGCACTCAGGAGGCTCTTTTCGCTGGCGGGTGGCTGGGCCTAAAGCTCGTGCTACGTACAGGAGCCCTCGGACTGGCTCAGCGCGGTCGGCGTCACCAGCGGAGTGGTCTTGACCATCAACGGACCATATTTGCCGGCCGGTGACGCCATGGTGACCGAGATTGTCTTGGTCTCCCCGGGCAGCAGCAGCATGCTCACTCTGGCGACTGGTCGGCCTTTGTCGACGCCGGAATTGACAAGACTGGCACCGGTTCCGGGGTCGTAGGTCGAGTACGCAGCACCGATTGGTCCGAGAACCACCGTCTCCACGTACATCTCGCCGTTTTCAGAAGCTCCCAGCACGTAAGCGGGGAGAACGGTCGCTGCATCGACAGGTACCCGGGAAGTCAGCGTGACGGTGGCGACCGTATCAAAACCGCCTGACGAGCAGACGGGCGCGCTGACGTCAACGGTGGCGTCCATGAAATAGTTGATCTTGGCAGTCGTAAGGTCGTTGAAATAGACACCGACGACTGTCGTGGGTTCATTTGTCAGCGGCAGGATGCCACTGAAGTCGGTTGTCTCGATGACTTCTTGCTCTTCGGCAACAGAGCTCCACACGAGCAGTCGCCCCTCCGCCACGGCCTTGCCCATCGCGGCGAGCAGATCCTTGGATTTTCCCTTGCCCGACTTGACCAGATCAAAAACGCCCCGGGCCGCCTCGGCGAAGAACGCATCCTGTTGGCCAAAGTCGGTGTAGCGGCCGTACACCTCATAGAGGAGCAACGAAACAACGTTGTCTTCGGTCAGCACATCCCCGGTCGACATCTGAACTTCGCCAGTGGCACCGAGGAGGTACCCGAGAGCGACTGGATCGAAGGAAACAACAGCGTCGATCTGATCACCGAAGCGCCTCTCCCACATCGCCTTGGCAAGAGTAGCTGTGGTCGCGAAGTCCGGAATCATTGTGATGTTCTGCACATATCCTGTGATCGCGGTCGGAGCCAAGTTGTTGCCATAGAGTTCGAGAAGCGCCGGATCGAGGTCAAGCGCGGGAACCCCCGTGCGTAGCTCTTTGCTCGAGGCCTGCGAGGTGAGATCGATACGCCCATCGTCGACGTGAAGCAGTGCGAGGGACGCGGGATTGCCGCCGAGCGTGCGGGTCTCAGCGTTGTTCTGGAATATCAGCAGGTAGTTTCGCGGTCCGTCGACGCCGAGCATTCCTGGCAGTAAATTGACGGTCGTGCGAACCGAGGAGAGCGTGCTGCTTGCGTCCGCCAGCACTTTGTCTAGTTGCTTGATAGCAGCGGTAACAGGCGCGAGCGTATACGACGTATCGATATCACGCGTTTTGTCGAGCGCGTCGCGCACGACATCATCTGCAAGTGCCACGTTGTCCTGGGCATCCAGGATCGGATCGAGGTTGATTTGTCCGTCGATAGGTTTGAAGCTGGAGACGTCGATAGTGCCGGCCAGTTCGACAACCGGGCTAAGCGCCTCCGAGGAAACGGTGTCTATGACTTCGGCCGCTTCTCTAAATGCAGTCAAATTTGAACCGACTACGGGCAGAAGCTCAACGGCACGCCAAATGACGTCCCCTGTGAGTGAAACCGCGGTTGCGGTGTGACTCTGCAGAGTCGCCAACTGGGTGGCCGCTCTCTCGGGCTCGTTAGAGAGAAGACTTTTTTTGATCGTCGTTGCAAGGGGAATCGCCGCCTCAAGCTCGCCTTTGGCGACCAACCCGCGCACGCCAATCCAGCCCACGATGAAAAGCAGAACGGCCGAGACCGACAGCAGTACGATAATCCGCACGGGTTTGCGCGTGCTCAGAACTCGATGCCGGCCTATCAGTTGAGGGTGCCGTGGCGCATCAGCGCCTGCAACCCGTCTACCCATAGATCCATTCAAGCAGGGAAAGCTGGGCGACTAGTACGCGCCGTTCGGGCGCAGTACAGCCTTTAGGGTCCGGTAAAGGATGATCAAATCTCCGGTCAATGACCAATTCTCGACGTAGTACAGATCGAGTCGCACGCTGTCATCCCACGACAGGTTAGAGCGCCCGCTCACCTGCCAGAGCCCGGTGATGCCCGGCTTCACCAGCAAGCGGCGTTTCGTCGTTTCGTCGTACTTGGCGACCTCGGGTTCCAGAGGTGGACGCGGGCCGACAAGAGACATGTCCCCGCGCACGACGTTGATGAACTGCGGCAACTCGTCGAGGCTGTGTTTGCGAAGGAACGCGCCCACCCGTGTCACCCGCGGATCGTTCTTGAGTTTGAAGAGAACCCCGTTGCCCTGCGACTGGTCGAGAAGCGATGCGAGTTGCGACTCAGCATCCGAGCTCATCGACCGAAACTTCAGCATTCTGAAGGCTCTGCCGTTCAACCCGACACGGCGCTGTCGGAAGAACGCAGGTCCGGGACTATCCCGCCGGATGGCAACACTTATCCCGACGAAAACGGGGCTCAGTAGAACGAGGGCGAAGCTTGCCATCACGACATCGAAGGCTCGCTTCGCGATGTGCTTGCGACCCTCGAAGATCGGAAATTCGACATGAATGAGTGGCAACCCGGATACCGGACGAGCGTGGATACGCGGCCCAGCCACATCCGTCAGTGCCGGCACAACAATGAGGCTGACGCCACGATCTTCGAGCTCCCAGCTGAGAGTACGAACCGCGGTGTGAGGCAGTTCATCGGAGTCCGTCAGAACGATCGTCTGAGCATTCGATTGGTCGAGGGCCGCCAAAATCTGACCCAGGTCACCGAGCACCGGAACCCCGGCGATAGTTTCTCCTTCGGCCCCTTGAGGCACTAGGGCCGCCACAACAACGAGTCCCGCCGACCTCTCGAGCAGAATCGTTCGAACGACGTGCTCGACTTTCACCCGCGAGCCGACAATCAGAACACTCGACGTGAACTCGCCCACTTTTCGCTTGCGGTGCAACCATTGACGCCACAGCCAGCGTGAGAAGAGCAAAAAAAACAGCCCAATCGGGAGCGCGGTAAGGAAGTACCCGCGTGCAAGATCGACCTTGGCCAAGTAGGCGAAGATTGCGAAAAGACCGAATAGGGAGAGAGTCGCGTCCGCAACACGCTTGTACTCGATGCTTCCGCTTCCGACAATCCGGGGATCCCGAGTCGCGCTCAGCTGTAACGCGATCATCCACGCCAGCGCGAGTACCAGCGAAACGAGCGTGTAGCCAATCGCGAGCCCGCGCTGCTCGCGAATCGCTAGATTTGCGCCATCCAGGCCGAACCACATAATTTGCGATCCACCCAGCGTGAGGGAGACGACCAAGGCATCAGTCACAATCAATCTGGTGGCGTACACCCGCGACCACGCGCCCTGCGATGACTTCAGTGACACGTCATCCTCATCTCGACTTCCCGGCCAGCCCCTATCATCCCAGACTAATCAGGGCCACCTTGGTTACATAAAGTCGGCGTCGGGCGCGCTGCCATAACTGAAGTCGGCCTTGGGCTTCCACCCGTTGTTGAGCACCCCATTGCTCTCCTCGAGATAGCAGGCACCACACAGCGACTCGTAGGTCACGTTTTGCCCGTCAATCGCGATCTGGTCGCCATCAAAGATGTACCGCTCGCCGACCTTGCGCGCGTTGAAGACCGCTTTGCGACCACATCGGCAGATCGTCTTCAGTTCTTCCAGCGAGTGCGCGATTTCGAGCAGGCGACGGCTTCCCGGGAACGCCACCGTTTGAAAGTCTGTGCGGATGCCGTACGCAAGCACCGGCACACCTTCGAGTATCGCGATCCGCAACAGATCGTCAACCTGTCCCTCGTTCAAAAACTGCGCCTCATCAACCAGCAGACAGCTCACCGGAAGCCCCGTGCGCGCCAGAACCTTGGCACGTTCGGCCGTGAATTTCGCGTAGATGTCGTCGTCTGGGGCGACTGTGAAGTCGACTGGGCGAGTCAGGCCCAGACGCGACACGATCGCCGCGGCGCCCTTGGTATCGACCTGGGGCTTCGCGAGAAGCACCTGCTGCTTGCGCTCCTCATAGTTGTATGCCGCCTGCAATAGCGCGGTGCTCTTGCCGCTGTTCATCGCCCCGTAGCGGAAGTACAACTTACTCACCTAACTAAGGTACCCGTCCTCGGCAGCTCTTCGGGTGAGCTCGGCCTTTTTGCTCGCCGGCCGGTTGGCTCGGCTGTACTTTTCTCGCACCCGCCGCAGGTAGGTCTTGGCCGTCTCATACTGCACGTTCATGCGCTGTGCCACTTCTGCCGTGCTGAGTCCCGACACGTACAGAGTGAACGCCTCGATCTCTCCTGCGCTGAGCTTGGGACGCGACTGTGCGGCAGCGCCCGCAGGCAGCGGGCGCCAGCCGACCCGCGGGGCAGACTGCAGGTCGACCCCCATGATGCTGCGCGCCGAGTCCATCACTTCGCGCATCGGCAACGATTTGGAAAGAAACGCTGAGACCCC
>Ga0105046_10003748_pt1 | contig 24131 bp, 18 predicted proteins | sample MAT03_FD_78385 | JGI IMG/M metagenome (GOLD analysis project Ga0105046, IMG submission 78385) | Freshwater microbial communities from Lake Fryxell liftoff mats and glacier meltwater in Antarctica - MAT-03 (megahit assembly) | ecosystem: Environmental > Aquatic > Freshwater > Ice > Liftoff...
CGCGGGTAGTGCGGATGGATGCACGTTGATGCGTTACCGTCTCGCTGATTCGCGGGGCCGCAGGCCACGCCTTCGGCAATTGGGCTTGGAAGTAGACACGGAAGAGGGGATCGAGATCTTCCGGAGAGTGGGAAGTTCTGTTCATGGTAATTGTGTCACTCCGATGGCCGAGAGTTTCTCGGCGAGCCTTTGCCTCGCCCGGCTCAACCGCATATGGATGGCCGAGACCGGGATACCCAAATACTCGGCAATTTGCGGCGCGTCTTGGTCGAGGGCGTACCGCATGGTCAATATTTCGCGGTCGGGTGCGGGGAGTTCGTCCAGCACCGAGCGGATCGCTTGGAAGGCTTCCCGCCTTTGCAGTTCCGCGTCCGGGGGCATCGAGCTTCCCGGAATCGTCCCGAACAGTTCCGTCGGGATCGTTCCGTGTCTGCGGAACGCACTTTTGGAATCGTCTTCGGCCAAGTTCCGGGCCACCTTCATCAGCCACGCCTTCGGGTTCTTAATTTCCGAACCCGAGTTGGCATGCTTCCAATACCGCAGGAAAGTTTCTTGCATGATGTCCATAGCCGCGCTGGAATCCAAACGCCATGCGAATGCCAAAGCCCACACCGCCCGATGATACAGCGCGTAAGTCGCATCAAATTCTTGGCTCGATACCGGCAATTCGGGCATATGTGCAGTTCCGACTCACAACTAAAGACGCATGGGCTGGGGAAAACTAACTGCGGATCGACCGATTCACGGCGTGAGTGCGAGGTTGTCGCGGTGAACGATTTCCACGTACGGGATTTTGCCGAACTGCTGGGCGATCTGTTCGGTTTGTAACCCGGCATACTGCCGTGTGTCTTGGGCGTGGTAGTTGGTGAGGCCGCGTGCGATTTCCCGGCCCGATTCACCGCAGATCGATATCGGGTCGCCTTTCCCAAATTCCCCATCCACCCGTTTCACACCAACGGGGAGCAGGCTTCTCCCCAACTGCACGATGGCCTTTTCCGCCCCGGCATCCACGGTGAGAACCCCTTTGGGCTGGGCGGTGAAACCGAGCCAACGTTTCCACGCGGGCAGGTGTTCCCCGCAGGCTTGGAACAGCGTTCCGACTTCTCGGCCTGCGAACAACCTATCCAACACGCCATCCGAGCTGCCGTTGGCCATGATTACGGAACATCCGGCGGCCGTGGCGATTCGGGCGGCCTTCAATTTGCTCTTCATACCGCCGGTACCGAGATCGCTCCTCGTGGCCCCGGCCAATCCCGTGATGCTGGAATCGATGGAAGGCACGGTTAAAACGAGTCGAGCCGAGGGATCGCTCCGCGGATCAGCGGTGTAGAGGCCATCCACGTTGGTGAGCAGCACCAGCAGCTTTGCTTGAAGTAGGTTCGCCACCATCGCGGCGAGCTGATCGTTATCACCGAATTTGATCTCCGCCACCGAGACTGTGTCGTTCTCATTGATGATGGGTATGCAGGAATACTCGAAGAGTGTGTGGATCGTATGCCGAACATTCAAGTAGCGGACGCGGTGATCGAAATCGCTGGCGGTCAGCAGAATTTGAGCGGGCAGAATCCCGTGTACGGCGAACGCTTCGAGGTAGAGTTGCATCAGGGCCGATTGCCCGACCGCCGCGCAGGCTTGCAAGTGCGGCAGATCGGTGGGGCGTTTCTTGAGTTGGAGTTTGCCTACCCCGGCGCCGATCGCCCCAGAACTCACGAGCACCACTTGCCAACCGAGGGTACGCACCCGGCCGATTTGCTCGGCGAGTGCCCGAATTCGCCCCTGATCGAGCTTGCCTTCGCCATCGGCGAGAACGTTGGTTCCCACCTTCACCACGGCGATCGAAGGGTTCGCCAAGATTGTTGAACGTGCCGAATCGACCATTTTCGCGTTTCCCGGCAAACTTCCGAAGCTATTCCATCGTTATATGGTGGGGCGAGTGGGCAGAAAATCGTATCCGGGGCGCAACGATTGTTTGACACGCAGGGTACGGATGCAGTATCATAAAATTACCCGCGTGCAACCTCTCCCCAAGCGGACGTTTCAATCGCATTCCCTGCGCGAGGTTTGCACCGTGCGAGTACTTTGCAATCGTCTATTTTGGGTAGGTGCGTTCGCATTCTGGTTCACATCCTTCGATCCGCTGTTTTCCTCACCCCTCACCGTTAAACCCGCCCCGCCCGCTTCCCCGAAGAATCTCCGAAGCGAAGCGGAAACCGCCGAGAATGCCGGGAAGTGGGAACAGGCCCTCGGGTTGTACCTCAAACTGTATTTGAATGGGGAAGCCAGCCCAGAACTGCGCGAACGTATCCGTGTTTGTTTCCGCCAGTTTTCGCAAATTCAGCGTTACCGGGATCCGGCCTTCCAACAATTCGTTCTCACGCTCCCCGCAGCGGAAGGGCTGACGCTCTACGCCGAGGCGTTGGGTAAAATCCAAGCCTCCTACACCGACCGCCAACGTGCGACTATCGACAAACTCTTCGCATATGGTTTGGACGAACTCAATCGGGCCTGCGCCGATGTGTCGTTCCAAAAGCAATATCTCACGGAAGCCAGCGAGTTGAAATTGCACATGTTCCGACTCGCCCTGCGAGAAGGCTACCGTGCGAAATTGCCGACGACTGTTCGGGAAGCCCGGCACCTCGCCCGGGAAATCGTCGCCGCCGCCCAACAGCAATTGGGGCTGAAGAATCCCTCGGCCGTGATTCTCGAACTCCTCTGCGGGGCCTGCAATAACCTCGACGAATTCAGCGGATTCGTGGCCCCGAGCGAGGCGATCGCCAATCATTCGCCCATACTGCAAATGGCCGCGTACGGGCTGCTGATCGCCTACGATGCGGACGGCCTATTCATCGAAAACATCGTTCCCGGATCGTGGGCCAGCTTCACCCCGTTGGAACGCGGCCAACGCATCGTAAAAGTGAACGGCAAGCCGCTGGAAATGGGCGCCAACCCCGAGGCGCTCCAACTCGCCCTCAAATCGCCCCCCTCCAGTTTCGGCCACGAGATTATAGTGTTCGGAATCGACGGGGAAATGGTTGCCGCCCCATATCGATTGCCCACGCCGATCCCCACGGTGTTCGGCGACGAAATGTTGAAAGACGGCATCGGCTACATCCGCATCGGTCAATTCCGCGAAACCACTCCGCGCGAACTCGACGACGCCATCGACGCCCTGAAAATCCGCGGCCTCCGCGCCTTGATCCTCGATATCCGCGGCAACCCCGGCGGTTCCCTCACCGCTTGCCTCGGGGTCGCCCAGCGGTTCCTGCCGGCGGGGATCATCGTTACCACCCAGGGGCAAACCCCGGAGTTTTCCAACCGCGTCTTCTCCTCCGATTCCGGGATGTCCGCGTACGATTTCCCCCTCGTGCTGCTCGTCGATACCAAGACGATGTCCGCTGCGGAAATCCTCGCCGCGAGTTTGAAAGACAATGCCCGTGCCACGCTCGTCGGCTTACAAACCTTCGGTAAAGGCCTGATTCAATCCCGCGTTCGCTTGCAATCCCTCGATTCGCCGGAAGCCCCCAATAAATCGGGGTTCCTGTTCCTTTCGGTCGGCTCGGCGATCTCGCCGAGGGGTGCGCCGATCAACGAAGCGGGCATCGCCCCGCATGTGGTGCAAGCCGATCCTCACAAACAATTGATCGAAGCTTTGAACAAGGCCATCGAAGCCTTGAACGGCGTCCCCGTCGAGATGAGATAGTGCCGAGCGAAATCAGCGAGCTCGACAATCAGTATTTGCACTGGCGAGCCGGGAGCGTGAGCGACCGGAGGCGTTCGATTGGAGTGACATACCATGGAATCGATGCGACTCTAACGCATTCCCTCCGGTCGCTTACGCTCCCGGCTCGCCAGTATGGTTGTGCAATTCGGATCGTTTATACCCAAACCAAACCGACGGCGAGCCGGGAGCCTGAGCGACCGGGAGAATCCAGTTTCACTTCTTCCCGAGCTTGTATAGCGTTCCTTTTTCCGTGCCCACGAAGATGCAGTCGGAACCCACGGCGACCGAACCGCTGATCGCGCTATCCAAGATGATTTCCTGGCGCCTTTTGCCGGTCTTCAAATCGAGTACGTAGAACTCGCACGTATTGGAGAGGCACCCCACATACACGCTGTTCCCGACGATCACCGGCGAGGCATCGACCATCCCTTCCGTCACGAAGTTCCAAAGTTCCTTGCCGGTCTTCGCATCCAAGGCGTATACCTTGCGATCCCGGCTTCCGGAGACCACGATGTTCTCCGCGACTGCGGCCGAGGCGTAAAAAGGCTGAGAACGGCGTTCCGCCTCGAACTCCCAACTCTTCCGTTTGGTCTTCAAATCGATGGCTACAACCTGATTGGTCATTGTGCCGACGTAGGCGAAGCCTTCGGTGAGCGTGGCCGTGGCAGCCGCTTGGCCGCCGAGATCGACGTTCCAAAGTTCTTTCCCGGTTTTGAGATCGACCGCGTGGAAGATACTATCGCACCCCGCTACGAACGTGACATCGCCGATGATGGCGGGGGATCCGTTCACCGGGCCATCGATGGGGAAGTCCCAGAGTTTCTTGCCGTCCGGGCCGATGCAATGGAGCTTGGAATCGTGTGAGCCGATCAGAACGTTGTCGCCGTGGAAGTTGGCCCCGGAGGTGATTTCGCCATCGGTTTCGTACTTCCATTCGAGCTTCCCGGTCGCGGCGTCGATGGCATACACTTTGCCTTCCACATCGGCGGCGATGATCCGCTTGCCCTTCACGGCCGGGGAAGCCTTCATGGCTTCGAGCTTCACCTTCCAGATTTCCTTGCCCGAATCGAGATCGAGGCAGTAGAGGTGCTTATCCATCGAAGCGACGTAAACTCGGTTGCCAGCGAGAGCGGGGGCACCTTCGATGGAAGAACCGGTTTTGAAGGCCCAGAGTTGGTCGAGTGTTTCCGGTAACTTGGCCGTGCCGACGCCGGACATGGTGGGGGAACCGCGAAAGACCGGCCAATCGGCTGAGGGTATCGCAAAGGGTGGGGGCGCGAGTGCAGCCAACGCCACGAGGAATGTGTGAAATGCCAGCATCGGGTTCTCCGGTTCACCACGCGGCGCGGTAAATGGCGTGTATGTCGCCGTCGGTGACGGGGCGGGGGTTGAAGCGGGCCGTCCATTGCTGGTTCGCTTCCTCGGCGAGCAACCTCAATATACTCTCACTCACGCCGACCTCTTTCAACGAAGTCGGTAAGCCCGCCGCCTTCACCATCGCTTCGATCCGCTTGGCCAGCCATTCCGCCGAATGGCCCCCCGTAAGTGCGGCGTACTCCATCGCCGCCGAATTCGCATTGAATCGTATCACGTGCGGCAGCATGAGGCCAATGGCCACGCCGTGCGTGATGCCATAGTGGGCCGTGAGCGGGTTGGCGCAACTGTGGCAGACCCCGAGCATCGCCGCTTCGATGGCCATCCCCGCGAAGTGGGCGCCGAGTTGCATGTGCGAACGGGCCGTGAGGTTCCCCGGTGCCGCCAGCACCGTCTCGAAGTTCGGTTCGAGGTGGTTCCATGCGGCTTGCGACCAGACGCGCGAGATCGGGTTAGCTTTCGTGCAAACGTACGATTCGACCGCGTGGGCCACGGCGTCGATCCCGGTGACGGCCGTAACCATCTTCGGCTGCGACAGCGTGAGTTCGGGATCGAGGATGGAGATGCGGAACGCGGCTTTCTTGTCGCCGCAGGCCATTTTCAAGTGCGAGGATTCATCGGTGATGAGGGCGTAGCTCTGCGCTTCGCTGCCGGTGCCGGACGTGGTGGGAACGCCGATGCTGGGCAACATCGGTTTCGCGGCCTTGCCGTGGCCTTTGTAGTCGATCATCCGGCCACCGTTGGTGAAGAGGAAGTTGATCCCCTTCGCGCAATCCATGCTCGAACCGCCGCCCACGGCAACCAGGCAATCGGCGTTGAGCTCGCGTGCCGCTGCAACCCCTGCATCCACTTCGCGCTCGGTGGGGTTCTCTTTCACGCCATCGAAAATGCGAACTTCGACTCCGGCATTCGCGATCGATTGAACCGCGCGTTGCGGGTGGCCCGCGTGTTCCAACCCTGGATCGGTGACGAGCAGCACGCGGCTTCCGCCCACGGCACGAACCGCTTCGCCGAGTCGGGAGAACGCCCCCGACCCAGCGATTACGCGGCCGAGGGGTTGGTAATCAAACGCCGGAATTACGATCGGCGAATTGGAGGGCCCGTTGTTTGTAAAGGTGGGTGAAAAGGTTCCCTTCATGTGGTTGATCCCAAGTCAGGCGGTTCGTCGGCAGCGGCCCGATATTCAAACGTTCGATGTTAGGGCAGGCCATGACCTCGCCGATGAAAGCGGGATCCTCGGTGAGGGCCGTGGCCGCGAGTGTATACCCGATGCGTTTCAACACGTCGGATTGAGGGCATTCTATGACGCTGGCGTAGGGGAACAGGAACTCTTTGTTCGCCAGTGGGTGTTCCGGAGTTTCGCAGCGCATGATCGTGGGCAGCAGGTAGGCGATGCGGCCTTCCTTCACCAGTCGTGGCAGGGTGCGGTACTTGGCGGTCACATCCACCGCACCGGGCGTCTTCAAACCTTCGTCCAACATGTTGTTAATGGCCTCGGCGACTTCTGGCTTGGCGAAGGCCGAGATTTCGCAAGCGGCATCGTCCCACGGTCGCGGCGTCATGGTGGCGAGTTTCTTGCCCAAGGCATCGGCGATCTTGTCCGCATTCTTCGGTGTCCAGATGGCCGAGGCGTTCACGCAAGCTCGCCCGCCGTTGGCAGCGATGCCTTCCGCGAGTAGGTCGATGTACTTTTCCCAGTGGTCGGCTTGGTCTTCGCCGAAGATGTATTTGCTGTAGCCGGTACCGTGGATTTCCACGCGGTGATCGTTCTTGTACGGTGCCATGGTGCGGTCGTCGCCGAAGGCCATGCTGCGGCCGCAGAGGCGAAGGATGTCGGACGCCCCGGCGTGGTCGGTCGGGAGGAATCCGATCACCGAAGCTGGGATGCCCGCCTTGAGGAACGATTGGATTACGCGGTAAGGCGTCCAGGGTTCTTCGCGGCCCGGCTTGAGCAACAGGGGAATCTTGAAGGCGAGCGTGGGCACCCACAGCGAATGCACCCCCGGAGAGTTGGAAGGCAACACTGCCCCGAATACGTCCGTTGTGGGGTAGAAGGCTTGCATCTGGCCGGACTTCGTCGAGTAGCCTTTGTCGAGCGCATCGACGCTGAGGCCGCGGGTGAGGCCGCTGATCACTTCCTCAATGTTGCCCAGAACGTAAGCCACTTTCAGTGCGTTCCGCTTGCAGAACACCATCGGGCTACCGGTGGTCGATGACAGGTTGCGGACGTAATCGTCGAACGTCTGTTCGCTGTCCCCGCAGGGGAGCGTGGCATTCACGAAGTAGTCCGCGGCCTTCTTGTACATCGCGAGGATGTCTTTGATGGGGATGGCAGCGAGTTGTTTGTGCGCGCGTTCCATGCCACCGATATCGCGGCTGATTTGGCTGCCTGTCACTTGGCTGACCTCGGCCACCGGCTCCCCGGTGACGTGGTGGATCAACGTGGCCTTATCGAGGCTCGTGTACGGCTTTCCGAAGCGGAGTGCGGGAATCTGAATCATGGCGGAGTGCACCTATTTCTTTTTCTTTTTGGCGGGTTTGGGAAGGAAGCTTGCGGCCCACTCGGCATCCGAGGATCGCATTGGGCAGGCGGGTGGTTCGGTATACCCGATGCGGGAGCGGTAACCAGCCGCATCGTAAGTGCGATCCAGGCATACTTTCAAAGACAGCACGATGGAACCGTGGGCTGGTTTTAGAGGAATCGGAAGAAAGGGTAGCGGATCACGGATCGTCCACGCCCACAATTGCATGGTCGGGAACATGTCCGCCCGGCTGCAAAAAGAGTAATAATCGGCATTCGGCAGTTTGGGTCGGCCAACCGGCAACCGTTCGCCTTCACGCAAGAGGTCGAGTTCGACAAGATTCGTTCCGCTCGCTACGTATTCGTTGCGTTTTGCAAGGTAGTCCTCGAGACCTTCACCCCTAGTTTTGTTGGAAGGGCTGAGCAACTCAATTGCGGTGACAACCCGGTTACGGCTGCCGTCGACGATTTTGACGAACTTCGCCCCCTTCTTTTTAGCAGGAAGCGGAAAGCGAGTTTCTGCGGTGGGACGGGTTGCAGTCAGTATCGACCCGCCGGCGCGGCCGTTTCGTTCACCAATATAAACGTCCGGGTATTCAAACGGCGTGAGGTCACCGTCCGAATCTGCGCCTTGGAGCCAGACGTGCTGCTCAACGTCGGCGTAATAACCTTGAGGCAAGAGTTCGGTGAGGACGTCAGCGAGGTGAACGTTGAAACGCGTATGGAAGCCGGACCAGTACGCCGGGTCTTCCAGATACGGATCCATTCCCGGGAAGGGCGAAGGCATCGTTTACCCCTTCTTCTTCTTTTTGGCCGGTTTGGGATGGAAGCTTACGGCCCACGCGGCATCGGCACCGTAGAGGGGAGGTCTCGGTGGCAGCGAATAGTCGATTCGTTTGGCGAGCGATGTTAAATCGAACATCCTGTTCATCGTCGCACGCAAATCGAGCGGAACATCCTCCGCGGTGTCGGCGAGCGGGATCGGGATCACCGGGAGGGAATCGCGAACCGAAAAGGCCCATGTTTCCGAGCGCGGATATTGATTTTCACGGCAAACAAATACGTAATAGTCCGTGGGAGGAGGTGTTGGCTGCCCCATCGGCATCCGATGCCCCGCACGGAGGAGATCCAGTTCAACAAAATCGACGACCGCCAAGAATTCCTTGCGCTTTTGCAAATAGGCAGTGCGGTCATCACCGGAACGTTTATTGGATGGGCTGAGCACTTCGATGGCCGTCAACACACGTCCATTGGAAGGTGTGACAATTTGCAGGTGGCGATGTTTCTTTTTCTTGTTCTTCGGGAGCATTCCGCGGGTTGTCGGCTGAGTGAGCACCGCCGCGCCGTGCACCGTGCCGTTTCGATATTTGGTGGGCTCGGGAATCAGAACGTCGGGTTTACCCATCAAGGTACGATCCCCTTCGTCGGAATCTTCGATCCATAGATATTCTTCAATGCAAGCGACGTAACCCTCGGGAAGTATGTGGTTCAACTCGCCCATCATGGCAACAATCAATGAAGTATGAACCCCGGGCCACAGCGAGGGGTCTTCCAAGTACGGATCCATTCCCGGGAAGGGCGAAGGCATCGTTTACCCCTTCTTCTTTTTGGCGGGTTTGGGAAGGAAGCTTGCGGCCCACTCGGCATCGGGCTGGTTCAGCGGCGGAACGGCCGGCTTGGTATAGTCTGCCTTGTTTCCAAAACGGCCTTCATCGTAGATCTTTTGAAGGCAGGAACGAAGGTCCAACGGCACGTCACTCCACTTCTCATTCAACGGCACCCCGACGACCGGAATTCGTTGCCGCATCGTGAGTGCCCAAACCGAAGTCTTCGGACGGCGGACGGCCGCCGAAACCAAGATGTAGTAATCCGCGCTCGGCGGGCTTGGATATCCGAACGGCAGACGCACACCCGCCCTCAGAAGGTCGATTTCGACGAGATTCGTTCCCGAAGCCAAATACTGGTTTCTCTTGGCGAGGTATGAATCCTGTTCCTTGCCGCCGTCCTTGTTCGACGGACTCAGGAGTTCGATCGCCGTGAGGATTTTCTTCCCGTCGTTCGTCTGAATCAGAATCCGCCGGTGCTTGACTATCTCGCCAGACAATAGGACGGTTTCCGTCGTGGGAGCTTCCAACACTGCCACTGCCGATCCGTTCTTCAATACCGGCGGCTCGTAGCCGTATCGATCGGGGATGAACACATCCGGATTCCGCCGGGAAGAGAAGGATTCCTCGTCGCGGTCTTCGGCAATCGTAACGTACTGGTCGATCTCGGCGTTCAAGCCCTCGGGGAGCTGTTTGTTCAACTCCGTCGAAATGGCGACGATCAAGCGCGTGTGGACTTCACCCCACCTCAGTGGGTGTTCCAAATACGGATCCATTCCCGGAAATGGCGAAGGCATCGGCGACCTCAGTACACGCCTACCACGGTGCCGCCGGAGAGTGCGGCGAATGGCCGCACCCCGCTCACGCCATCCCAAGGGTACTTCTCGAAGGGCTTCTCCCGTTCGCCTTCGTCTCGTTCCGGGAACCGAGGAACGAAGAACTCCTTCGTGAACGTACTCAAGAGCACGCGGCCGGTGCCGCCGTAAGGCACGAGTTCATCGAAGTTATCGGGGTTCACCACTTCGATCACGGCCCTCGGTTGCGGGGCGTAGTAGCTGATCTTGAAGCCGTCTTCCGGGCCGATGGGCTTGCTGCAGGCCAAGCCCATGAGGGTGTTGCCGTAGGTCGGCGTCATGTATACTTCGCCGTTGTCGAGCATTTCCTCGTAGGCTTCGCGGGTGAACTGAGGCGTGAATTCCGTACCGCCGCTGAAGATGCCGACGATGCCAGCACTCTTGATCGAACGCAGGCCACCGGAGGGAACTGCTTTGCCGAGTTCGCGGTATTTGTCTTCGAGCTTGCCGTTGCGGAGGGCTTCATCGAATGCGGCCAGAAGCTTCGGCGTGGTGAACATGCACTTGATATCGTGCCCGCCGGCGAGGATCGTAATCGCTTGGTCGATGCAGTGTTCCTTGTAGGCGTTCGCCTCGGCGATCTTGCGGGCCTTGATGCACTTCACCACATATCGCGGATCGAGGTCGATGGCGAAACAGATACCGCCGCGGTATTGGGCGAGGTGTTCGATGGCCAAGCGCAACCGGCGCGGCCCGGATGGCCCGAGCATCAGCCAGTTCGACCCTTTCGGGAAGTACTTTTCCGGCAGCGTGTCGGACATCATTTCGTAATCGATTTTGAAGTCGTCGATCACGATGCGGCTCTTCGGCAAGCCGGTGGTGCCGCCGGTTTCAAAGACGTACACGGCTCGGTCGGCGTAGCCTTTCGGCACCCAGCGTCGCACCGGGCCTCCGCGGAGCCATTCGTCTTCGAAGATCGGGAACTTCTTAACGTCGTCCCAACCGTTCACATCTTTCAACGGATCGAAGTTGAAGGTCTTGGCCTTTTCGAGCCAGAACGGCGTGCCGGTATCCGGGCTGAAGTGCCAGCGGACGACCTCGCGGATTTGGGCATCGAGGGCGATCCGGGCATTCTTGATCCGTTCTTCGAGCGTAGAACCGGTTGTGGGGGCCGGTTTGCCGGGGGTGTCTTTCACTGCCGAAGCCTCGAGGTGGGAGTGGTGGATTGCCATTATTATTGATAGTCGAGTGCGTTCAGATTTTCACATGCGTTGTGAAAGCGGAGGGACGTCGTCCCTCCGATCCAGCCTCGGCGGGCTTACGCGGCACCGAAGTTTTTATTTTACCCTCGCTCCCGTTGGGGAGAGGGTCGCTTCGAGCGAAGCGAGAAGCGGGGCTTTGAAATCAATCAAAACCCCTCCCCGTCCGGAAGCGGGACGACCCTCTCCCCAACGGGCGAGAGGGTGAAAATCCAACCGCCGCTCGCCTTACGCCGCGCCGCTCGCCGAGTCATTTCTTGTTGGCGAAAGCGTACAGGCTCTTCTCGGTCATTACGTAGAGTACGCCATCGGCCACGATCGGGGTGCTGCGGATCGGCGCGTCGAACTCGATCTTGTGGAGGAGATAGAGTTCTTCGATTTGCTTGCGTTTCGCTTTCACCGCCGTGCTGAATTCCTTATTCGTAGACGAAGCCGGGTTGTCGAGTTCGTCGATTTGTTTGGGATTCTTATCGTGCTTGAATACGAACAAATCGCCGCCTTCGGTGGCGAGGTAGATCTTGCCGTCGGCGTAGTATGTCGAACCCCAGATCGAGCTTTTCACATCGTATTGCCAGAACTTCTTGCCGGTCTTGGCGTCGAGGCAATGGATGTAGCCTTGCAATTCGGCGATGTACAACACACCGTCAACGATCGTGCAGGTGCTCATGGTGCGGCCGAACTTGAACTCGCGGGGCACGAGTTTGCGAACGTCGGTTCCACCGTAGTGCCAGACCACGGCGGAGTTGGGGTTCGGCTTGCCCTTCTCGCCCATCGGCCCGATTTCTGGGGAAATATCGCCCTTTTTGGTGCTCGGATCGATGCAGTAGAAGTGGGCGATGCCGCTGAAGTGTTCGGGGTCTTGGCCGGTGCCGATGTAGAGTTTATCGTCGTGGAGCACGGGCGTGCCGATGAAGTCGCTGCGGGTGCCGGCGCCGCCGAGTTCGTACTTGGTGTCTTTCGGGTTGGCGTCGAAACGCCAGAGGAGGTCGCCGGTTTTGGGTTCGAAGGAGTAGATCCAGCCATCGCCGCCGGGGATGACGATTTGCTCTCTGCCGCCGAACTTGGCGAGGAGCGGGTTGGACCACTGCCCGTGCATGATGTTCTTGCCGGGGAGGTTGCTGCGCCAGATGAGTTTGCCCGTGTTCTTATCGAGGGCGATAAAGCTGGGGGCATCGGGTGCGGGGATGTTAATGTGGCCTTCGTCCACGCCGTTGGCGGTGACGGTGTAGAGGATGTCGCCGACGATCAGCGGGCAGCCGGCGCTCATATTGTGGGGGAACACGCCCACTTCTTTCATCATGTCGAATTCCCAAAGGATATCGGCATCCGTGGGGGAATCGAAAACCACGAGCTTCTTGGTTTTGTCGTCGGTGTAAGCGAGGGGCTTACCTTTCAACCCGTTGATTCGGCCATTCAAGTTGGCGCACACCACCGTGCAGCGATTGCTGATGTAATAGACGCGATCCCCCTCGACCGTCGGGGTAGAACAGATGCCTTCGCGGGGCCAATCGTTCACTTGGCCCGATTCGAGTTTCTTGTGAACGGCTTGCCAGAGGAACTTTCCGTCCTTCGCATTGAAGCACATGAGAACGCCGCGATCGACCGGTTCTTCTTCGCCGTCCATGTTCTTGAAGATGTCGCGCGGGTTCCGCGGCTTATCGTTGTTGGTACCGCAGAGAACCTTGCCGCCGGAGATGGTCGGCCCGCCGTAGGCGCGGGAGCCGAGTTCGGCTTTCCAGAGCAGGTTGTCGCCCTCCGGCTTCGGATCGGCCGGGATGTTCTTCGCCGTAAAGTTCCCCATGTTGCGGGTGAAATCCCCACCGAACATGGCGATCGGCGGAGCACCAATGGGCATGGGTTCCCCAGGAGCCTTCTCGGTGGCGGGGGCTTTCACTTCGAGTGGGGCGGGTTGTTGTGCCACCGCAGAGGGTTCGCGCAGAATAAAAACGGTGGCGATTCCACCGACCGCAATAACCGCCGCTAGAGCGACGGCTCGGATTCGATTGGTCATCAGTGATCTCCTAATTTATTCGTGTGGGTGCGGGGTTATTTACCCAAGGCGGTGTGCGGGGTGATTTTGATGTTGTCGTAGAAGATTTCCGACCCGGCGATTTCGCTCGAGGGGATGTTTGAAATATAGCCGTACAGGGCGGCGGCCCCTTCGCGGTTGGGGCTGGGGTCTTCGAATTCGACCGTCCAAGCGGCGGGTTCCGGTTGGCCCTTCTCCCACACTTTACCTTTGACCACGGCTGTCTTCTCTTTTTGTTCCACCGTGAGCCGGGTGTGATACCAAGTGTCCTTCTTCCAATCGAAGGCGATGAGTTTATTCACGCGCGGACGAGCTTCCCATGATACGAGCCGAACCGTACGCACCTTCAAATCGGTATCCACTTTGCCATCGAGAACCAACGAGTAGCGGCAATTTACGATGCCCATATCGGGCAGCTTCAAATTGACTTCCGTTCCTTGGATGTCGGCTTCGATGGTGTATCCGGTGGAGTCCGTGGCGGTGATGTAGGCGTTGGCCCGGGCGATAGGAATTCTGCCGTCGGTGTTCACCTTGGAAAGTACCATGTTGCCGTCGGGCAGTTTCTTGGTGACGAACTTACCCGCGGTGTTCACCCAACCGGCGGGGGGCACGCCCGGTGGCAGCTTCTCGAAATCTTGGGCGAAGGGAATCTGCGGGACGACGCGGATCCGCGCCCGCACCGCCAGCTTATCGAACTTGGCTTCAACCGAACCCTGCTGAGCGGGCATTTTCTCCAATAGCACGCTTGCCCCGGCGGCGTCGCCTTTCAATTCGCCCTTCAGTGGAGGCGGGCCAGCATTCGCGCCCATTGGTACCGGAGGTGTCGGTAGGCTCCATTCGACCGCAGCCCCGGCGGGGGCTTTCACGATCCGCCCGTTGCTATCCAAGTAACGGAGTTGCACTTTCACTTCGCTGCCCGGCTTGGCGTTCGACTCATACGGGTAGATTTGCAATGCGACCGGTGCGGCGTTCTCGTCGAACGGCGTTTCCGCTGCCATCGGCGTGTAGACCGCCGGCTTCAACTTCGCGATCGGATCGCCGATGCAATACGTTTCATACTGCGTCGAGAAGTAAAGCCGGCCGTTCACGCAGATCGGCGTGGCGTGCGTTTCCACGAAGCCGGTTGCACCCTTGGGTATCTTGAACGCAATTTCCTCGGTGTTCTTCGGCGGTTTGTTGCCGTCGAGATCCAAGACGACCAATTTGGCGTTCACGTCGAAGATGAACAGCCGATTGCCCACGATCAGCGGGGCGCCGCGGGCGACCGTACCGTACTTTTCCTTCCACAGCAGCTTGCCGGCCTTGGCGTCGAAGCAGAACAATTCGCCACCGTCGTCCGGAACGTACATGCGGCCATCGGCCACGGCGGGGTGCGAGAGGCCGAAGCGGTTGGCACGGCGGTATTCCCACACGAGCTTCGGCTTGCCGTTCGTAACTTGCGAGGCGTCCACGCAGATGACACGGCCGATGGCCCCGCCTTCCGGGTTCTCTTCGCCGTGGGCGCAATACACGAGGTTGCCCACGACCACGGGGGAAGGATTGATCGGCCCGGAACTGAATACGTAACTCCACAGCTTTTCGCCGGTGCGGAGCTTCAGGGCGTGGATGCCTCCATCCGATGCCCCGACGATCAATAGGCGTTGGCCGCCGATCACGGCAACCACGGGCGTCGATTGGTAAGTCCCCTTATTCGCGGCCCCCGGCTCGGCGATCCAAACCGCGTTGCCAGTCTTGGCGTCGAAGGCGATGAAGCGGTTGGCCCCCTTCGCCTGATCGGCCCAACTCGAATTGATGACGCCGACGATGACTAAACCGCTATCGCACACGGGGGAGACGATCCGCCCGCCGTAACCGGTGAAGCGGCCGAATTCCTCGGAGAGATGCCGCGTCCAGACGAGCTTGCCTTCTTTATCCAGGCAGAGCAACGCTCCGGCGGTCGTGTGGGCGTAGATGTATCCGAGGGCGGGATCGGCGGTGAGCGTCGTCCAACCGAGTCGGCTCGTCACCACCTCGGCACTGTAAACGTTGACGTTGTAGTTCCAGAGCACCTTGCCGGTGTTGGCGTCGAAGCAGGTGATCCGTTCCCCTTCTGTGAGCAAGCCGGGATCGAAGGCGTTGATCGTGAACATGCGGTCGCCCAGCACGAGCGGCGACGAACGTCCGCCGACCGGGGCCTTCCAAATCAGATTGTTCTTGCCGACTTCCCCGAGATCGAAGGTTTCGGGTAGGCCGGTATCCTTCGATACGCCGTTCTGTTCCGGGCCGCGCCAGTGAATCCAATCGTCCGCGTTCGCCGCGGCGAAAGGGAAGGCCAAAGCGACGAGCGGGGCAATCCATCGGCATGGTCGCATAGTGAGGCTCCGAGATGGGCAGGGGAGGGTCATGGGGGCATTTTATGGGTGGCGAAACAAAACGCGCTGCGATTTCATCTCCGGCCTCGGCAACGAACCGGCGGGCACCGCGACGACTTCCGCCCGGAAAAGCAAGGCATTCCGGATGGCACTTTCCAAAAGGGTAATGGGCGAATGCACCGATCCCGGTTTGAATTCCACCTCCACGCGCAGATCGGCCATCGGCCCACGGCGGTCGAGCACGATCCGGAATTCGCACACGTCGGGGAACCGCCGGATCACTTCCTCGATGGCCGAGGGGTAGAAATTGTTCCCGCGAATGTGAATCATATCGTCGACGCGGCCCAAAATTCCACCGGGGAAGAATGCCCAAGGATCGCTTGCGGCCGAAGGCGTTTCCGCCCGGCGAACGATGTCTCCGGTGCGGTAGCGGATCAGCGGGGAATCGCATCGCCCCAAATTGGTGACGACGAGTTCCCCGGTTTCCCCGAGTTCCGAGGGGCGTTCGCTTCCCGGTTCCAGCACTTCCACCAAGAACTCGCTTTCGATGGCGAACAAACCGCCCGGGCAATCGACCGATTCGTTGGCGATCGGGCCGGTTTCGGTCAGCCCGTAATGATCGAACACCCGCGCGCCCCAACGCTCCGCGAGTAGCGAACGCACGGCGGGTAAACTGCCCCCCGGCTCCCCCGCCACGACGATGGCTCGCACAGAGCTGTTTTTGAGATCGTACCCCTCGTTCTCGGCCACTTCCGCCAAGTGCATCGCGTACGTCGGCGTGCAACAGACCACCGTCACCGCGTGTTCGCGGATCATCTGCAACCGGGCGACCGTGGACATTCCGCCGCAGGGCAGGGTGAGTGCCCCCATGCGGTTTGCGCTTTCGAATCCGCTCCAGAATCCGAGGAAGGGGCCGAAAGAAAACGGGAAGAGTATTCGATCTCGGGGGGTGATTCCCATGAGCCGATAGTGGATGGCCCAAGTGTCGAGGAGCCACTTCCAATTGGCCGGGGTATCGAGCCAACGCAGGGGTTTACCTGTGGTAGTCCCCGAAGTTTGGTGCAACCGCGAATACTCTTGGAGCGCTCGGGAAAGGTTGTTTCCGTATGGCGGGTTCGCGGTTTGATCCTCGACCAGTTCCGCTTTGGTAGTGAACGGCAGCCGTTGGAAATCTTCGATGGTGCGAACACCGGGAAGTGCATGATCTTCGTACTTGCGACGATAGAAAGCGTTCTCGGGCACGCCTTCGAGCAAAGCCCGAAGCCGCGTGAGTTGGTGGGATCGCAGTTTGACCATTGTGGAGAGATCGGCCATCGCGGAATTTCTGGCATGAATCGAAACCGCCCGCAGTGTTTACCGCGGGCGTTCGGAAATCTAACGGAGAAATCAGGATCGCGGCCCGAGGAGATTGTACACGAAGAGCAATTCGTAATCCCGTAGGAACAGCTTGCCATCGGCAATCACCGGGTGCGCCCAGATTTTGCCCGAATTGGGGCGAATTGTACTCGTTTTGGGAATGGTGAACTTCCCGGCTTCTTCGAATCCCTTATCGGTGATTTTCGCACGGGCGAGTGTGCCGGTACCTTCGCCGTAACAATAGAAGTAACCATCGGCGGCGCTCACGGAACCTTTGCCCACAAACTTGTTCTTCCAGACGATGTCGCCGGACTCGATATCGAGGCAGTTCCATTCGCCGTTCCCGTCCGAATGTCCGAACACGTACTTATCGAAGCCGATGGCACCGCCGTGGTGATTGGTGATGTTGCTGTTGGAATAAAGTTTGGTGGCCTTGGTGCCGTCTTTGCCGTCGCTCTCGAGTTTGTAGGCTTCGCAACCGGCACCATACCCGGCGGTGAAGAAGACGATGTCACCTTTCAACACCGGGGTGGGGATTACCGCCGTACGGCGTTTGATGTCGCCGATTTCCCACAGTTTCTTGCCGTCTTTGGCACGAACGCCGATGCCGTGGGCCATGGTTTGCTGAACGTACTGCTTCACTCCCCCGACCGTGGCGATCATGATCGAAGAGTACCCGGCCCCATCCCCGACCTCCTTGCATTGCCACACGGTTTCGCCCGTGGCTTTGTTGAGCGCGATGATGCCGCCTTTGCCGCCGGGGGTGCAGAGCAGGGTATCGCCATCGATCAGCACCGATTCGCTATAGCCCCACGTCGGGATGCTGCCACCGAAATCTTTGACGAGGTTCTTGTGCCATTTTTCGTCGCCCTTATCGGCGGAGAAGCAGACGAGATCCCCCGTGACGCCGAGGACATAGACGTAGCCGTCTTGAACGGTGGGGGTGGAACGCGGGCCGCCGCCCCAGCCATCGCTGTATTTGCCGGGGCTGGAATTCAGAGGTTTCTGCCAGATGCGTTTGCCGTCTTTGGTACTCAGGCAAGTGAGAAATTCCTTGGCGGTCTGTTTGCTGCCATCGGCGCCGACGATGTAGAACTTGTCGCCGATCACGGCGGGTTGACCGTACCCGGTGCCGATGTCTTCGGGCTTGCTCAACGTGTAAAGCAACTTCGGCCCCGCGGCGGGCCACTTGGCCACGAGGCCTTTCTCCGCGGAGTAGCCATCGCGGTTCGGGCCGCGCCACTGCGGCCAATCGGCGGCGAATGCCACAGTTGCCGCGAGCGCGGCGAAACCGGCAACCATTGGGAAGCGCAAACTCATCGCGAGATCCTCGGATCGGGACTAGGCGGGGCGAATAGGAAAAGTATAAGCGATTGTGTGAGCCGAACAAGCGGATGCTCGGGAAGATTCACGCGGCTCGCAAATGACGGATTGCTTCCGGCGGCAGCGAGATGGGTTCGCCGTGAAATTGCACGATCATCAGTGCGTCGAAGTTCATCTCCGCCAAGGTTCCGACGATCGTTGTTCCATCGGTGCGTACTGCTTCCACGGTTCGCCCGACGAGGCCGAGGCGTTCGACCCACGCTCGTTCCAAGGATTCCCGATCCCCGCCCACGAGCCGCTTGAAGCCCACATCCAAATGGAGAAGCACGCAATCGAGAACGGGGCGAAGCTCGAACGTCCGGCCCGCGATGCCAAACAGCGACGTCGCTTCGGTCAAACCGGCATCGGTAAAGTGTCCGCTCGATTGATTCAGGTTCAACCCGATCCCGACAACGATTCCCCGGCCCATCTCGATGAGGATTCCGCAGATTTTCCGGCCTTTCACGAGCAAATCGTTGGGCCATTTCATTCTGGCCTCGGTGCCGGAAAGAGAACCGATCGCTTCGGCCATGCCCACGGCCGCCCACGCGGTGAGAATCGCCGGGCGTAACAAAGCGGGATGCGGCGGGAGAATTAACGAGAGTAAGAGCGACGAGGCCGGTTCGGCCTGCCACACCCGGTCGTGTTGTCCACGGCCCGCCGTTTGGTGATCGGCCACGATGGCCAAGCCGCGGTTCGCGGGATCGTGCGCGAGCTCCGCCGCGAGATCGTTCGTACTGGGAAGTTCATCGTATCGGCGGACTTCCGAACCGATGAAGAAGCCGGGGTTCTGCCAAGTTTCGCAGGGTGCGAGGTTCATTCGGGAAGGTAATCCAAGCCGATGTCGAGGGCGGGTGCGGAATGCGTAAGGGCGCCGATACTGATGCGGTCGATGCCGGTCGCGGCGATACCCGGCAAGGTTTGTAAGTTGATTCCGCCCGAAGCTTCCAACAATGTGCCGGGTGAGATTTCATTGCGAATGCCCACGGCCTCCCGCAACAACTCCGGTTCCATGTTGTCGAGGAGCACGATCTCGGGCTTCACCGGCAGCACCTCCCGCAACTGATCGAGGGAATCGACTTCCACTTCGACACTCAAGCCGGCATTCCCAGGAAAGGCCCGAGCCAGTTCTACGGCTTTGCGAACCGGGGTATCGGTCGTGTGCGTACTCGCCACCCCAGCGATGTGGTTATCTTTGATGAGGATCGCATCGTACAGGCCGAAGCGGTGGTTGTGGCCACCGCCTTGCCGCACCGCGTACTTTTCCAACAGTCGCCAACCGGGAGTCGTCTTGCGTGTGTCGAGGATTTGCCCCTTCCAATCGGGAATCAGGTCGAGGTAGCGGCGGGTGAGTGACGCTATGCCGGAGAGGTGTTGCAGGAAATTGAGGGCGGTGCGTTCCGCCGCGAGCAGGTATTGCAGCGGCCCTCGGATCGTGGCGATCACGCTTCCCTTTTCGAGCCGGGTTCCGTCCTGCAACAGCCCTTTCACTTGGAACTGCCCATGAACCGCATCACAGACCAAGCGCAAAGCCGGCCCCCCCGCGAGGACTCCCGGAGTGCGGGCCACGAGGGCCGCGTTTGCAACCGTTTCCGCTGGGATCAGTGCCAAGGAAGTCACATCGCCGTAGTTGCGGCCGAGATCCTCGGCGAGAGCCAAGGCGATCAGACTGCAACAGGCATCGGTTTCGGCGGTGTTGAACATTTGCGAGAGTGTCCGAGAGATTTTATCGTTCCGGTGAATCGCGAAGGATTCGCTTGGCAAGCTCCGCAAGCGCCCGCAGATCGAGCTTGCCGCTGCCCAACACCGGGAAGGATTCGATTTGTTGGCAATCGCGGCCATCCGGAATCCACAAGTTCGGAATGCCCTTGGTTTTCAGGCCATCGAGCGCCGCCGGCAGCCGTTCCCGATACTCGGCCGTATGCAACACCACCACGCGTTCGCCGCGTTTTGCATCCGCTACGGCCACGAGGGCCACGGCGCGTTCGCCGCCCGTCGCCAAGAGTTCGTGCAACTCATCTTCGATTCGTTCCAACGGAACCATTTCCCCGGCGATCTTGGCGAAGCGTGAGAGTCGCCCGGTGATGCGAATGAATCCCTCGGCTTCAACTTTGCCGAAATCGCCGGTGGAATACCAGCCGTCGCGGATTACTTTGGCGGTGCGTTCGGGATCGTGGAGGTAGCCGAGCATCACGTTCGGCCCGCGCACGCAAAGTACGCCTTCTTCACCGTTGGGTAGCGGCGCGAACGTTTCTTCGTGGAAGGCCCGCACGGCGACACCGGGGATCGGTTGCCCGGTGGTACCCGGTGAATTGGAAATCTGCCGAACGCCGTGGTGAAGTATGTTCGGCTGGTTCACACTCACGGCCGGAGACGTTTCGGTGCAGCCGTAACCTTCCAACGGCTGCACCTGGAATTTCTGCTGGAAATCGGTGGAGAGCGAAGTGGGAAGTTTTTCCGCCCCGCAAATGAAGAGCCGCACGGAGCGGAAATCCTCGGCGTCGCACCGCCGCAAGTAGAATCGCACGAACGTGGCGGTGCCCAAAACGATGGTACAGGCCCAGCGTTTGCAGAGTTCGCCCACTTCCTTGGCGGCCCGCGGATCGGGGTAGCACACCGACATCATGCCGATGGATGCGGGCGCCCATAAGCACACGGTGAAGCCGAAGCTGTGGAAGATCGGCAGCGTGCAAAGCATGCGGTCGTGGGTGCTGAAGTTCACACCCTTCTGGAAGCCATCCGCGTTCGAGGAAACGTTCCGTAAACTCAGCATAACGCCTTTGGGATCGCCGGTACTGCCGCTGGAAAAGATGATGGTAAGAACGTCGTCCCACCCGAAGCGGCGGCAGCGCAACACAAAGCGATCCAAAAACCAACCCGGCAGCGCGAGAATGGTCAATAACCGCACAAGTTTCCACCAGCCGGGAATCCCGGCGAGCGCGTCTTCGAGGTGAATCTGCTTCACACCTTCCGGGAGATCGAGCGGCACCCGGTCGAGGAACTTCTTCGAGGTAATGATCGTTTGCAAGTCCGCAGCTTTCACCGCGGCGAGTATCGAGGCCGCGCCCGCCGTGAAATTCAAGTTCACCGAAGTCTTGCGGAGGAAGGCCAAGGCGATGTTGGCGAACGCGCCGCCCAAACCGGTGGGGAGCCAAATGCCGACGTTCTTTTCGGATTCCGGTAGCCGAGTTTTCAGCCACTTGGCGAGGCACCACGCCCCCACGAGTGCTTTGGGCCAAGTGAGGGTTCGATCCGATCCGCCCGAGGCATCCACGAAAGCCACGCGGCGGAAATTGCGTATCCGGGCCGCGTGCCGGACGAACCCGGAATGCACGGGAATGATATACTCGCTTTGCTTCGCCGCGCACTCGGCCTGGCATTCCACGACCGCCGCGCGAATCTCGGAGACTGGCGTATCGCCGGGCAGGGGATTCCCAAATTGGATCGCCACGCGCCGCCGCAACTCTTCGGGCCGCTTCCAAAAAATGCGGCCTTCCTTCCAAGTGAACGGCCCGCCCCACATATTCCAGATGCACGCCGGTACGATCGTCACCGGCACGCCCGCTTTTTTCACCACCCATTCGATGCCGCGATGGAACGGCATCATCTGCCCGTTCCGGGTATGCCGACCTTCGGGGAAGACCAACACGGCCCGCCCGCCCGCCAAGGAATCGGCGACCTTCTGCAACGCTTCCGCCAAGGCGTGCGGTGCCGATGCGGATCCCCGGTTTTCGAGGAAGATCGTGCGGCGTTTTACGAACGAAAGGAAGAATCTCAGAATCGGATACTGCTTGTACCCGGCCCACAGAACGAAAGTGAGCTTGCGGGGCGAGGCCAACCAAAAGAGCATCCAATCGATGTAACTCACGTGGTTGGCCACGATGAGCAGCGGGCCGGTTTTCGGAATGCGTTCCCGGCCGTAAACGTGGAACTTGTGCAAGGCTCGAACGAGCAGCCACCAGAACGGGCGGAGAATTTGCGGGCTGATCCACGCCAGCACCGTGTAGAGGCCCATGTAGGCTACGATGCCGCCGAGGATGTAATACCATGCCATTGTGATCGATCCCGAGCGGCGGGCGTCAGCCCGCCGAGGTGTTCAAACTCGGCAACTGATATTTCACACTCTCCCCTTGTGAGGGGGAGGGTCGCTTGGAGCACAGCGACAAGCGGGGAGAAGGGTAATCGGCGAAACGAAAAACCCCTCTCCCGGTTCGCTGCGCGAACTACCCTCTCCCTCAAAGGGGAGAGGGTAAAAGAATACCCGCCGTTCGCCTTACGGCCGATACTCGACCGTGAGCGTACTGTAGTAGTACGTTCCGCGGTATTTTCGTCCCTCGTATTCCCCTTCGGTCGCATCCTTCCACGCCACGCGCGCGGCGTACTTCCCGGCCGGGGTGAAACTCGGCGTGAGGCCTTGCGCATCGGTTTTCACTGTGCGGAGTTTGGCCGTGACCGGTTCGTAGATCGTCACTTCGGTGGAAGCCAGAAGTTTCGTTCCTTGGGTGGCCATGAACTGTAGCCCGCCCGTGCCGCGGATTGCAGTCAATTCCAAAGTGAGCGTCGGTTCGGCGGGTGCAAATTCCGCGGTAGCGGACCACTTAGCTAAGTAGCGAATCAAAAAGAGTTGCCCTTCCCCCCGATTCACGAGGCCGTACTCCGCCTTCACCGTAGCGTGTTTGGCTTTGCTGGAGAGTGGAAGGGAACGCCAAATCCCTTCGGCCTTGGCCGGTTCGAGCGTGGCTTCCGCCCATTGGCTATCGAAGGTTTTCGCTGCGGCTCCGGTCAATGATTCGGTACCGGCTTTCGGATCGGGCAGGGGGCCATCGCTCCACGCGACCGCCAGCGGTTGTTCGGTTCCCGTGGGAATCACGAAAAGGAAATGGGCCGGGGCGACGGCGGGGAGAATCAAAGCGAACGCGAACGCCGTTAGTGAGTAGCGCATCGGGGAACCTCCATGTTCGAGTGAGCCGAATCGTAACACGCCGGGAAACACGCGTCACCCCGAATTTTCGATCCGCTTGCTGCGCTGCGTATTTCTGGGTATAGTGCTTAAGCCTCTGCAGTGTTCGTGATGAGTATGATTTTTGGCGAACCTACAACTCCTGCTTGGGGGCCTTTTTAATACGCTCGCGGCTCGCAAGCCCATCCTTGCTCCTCGGAGTAAGATTGTAATGGGATCCGAAAAACGGGCGTGAGGCACCCCTCTCAATACGCAGGTTCCCGGAAGTTGCTCGCACGGCACAGGTGGAGGTTTTTTTATTGTTTTTTCGCTACGACTCCTACAACCGACACAATCGTCACAACTGTAGGCCTCAACGCGGTTTGACATCGCACCTCCGCTTACAAAGTGTCCGTTGCGTTTGTTTCATTTCACACTTGACACCTAGTTTTCGATTCTCTGCCAAGTCGCAAACTCTTTCCCATAAGCAACTTGCGGCATCGTTATTCCCGCTCCCTCCCCGGGGGGATTCTGCTTGACGTAACGAATCGTTCGGCTATCCTTCCCCCATGACCCGAGACGGACTCCCAACTCGACGCACATTCTTCGGCTCAATGCGAAGCACTCACACTCCGGTGGATTCTTCATCGGCCTGCCAGGATGGCAGACCCGCAAGGACGTAGCAGACGCCAGTAGCGAGGGAAAATCGCTTCCTCCCTCGTTGCGGTCTGGATTGAGGAATTACATCCCCGGAATGTGTGGCCCGAACGCCGGAGGCGGATCGGGCCGAGAAGTCGGCCCGCACATGACGTGCGGGCCGA
>Ga0105046_10003749_pt1 | contig 24128 bp, 21 predicted proteins | sample MAT03_FD_78385 | JGI IMG/M metagenome (GOLD analysis project Ga0105046, IMG submission 78385) | Freshwater microbial communities from Lake Fryxell liftoff mats and glacier meltwater in Antarctica - MAT-03 (megahit assembly) | ecosystem: Environmental > Aquatic > Freshwater > Ice > Liftoff...
CCCCGGAACCGAGTCCGCGCCGACAAACCACTGATGGGCAAGGTATTATCATCCCCGGCCCCGCCGGGCCGGTGGGTCACTCTCCGTGAGCATACCCGGGTCATTTCTCGCGAGTGCCGAAGCACGTATATCGTGTACGGTCCCCCCGACGAAATGGAAGTCCATCCAGCGGACAATAACGAGCAGTGGTTCTACAAACACATCCAAAGTGTTGGCAATAACGTCACGATCGAGTTCGGCCAAAGGCGGGTACGGCGATAGGCCAGCTATACTGTCTTCGATGCCTGAACAGAGTTTCAATAACCACACGAAGTGGGATCCGCCGTTTCATTTCTTTGTGGGACCCGTCCTGCTGGTCACGCTGCTTTTCTCCGTTAACCACGCGTGGGATTACCCCAACGGGATCACGTTGTGGATGGTGGTTCTCAGCGCTGCCTTGATCGTGTGGTATGTCAAGACGCGCAATTTCGCGCTGGGAGTTCAGAACCGGCTGATCCGCCTGGAGGAGCGGTTGCGAATGGAAAAGTTGTTGCCCGGCGAGTTGATGTTGCGCTTCGATGAGTTATCAGTACGGCAGATTGTCGGCCTGCGCTTTGCCTCCGATGGCGAACTGAGTGATTTAACGCGAAGGGCGCTCGACGAGCGAATGACGCAGAAACAGATCAAGGCCGCCATTCAACAATGGCGGCCGGATCACGCGCGGATTTAGATTCCTTCGCCGCGCTCGAAGCGGTCTTTACGGCGGAGTACGCCGAGGTCTTCCAAACGCTTGATGACGACTTCGACGGCGTCCTCGTCACGCGCCGGAAGTTCCTTGGCAGGCACTTCAAGGAAGCGGTTCGGCGCCGCGAAACCGGCCGCTCGGTCGCGTTCGGCGGCGTCTGGCGAGGCGATCGAACAGATGGCGATTAAGCCAGCGTTGCTCAGCACGCGCGATAGCTCGGGCAGCAGGTGGCTTTCGCTGTCGTCAGCGAGAACGTGTACCTGGCAGCCGAGATCGAAGAGCCGGCGCTCCAGCAAATATGCCACGCCGCGCCGGGCGGTCAGCCAGACTGTCGCCGGATAATGGCCGGCTCGGGCGAAGCGCTCCGCATTCGTCAACTGCGTTTCTGTCGAATTCTCTCCGGACTCTCCCGTGAATTCGAGATTGCGTAGTTGCAGCGGTTCGACCAACTCCGGCGTGGACTCTTCGATCATGCCGGCCGCGACGGTGAGATTCGTGATGGGGTCGATGAGAATAAACCCGCCCATGGAGCGGTTCTTCGCGTACGCGTCGAAGTAGAGCGGGCGGCGGGTCTCCATGATCACCGCGGCGATCTCATTCAACGAAAGCTGCTCCGCCGGTACGTTTTCGAGCGTATTGATATCGACGCGGTGGCGAATGCGCCGGATCTCCGCGGGTACCGTTTGGGTGGCATGCTTGAGTAGATAGGTCCGATTCGGCCCGCCGGCTTCGTCGAGCATCCAAACGAGCTTGGCAGCGAAGCGGCGGGAGACATGGGGAACGTGGTTCGGATCCACGAGCATATCGCCTCGGCTCAGGTCGATCTCGTCTTCCAAAACGACCGTAATCGACATCGGCGGGAAGGCTTCCTTCAGCGGACCATCGAATGACGGTAACTCTTTCACCCGAGTGATGCGGCCGGAGGGTAGCGACATTACTTCATCGCCTGGCCGCAAAGTACCAGCAGCCAACTGGCCAGCGTAGCCTCGGAAATCGAGGGTGGGGCGGATGACGTACTGGACGGGGAAGCGGAGTTCTTCGAAATTGCGGTCCTCGGCAACGGGGACCGACTCGAGATGGGCCAATAGAGGGGTTCCGGTGAACCACGGAGTGCGGGCGCTGGGGTCGACGATGTTATCGCCATCGAGAGCGGAGATGGGGAAGAACGTCAGATTGCGAAGTCCGATTTCGGCGGCGTAAGCGGAAAAATCCGCGCGAATCTGGTTGAACACGGTCTCGCTGAAATCGACGAGATCCATCTTATTCACGGCGACTGCGATATAGGGAATGCCGAGCAGCGAAGCGATATAGGCGTGCCGGCGGGATTGCGGCAGAACGCCCTTGCGCGCGTCGATCAGGACAATCGCCAGGTCGGCCGTAGACGCACCCGTGGCCATATTCCGGGTGTACTGTTCGTGGCCCGGAGTGTCGGCGATGATGAACTTGCGACGAGGCGTGGCGAAGTAGCGGTAGGCGACGTCAATCGTGATGCCCTGCTCCCGTTCGGCGCGTAGACCGTCGGTGAGCAATGAGAAATCGATGGGACCGGTGGAGCGGTTGAGCGTCGATTTCTGCAACGACGCCATCTGGTCTTCGTAGACGCCTTTGGCTTCGAACAGAAGCCGCCCAATAAGCGTCGATTTGCCGTCGTCCACACTGCCGGCGGTTGAGAAACGAAGGAGTTGCGATTCGGACATGATTTAGAAATACCCTTCGCGCTTCTTCAATTCCATGGAGCCTTCCTGATCGTGGTCGATGATCCGGTTTTCGCGCTCGGAACGGCGGAACTGCACCAGTTCCGTAATGATTTCCGGCATCGTGGCGGCTTCACTGGCGATGGCGCCCGTGCAGTATGTACAGCCAAGGGAGCGCATGCGGCTCATGATCATTTGCGGCTTTTCGCCGGGCGCGAGCGGCATGTTGTTCTCGAGCGGAATCAGTTGATTGCCGCGCACGACCATCTCCCGTTCCTTGGCGTAATAGAGCGGAACGATGGGGATATTCTCAAGTTCGATGTAGGCCCAGACGTCCATCTCAGTCCAGTTCGATAGCGGGAAAACGCGGATCGATTCGCCCTTTTCCACCTTGCTGTTGTAGAGGCTCCAGAGCTCAGGCCGCTGCGTTTTGGGATCCCACTGGCCGAATTTGTCGCGGAAAGAAAATACGCGCTCCTTGGCCCTGGATTTTTCTTCGTCGCGCCGTGCGCCGCCGAAGGCCGCGTCGTAACCGCCCGCCTCCAGCGCATCCAACAGCGCCCGCGTCTTCAACAACGCACAGCATTTGCTGGTTCCTAACTTGAACGGATTCGCGCCTTCCTCGATTGCTTTCGTGTTCGTGTGCACGATCAATTCAGCGCCCAGATCCTTAGCGAACTGATCGCGGAATTCGATCATCTCCTGGAACTTGTAAGTGGTGTCGACGTGCAACAAGGGAAAGGGCAGTTTGCCCGGATAGAACGCTTTTTGCGCGAGCCGGACCATGACCGAGGAGTCCTTACCGATGGAGTAAAGCATCACCGGCTTGGCAAATTCGGCGACCACCTCCCGCATAATGTGTATGCTTTCGGCTTCCAGCGCGCGCAGATGGCTGAGAGTACGCGAATCCATGTTTCAATTCCAAGGTAGCAAGCCAATGGCCCTATTGTCCATGGAGATTGACGTATTTAGGCTGCGGCGGCATCTGCCCTAAACTGAGTACATGCGACTGCTTCGCGTTCTTCTTATCGCCACTCTAGCGCTTCACGCACAGGATGCCATTACCGGCGAAAACATTCGCGCGCATATTCGCTTTCTCGCCAGCGACCTTCTGGAGGGGCGTGGCGTCGGCACGCGGGGCGGGGAACTGGCGACGAACTATATCGCGAGCCAGTTCGCGATCGCCGGCGCCAAACCGGCGGGTGACAATGGGACCTATTTTCAGAAAGTTGAGTTGGTTGGCGTGGAACCGCAGCCTGACGCGCAATTGGGCGCAACGAGCGCCAAGGGGAACGTCTTCTTCAACTGGTCCACCGGTTTTGTTGGCAATAGTATGCAGCAGAAGGCGCGCACGGAGTTCGATGCGGAGGCGGTTTTTGCCGGGCATGGCATAACGGCTCCGGAATTCGATTGGAACGATTACAAGGGCGCGGATTTGAAGGGTAAAGTTGCCGTACTGTTCACTAATGAACCGCCCAGTGACGACCCAAAGTTCTTTGGCGGCCGCGCGCTTACCTATTACGGCCGATGGACCTACAAGTACGAAGAGGTCTTCCGGCAGGGAGCCATCGCGTGCGTTCTAATCCATACGACGCCCACGGCGGGGTATGGCTGGGAAGTGGTGAAGAGTTCATGGGGTAAGGAGGATCCGCAAGTGAAGCTTGCCCCGGGAGCGTCGGCACTGGCATTTGCAGGTTGGGTTTCGCGCGATGCCGGGGAGAAGTTATTGGCTTTGGCCGGACACACTGTCGACGATCTGCTTAAGAAGGCGGACCAACGCGGCTTTCAGCCGATTCCACTCGGCATACGGATTCGCGGCGTCATGCCCACGAAGGTGCGGCAGATTCAGGCCGCAAACGTCGCCGCCATTGTCCCCGGCAGCGATCCGGCGCTGAGCAAAGAGGCAGTCGTTTTCAGCGCCCACTGGGATCATCTTGGCATCGGCGACCCGGTAAATGGCGACAAGATTTACAACGGCGCCGTCGATAATGCCAGCGGCTGTGGCGTGTTAATCGAGATCGCCCGGGCGTGGGCGGCGCTCCGCAACCGTCCGAAGCGAACCGCGATTTTTATAGCCGTTACGGCCGAGGAAAGCGGCCTGCGCGGCGCGGAAGTTTATGCGGCGCATCCGGTGATTCCGGCCGGAAAAACGGCGTTGAACTTGAACTTTGATTCGTTCTTCCCGTTCGGCCGCGTGAAGGATGTCGTAGTGAATGGCGCTGAACGCACGACCGTATTCCCGATCGTGCAACAGGTCGCCCGCCGTTTTAACCTGTCGATCAAACCCGATCCACGACCGGAGCAGGGGCACTTCTACCGCTCCGACCACTTCGCCTTTGCGCGTGCCGGCGTTCCGGCCTTCTCCATCAATATGGGCGACGAATACATCGGCAAGGACGAAACCGCCGGCGCGCAACTCGCCTTTGAATACAACGCCAAGAACTATCACCAGCCGAGCGATGAGTATAAGGAGAGCTGGGATATGGGTGGTCTAGAGCAGATGGCACGATTCGGCTTTACGGTTGGCCTGACGGTGGCGAATAATCCGGCGATGCCCACGTGGCGCGCCGGGGACGAGTTTCTGCCCGCACGGCTGAACAGCATGGAAAAATAGGGGCCGTTAATCCTGACGCTGGACGACGATGGGATCGACCTTCATCGAACGCCGCGCTGGGAAACAACATGCCGCGAGCGCGACCGCCGTTAAGAGTATCGACAGGGAGAGAAACGTCAAGTAATCGGTGGCGGTGACTCCGAACAAGAGGCTCGCGCCGGCCCGGTCCAACCACAACGCTCCAATAAGTCCGAGCCCCAGTCCGGCCAAGCTCAGCTTTAATCCTTCGCCCATGACCAGGCGGAAGATCTCGCCAGCATGGGCGCCAATCGCTAAGCGAGTAGCGATTGAATGTTGTATGAGTCCGTAAATCCCGATTGCCGACAGCAGCAGTGCGACGAAAGCGAACCCGACAAGAAGCGATGTCTGGAAGCCATGTACGCCAGAGTCAACGGGGTCCGGCGCCGACTTTCGAACGACGAGCACCGGTTGGAGCGGCGGATTCTCAGGAAGCACGGTAGGCGGTTCCCACAAGTCTGCGGCGAGTTGTTCCAGTCCGAAACAAGCAGGGGGGATGCCATTGACTTTAGAGGTCCGCCCGTCCAGTTCAATCGACGTCCAAATCGCGTCGGGGGAGCCGCCGAAACGCGTCTGCCAGAATTCATGGCTGATCAAGGCCAGGCGCTGCCGCCGCTCGGATTCCTCGGCCGTAAAGGCGCGTCCGCGTAAAGGGTCGAACGCTGATCCGGTCCGCGCGGTTCACCGTCGTTATCGTCGCGAAGGCGCCATCACAGAACGCGATGCCGGTGAAGCTCTGGCATTGGCTCCGCCTTGGCCCGTTACACGGCTGCGGCCCGGATCGAGCAGGTCAGAAAGAACGTGTTGCATCTCAATCAAGGCAGGCGCCGCATATCGGCAATGATCGAACGCTTTATCGTCTTTGAACCGGAGGGAATCCCGGCAACGGTGTACTGCGGCCTGGCCGAATTATTTGACCACTAAAGAATGGGCCTCGAGGCTTCGCAGGACGAGTAGTATCAGCGTATCTTGGCTTTGTCGGTCCGCTACTTGTCTGCCCACAGGAAAATCGTCGCATGCCGTCGTGTTGGTAAACAAAACGAAAATTGCCGGCGCCGCTACGCCGAAGCCTATAATGGAAACGCCGATGTACACACCCGAGGATCGCGCCAAGCTGCGGGCCGAACTCCTTAGAACGCGCGTCGAGGGACGAGTACATAACGGGTGTCGCGATTACCGGGTCGGCGGCGATGGACCGCGAAGATCGGTGGTCCGACATCGACCTCGCCTTCGGAGTTGGCGCCGATCTACCGGGCGTCCTCGCGGACTGGACCACGCAAATGTATCAGCGGCATTCAGCTGTTCATCACACCGACGTCCGATTCGGGGCCTGGATCTATCGGGTATTTCTTCTTGCCGACACTTTACAAGTCGACCTCACCTTTGTGCCGGCGGCTCAGTTTCAGGCCTTGAGCCCGGCGTTTCGTCTGATGCATGGCAAGGCAAATGAAGGCCTGGAAGTTCCACCCTCCTCCCTCGACGCAATTATTGGCATGGCCTGGCTTCACGCTTTGCATGCGCGCAGTTCCATCGCCCGAGGCCGCCGTTGGCAGGCCGAATACATGATCATTGAGATTCGTGACAATGCGCTTGCACTGGCTTGTCTGCGGCTCGGGCTTCCCACCGTTCATGGGCGCGGCATGGATCAATTGCCAGCGGCGGTGGCGGGGAAATTCGAAGATGCTTTAGTCCGTGGTTTGGATATGGTGGAACTGGCGAGAGCCTTTCGGAGCTACTTCCGCACTGCTGAGTGAAATTCAGCGTGCCGATGCGCAACTCGCCGGACGATTGCAAGCTGTACTCTCAAATCTGAGCGACTCTTCAGCGTGATCCAGCAAACAGTCGCTTGCCTGATCAAAGCCTCACTTCGCCCATCTCTCCAACTTGGCCCCGCGTGCCGGTCACGATAGCTTTGGTGAACGCGCCCAGAACCTGCAACATGCCGCCCGGACTGTCCCAGAAATCGCCGCGTTCGGCTTCGAAGCGAATGAGTGTCAGCCGCGGATCGTTGACGCCCTCTGGGAACCAGGTTTTCGCCAAAGGTGTGAAGAGTTCGGCTTTCTTACCTAGGTCATTGGAGACATCCGCCTTACCAAACAGGTGTAAATAGGCGCTGTCGCTATCGCTTTGAAGAATCAACGACATTTCCGGATCGGCCTTGATTTCTTCAATCTTGCGGCTCTCCCGGTCTGAGAAAAACCAAAGGACGCCATTAAAATCAGCCGCCTCTCCCTGCATTCCCATGGGACGGGAATGGAGCTTTCCGTTAACCAGCGTCACCATCATGGCGCTGCGAAAGTTCTTGAGCAGACCACGCACCTTCGTCAGTGCCTCTTCTCCAGACAAGTGCTGCGATTCGTAGTTTGATTCCGTTGGCATTTTGAAGGCACCTTCTTGCCTCTGCCGTTTGGAAGCCTCCCACTTCTAAATAGTTACGAAGAAAGAGAGATTTGCCGCGTGTCAATGGCGCGATTCCGCGCGCAGGCGCAGCCCGCCCTTTGGCCGCAACGTCAACAATGGCGCCAACTCCACTGGACGGTCATCCGCCCGCCGGAATCGCCACTTTTGCCCCAAAGCGGCCAAAATCAGCACGCCTTCCATCCACGCGAACCGTTCGCCAATGCAAAGGCGCGGACCGCCGCCAAACGGATAGTACGCGAACTTTGGCCGGTCGGCTTCATCGACTTCCCACCGTTCCGGCCGAAACTCGCCGGGGTTGGGCCACCATTTCGCCGAACGGTGCATCGTGTAGGGGCTCAACAGCACAATCGATTTTCGCGGTACTTGATAGCCGCCAATTTCCAGGTCCGAGGTCGCCATTCGCCCGATGGCCCAGGCCGGCGGAAACAGCCGCATCGTCTCGCCCAACACGTTACCGGTATACGGCAGCCGAGGAAAGTCTTCGAACGCGGGCTCGCGGTCGCCCAGGACCCCGTCCAGTTCGCGATGCATCTTCGCCTCTACTTCGGGATTCTCGGCCAGCAAGTGCCAAGCCCAAGTGAGCGCCGTCGCGGTCGTCTCATGGCCGGCGATGAAGAGCGTCAAAGTCTCGTCCCGGACCTGCTTGTCGGTCATCCCGGTGTTGTCGCCTTCGGCGTCGCGGGCAAGCAGCAGCATCGAGAGCAGATCGCCGCTGTCTTCCCCGCTCCGGCGCCGCTCGTTGATAATCCGGTAGATCGTATTATCGAGCGTCTCTCCCGCCTTTTGAAACCGGCGCATGAACGGTAATGGCAAATACTGAAAATACTGCGACAAAGGGAACATCAGCAGCGGCATCATTTCCAGTAGAGCGTTCATCGCCTCGCCGACCGTAGCCGCGTCCTCCTCCACTTCGGCACTGAACAATGTCCGGCCCACAATGGAGAGCGTCAGTCGCATCATCTCCCGGTCGATATCGACTACCGTCCCATCGGTGTAACGCGCGCGGGACCGCACCGCCAGCGCGCTCATATCCTGGGCATAACGGATCAGTCGGTCGCGGTGGAATGCCGGTTGCACCAACCGCCGCTGCCGCAAATGGGAAGCGCCCTCATTCGTCAAGAGACCCTCTCCCAACAACGATTTCGCTCGCTGTAAAATGCGGCTCTTCATGAAATGCGCATTCTTCATCACCAAGGCTTCCTGCACCAGTGCGGGCGAATTCAGGAAGTACATGTGTTGATGCCCGGCGCGGAAATAGCAGAGGTCGCCGTATTCGGCGGCGCAGTTTGTCAGGAAGCCGATGGGGTCCGCACGAAACGCCTGAAAGCTGCCGCCCAGGGATAGGACTCGCGGACCAGGCGGTCGGACCAGGCGGGCCATATTTTACCGGCGTCTGTTATGCCGATTAAATTTGAACTGATCGAGGATGCTGGGATTGTCGAAAGCCAGCCCCAGAAAGCTTAAACACATCTCGTCTTCGGTACCTTCGCCCCAGCGGACATCCTTCAGCGGATTTGATGGATTCCGCGGATTTTCCGCCGAATTGTCAAACCGGCACGACAACTTGACAGTGTCGAAGATGTTCAGCTTCACCGGCTCCTCGAACGCATAGAATCCTTGCCAGTTGAAGTCCCAATCGTCAATCTTTACCAGCGTCTCGCTTGAGGAAGAGAAAAGCTTGGTGCGGGTCACCTGAATTTTCTTACCCAGAAGATGCATGTGGGGAACCACCATGTAGACTTGGGCCTGTAGTCCCGGAAGCACCGGGACGGAAGCCGTTACTTCATGATTGTTCGCGCCGGACGGAATGCGGAAGGCGATGTTGACGAGCGGTAAAAACACCATCCGCTTGCTCAACATTTCCGTGCTTTTGGCCAGGTATAGTCCCACTTTCGTCTGATCGCTGTGCTGCTTGCCCGCCGGGTAATAATGCATCTGCACAATGACACGGGCACCCTTCGGTACCAGGATTCCCACGCCATCCGGAAGCAGGCCTACCCGCGATCCGGGCACCCACCCGCCTAACATCGTTGTGGCGGTTACCGGAATGCCGTCCCCAGGGCCGCCGAAGCACTCGTAGCCCGGTTCCTCGTCTTTGGCATCAAGTTCGGCCGACCGGCCGCTCTCATCCAAATACAAAATCACGTGATGTACAACCTGCCGGTTCCCCGGCACCACTTGGACCGACTTTAGCCAGACATCTTCGTCGAAACCCGTTGGCGCCACGAAGCAACGATAGATATCTTTCCGCCGCGGCACGTTGTAGAGCTCCGGCATTCGAATCACAGCGTCGGGTTCGCCCAACTGCCATTCGCCGATTTCCGGCAAGGCCTCCGGCAGGTCCGCTGCCTCACCCTCCGGCGCTTCGGCACGATACCACGCCAGGATTGTCTCGCGTTCTTCGTCGGTCAGGCTGAAGTCGTTTTTAAACTTGCCGCGTGCGTCCACCGGCTTCCACGGTGGCATGATCTTCTCGCGAACGACGCGTTGAATATCGTCGCCCCAGGTCTTGGCGGCGTCATACGAGTCCAACGCGAACGGAGCGATATCGCCGGCGCGGTGGCAGCCCTGGCACTTCGCTTGAAACAGCCGCGAGATCTCCTTCGTGTAGGTGACATCCGCAATCGCTGACGGCGCCAAAAGAATCACGGCCAGAATCGCCCAAACGAGTTTCATACCTTACTAGTCTACTGGAATAACGTAACGACCGCCTGCGCCTCGGCCGACTGCCCTTCGCCAACCGGACCAACCTTCTCCGCCGTTTTGAACTTGACCGATACCTGGTCGAGCTCAAGCCCCAGCAATCGCGCTATATTTGCACGGATCGGTTCCCGGAAGTCCTTTAACTTGGGCCGCTGCAGAATGACTGTCGAATCCACATTCGCAATCGTCCAACCGCCTTCCTTTACCAGCCCGGCCGCGTGGGCGATGAACCGGTCACTCGACGCGCCCTTCCACTGCGGATCCGTATCGGGGAAGTGCATGCCGATGTCTCCCAGCGCCAATGCGCCCAGCAGTGCATCGGTCAAAGCATGCAACAATATATCGGCGTCGGAATGGCCGTCGAGCCCAAACTCGCACGGCACCGTGATGCCGCCCAAAATCAGAGGCCGGCCATCGGCAATCCGGTGGTTGTCCCAGCCCAATCCGGTGCGGATAGCTGTCATGCCGGATGGCGCTCTCGCTCTTCGGCCAAAAAGAGTTTGGCCAAGTACAGATCGGTCGGCTTTGTGATCTTAATATTGCGGTCGCTGCCCGGTACGACGTGGATAGCCACATTCTCCAGCCGTTCAACGAGACTTGCCTCGTCCGTGCCGATAAATCCGTCCGCCGTAGCTTTGGCAAACGCTTCCCGAATCGTCGCTAGCGTGAAAACCTGGGGAGTCTGGGCCATTATTAGGCGCTCTCGCGGGATAGTCGTCTCAATACGGTTCAGGTGCACTCGCTTTACCGTATCCACCGGTACGATTCCCAGAATCGCCCCGCCACACACCGCCGCTTCCTGGATCACCTTCTCTACTGCGTCGAGGTCCACAAAGGGCCGGACTGCGTCATGCACTGCAACTAAAACAGTGTCTTCCGCTAGTTGGCCTAGAGCATTCTCCACCGATTGTTGCCGCGACTCGCCGCCGACTACCAACCGGACCGGCTTGCCGAGGTTCTCCTGTTCCAACAGATCCTGCACCCAGGCAATGTCGTCGCCTCGCAAAGCAACTACGATCTCGGTTACCGACTCGCACCGGGCAAATTTTCGTATTGTATGCAGCAAGATCGGAACGCCCTCCAACTGGAGGAACTGCTTGCGGCGTTGCGGTCCGCCTTCGGCGCTCGACTTGGCCATACGGGTGCCAAGTCCCGCGGCTGGTAGAATGACTGCGACTTTCATTGTGGATTGAGCCTACTTCTTAATTGTAAGCCCGATTTAGTGCGTTGCGGCCCGCTCGACTGTGTGCACCCGTTCATCGTAGCGGCCGAAAATCATCTTTCCGGCCGTCGTTTGGAGAACGCTCGTAACCGTAATCTCGATCGTCTTCGAAATTAGCTTTTTTGCGTGGTCCACGACGACCATCGTACCGTCGTCCAAGTACGCCACGCCCTGATTGAATTCCTTGCCTTCTTTCAGGATGAAAACCTTCATCGTCTCTCCCGGCAGCACGACAGGCTTCAGCGCATTCGCAAGTTCGTTGATATTGAGCACTTCCACGCCGTGCAGCGAGGCTACCTTGTTGAGGTTGAAATCGTTGGTCACGACTTTGCAGCCATAAACCTTCGCCAACTCGATCAACTTCATGTCGACTTCCCGAACCTGCGGAAAGTCTTCCTCCACGATTCTTACTTGCAGAGACGGTTCCTTCTGAATCTTCTGCAAAATATCAAGTCCGCGACGCCCCCGATTCCGTTTCATCGAATCTGCCGAATCGGCGACCATTTGCAGTTCACGAAGCACGAACTGGGGGATCACCAACACGCCGTCGAGGAATCCCGTTTCCACGATGTCCGCGATCCGCCCGTCAATGATCACGGAAGTATCCAGAATCTTGAACTGTTGTTTGGTGGAGATCTCCCCGCCAAATACGCCGCCGAGAGCCGAGAGATTCAACATGTCGCCTTTATGGGCGCCGACAACGAGGCCGCAGTACGTCATCCAAATCAGAATGCCGATCTCAAGAAAGGGCAGCGTCGTCCGGTCGCCGCTCAGCGCCTTGTCGAGGACGAGCGAAATCAGGAACGCCCCCACAATTCCCAACAAACTTCCCATCGCCGCTCCGATCAACCGCTTCAGCGTAATTTCGCGGATACGGTGTTCAAAAAGGAGGATCACCCCGCAAAATATGGCGCCAGCCCCGGCCGCGAGCGGACGTTCCAGCCCAAACGGTTTGAGATGCCAGGCGGACGCCGCCAAAATGAAAAACAGCGTCGCCCGGAGCAAGAGAAAGTCTTTCACGGATCCTCCGGCGATGAGCGTCTACTCTATAACACTTGTAACCGGAGAGCAATCGTCACCAGTGCAAGAGAAAAGGGCGACCCGATCGGATCGCCCTTCGTAAATGACTGTACAGCGAGGGAACTAAAGCGCTTTGGCCAATTCTTCAGCAAAGGCGCTTGTCGACTGTGGCTTGTTACTCTTGCGCTTCGCCGCGGGTGGACCGCCAGCAGCCGCATCCCGGGTTGGGCGGGGCCGCTTATTCCGGTCTACACCCGGAGGCGGAGGTCCGGTCATAGGACCGGCCGCTCTCACTGGCACTCCGCTCTTCGACTTCGGCGGTTGTGCAGGGTTGGCTCGGAGCATGCGATCTTCAAGCGGTGCGCGATCAAATCGGCGGATGATCGAATTCATCTCCTCCACGTTCGGAGCTTCGATAAATGCGAACCCTTTGGATTCTTGTGTTTCTGGGTTACGGATGACTTTGATTGAATCAGCCACCAGGTTCTCAGCAGAGAGCCAGGACTTGATATCGTCAGCAGTCACCCAGGCAGGAAGATTGCCAAGGAAAACGGTGTTACTCATTCGGTGGTGCGTGCCACTCCGTTGCGGTGGGATTGTTTCGAGGGAAAAACCTCTGGAAGCTCCTTAATGCTAACACATAGCCATAGGAGTGCAAACACAAGACTTGTGGAATTGCAAGAAAAAAGCCGAACCCGGCCGGGGAACGGCTTTTTTCTTGCAACTGAAACGAAAATTAGGCGAGAAACTCGACCGGACGAACCGTGAGGATCGCCGGATTGGACTTCAGGTCGGCTTGCACGGCATCCGTTATCACCGCGTCAATCTCGATGACCGCGATCGCCTTCACCGGATTGCCGGCTTCCGCCACTTCCTGCCGGCCCAGCGAGAAGTTAGCGATATTGATACCCGCCTTGCCCAGTGCGTTGCCGACATGGCCTATTACGCCAGGAACGTCGGTATTGCTGAGGTACAGCAAGTGCCCGTTCAACGTAGCCTCACAGTAGATCCCGTCCACCATGATCAGACGGGGCTTCCCGAGGATGACGGCGCCTTCCACGACTGTAACGCCCGCGCCGGTCTCCAGTTCCAATCGAATGGAATCGATATGCCCGGATCTTTTTTCGTGCTTTTCGGAGACGCTCAGGCCGCGCTCATTGGCGATCGGCATTGCGTTCACCAGGTTCGCGCGTTGTTCCATGGAACGGTTCAGGACGCCGGCCATCCCCGCATTGCGAAGCAGCGTGGTATTGAAGTCGGCAATGCGCCCGGAATAGGTCAACCTCACGCCCTTCGGATTTCCTGAAGCGACGAAGGCGGCAAAATTGCCCAGCCGCTCCGTCAGCGCGATGTACGGGCCTACCGCCTTGTACATTTCCCGTGAAAGTGCCGGCATGTTGACCGCGTTCAGCGCGATGCCGTTCACAAGATACTCGACGAGCTGTTCGGCAATTCGAACGCCGACGAGCTCTTGCGCCTCGTCGGTAGATCCACCGATGTGCGGCGTTGCCAAAAGATTCTCAGCGCTCAACAAAGGATCGTCCGCTGCCGGCGGTTCCTTCTCAAACACGTCGAGACCCGCTCCGCCCACTTTGCCGCTTGCCAAGGCCGCTGTGATGTCGGCAGACTTCACCAGTTCGCCGCGCGCACAATTAATGATCCGTACGCCAGTCTTCATCTTTTCGAAGGCCGCTGCATTCAACATTCCGTGCGTTTCCGGCGTCAGCGCCATGTGCAACGAAATATAGTCGCTTTGCGCGTACAACGCGTCGAGCGTAACCAGTTCGACATTCAAATCGGCTGCCGTCTGGGGGTTTACGAAAGGATCGTGCGCGACGATCCGCATGTCGAAGCCCGACGCCCGCTTGACGACTTCCCTTCCAATGGATCCGAGGCCCATAACGCCCAGCGTTTTGCCGCGCAGTTCATTGCCCTGGAACTTCTTCTTTTCCCATTTGCCGCTCTTGGTCGACGCACTCGCCGCCGGAATGCTCCGGGCCAGCGACAGCATCAGGCCGATGGTGTGCTCCGCCACCGAAATGGCGTTGCCGCCCGGTGTGTTCATCACCAGCACGCCGGCCGATGTGGAGGCTTCCAGATCGACATTGTCGACGCCGACACCAGCGCGGCCAACCACTTTCAGCTTAGGAGCCTTCGAAAGAACATCTTTGTTGACCTTCACCGCGCTGCGAACGAGCAGCGCGTCGCAGTCACTGAGGTGTTCTGCATACTCTTTTGGATTGGAGACGACAACGTCCCATCCCGCTTGCGCGCGCAATAATTCCAAACCGGCCGCGGCCAGTGGTTCCGCTACAAGAATCTTCATTTGCTTTGCTTCCGCTCCCGTGTTGTTACGCCTTCGCCGTTTGCGACATCGCCGCTTCGGCATATACTCGCTGCACCGCCGCCACGCCAGAGCCCAACTCCACCTTGTGGCCATTGGCTTGGAGGATCAATTCCAGTGCCGCGATCACCGCAAACATATCGGCAAAATCAAAATAGCCGAGATGCGCCATGCGGAAAATTTGCCCCTTCATCGTGCCCTGTCCATTGGCGATGATCGCGCCAAAGTGGGTACGGAAACCCTTGACGATAACCCCGGAATCCATTCCGGCCGGCGCCTTGATAGCCGTCACCGAATTCCCCGGATTGTGCTTCGCAAACAGCTCCAGGCCCAGCGCTTCCGCCGCCAGTCGCGTCGCCTTTGCCAACAACTGCGCGTTTTCAATCAACTTCGGCATGCCGAGCTCTTTGATGTAGTCGAGCGCCGCGTTCAATGCGATGATGTGCGAGGTATTCGGCGTCCAACTGGACCCCTCACCCTTGTCGATCATCTTCTTTTCCTTCTTCAGATCGAAGTAGAACCGCGGGATCGTCGCTGTTTCATTAGCTTTCCAAGCCTTGGCGCTTACCGTTACAAACGCCAGGCCGGGAGGGATCATGAACGACTTCTGCGAGCCGCCGACGCAGATATCGATGCCCCATCCGTCGATGTCCAACGGCATGGTGCCGATGCCGGTAATCGCGTCGACAATGAACAGCGCATTGGTGGGCTTAACAATCGCCGCCATCGCTTCCACATCGTGCATGGCGCCTGTCGAAGTCTCCGAGGCCTGCACCATTACGCCTTTGGCGTCCGGGTTTTCCGCGAGCGCCGCCGCCACACGGTCTGGAGTCACGACATCGCCGTATTCCGCCTTCAAAACTACCGCGTTCAACGAATATGCTTTGGCGATTTCCACCCAGCGCTCGCCGAACTTTCCGGCGCAGCAGATGATCACTTTGTCGCCCATCGACAGAAAGTTTGATGCCGATGCTTCCAACCCGCCGGAACCGGAGGAAACCAGAATGAAAACGTCGTTCTGGGTGCCCAAAACTTCCTTCAGCGAGGCAAGCGCCTGATTCTGAATCTTAACGAAGTCCTGGGTGCGGTGGTGCACGTCGGAGGCCATCATAGCGTGCAGTGCAGGCGGATAAAGGGGCGTCGGGCCCGGTGTTAATAGGCGTTGTTTCTTAATGTGCATTGGATAGGAGGATGAGAACTGCTAGAGCGTACAATTAGGATAACAAACATGCCTCTCCTCGATCAGATTCAGAAGGATATGGTGGCCGCGATGAAGGCCAAGGACGAAGCTCGCCTGAGTGCGATTCGCATGCTGAAAAGCGCTCTGCAAAAGTTCCAGATCGACAGCATGAAACCTTTGGACGAAGCGTCCGAAATGCAGGTACTGACTACGATCGCCAAGCAGCGCCGCGAGTCGATGGAGATGTTCCGCGCCAATGGGCGCCCCGAACTCGCCGACAAGGAAGCGGCGGAATTGCTGCTGGTGGAGGGTTATCTTCCCGCCGCGCCGTCCGATGAAGAAATCAGCGCCGCCATTGACGCCGCTATCTCCGAAACCGGAGTCACCGACAAGGCTAAAATGGGCCTTGTGATGAACGCCGCCAAGGCCAAATTGACCGGGAAACGTATCGACGGCAAGGCCCTAAGCGATAAAATCCGAACCCGCCTCAGCTAGTAGCCGAGTTTGACCACGCCTTCCTTGCTTCCGTTCACGGCGCCGTCGCGAAACCATTCCAGCGACGCCCGAAAGAGCAGCAAGTGGTTCTTTTCCCAAAGCGCGTTGTGAGAAGTGCAGGCGAGATCGACGTAGACCTTCTGTTTGGCCGCCATGTCGTCGTATAGCGTCTTGATTCCCGCCGGCGGCACCTGTTTATCGTGTGCCGCGGCCACGAGTAGAGTGGGGATCTGCAGTTTACTCACGACGCTCTGATTCCAGCCCCACGATGTCACCAACGGCGCCCGTCGCACTCCGGTTCCCCAAGTTGCCCCTTGCGGATCGGACGCCAGCATGTCGGCCCAGACTGCTTCCCGGGCTTTCGGGTCGACTTGATCGGGGCAGCCAATCTGGCGGTCCCAATTCGCGTCGAGATCGGCTCGCGACTGTGTCCCGAATGCCGGACCCTTCGCCGGAACCACCGCTGGCGCGTCCATGGAGCCGCCGCGCCCGTAGGCCGGAGCAAGCAGTACCAACTTATTCACTTTGTCCTTATGATGCGCCGCGTATCCGCCTGCTCGCGGTCCGCCGAGCGACCAGCCGATCAGGTTGACCTTCTCTACGTGACGCTGGGCCCGCAAATAGTCGACAACAGCGCCGATGTCGTTCCAGTCGGAGGCGAGCGTCGTCATCTGTTGGCCATAGCTCGGTGAGCATACGGCGCCGAAGTGGGCGGTCTGCTCCGCCGGCGCAAGATTGCAAGGATCGTTCATGGCCAACGGCCGCGTCGATCGCCCGTATCCGGTCATGTCCATGGAAAACACGTCGTATCCGGCGCGGGCCAGAAAAGCCATCCAGCTATAGTCCTGATACGGAACGTCAAAGGCGACCTCAGCCGGTGTCCCTGCGCCGTGAATGAAAAGCACTACTTCCTTCCCATGCCGCGCCAGCGCGACTTCACGAACGTAAATTTGCGCCGTCTGACCGGCAATTGCGGGGACGGTGGATTTCACGTTGACGTAGTGGTCCAGCCTCAATAGCCGCCCGCTGTCGTCACCAAAACATAAAAGGCCAAGAGCAAATCCGAGAATCGCCGCGTGTCGCATGGACACAACTATATTATTAGTAGAGTATCGACGGCAAGTAGGCGCCAGCCGGTTCGTTGTAAAGTCCGGTCGACGTTAGATTCATCGGCATTTCCACACCCGCCTTCTACCGTAATGGGTCCTACCCCAGCAATTGCCGATCGTTCGTCCAAACAATTGCTGCCAACTACCCGCCCATCGCTCTCCGCGGCCACTGCATAAAATCCGGGACTTCGGCACTCGCGAGAAATTACCCGGGTATGCTCACGGAGAGTGACCCACCGGCCCAACGGGGCCGGGGATGATAGTGCCTTGCCCATTTGCGGCTTACGGGCCAAGGTGCGGTGCCGGGGGTGGGCAACTCTATCGGAGCACAAGTGGTCAAGTTTTGGTGAGCGCCGAGGATCCGGGATGTGAAAACAACATGGACATCGGCCCGGTGGCGGCCTCGACCGAAGGAAAGTCCGGCGGATAATTGTATTGCGCGTTTACCATTGCCAACGCGTGAAAACAAATAGTGCCGCAAACAGCGGGGTCGCTCGGTCTGGCGCGCCGAACAGTCGTTACGCCACCGACTTATCCAATACCCTCATTTACTAGCGCTCCTCAACCAAACACGCGCCGGACAAAGGGGCAAGATGCCATTTTTCAGTTGCGAAAATTAACAGGACTGTTATTCTGGCCGTAACTGGGATTTTTGGACAGTCCAGGCTCCTGAATTGCCATTGCAGTCCCGTTTCGACTCGATCAATCGGGGTCTCCGCTAGAGGGGGTTGTCGTTGGGGAAAGGGTCTCTCTAGCGGAGAACATCCCGTTAATTGGATATACGATCCAAGACGGATTTCGTTCCGTTATTCTGCGCTTTTATTCATCCGGTCGATCTCCCTAAATAGGCGATCGAAATCGGTGAACGGATCTCCTCCGCGTTGAGCCCAGCGGACTTTTCCTTTGGCATCGATAAGCACCGTCGAGTGCAATTCCAGCCGTTCGAAATCGTCGTAGGACATCCAGCGCTTTGCATTCTCGAAGCGTTCATCGGAGAGCAGCCGGAAAGGTAGCGCCTTGATCTTTTCGGAGTCCGCATTGTCCTCGGGTTTGTTGCTGGACATCGCCAGGACGGCAGTATTTCGCTTTTCGAAATCCTCCTTCCGCTTGGAGACGGCCTGCAACTGTTCCAGGCAGTGCGCGCACTCCTGGCCCAGGTAGAAAATCAACACGACGTTTCGTCCGGCATATTCTTCCAGCGATACTCGCTTCTTCTGGGAGTCGAGCGCATTCAGCCGCGGTGCGGCGAACGGAGTCCACAGGTCCGGCCCCAGGGCGGATAGCGATGTCTTCTTATAATTACGCTGTCGTATGGGCGAAACATCTGTCGCGGTACCCGCCAGCGTAGGCGTTGTGTCGGCATCGCTCCAGACGTGCAACAACCGGCCCGCGAAACTTGCGGCTTTCTCTTTTTCTCCCAGCGCCGTGTGGGCCTCCGCCAGGCCCGCGAGCGCCCAGCCATTGTTCCGAACCAACTCCAGGGATTTCCCAAACGCCGCGGCGGCCAGCACCGCGCTCTTGGCCGTCAAATAGGCGCGCCCTAAGTCATCGTAAATGTTCGACGGATAGAACGGCGGATCGTTCTGTTCGCGAAGCAATAGTCCCCACGCTTGTGCCGCTTCGCCCAACTCCGTCAACCCTTCCAACGTTTTGCCCGCCGCCAGCAACAACTTCCCTTTGATCTCGCGCACCATCACGGGGTACCACGACTTCAGATAAAAATCGTCCTTCTTTGTGACATCCTCCTTCAATGCCTCCAACTCCTCCAGCAACTTTCTGGCTTTGAGAACGTCGCCCAAACCTAAATGCGCCAACGCCTCCACATACCGCCTTTGCACTTTGTTGGCGATCTTCTCGCTGTCCCATTCAAACTGGTCGGCTTCGAGCAACTCTTTCCACCGCCCGAATCGGACATACGTTCGCAGCAAAATGATCTGCGCCTCCATGTGAAGCGGGAACGCATTACTTCGCGAGTTTTCCTTTTCCATTCGCGGCGCGGCGAACAATTGCCGCCCCGTCGTTAAGGCGGCGTTCTCCATACCTAGCTGCGCCTGAATATAGGCGAGATAGTTTTTGTTGTGCGGGTAGTTCCAGTTTTCAAACGGGAACGTCTGGCGATCCTGCATGTATTTTTTCTCGACGCGCGTGGCCGCGTCCATCGAGATCGCAGCCTCGTGCCACATCCCGGCTCCCGCATAAACATGGCCCGGCATATGGACCGCGTGTCCTATGCCGTAGGCCACTTCGCCGTAGCGCTTACAGCTTGCAAGCGCGAACTCGGGGTCCTTCCCATCCCAATTGTGGATGCGATAATGATGCGCTCCCGGATGATCCGGAGCCGCGGCAAGTACTTCCCGGATCAGGAGTTCCGTACCCATCCGGTTATCGCCCATGGAATGCAAGGCCAGGAACGCCTTCGCCTCAAGGTCCGCTGGATACTTCATAACCAGCCGCTCCAGAATCTGCCGGCCCTTATGGTCCTCGTTCTTTTCCCCAATTTCGGGCAATTGGCCCGCGGCGTCGGACTCAATATACAGCCGCTCGCGTTCGCTAACGTTCCCTTTCCGCTTCAGCGCTTCCTGCAGAAACTCCTTGCCGCGTTTGTTTCCACCCTGGGTCCTTGCCAATCCCCACCAAGCCATCGCGTTCTCCGGTTCCAACTGCAAACACCAGCGAAAAGACCGCTCAGCCTCGTAAAACCAGAAGGAATGCAGCAGCGCCACCCCCTGGTTGAACCACTTCTGCGTCTCGGGGTTCTTGTGCGTTATCGGAAAGGAGACTTTGCCGATGCCCGGCATCTCCCATGGCTTTTGTCGCGGCCCCTCATTGAACCCTTCGCCCATGTGCGAGTGGCCTTGGCGGTACTTCGCGGCCGGTTGCGCCGCGGCCAGAAAACTAAAGACCAAAGGGAGAAGGATCGCGAAGTGCATCCTCTCAGTCTAAGAAATCGCGGGATTTTCCGCTCCGCCCCAATCCACGGTTGAAAAACGCCACCATCGGCGCCATCGCTTTTAACCGCTTAACAATTTCAGGAAGCAGCTTCGGCGTCAATGCCAAATTCAAATCCAAATCGGTGTAAAAGTAGTACCACTGCTTTCGCTTGATCCATTCGAGTGCCGGGTCCTCGGGCGAAAAGCCCTTCGGCGGCCGCGCCAACGAATCGCCCTTCAGCGAGCCCACCAGCTTGGTAACCGCCTTGTCCGCTGCTAGCTTCGAAAACTCCGCGAAGTTCCCGGAAATATGCTGCCGCAATCGCAGCAGTTCCTCCGGTCCGGGCATGTAGACACCGGCCGCAATCTCAATTTCTTTATCCCCGACGCTGAAATAGTAGCCGGCCGCCGCGTGCTTGTCGGCGCCCTGTTTGTGCAGGTTCGCGGCGATGTGCGTCTTGTAGGGCGTCTTATCGTGGCTGAACCGCGTATCGCGATAAATGCGATAAATCGCCTTCGAAGGCTCAGTCAAATACTCCGGTGCGAACGTCGCCAGTTCCGCGTTCACCGCCTCCACCAGCGCCACCATCGGAGCCTTGACGCAGGTGTCGAAAACCTCTTTGCGCGGCGCGAACCAATCGCGATCGTTGTTTTCTTTCAACTCCTGCAGGAACGTCAATCCCTGCTTCGGGAATCCGGGAAACTTAGCGGGCATATGGCATCTATGATGCCGCACTCGCCCGCGCTAGGGCCTGCTCCTCCACAATCCGTCCGTCGAATAGCCGAATGCTCCGCTCCGCGCAGCGTGCGAATCGCGGATCGTGCGTCACCATGCAGATCGTCGCGCCTCCGGCGTGCAGTTCTTCCATCAGGCTCATCACCGCTTCGCCGTTCTGCGAGTCCAAATTTCCCGTCGGCTCATCGGCCAACAGCATCGAGGGGCTGCCACCCAGCGCCCGCGCGACCGCTACACGCTGCTGCTGTCCGCCCGAGAGCTGAGAAGGATAGTGCTTGGCGCGGTGGGACATTCCCACCCGGTCCAACGCATCGCCCACGGCCTTCTTCCGCTCCGAACCCGGCATGTTCCGGTAAGTGAGCGGCAGTTCGACATTTTCATAGACCGTCAAGTCGCCAATCAAGTTGAACGCCTGGAAGATGAAGCCGATTTCCCGGTTTCGAATCCGCGCCCGTTCCGACGGTTTCAACGAAGCCACCGGCTGGCCGCGCAAAGTGTACTCCCCGCCCGAGGGCGAATCCAATAACCCCAAAATCGCGAGCAGGGTTGATTTCCCGCATCCCGATGGCCCCGAAATCGACACATATTCTCCGCGCCGAATCTCCATGTGGATATCCAACAGTGCGTGGGTTTCCACTTCATCGGTCTGGAAGACCTTCTTTACGCTGCGCAGCTTGATAATCTCGTCGCTCATACTCACTCCTGCAATAGTTCCAACAAATAAGCCTGTGCCTCTTTCGAGCGCATTTCGCTTAACCGCCGGACGATTTCTTTTTTCAACCCGGCGTCTTTCTCCGCCCTGGCCAATTCAATGAGCACGGCCGGTCGCGAGTGATCGCCGATCGTCGAAATGATCGTCGTTCGCAGGCCGCGGTCGGTCTCGCTCCGATATAGTTCCTTCAGTCCATCAATGGAATCGGTTCGCCCCAATTGGCGGATCGCTTCCTTCTTAAACTCCAAATCCGTCTCCGCGCGCGCGATCTGCAACAGCATCGCTTTGTCACGCGCCCGCGCCATGCCTTGCAAAGCCATTCTCTTCACCGCCGGATCGCTAGACCCTCGATAGATCTCGGCGAGCGCTGTCGTGGCCTCCTGCGTTCCCACAGCGCCCAGATAGTCGATTGCCGTCAACTGTAAATCCGGATTCGAGCCGCCGCGCGTGTACTGTCCCACCAAGCTCCGCGCCTGGGCATTCTTGCTCTGCGCCAGTACATACAGCGCCCGCTGCTTCATCCGCGGCGAACTCTTCCCGGAGGCGAGAATTTTCTCCAACAAAGGTACCGCGGCTTCCGGCTCATTCTGGACCAATCCGTTTAAAGCCAGCAACTTCAAGTCTTCGTCATCCTGCGAGGCCGGCGACGCTTGTCGAAGTTCCACCGCCAACGCCTTTGCATCGTTCATCCAGCGGCTCGCCGGATAGCTCGTTTCCAATTCCTTCAGTGATCCTATTGCTTCGCTGTTCTTTCCCAGCCGCCGCAACGCGTACGCCGTCCAGTAGAGTGCCCCCTCGGCACGCGGAGTTCTGTCGCGGATTACTTGATCGAAAACCATCACCGCTTTTTCGTGCTGCCGTTCATCAATTAACCGCACGCCGCTCCGGTACATGTCCCCGCTGGCCCACACGATCTTTGGTGAGGGTGTGGGGTGCGGCGCGATCGCCGGGACGGGAGTCGGTTGCGCCAGCATTCCGCCGGCCGTTACTAGCATCGCCAATCCAATACGAAACTTAATACGCATCTGTTCCTCGAAAGTCACAAAATTCCTTCTCGTGCTGTCCGAACCTGAATCGCAAACAACACGCCCTTCGCTTCAATGCGCCGCCGGAGCTCCTGTGAACCTGCCGCCGCGTGCGCAATTTCCACCAAAACTTCTTCCAAATCTTCCAGCAGGCGTTCTGTATCCGCCTGGCCCGTGGCCTCAGCCGTCTGCCGGTATAACCGGTTGTCGGCGAGCAGATCCTCGGCCGTTTCCTGCGACCACATTTGCGCTGGTCCTTGTTGGTTAACGATCTCCGTCAACACCACGTGGCTCGATTCAAAATGGCTCTCCAACGCCGCTTCCAATACACGCGCCGAAACGTCATCTTTCACCGGCTCCACAACAACCGGTTTATTCCCAAACTGCAGCGCGACGCCAACCACCAATCCCGCCGCCAACGCGCCGAAAGCTCGCCACGAATAGCGCCTTACCCGCGTCCTGGCCGAAACTGCCGACCACACCCGACGTCCGTAATCCGCATCCCGCTCCGGCACAGCGCCTGCATCCATCGTTTTGAGTAACCGCTGCAGAGCCTGATACTCGGCCCGGCACTCGGCACACTCATTCACATGCGCCCGGGCGGCGTCCGCCCCCGGTTCGCTCCTCGGCGCTCACCAAAACTTGACCACTTGTGCTCCGATAGAGTTGCCCACCCCCGGCACCGCACCTTGGCCCGTAAGCCGCAGATGGGCAAGGCATTATCATCCCCGGCCCCGTTGCGCCGGTGGGTCACTCTCCGTGAGCATACCCGGGTAATTTCTCGCGAGTGCCGAAGGGTTCGCTGTAGTAAAGCAACACCAGCTCTCCTTCTCTTACATGTTCCATAAGGTAATCACCACCCCGCCAACCCACGGTCCCAGCACGCGCCGCAGCTTCTGCACGGCCCGGAAAAGTGACTGTTTAGTCGCGTTATCGCTCAACCCCAATTCTCGGGAAATCATCTCAAACGACATTCCTTCGTAGTGCCGCAGCGTGAACGCCGTTCTTTCCTGCAAGCTCAGTTGCGTCATCGTATGCGGCATTACTTCGCCCATTCGCCGGCTGTTCGCCTCCCGTTCCGGCCCCGGCGATTCGCAAACAGGAGCCAGTTCCTCTTCCGTATCCACAATCCTTTTGCGCTTCCGCACGATGTCCAGCGTGCAATTCGCTGCAATTGTCCC
>Ga0105046_10003750_pt1 | contig 24128 bp, 17 predicted proteins | sample MAT03_FD_78385 | JGI IMG/M metagenome (GOLD analysis project Ga0105046, IMG submission 78385) | Freshwater microbial communities from Lake Fryxell liftoff mats and glacier meltwater in Antarctica - MAT-03 (megahit assembly) | ecosystem: Environmental > Aquatic > Freshwater > Ice > Liftoff...
ATCGGCGGCGGAAGCGTAGGGCTCAGCGACGCCGCTGGCGGGCCGTTGCCAGGGACCTTGGAAGGCTCGCGTCGATTGTGGCGTTGGCCGGGACTGCCGCCCGCGACGGCGGTGCGCCTCGCCGTGTCGCCAGAAGCCAAAGCCGTCGCCATCGACGGCATGCCGGGGCTTATCTGCCCCGACCCGGCCAGCGCTGCCGACCTGCGCGGTGGCACCAGCGAGGAATCCGGTCGCATCGTCATGGGCCCGCTCCAGGCGCGGGCGCGACGCTGGATGGTGGCGGCAGTGGCAACAGCGACGGACCTTGATCCGCATCTGGTCTTCCCCGCCAAGCTGCCGGCCGATCTGCCCGATCCGATCGCCGCGCTACAGCTCTACGGCGCCTACGGTCCGCTCTCCGGTCTGCGCGCTGCCTGCGCAGCGCAGATACTCGACCCAGCCGCCATCGGTTTCGGCAGTCTGGGCGGGGCGGCGGACGGCACCCTGCATGGTCCGGCGCTCTCGGCCTTCGACGCCCTCGGACTGGCCGCGGCAATCGACAGCGACACGTCGTTGAATCCGGCTCATGGCAGCAAGGCGCTGGTCAACCGGGCGACCCTGATTGCCTTCCATCATCTCTCCCGCCTGCAGGGCGACGATCTGATCCGCGAAGGCGACATCGCGCGCAACGGTTATCCGATAACCCACGCTTTCTTCGTCTACCTGGGGTCCCTAGCCGGCCCCTATATCCTGCTGCGTCCGCATCTTGATGCCGAGGCGGAGGCGATTTGGCGCGATGGTCTGATTGCGGTAGGCGACCGGCTGGCCGACTATCGTGGCTATCTGACCAACCAGATGTGGCATGTGACGCTGGCCCATCTCTCGGTGTACCGCGCCACCGGCGAGATCCGTTTCCGCCGCTGGTTCGAACGCCAGGTGGGAGAGCTGCTGGCGCAGCCGTCGAACTCCAGGCGCAGGTTCGGACAGCATCCCGCGGGCTGGTTTCTCGAGGATTCCGGTCCGGACGGAAATTACGACGCCATCTCCGGAACCTGCCTGGTCGAGGCCTGGCGCGATTACGGCGCCCTGCCCGACGCCGATCCTGCGGTGTTAGGCATGCTGCATGACGCCATCGCGAAGAACCTGGCCTTTACCGCCTGCCATTGGCTGCCACAGCCCGATGGCACCGTCATCGGGCCGACCGCGATGATGACGCGTAAGATATTCTCATTCGCCGGCCAAGGCTGGCCGGGAACGAAGCTGGCCCGCCAGGCCTTCCCGCTGGCCGCGGCGCAGTGGCTGCTCACCCCGGAGCCGACGAACGGCATCGGTGTCGCCGGACTCATGCCGCACTTCGTCAACCGCGCCGACTGGGCCCGCCGCGCTCTGGCGGAAATTGTCCCAGCTGGTGACGCCAGATCAGCCAACGCTGGACGAGGTGTGCCGGCAGCGTGGACCCATGAAGCCGTGCGCGCCGCCAAGCTGACCGTGGCCACGCCGGCGGTGATCCCGTGCCGAGCAACGTCTGGGCTATGGGAGGTGCCGGGGCAGATCGCGTGGAAGCAGGGCGCGCTCTACGGACTGGTCTTCTGGGGTACGCCAGGAACCCCGCCGCCGGTCGCTAGCTGCCGCATGGGCGGTGCGCCATCGGCGCTGTGGAGCGCATCCACCGGCACCTTTCTGCTCTCGCAGCACAACACCCATTTCGAGGACGGCAGTCCGCTCGGCAAGAATGGTGTTGCGACTGCTGACGACCTCACCCACGCCTGCGTCTTCGGGCGTCTCGACAAGGCGTTGTGGTGGAGCGGTCGCGAGGTGGCCACGCTGGCCTGGACTGACCCGGGCCATGCGTTCCGCATCAGCGGCCGTGCCCTCGCCGCTCCGGCCGCTCCGGTCAGCTGGACCTACGGTTTGTCGGAAGGAAGCTTGGAACTCACTGTTGAGGTCACTTTGACCGGCCTGGAGACTCCAGTCCTCAACCTGCCATTGCTGATACTGGCACCTGGCGCCGAGGTCGTCGCTTCCGTTCCCGGCTCGGCGCGGTTCAACACGGATAACGGCACGATCGGGATATCCTGGGGCGGGACGGTCGAGGCCGTGATCACCGCATCGCTCGCCACCGGCATCGCTAAGGTTGCCTCGGGACCGGTGCGTTGTTTGCGCATCGCGCTCTTGCGCAGCGGCGAGACTTGGAGCCAGCGCGTGCGCTTCGTCGTTGAGCGCTGAGCGCCGGTTCTGATATCGGTGGAAAGCTGGCGCAGACGGGCAGCGAACCGCGCCAGGACGCGATCGATGCCGAACGCGTCCAGCACCCAGGTCCGGGCAGAGGCGCCGGCCGCGGCGCGGCTTGCCGGATCCGCAGCAAGCTCGGCGATCGCTGCAGCGAGGGCTGCGGGATCATCTGGCGGCACGACAATCCCAGCCGCAGCCGCCTGCACCGCCTCGGCCAGGTCAGTCCCGGCCTGCGCCGTGACCACCATCGGGCGCGCCACCGCCATGATGTTGAGCAGCTTCGACGGCATTACCGCCCCGGCGACGACCGCGCGCTGGACTACACAGTGGATGTCGCCAGCGGACAGGAACTCGGCCAAGTCTACGGCCTCGACCAGATCGCAGAAGCGGATGCGGCCGGGCGCCAGGCTGGCGGCGAGCCGCTCCAGCTCGACGCGCTCGCCACCCGCCCCGGCGATCACCACCGTGACGGTCGGCGGCAGCAGGGCGGCGGCGGCGATCAGCACCTCCAGCCCCTGCTTCCTGCCTAGGTTCCCGGCATACATCGCGACCATCGTCTCGCCCGGCAGATTCCACGCCCGACGGAATCGGTTGACGCCCGGCCACGGACGCATCGCCTCACCGTCGACCCAGTTGGGGAACATGCCGACGCTCCGCCGACCCTCGGTCTTGGCGAGCAGCTGACGGCGCATCGCCGGGGAGATGGTCGTCACCAGATCGACATTACTGAGGATCAGCCGCTCGGTGGCCAGCAGCAGACGGGCGAGGATAGTCGGCATCATCCCCAGTTCGATCGCGGCATCGACCTGGAGATCCTGAACATGGTAGACCACCGGGACGCGCCAGCGCAGCCGCAGCCACAGGCCGAGCAGGCCGATGAGGAATGGCGGGGCGATGAGCACGACCGCGTCAGGTCGCCTTTTCGTCCACAGGCTGCGCCAGGCCACCGCCAGCAGCCAACTGACGTCGAGGCGCATGCGCCCGAGGCAGGACGGAGGCGGGGCGGGGACGAAATGCCGCACACGCTCGATCGTCACGCCGTCGACATACTCATCTCCGCGTCCCTGGCGGTAGTCGCGGTTGGCGTACGCCTCTGGCACCCGCCACCATGGGTAGTGCGGCATGCCGGTGCGCATCGTTACCTGCCAGCCGCGCCGCTGCGCCAGCCAGCGGCACAGGCTGGTATTGTAGTACGGGATGCCGGTCGGTTCCGGCCAGTAGTTGTGGGAATATATGGCAATGCGCATAGTGCTACTCGCTACGGCTGGCGGTTGAAGAAACCGTGAATAACCGTCATGACGATGATCTTGAGGTCGAGCAGTAGCGACCAAGTGCGGATATAAACGAGGTCGAAAGCAATGCGCGAACGCATCTCCGCGACCGAGCGGGTCTCACCGCGGGCGCCGCTGACCTGCGCCAGACCGGTGATGCCTGGCTTGACCAGATGACGCCGCATCAGGTCGGAGATCTCGACGATGTACTGCTGATTGTGCCGGATGGCATGCGGCCTGGGCCCGACGATCGACATGTCGCCGAGCAAGACGTTGAAGAACTGCGGAAGCTCATCGAGCGAACTGCGGCGGAGGAAGCGGCCGAGCGGGAAGATCCGCGGATCGTTAGTGGTCGCCTGCTTAAAGTGGTCGGGAGAGAGGTCTCCGACCGCGGAGGGGACATTAACGACGGTTCGTGGTCGAACAGGTCTCGCTGGTCGCGGTGGGGCAAAGGCCGAGACACTTCCACGGACGGATGGGGAGATCGCGGAGGCAAGCAAGTCGATGCTGAGGTCATGCGGATCCAACTCATCCTCTTCCTCCGTCACTTCCGCGACAGCAATGGGCACCCGCAACGGCACAGCCTCGCTACGTAGCGCCAGCGCCGGCGGAACGAATGGACCGGCAGCATGGTGCATGGAGCGGAACTTGAAGACGCGGAATTCACGGCCGCCGAGCCCGTGGCGCGGCTGCGAGAACAGCACCGGCCCCGGACTGACCACCTTGATCGCCACCGCCACGCCCAGCATCACCGGACTGGCAATAATCAGGAACAGAGTGCCGAGGACCTTGTCTTCGATCCACTTGACCGCCAGAGCCCAGTCGGACAGCGGACTGTCGCTGAGATTGAGTACTGGCCGGCCGGCCAGTTCACCGGCGCGCAGGCAGAACACCGGGATGTCGGACAGGTCTGGGGCGAGGTGGACCGGGATAGCGAGATGGATGGTTTGTCGCAGCACCTGCACCACCAACGTGCGATCGTCCAGTCCGGAGCAGATGAAGATGCGCTGGCAGGACAGCCGTTCCGCCAATCCAGCGCAGTCCGCGACCGTGGACGTCGGCAGGTCCCCGTGATCCAGGATCAACTCGTCGCTACATGTCCCCACAACATGCATCCCGAGACCGGGATGGTCGGCCAGATGCTTGGCAAACGCGAGGCATTGGCGAGCCGGGCCGACCAGCAGGACGGACTGCTGCGTATCGCCGGGCTGCCGGTTCAAAGCTTGGACGGAGAAGACGGCGGCGCGCATGGTGAACATGCCGAGCAGGGCCAATCCAGGCCAGAGCATGAGTATGGCCCCTCCGCCGCCGGTCGACAGCGTCCATACCGCCAACCAGACCAGGAGGACGACCGCGACCAACGCTTTGACCGCCTGCAGGCAGGCACGCAGCGGACCCCGCATACCTTCCGACGCGTAGGCGCCGAGGACGGGGAACAGCAGGGCAACCGTGGGCAGCAGGCTCACGGCAAGGCCGTTATACAGACCGATGTCGCCAACCCCGGCCTCGGGGTGCAGGCGCGTTGCGAGGAGGAGAGTCCCGGCCACGGCTAGCGGGTCCGAGACTGACAGCAGCAGCCGTACGCGGTCGACTGGCCGCACGATAGGGAGCGAACTTGAGTGCATGCTGTTCCGCGACTGCCGCAGACGGTGACTGTAGCCTAGCCGCCTGGACTACACCGCCGCCAGCGCCATGCGGCGGTCCGAACGGAATTCTTGCCAGAACTCGTCGGGCATGTCGAGGGCGAATTTCAGGGCACCGTTGGCGCCGGCGTTCTGCGGCTCCTCAACCGTGGTGACGTGTCCGCCGCCGTACTCATCCAGCGCCTTTTCGATGGCTAGGCCGAGGCCCTTGATTACCGACCCGCCACCGCCGAGCAGGATATTCGAACGCATCTGTGCCTGGAATTCGGGGTCGTAGGTCGCGATCAATTCCTGCAGCGCGGCAACAGTCGGCGGCACCAAAGTATAGCAGGCCTGGTAGACCAGATCGGTAATGTCGAACTTCTGCGGCCGTCCGGCGACCGGCATGTCGACGATCGCCGGGTCCATGCGGGTCGAGACCGAAGAATGCCGCTCCTTGAAAGCGCGGATCATGTTAATCGAGAATTGCGCCTCGGGGAACTTCTCCTTGATCAGCCGGGCCAGTTCCTGATCGATAGAATCGCCAGCGAATTCGTGCGTCCGCTGGTCCTCCGGCTTCGGCATGGTGCCATGCAGACGGCACAGGTCAGTGGTTCCGGCACCGCTGTCGATGACCAGAGTGTTGTCGATGAAGTCGAGTCCGTAGGCGACGGCATACGGCTCCGAGCAGATGATGACCGAGTCGATGCAGTCGCCGACCGCCGACAGGATGGCGGCCTTGCCTTCGATGGAGGCCTCGGCCGGGGCACCGATCATGCCGTAAATGGTCGCCCCGTGCGGGATCCGGGCCACCTCGACGACATGCTCGATCAGGTCCTTGATCGCCTTCTTGCGCCTGGCGTCATCAATCGCTCCCTTGTGCTTCACCGACGAGCCGGCCATCGGACGGAAGAGGTCCAGCGCCAAGCGGCCGTCGAGCGCCTCTTTGCCGAAGATGATGTCCCTGCCGCCGAACTTCTTCTTGGCGACATGGTCCTTGGGGTAGCCGACGTAGGACCAAACGGTCTCGTGGACGCCGGTGGAGGTCGCAATCGTCGTGCGACTGGTGCCAAGATCGATGCCGATGAAGACGTTGTCAGACATGGGGAACCCCTTGGTTTTGGCCAGTAGGCCGTGTGATCGCCCCGACCTCATTGTGACGGAGGCGCGGATCGCCGGCAAGCTATCTGACAGGTGCACCGCTGGCGCTGGGGTGTTCACCCTACCAACTCTGGATTATCCGCTTGCCCGTTTCACATTATGGTCCGGCATCTTCCATCAGCTGTCAGGTTCATGGATGGTTACGTTTCGCATCGGCAACCTGAGTTGCGCCCGATAGTAATGGTAAATCCTCATCAGCGGAACCACCCATGCGGTTCCTTGCATCTGCGCATATCATGCGGGTATGGAAAATACCTCCGACACCAATCTCGACCGCTTCCCGGACTCAGAAGGCTACGGCTTTGGCGAATACGAACCCACGCCCGACGCACAGACTGTCGCCGCTTACTTTAGCTACCTCGATCACGGGTCGGTTCCCGGACACGACGTGAGGGACTGGCTGGAGTCGGAAGCCTGGCTAGTGAACGACAACCACCTCGCCCGTCGGGCTTAGACTCACGCCTCCTGACGGAGGGAACGCCGGCGGCGAGGTCTGCTGGTGTGGGGTGTTCCCCCCATGTCCGATCAGACCGAGAAGCCTAACCTGCCTTCCGCTCCCCCTATGAACGACCATCCAACAACTACAGCCGTCCCACTTGCCACCCTGCTGGCCACCGTCTGGCGGCACCGCTTGATCGCTGGCCTCGCCGGAGCAGTGGTGGCAGGCGTGGTCATGTTCCTCTCCTGCACCGTGACTCCGTTATTTCGGGCCGAGGCCCTGCTGGTGGTCGAACGAGGCGGTCGGCAGCTTGCCTTCCTCGGCGATGATACGGACGCAAAAGGCTTCGAGTACAGCCTCCTGAACACACAGAGTGCCCTGCTGATGTCGCACCAGGTGATCAGCCAAGCCCTCGCGGGTGAGGTAGCCCGCTTCGACGCCTCGCCAGCCTACGCCAAGAGCCGCGACCGCCCACAGCTGCTGCTCGACCGTTTGAGTGTCGAGACCAACCAGCACAACTGGATCCTGCATCTCAGTCTAGTTGACGGCGATCCGGAACTCGCCCAGGCGGCGCTCGCTTCGCTGATTCGCTGTCATCTCGAGAACGAACGCCGGCGGATCGATGACCGCTCGCGCAGCGCCCTGGATTTTCTCGGCAAGGCAGTGGCTAAGGCGCGGGAGGACCTCGCCCGCTGCCGTGCCGAGGAGGCGCAGTTCCGCCGCGGCAACGGCCTGCTCTCGGCCGATCCGAACCGCAACCTGCTCATGCTTGAGATCGAGTCACTCCACGCCATTCGGAGCGGACTGGAATCCGACCTCGCTGCCAGCGAAGCGGTTATGCAGCGGCTGGAGCAATGCGCCAAGCTGATCGATCCCGAAAGGCGGCGGGAAGCCCTGCTGCGCAGCCCCGATGTGTATCGCGATCCTATGGTCGTGCAGATGCAGCAGGCCTTGCTGGAATCGCGAAACCGCGCATTCACCCTGTCGCAGAAGTATAAGCCAGAGCATCCCCAAATGATCGATGCCGTTCAGCAGGTCGCGGCGGCGAAAGTGCAGTTGGACGAGAGTGCGGCGATGACCGCCGCGTCACTGGCCGACGCGCATCGCGCGCTGGTGGGGCGCCAGCAGCGCTTGGCCGAGCGTATCGCCGCCCTGGAGGTCGCCTTGGTGACCTACCGCGAACACATGATCGACTTGCAGGCGCTCAGCCTGACCACGGTAAGCGCGGAGCAGCTGTTCCAGGCCGTCGATCGCAACCTCCAGGAGGAGGAGATCGCCAGCCGCCGCCAGCACCTGTCTGTGACCGTCGCTGACCCGCCCCATGTCACCTCCTGGCCAGTGAACGTCCGGCGTTCTTTGTTCGTGCTCGCCAGCGTCGTCCTCGGGCTGGCGGCTGCCGTCAGTGCGGCTCTGCTCGCCGAGTTGTTTGAGCGCCGCATCAGGAATCCCGAGGCCGTGCGCCAGATCACCAGCCTGCCGACTCTTGGTTACATTCCGCACGTCGATGGTCTGCATGTTCCAGGCCGGCCAGGTGCTGTGCCAGGTCCAGCTGATGGCGTCATCAGCGAAGCCTTCCGCCTGCTCAGTTCGACCATTCAGCTGAAACGCGAGATCGGCCCAGGGCCACGCGTGATGGTCGTCACCTCGCCAAGCAGCGGCGATGGCCGTACCACGGTAGCGGCGCGCCTGGCCATGACCCTGGCCGCCAGTGGCAGCCGGGTGCTGCTGATCGATGGCGATCTGCGCCAACCCGGGCTGCATCGGCAGTTCAGTCTGACGGCAGAGGCCGGGGTCAGCGACCTGCTGCAGGACCGCGAGGCTGTGGTCGTGCCCACTGGCTACGACCATCTCGAACTGCTTTCGGCGGGGACCGCAGCCGAGCATACGATGGAACTGCCGAGCATCGCCTCGTTCCGCGAGTTGCTTGCCACCTTCGCTGGCAGCAACCGCTATGTCATCATCGATAGTCCGCCACTGGCGTTCTCCGAGTCGTTGGTGATGTGCGGGGTCGCCCATGACGTGCTGGTGGACATTCGCGATGGCTTCACTGACAAGGAGTCCCTCCGCCTGGCCCAGCTCCGCCTTGAACCGCTGCTTGGCAAGGTCCTTGGTCTGGTCATCAACGACGATCACGGCACGGCCTCGGCCGGCCACGGCGCCGACTCGCGCATCGTCCAGACCAGTTTTTTCTCTCGGAACAGGCCCGCGCCACCGCAGCCTGGGCCGAAGATGGGCCCGCCAGGACCGGATGATCCGGTGGTCATCGAGGACTGAGGCGCTGACCAGTTCGTTGCGGGTTTCAGGCGGGCGAGGATCGGCGTTCGGCAAGGCAGTCGAGTTGACAGGTGCCATGCAGTTCAACCTGGATAGTCGCATGGTCGATGCGGAAGGTCTGCCGCAATGCATCCGCCAAAGCAATCGGATCCGGACCTTGTCCGCCAGGACGGATGACCACATGTCCAGTCAAGGCTGTGCGAGTGGTGCTGAGGGCCCAGATATGTAGGTCGTGTACGCCGATGACATCGGTTTGACGACTGAGGAATGCCAACACGTCGTCCGGTTCGATATGACGTGGCGTTGCATCCAGCATCAGATCCACTGAATCACGCAGCAAACCCCAAGTCGCGGCGATGATCACGAGGCCTACAGCAAGTGCGATGGCCGGGTCCAGCCAGTTCCATCCAGTCCACATGATCGCCGCCCCGCCGGCGACGACCCCGACCGAGACGACGGCATCCATGAACAGATGCAGCATGGCACCCCGCCGATTGAGGTCGTGACTGCTGCCGCGCAGGAACAGGAGGGCGGACAAGACGTTCACAATCACGCCGATCCCTGCGACGATCATCATGGTTCCACCCGGCACAGGTGCCGGCACGGAAAGCCGACTGACGGCTTCCCAGGTCAATCCTCCGACCGCCAGGAAGACCAGCATCGCGTTCCCCCAGGCGGCCAGGATGGTCGCCCGACCATGTCCATAAGATCGCCGCCGGGTTGCGGGTCGTTGGGCCATCCACACGGCACCCCAGGCCAAGGCCAAGCCAAGGACATCACCCAGATTGTGGGCTGCATCCGCAAGCAGAGCCATCGATCCGACGCTGATGCCGACGATCGCCTCGATGACCGCGTATCCGAGGTTCAGTCCAATGCCGATGGCAAAGGCCCGGTATTGTCCGGGAACGGGCAAGACAGGTGCATGGTCGTGGTGGTGGTCAGTGTGGACTTCCGCGTCTGGTCCGACGCCATGATCGTGGCTGTGGCCGTGCTCTTGGCTGTGGTCGTGGCGGGGGGGGTGCAGTTGATGCTCAACCATATCGTTCGTCCTCAATGACACCTGACATCCCTCACGATGGTAGGCCCAGCAGGTCTAAGCCCGCGACATCAGCGGCCAGCGGCAAGTCACTTGGCAGGGGGCCTGAATCTAGGCCATGGCATTGCCGCTGTCGGCCTGGCAAGTGGTGACCGAAGCGCCGGTGGACGGCGCTGCCCGGGTGCGATAGTGCGCTGATCATGGCACCACCTCGGGTCCTCTACGAGATTAACTGTGCGGCGTGGCTTGATGACGTGGCAGCGAAACTGCGCCGTCCAGTGACCCTAGATACCGTTCCAGAACGGTTCTGGGCCAACATTGCCGAACTTGGTGCAGATGCGGTCTGGTTGATGGGCGTGTGGGAGCGCAGTCCGGTTGCCGCCCATGTCGCGCGGACTCATTCTGGATTCGTGACAGATCGCACTGCCCTGGCCTGGGCCGACAAGCACGACGTCTGCGGTTCGGCCTACGCCATCCGCTCCTATCGGGTTGATCCGCGCTTCGGTGGCGAGGCTGCGTTGGCCACCGCGCGCATCGCGCTGGAACGTCATCGCTTGGGATTGTGGTTGGACTGGGTGCCCAACCACGTGGCACCAGACCATGCCTGGAATCGGTTTGCGATTCCCGGTGATAGCACCGACCAGTCGATCCGGGTTGAGGGTCGCAGTCTCGCTTGCGGCCGCGATCCGTTCTTCCCGGCGTGGCCGGACACCGTCCAGTTGGATCTCAACCACCCCGGTCTGCGCTCCGCGGCTGGAGCAGAACTCGCGCGCATCGCGCGGATGTGCGATGGAGTGCGCTGCGACATGGCGATGCTGGCCCTGCCCGATGTGTTCGCCCGCACCTGGGGTGAGCGGGCGTTGCCGCCACGTCATCCTGGTTATTGGCCCGAAGTGCTTGGGGAGGCTCGTCGCCAGTCCACCAGCTTCGGCGTGATCGGTGAATGCTATTGGGGACGCGAGCGCGACATCCTCGCGCATGGATTTGACGCTGCCTACGACAAGGCGTTGTACGATGCCCTGCGGCATGGCGATGCCCAGGCGGTGCGCGCCCGCGCCCACGGTTCGGCCTGCACGGTGCGTTTCCTCGAGAACCATGACGAGTCCAGAGCCTCCGGTGCGTTTCCGGCCGCTCGGCTGCAGGCAGCTGCGGCAGTGGTAGCGACGCTGCCCGGTACGTGGCTGTTTCATGCCGGCCAGGAACACGGCCACCGCATGCGCGTGCCGGTGACTTTGGCAAAGGGGGGCCGTGAGCCCGACGCGCCGGCTCAGCGAGCCAGCTGGCGATTGCTCGTGCAACTCCGCCGTCATCCGGCCATGGCGGGCACCTGGCGCATGCTGCCCACTGCCGGCTGGCCCGACAACCACAGTCATCGCAACCTGCTGGTGTGGCAGTGGGAAGGCGGCGGCCGGCGCCTGCTGACCGTGGTCAACTGGTCAGACCACCGCAGTCAGGCTCACATCCGCCTCGATTGGGGCACTGGCCCGCTGCGCCTCAGTGAGGTGCGCGAGCCGCTGCGTCTGGACCGCGATGGGTCCGAATTGGCCCACGACGGTCTTTTCGTGGATCTGGAGCCGTGGGGAAGCCACCTGCTGTCCAGCTAAGCTGCCGAGGGGTGCCCTCCGTGGCCCTTGGTCCGGTCGGATGGCATCCTATCCTACCCGGCTCATGCACATCATCTTGCTTGTGGTCATCGGACTGATTGCCTTCGTAATCGGCTATCTGCTGTCCCGACAGCGCTCTGGTGCTGTCCATGCCGCCGAGCTGCGCAGCCGCACCGAGCAGGTGGCGGCGAAGGTCCGAAGCGAGGTCCAAGCCCAGGCGACGGCTGGGGCCGAACAGACCCTGGCGGCTGAGCGTCAGAAGCTGGCTGGCGAAGTGCAGACTGCCGCGGCCCAGGCTTTGGCAAACGAGCGTCAGAAGCTGAACACCGAGGCCAAGGACGCTGCTGAACACGCCCTCGCGACTGAGCGCAGCAGGCTTGCCGCCGACCAGCGTCGGGTGGCTGCCGAACTGGAGGGCGCCGCCGAGGTCGAGGCCCGGGCCCTGAAACGCGAGTCGGCGGTCAAGTCGCGCGATGGTGAACTGGCCACCCGCGAGCGTGGCATCGCCGCGCGTGAGGATTCCCTCGATCGCAAGCTGACCGTGTTGGACGAGCGCGATAGCAAGCTGCGCGAACGCGAGGCTGATGGCGAGCGCGAACGTGCCCGCATGCGCGAGCGTGAAGCGGCGATCGCTGCCAGCGAGGCGACCATCACCGCCGAACTGGCGCGCATCGCCGGCCTGACTCCGGACGACGCCAAGGCCGAGTTGATGGCCAAGCTCGACACCGCCCTTGCCGTCGAGCAGAGCGCCCGCATAGCCGCCCGCGAGAAGTCCCTGCACGAGCGGTCGAAGGATCTCGGCATCGAGATCGTCGCTCGAGCCGTGCAGCGCTACGCCGCTGAGCACACCGCCGAGACCACCTCGGCGCGCATCCAGCTGCCCAGCGAGGAGTACAAAGGACGCATCATCGGCAAGGAAGGCCGCAACATCAAGTCGTTCGAGACCGCCGCCGGCGTCGACGTGATCATCGACGAAGCCCCGGATCTGATCCACATCTCGTGCTTTGACCCGGTCCGCCGCGAAGTCGCGGTGCGCACGCTGAAGCGGCTGATCGAAGACGGTCGCATTCAGCCTGCGCGCATCGAGGAGGAGCTCGCCAAGGTGCGTGGCGAACTCGACCGCGAACTGATCCGCCTGGGCGAGGAGTCGGCTTACCACTGCGAAGTCAGCGGCCTGCATCCGCAGCTGATCAAGCTGCTCGGCAAACTACACTTCCGCACCAGCTATGGCCAGAACGTCTTGGTTCACACCCAGGAGGTCGCTTTCTTATGCGGCGCGATGGCGGCTGATCTCGGGCTCGATGCGCGGCTTGGCCGGCGCTGCGGACTGCTCCATGACATCGGCAAGGCGATCGACCACGAGCAGGAAGGCAGCCATCCGCAGCTCGGCTACGAAGCACTCAAGCGCTTCGGCGAAAGCGAGACGGTCGCCAACGCTGCCCTCGCTCACCACGAGGGTCATGATCCGCTGACCCCGTACACCATTCTCGCCGCCGCCGCCGACGCCATCAGCGCGGCCCGTCCAGGCGCTCGCCGGGCGAACATGGAACTGTACCTCAAGCGGCTTGCTCAGCTGGAGGACATCGCGGTGAAGTTCCCAGGCGTGCAAAAGGCCTACGCCATCCAGGCCGGGCGCGAATTGCGCGTGATCGTCAACCAGCACACCGTGCCAGACGGTGAGATGGCCAAGATGGGACGCGACATCACCCGGGCGATTGCCGACCAGGTGGCATTCCCGGGTGAGGTGAAGGTCACGCTGATACGTGAGACGAGGCACGTTGCCGTAGCCCGATGATCAGCGATCCGATCCAAGCCTGGTCAGAATCGGTCTTCCCGCGCACGCTGCTATGGGATGACCTCGGGGTGGTGCTGGCCGAGGGCGTTGCCTGGGAGGCCAGCGCCAGTGGTCCGGGTCGTGGCATGCGCTTGTCCCGCGCGATTGGCCGGCTGGAGGGCCAACGCGGATCGCTGCCGCATGTGCTCGGCGCACTCGCCTTCGAAGATGCCGGTCCAGTCGGATCACCATGGGGTGAGGTACCGGGCGCGCGCCTGTGGCTGCCGTCGCGGCTGCGCATCGAGCGTGACGGCACCATCCTAGATCAGGTGGAAGGCGAGCTGTGTTCGCCGGCAAAGCATGCACCCGCCCCATGGCCACACACCCCGTCGGGTTTCAAGGACATGGTCGAGGACGCCGCCGGGCTGATCCGTGATGGCGCCTTCCGCAAGGTGGTGGTGGCGCGGGCGGTAGACCATCATCTGCCTGCCGACCATCGCGATGATGTCGCACTGGCGCGGTTGAAAGCCAATGCCGGCCACGGTGCCTGCGTCTATGCCCAGGATCTCCCGGATGGTGCGTTGTTCCTCGGGGCGACGCCCGAGCTGCTGCTCGCTGCCCAAGGCAACGTGGTCCAGACGCATGCGTTGGCAGGGACCTGCGGCGCCAGCGATGACGAAGAGGTCGATCTGGCGCGCATCTTGGCGCTGGTCGCCAGCACCAAGGAGCGCAAAGAGCATGGCTTGGTGGTCGAGCATTTGGTCGCATGTCTGCGGCCGCGCTGCCGGCCTTTCGCGGTAGAGGCCAGTCCGCATCCGCGCCGCTGCGGTTCGCTGTTCCACCTTGAGACACGCATCGCCGCCGAACTGGCCGACCCCGACTATCTCGATGTGATAGCGGCATTGCATCCGACCCCGGCGACCTGCGGGTTGCCTGCTGCCGCAGCAGCCAGTTGGCTGGCGCGTCATGAACGGCTGCGCCGTGGACTCTATTGCGGAGCGCTGGGCTGGATCGCTCCCCACTCGTGCCGTGCCATTGTTCCACTGCGCGGAGCGCTGCTGTCCCCTGACCGCACCATGGCACGCGTCTTCGCGGGTTGCGGAGTGGTCGAGACCAGTGATCCGCAGCAGGAGTACGACGAGACCGAACTGAAGCTCGCCCTGGTGCGCAAGAGTCTGCGTGTGGGTCATGCCTGACGCCAATCTCAACGCCTGGTGGGGTCGATGCTTGGCTGAGGAGTTGGAACGCGCCGGCTGCCGTCACATCGTGGGGTGTCCCGGGTCGCGCAACAGCCCTCTGCTGTTCGCCTTCGCGGAGGTGTTTGGCGAACGCCTGACCATGCACACCGACGAGCGCGGTGCCGCGTTCCATGCTGTGGGCATGGCGAAGATACTGCGCGCCCCGGTGGCCGTCTGCGTAACCAGTGGGACGGCTGTCGCGAATCTGCTGCCGGCCGCCTGCGAAGCCGATGCGGCTGGTGTGCCGCTGATCCTGATTACCGCCGATCGGCCATGGGAGATGCAGGATTGTGGTGCGCCGCAGACCATGCCGCAGCGTGGCCTGTTCGGGGTCTTTGCTGACAGCGTCGAGGTCGGAGAACCGCTGGCCGACCCGTCTATCATGGCTGCGCTACGTCAGCGTCTGCATGATGCGGTGCGTGGCGCTCGGCGTCCGCTGCACCTGAATGTCCCGTTGCGCGATCCACTGCCGCCGATCCCGTCAGACTGGATGGCTCCACTTGGCGGTACATTCGAGCAGGTCGATCGCCCAGTCGTTCGATCAACTCCGCCGAGGGTCACCAGTGCGCTTGTCCTACAGCGGCCGGCTCGCGGAGTGATCGTCGCTGGTTCTGCCGAGGCCGTCCCCGCTGCGCTGATTCATCGCTTGGCCATCGCCACGGGATTTCCCGTGTTGGCGGATGCCACCAGCGGTTTGCGTCGGCCGGCAATCGCGCATCTGGCCTGCTGTCCAGATGCGCTCTACGGTCAGCCGCCTGGTCAGCCTGACATCATCATCCGGGTTGGCCCTCCGCCGTTGACCCGAGCGGGTTACGAATGGCTGGGTCGGCAGCGTTGTCCGCAGATCGTCCTTGGAACATCACGGAACGACGATTTCCTCGGCACCGCCACGGCACGTCTAGTTGACCCGGACACCGGTGCTATCGAGGGGTTGATTGCTCAATTGGGTCGCGCCGAACCGGCGTGGACGGCGGCTTGGTGCAACGGCTTGCCGAAGGTTGCCGGCTGGAATGCCACTGCTGCAACTGCTCTGGTCTGTCAGGCTGCCGGTTTCGACCTGCTGTGGCTCGCCAGCAGCATGCCGATCCGTGACGCCAACCTCGTGCTGGCACCCGGTCCGCAATCCCAGCGCGTGCTCGCCAATCGCGGCGTCAATGGCATCGATGGGACGATGGCCAGCTTCCTGGGTGCCTGTCGTGCCGGTGGCCGTGGGTTGGCGTTGATCGGCGACTTGTCGATGCTACACGACCTCAACTCGCTAGGTCTCGCCGACGGGCTGCAAGGAGCAGTGGTCGTGCTGAATAACGGCGGCGGCGCTATTTTCGATGCCCTGCCGGTCGCCCAGGTTCCTGGCTATCGCCAACTGATCCGTACTGACCACGCCCGCGAGTTCAGCCACGCCGCTGCGCTGTTTGGGATGCCGTATGTCCGCTGCGCGGGTCCACGCACATTGGCCGAAGCCTTGGCTTGCGCGGCAGCGCAGACCATGATGAGTCTGATCGAATGCGATCTGCGTGGGATCGATGGCATCTCCGCCCATCGCGCCGCTTTGGCGTCTGTAGTTGGCAACCAGCAAACAACCTGAATGCACGCGGACCATGAGTGGCCGGCACAAAATTCCATTGTGTCTGTTGTTTCTGTCTGTACAGAAACAACAGATACAAGGAGACGGCCATGTTCCTCGTCGACGACTACCTCGATATCGAGGATCCCGCTACCAAGCGCACTTGGCATGTGCCAGTCCGCGAGATCACAGCAGTGGATGCGGATGTCTCGGAGCGTTGGATGGTCAATGCCCGGCTGCACCCGCGACGATTCCGCGAGATCGTTCCGGCACCATTTCTGGAACCGCAATTGGTTGATGATTCCGTGGTGCTGGCCCTGTGTGCGATTCGCATGCGCCATGCCGCTCCGATCTGGGCCCCGCTCAATATGGGACCGGCAAGCATGAATTGCGCTTTGCGTGTGGCCTGCCGCGACACTCGCACGGGCACGCCCGTGGTGTGGGTGGCCAACCGCTACACCGACAGCGTGCTGGCGCCAGCCTTGGGCAAACTCGGCTTTCCCCAGGTGTATGGCGGTCTGCGCGACCTGGGCGGACCCGGACGGCTGGATCTGCGCGCCGGAGATGGCTTGGTCCAGGTGAGCGCCGCGCCAGGCGGCGGTCCTAGTCCCGAGCTGTTTCCGGATGCTGCACAACTGGGGGCGTTCATTGCCGCCGGGGTGCGCAGTTATGGACCTGGCTCTGGGCCTGGGCGTTACGCTGTTGTCGATCTGGAGAAGCGGGCCGACAATGTCTTCCATGCCTGCCACGGCTGGGAGGGGCGTCTGCGGACGCCCTGGGGTGATTGCACGGTGGATGGGGTCTACCTGACCACCGATGGGATCTATCGTTGGACCAGCCATGGTCAGGTCGATCAGCGCGGGATGGAGGTGTAGTCGTGAATGTTCGGGATAACCGCAGTGATTGGACAGAACTTGCTGTGCCGGTCGGCTCACCATCCTCGACCGGCATGAACGAGATGCGTCCAGTCGTCCAGCGCTTCGTCCTGCATTGGGGTGAGATGGGTGCGCGCTGGGGCATCAATCGGACGGTGGCGCAGGTCCACGCGCTGCTCTTTCTTGCCGAGCGACCGCTTAACGCCGATGATATCACTGGTGCCCTGGCGGTAGCGCGCAGTAACGTCTCGACCTCGCTCAAGGAACTGGCCGGTTGGGATCTGGTCAAGACGGTGCATATCATGGGCGATCGACGTGATCACTTTGAAACCCTGCATGACCCGTGGGAGATGTTCCGTCGGGTCATGGCCGAACGCCGTCGTCGCGAGTTTGATCCGACGGCGGTCGAACTTGCCGCCTGCGTCGCTCAGGCCCAGGCCGAAAACGAACCCGAGGCGGTCCGCGATCGTCTCCAGCGCATGCGTGCGTTCTTCGTTTCCATGGGTGCAGCCCACGACGCGCTGAAGGACGTGCCGCCGACTATTCTCGCCAAGACCTTAAGCGCTGGCGCAGCGGTCCGTCGTTTGTTCGGCGGATAGCCGAACAGGTTACCAGCTCAGCGAGCCGGGGATCGCCACCTCGCGTCCGTCCAGCACCAGCGTGCCAGGCAGCCCTGCTGGCAGCTCTACCCGGCCATGCGTCCCATGCACCTCAACCCGGATGTCGCCCAGCGGATGCGGCCAGGTACCTGAGGCGTGGGCAAGACTGCCCAGCATCGGTGCGATACGCACGGCGGCGAAGCATGGAGCTGCCGGGCGGATGCCCAGAATCGAGGCGAGGCGGTGGTAGAGCGGATGCGCGCCCCAGGCATGGCAGTCGCTACGACTCGGCTCGGGCGCCTCTGGAACGGTGGTGAATCCCTGCCCGGCGAGACCGCTCCAGAAGGCCAGTCGTGGGAATAGCAGATCCGGCCGGCGGAAGCGCGCCGCGACCTCAAACAGGTAGTGGCTGAAATAGACGGTGGTGCGCGCCAAGTCTGGTGCTGTAGCAAGACTGTCCAGGATCCGCGAGACCCGCGACGCGGGCAGCAGACCCGACAGCAGGGCGAGGATCTGGGCGTGCTCGCAATACGTCGTTCCACCGGAAACATCGCGGTAGAGTGAGCGGCTCTCATCCCAATGGGCCTCGCATCCGTCGGCGATACGGCGGGCCAGGGCGCGGTCGCGTTCGGCCAAGGCCGGTTCACCGGCCCAGGCTTCCAACTCGGCCGACAAGGTCAGGACATAGGCCAGCAGCCACCCCACAACCGCTGAGCCGCCGGTCTCGGCGCCGGGCGGCTCGCCATCGCGCCAGCTCGGCACCCAGTCGACAAAGTTCCAACCCGGTTCGCTGGTTACCAAGCCATTGCTGTCGACCCGGGCTCGGCAGGTCTCGCGCACCGCACGCATGCACGGCAGATGGCCACGCACCAGCGCCGGTTCGCCGTACATCCAAGCATCATGCAGCATGCCGATCCACAGCATGCTGAAGGTTGGGATGTTCTGTTCGTGGCTGCATGGATAGCGGCTGGATAGCAGGCCACGGTAGTCGAGCGACCAGCTGAAGAAGGATAGCGCCTTGTCGGTCAGCCGCTGATCGCGGGTCAACGCGCGCATGGCCAGGCATTCGAGACGGGTATCGCCGATGTACTGCAGCTGTTCATAGTATGGGCAGTCCATGAACGTCTCGTGCGCACAGCGGCGCAGGACCCGGACCATCAGATCACTGCTGGCGTCGAACGAGGCTTCGGCGCTTGCCCATGTCGACTCGACGCGCAGCGGATATCCGGTTTCGCGCCAGGCCAGAGCATGCAGGACCAGCGGTTGTTCACCGCTGTCCACCACCAGCCGCACGAAACGCCCGGATTCCCACCACAAGGTCGTCGCCGTGCCGGTGGGGCCAGTAAAGGTGAACTCGTCGCCAACTCCGCGGAACCAGCGTCCAGCAATCGCCGCGCGGTCGGTCTTGCGCTCGCCGGTCGCTTCGGTGAACAAGGCTTCTGCCCATTCCACGCGTACTCGTCCGGTACCGGATGCGGTCAGCTCGGGATAGGCGCAGCGGTAGTGCTCAAGATCGACGAGGATCAGTCGCCGGGTGTTCGATGGCAGCTCGACCCGGCCACGTCCATCAAGTAAACCCTGCCAGGCGGCGGTTTCGTCAGCGCGATGATCAGCGGCGTTGATCGGATCATCAAGCGCAGCGATCGAGACCTGCCGCACCTGGCCGGCCTGGACCGTCACCTCGTCCTGGGGTGGCAGGCCTGCGGGGGTCAGCTGATGCGATGTGCGCTGTCCGTTTTCGCGTCCAGCCCAGCGCACCGTCGCGTCGCCCACCTTCTGTACTGGAATCCAGCCCGTGCCGCCACCAGTCGGGCCGTCGATGTACGAGGCATCGACGAGCAGTGCGACCTTGCTGCCGCAGCCCCAGGCCACGCCGCGATCAATCTGCCGCCATGCCGCATCGGGCCGGCCCTCCCAGGGCGCAATCCCCGTGTGCAGCAGTTCCGGCGCAATGCCTTCTGCGGCGCAGAGCCAGCCATGGCGTAGGCTGATCTGGGCGAATGGTGCTAGGGGCAAGCACCAGACCCGGGCGACCAGCAGGTGCTCGCCTGCAGGGAGATCGATGTCGTGGCTCTCGAAGTGCCACTGGCCAAGATCACCACGCTCGGGTCCGCGTCCGATGCGCTCGCCATCGAGGAAGGCCTCGTAACGCTGGTCGGCGCTCAGATGCAGGCGCAAGACGCCGCCTGGCCAGCTGAAGCGGCGGCGGTACAAAACCACTTCGCCAGCGGCTGGGATGGCGACCCACGAGGCAGGCCAGCAACCGCGCGTCCACACCCGCTGGCCGTCGATTGGTTGGCGGAACGGATCAGCAGCGGGAGCAATGAGACGGCGCATGATGGCGACTCCGGAGGGGCCGGATTGTCATCCCTCATGGAACCGGAGGCAATCCTCCGGACAGGATCCTAGACCAGGACGCCGTTGATGTTGCGAGGCGACCTCACACGTAGGTGCTGGGCACCGCAGCGGCGGCTGCCGCCGGATCAATGTAGCCCTTTTTGATGCGTGGAATCAGCATGTCGCGCATCGAGACGCGCCCATGACGAGCGGCAACGGCTTCGATCTCGCGTTCCTCGCGCTTGTCACCAAGGTCGGTCCAGAATTCTGGGGTCGGGGCGAAGCTTTCGTAAGCCACCGTGCGCCGGCGGCCACCGCTGGTGGCGCAGCGTTCGCAGCCGCGGCTGCGGTAGTACGGACCGGCATCGCCTGTCAGACCCAGTCGGGCGAGGTCGGCCGGGTCGGGCTTGTACGGTTCGCGACAGGCCGGGCAGGTTAGGCGGATCAAGCGCGGCGAAACGATGCCGCGCAGCGAGCGGGCCAGGACCCGAGGATCGAGGCCCATCATCAGGAGGCCGGAGATCGAATCCGCGGCATCCTCCCACATGAAGCTGGCCACGACTCGTCGGCCGCTGGCTGCGGCCTGGAACGCATCGCGGGCGGTCTCGCGATCGCCCAGGCCGTCAACGTCGAGGAGCAGGACGAGATCAGGATATTGGCGCAGGGCCAGGCGCAGCGCGTCCTGGCGGCTGGTGCGATGGTCGACCTGCAGCTGGGCAATGTCCTCAGCGTCGACGTGGGTCTCTTCGGAAACCGCCACCGTCATCATGTTGGCCAGGTCGAGCAGCCCGAGCATGCCCCCCAGGGTCTGACCCTTGCCGCTGCCGGCCGGCCCGGCGATCGCAACCAGGCCAGGAGAATCGACCATCCAATCACGCCACTGCCGAACATGGTTGCCGGCGAAGCCCTGTTGGATCAGCTGCCCATGCGGTTTGACCAAGCCCATCAGGCGGAGCGCCGCCCGTGGACCGGTCAGGGTCGGGGCCATGGTCAGCTTGGCTTGGCGCCGTTGCATCTCGTGATCGAACTCGACCACGCCTTCGATCGGGCCATCGACTTCGGGCGTGGCGTGGCCGGCGGCGCTGCGACAGGCGTCGAGCAGCTGGCGGAAACTGCCACTGGTAAAGCGCTCGACTTCCTTGAGGCCGCTGCGTACGCGCATGCGCACGCGCCCGGCCCCACCGTTCAACGGTTCGATATGGATGGAGACCGCGCCTTCCTCGACACCCTGGCTGAGTAAAAGATGTAACCGCTTGATGCCGGTCGGCTGCAGTTCGAGGCGTGAACTGCGCCGCGTCGTCTCGCGCGATTTGGGTTCGTCGCCACCGAGGAACTGCAGATCGGTGAGCAGCTCTCGGGCATCGGCATAGCGATCCTCCGGTCGCTTGGCCAACAGGCGCATAATCACCTCGGACAGCTCGTCGGGCAGATCCGGGACGTGCCGGCGCAGCGGCTCAGGTTCCATTCGGGTATGGCATTCGAGCCAGCCGAGGATGTCCTGGGCGTTGAATGGTCGGCGACCAGCCAGGCATTCGTAAAAGACGATGCCGAGACTGTAGAGGTCGCTGCGACCATCGACCGGATGGCCGGCGATCTGCTCGGGGCTCATGTAGGGCGGCGTGCCACAGGCCATGCCTTCGCCGGTGATGTCACTTCCGCCGGTGACCTGGCGGGCGAGACCGAAGTCGGCCACCTTCACGCCGCCGCCGTCCTCATCGATCATGATGTTGTCGGGCTTGATATCGCGGTGGACCAGGCCGAGTTCATGGGCGGCGGCCAGGGCGTGGGCTACCGAGGTAGCCAAGCGCAGGGCCTCGCTGCGCTCCATGCGCCCTTCGCGACGCAGGAAGCTGCGCAGGTTTTCGCCGACCACCAGATCCATGACGATGAAATGGCGATGTCCGTCCTCGCCCGCGTTGAGGATGCGCACAACGTTAGGATGGTCGAGCTGGGCGGCGGCCCGGGCTTCGCGCAGGAATCGTTCGACGAAGGTGGCGTTGGCGATCAGCGAGGCGTTCAACACCTTAACCGCAACGGCCTTGCCCAATCCCTCGTGGGTGGCGCGATAGACCCGGCCCATGCCGCCTTGGCCGATCACCGCTTCGATGAGGCAGCCGGCGATGCGGTCGCCAAGCACCGGATCCTGTCCGCTGCCACCCAGCGGGGTCAGGACATCACCACGCGGGTCGATCGTAATCGGTCCAGGCAGCGTCATCACCGCGGTTCGCGACGGGTCGTCGACGCCACAGGACGGGCAGGCTCCGGTGTGGCCTGCCGGCAATAGAGTGGCACAGGAATGACAGCGCATCGGCATATGGCTCCGAGCGTAACGTGCCGCACCGTTGGTGGCAGAGAGATGTAGCGAAGCGCGGCTTATGCCAGAGGAACGTCTGGCACACCCGGTGGTGACGGACGAGGTGGTTTCGGCTTGGGCGGTGGTGGTCGCAGCGGCCCGTTGAACGAACATGCCACGACCACGCCATCGGCCAGCCACCGCTCCGCGCAATTGGCTGTTTTGGCCAACATATCACGGACATCGCTGCGTTCTGGCTCACTCCATCGGCCAAGAACATGCTGGATCTGGGCGTCTCCAGTCCCGGCAGGTGCACCTATGCCGACGCGGAGCCGAGGATATGCGGTGCCAATGCGGGACTCGATATCCCGTAGTCCGTTATGGCCGCCAGCACTGCCGTCCGCCCGCAGCCGCAGGGTGCCGAGGGCCAGATTGAGGTCATCGACCACCACCAGCAGATCGGCTGGCGCGGCCTGGTGGAAAGCGAGTAATGCCTGTACTGCCTCACCGGAACCGTTGACGTAGGTCTCGGGTTTCACCAGCAGAACCGGGCCATGATCCGAACGCCACGAGGCGATTTGGGCGTGATGTTTGCGGCCCCAACTGCCGACCTGATGCCGGCGGGCCAGCTCGTCGATCACGTCGAAGCCGACGTTGTGACGGGTGCCGGTGTACTGATTGCCGATGTTGCCGATGCCAAGGATGATGCGCACGAGAGTGATCGTGCGTACGTTGCGATCCGCGCCAGGGGCACCAGCATCTGTCATGCAACGACTCTTGAACGCTTTAGTCAGTACCGTCGAACGCATGCCGATGACCGAACTGGCTCTAGTCATCGAGCGCGATCCGCGTTCGGCCCGGCGCTGGGTCCAGGTACTGACTGGACAGAAACGCTTGGCTGACCTCAGTGTCGTTGCAGTGCTGCATCTCGCCAAGCACGAGACTCGCGAATACGGCACCACGCGCATCGCCGACGCCTTCCGCCTTGATGCAGCCAAATCGGCGACTGGCGAGCTCACCGCCAAGGACCTGCAGGATTTCGTCTCGCATCAGGCGCGCGGCGACATCCGCGAAAGTCAGCTGGTGCTAGAGATTCAAAGTGTCCTCGAAGACGGCATCATCGACGCGAATGAGGCCGAAAGCCTGCGCAAGATGGTCGGCCTGGCACTGAAGGAGGCGCTCGCCGAGGTTCAGGTGCTGGAGCGCTTGGCGTTGAAACTGAAGTGACAGCTGTCCACCAAGCACAAGACCCGGCCTGGTGGGCCGGGCCTTGTGCTTGGTGTAGCCAGAGTGAGTTGAACCGGAGTGAGGTACGGCCGTCTGGCCGTAGTCGGCCATCAGCATGGCCGACGGCCGAGCGACCGGCGAGGCTCTGCCGAGCCGTGGGTGCCTCAGCCTCCCCTGGTCTCCGGCAAGCATAAGACCCGGCCTTGTGGGCCGGGTCTTATGCTTGGTGGAGACATGGGGAGTTGAACCCCAGACCTGTTCATTGCGAACGAACCGCTCTACCAACTGAGCTATGTCCCCAAGTACGAGGCAGCCTTCTAGCGCCTCGCCTGGGCGAGTCCAGCGTCAGGCCTTGGCCGGGCGCTGGTCCATCGGGACGTAGTCGGTGATGGTGGCACCGGTGTAGATCTGGCGCGGCCGGACGATGCGGCCGGCATCCATGTCGTGCTGCTCTTTCCACTGGGCGATCCACCCCGGTAGGCGGCCGATCACGAACATCACGGTGAACATCTCGGTGGGGATGCCGATCGCGCGGAAGATGATGCCGCTGTAGAAGTCGACGTTCGGGTAGAGCTTGCGCTCGACGAAGTACGGGTCCTTCAG
>Ga0105046_10003752_pt1 | contig 24125 bp, 17 predicted proteins | sample MAT03_FD_78385 | JGI IMG/M metagenome (GOLD analysis project Ga0105046, IMG submission 78385) | Freshwater microbial communities from Lake Fryxell liftoff mats and glacier meltwater in Antarctica - MAT-03 (megahit assembly) | ecosystem: Environmental > Aquatic > Freshwater > Ice > Liftoff...
GCGCTCGGGAGCGTTTCCGGGAAATTGATTTTGCAATAAAGGAATATTGCTTATAAGTTGGTTTAGAGGGTTTAGGGGGGTTAGAGGGTTTAGGGGGTTTAGGAAAATTCTCATTGTGTTTAAAATCAATGCTTTGAGTATAACACTCTAAACCTTCTAAACCTTCTAAACCTTCTAACACTTCTAAACCAACTTATAAGCAATATCCGCTACTAATTTCCTTATTCCCATTTAAAATACACAGCGACGCCCAGCCCCGGACTTTTCGGTACGTTTTCCGCTTGTGCGGCGCCGGCAGCGGAAACCACTATACCGACAAAACGCGTCAGCGAATAAGAGCCTTTCAGGCCAATGGACCAATAGCTTTGATCGTTCACGTAGAGCCCTGTGAGGCGGTTGTGTAAGGGCAATTGAATGTCTCCGTTTTTCAGTGGATGTACCCATTCGGAAAACCCGATCAGCCACGCTTTGCCGATTTTCAGGCCGGCTTCTACCCCGAAATCCAGGAAGTGGCTATAATCGTTGCTGCGATAGCCGTATCCGCCATAGACGAAGCCATATCCCCAGCCTAGCCCAATACCGGTACTCAACATGGGTAAAACCGTCAGTGCATGATACCCGGTGCGCAATCCGGTGGCATCATCGTACCGGCCGGTGGGCAAGTCAACCCGGAGGCTTGCGCTGAGCGGGATCCTTTTATTGATCAATTGGTGGCGAATGCCGAGGGAAATATTGCCGAAGCCGGCCAATGATCCTGCGGCGGTTTCCGGAGTGGCAAAATTCTGTAAAAACTCGCCGGCTTTCATAAAACGCAGCGGCAAGGTTGCGATCACGGTTGTCTTTTCCGTCACGCCGTATTCACCGTACAATTGGAAAGTGCCCTCCGAAAGCCGCCGGTCGAGCGGCTTGTCGGCGCCATCCGGCCCGAACAAGGTTTTATAAGCTGGAATAAAATGCCAGGCTGCCTGCGCGTAAAAACCGGCTTTTGTCTGAACCCAAGGGCTTTGGGCGGCAATCGGACCGGCCGAGAGCAATGCAAAAAAAGCCGGAGCCAGATTAAATGACACAAGGCCTCGCCACATTCGTCTCATAACGTACAGATTTAAATTCGCGCCGTTTTATCCCTTAAATTCTCCGGTAATCGACTGTTTTAATACCCGCATGAACGTTTTGTCATCGATCATCAGGCGAACCACATTCCCGTCTATCTTAGTGATGCGGCCGATGATACCGGCATTGGTAACCACTTCCAGGCCTTCTCTCAAACTCTCGACAAACTTCTGTTGGTCCTTTTGGCGCTTCATTTGCGGCCGGATGAGGAAAAAATAAAAAACGACCAGGATCAAAAGCGGGAAAAGCATTCCCAGGTACGGGTTGCTGCCTCCTTCCAGGGCTTGCAGAATAATGAATTGCAACATAATATTGGATTCGATGTGAAACGATTGGTTAAATAGTCGGTAATATAGTCGGTTTAGAGTGGTTTAGAAGGGTTTAGAGGGTTTAGAATATTGATTGTGAATAACTTGGAATTCCGGCTCCCTCAAAACCACTTTGCGTCGACTATAGCAGCAGGCAGTTGCCCGGCCTCAAATGTATGATATTTTTGGGTGGCAGTAGCCCATGAAGCCTTATACTACAACATACAATGGCAGCAGGCCACGAAGCCTACTGCCACTGCTAACTACCTGCTGCTACTTGCAAAGGCCTACTGCAATTTAAACACCGCATCGTCAATGCCCTCGTTTGCCTTGATTTGCGTCACGGAGCCTTTCATAGGTACTGGCATAATGCCGGCGATGCTGATTATATTCGGGAAAAGCACGCCGCTTGTTTCTTTATAGTCGGAATAATCCGTGGTCATTTCCACCATTTCGCCCGTTTGGCCAGGCTGAAGACTCACCTCTCGCACTTTCAGGCTGGTTTTGATGTCGTAGTAATCGGTGCTTTTTTTGCCGTCTGCGCGTACAATTTGGATGACATACGCATTTTTGCCATCAATTTCTTCAATCCCGGTGAGGGTGAGTTTGTACCCGCCGGCTTTGTATCCGGCCTCTTTGCAAAACGCAGCCTGCTCTTTGAGGTCCTCCAACTCTTCACCCTCCAGGGCACGGGTAGCACCACCCATACCGGATTCCATGGCTTTTGAACCGTCGTACACCCGCTTGGAAATGGTTTGGCCGTTCATGCTCATTTCTGTGGCCAATTTTGTGCCTCCTTTTTGCCAGGTCTTAACCAACAATTCCGGACCGCGCATTTTAATGCTGCTGGTCATTTGCAGGTCTTTTATAGCCATGATTTTGACGCTTCCGCCTATGGCATTCAAGTAATCTTCAATTACTTTTTCAGCAGTCATGCCCGCCGGAAGTGTGGCGCTGTTCATTTTAACAGGATCGCCGTAAGCATCATAAAAATTCACTTTCCCATCGGCTGAAAACTGTTTCAAACGGTCTGCTACTTCCTCATTATTGCCGACAACTAAGATATTTGCGCGGTCCGGGCGAATGAATTTTTTGGCCATAGACATGACTTCGTCTGCATTTACCTGTTGCAAGTTTTCCAGGTATTTTTCATAATAATCTGCCGGCAACCCAAAGCGGGCAATGTTCAAGGCAAAATTGGCGACGGTACCCGGCTGCTCGAGGCTTTGAGAAAATTGGCCGGTCATTACATTTTTCACCACCTGTAATTCCGTTGCCGCCACCTTCTCTGTCCGCATCCGGTTCAATTCTTTGATAAATTCAATAATCGAGCTATCTGTTACCGCATTTCGCACACTGGCTGACGCATTGAAATAGCCCACCAATTCATCCTCAGTCAGGGCTGTGCCGGCGCCGTAGGTCCAGCCGTGGCCTTCCCTCAGGTTGGCATTGACGCGGCTGTTGAAATACCCTCCAAGGATGGTGTTCATCAAACGGGCGCGAATAACATCCGGCTGTCCGGGTTGCAATTCTACGGGGTAAGTGATGCTAACCACCGATTGTACAGCGCCGGGCTTATGGACGAAACTTACCTGGGTTTTTTCGGGCGGACGCGGAATGCCGTAGTTCATTTTCGGCGCCTCGCCTTGCTGCCATTTACCGAAGTATTCTTTGGCGTATTTTTCCGCTTTTACTTTGGTAATGTCACCTAGGATGACCAAATACGATATATTAGGTTTGAAAAATGTAGTATAGTGGGTTTTGATTTGATCGAGGCTGATCTTATTCAGGGTCGCTTCGGTCATAACCTCGCCGTAGGGATGGCTTTTACCATAGCGTAAAACCGAGGCTACATTAGCTGAAATGGCATCCGCACTATTTTTGCTTTGCGCCAAGCCGCTTGCCTGGCGTTGTCTGGATTTCTCCAGTTCCGCCTCTGGGAAAACGGGATTTAGCAACACATCGGACATCAGCGTGAGTAATTTATCCGAATGTTTGCTCAGGCATCTGCCTGAAACGCCATTGGCACTTGAAGACATGGAAGCACCGATGAAATCCACTTCCTCATCGATTTGCGCTTTGGTGCGCGTTTTCGTGCCTTTTGCCAATAAATCACCCATCATCTCCACATAACCGATGGCATCTTTTTCCAAAACCGGGTCGCTATCCACAAAAATGCGGTAGGATACGGTTGGAAGTTTATGATTTTCCACGACAATGACGGTCAAACCGTTGTCCATTTTGAACGACTCCGCTTTCCCGATCTGAATCGTGGGCGCATCGCCCGGCTTGGGCGCTGTTTTGCGAACGTCGCCCGTAGGCATCGGGATTTTGGGAGATTTCCCCTTCGCGCTTGTGGGCGCAGTTTGGGTGCTGCCCATTTTGTCGCCCGTTTTAGGCGTACAAGCAAATAAAAATAAGGCAGCCAGTATGCTGAAAAAAGTTATTTTGTTCATTTAAAAAATTGAATTTCAACTGATTAATAGATTCAGTAATTAAGGCGTTGTCGTAGGCATCCAATACAACACGACCCGGCTGTTTTTATTGAAATATTTGTTGGCCACACGTTTCAGGTCTTCCCGCGTTACTTTGCGGTAGCGACTAAGCTCTGTGTTGATCAGATTCGCATCGCCGTAATACATCTCATAATTTGCCAGGCTTTCGGCAATGCCGGCAACGGTATTATTCGCCGTAACAAAATCGTTCTCCACCTGATTTTGCACTTTTTGGAATTCTTTCTCCGGCACTAAATTCTTCTGAACATCTGCAATGATATCGTCCATGGCTTTTTCCAGTTCTGAAGGGTCGACGCCCATATTGGCCACGGCAAACATGATATTGGCCCCGGGATCTTCCAATTCCAGTTGGAAAGATTGCGCGGCAATCGCTTTTTGCTGTTCGTCGACGATTTGTTTGTTAAAACGGCTGCTTTCTCCCTGGCTCAGGATCATGCCGAGCATTTTCACTGCGTAAAAATCGGGGGTGCCTTGGGCCGGAATTTGGTAACTAAGAATCACCGCAGGCAACTGAACATTGTCTGTAACCGTGTCGCGGATCGTTTTAGCGATCGGCGGCTCCACAATTTTGGGGCGAAAAATCTCACCTTTGCCTTTCGGAATATCCTTAAAATACAAATCGATCAGTTGTTTGGTCTGCTCGATGTCGATATCGCCGGCGATGGAAAGAATGGCATTATCGGGGCGGTAAAAATCCTGGTAGAACTGTTTGTAGTCGTTTTCCACGGCCGCATCCAGGTGATCCATCGATCCGATTACGGAGTGGTGATAGGGATGGACTGAAAACGTACGTTTCATCGTCTCTTCCAACAAACGTCCATAGGGTTGGTTGTCGACACGCAGCCTGCGTTCTTCCTTTACTACCTGGCGCTGGGTCTCGATACCAACATTTTCGACATTGGCATGGAGCATACGTTCGCTTTCCAGCCAAAGACCGAGGGCGAGTTGATTGCTTGGTAGTTTTTCGAAATAAAACGTGCGATCATACCAGGTATTGGCATTGTTATAACCGCCGGCGTTGTGAATGTAGTCGTCAAATTCGCCGCGTTTGATATTATCAGAGCCTTCAAACAGCAAGTGTTCGAAAAAGTGCGCAAAACCGGTGCGTTCCGGGTTTTCATTTTTAGAGCCAACATGATACATAACGGAAACCGCTACGATCGGCGTAGAATGATCTTCATGAAGGATCACCTTCAGGCCATTGGGCAAATCATACTTGGTGAACTGAATGTTCTGGCCGAATGCGGCAGCAACAAAAGTTAAAAGGAGAAGGGAAAACGAAAAACGTCTTTTCATACCAATGGTTCGTGATGAAAATAAAGTGTGTCAGAGATTGCGACCGCAAAGGTCTGCAAATCCTGCCAGTAGCATACCGAACTATTCGATGAAAGTTTGTTCGTTTTCGTCAAAAAACGTGATGGGGCGTTTTTTTGCCCACGTAGGGGAACCCCCACGGTTATATCACCTTATCCGCACACGAAGACGAGGCGAAGGCATCCGGTTTTGCTTTGAACACAAAACCCATGCTGAGAATATAGCCCATTGCTTCCTTGAGCGCGGTATTGCTTTCGAAAGCCGGGTCCGTATTGATGTCGGCATGCACTTCGAGGGCGATGTTATACAGGTCGAGCAGGTGGCACAAGGCATAAGCCACTTCTACGGAGCGTCCGACTTCCAGGATCATGCGCTCGCGAATGGTCATCTTGCGCAAATTTTTATCATTGGAAATAAACATAAACCCGCCGCGTTTTTCGCGCAGGAATACGATCACCGTAGCAAAATGCACCTCATCGCCTATTACCTGGGAATCGGTACCGATGCAAACTTTTAGTTTGTAACCTTCAGCCGTTTCCCGGCGTATGGTTTCTTCCACTGCTTCGAGCAGCGGCAATTCGATTCTTTGTCCATTAAGTTTTCTCCACTGCATGTTGTTAAGTAAGCGCTCGGGTGTGAAAATGGAAGGATCAATTCGTATTGGCAGACAATTCTACTTGAAAATTTCGACCTAAAAGTAAATTTTACAAAAAAAAGTTTTTTGTTGCAGTCAAAATCAACCGTTTATAAACATCCTGGGTTCTCCTTAAGTTCCGCTTTTATGGAAAAAAATACTTTTCTACGGCTAGCCAATTCGAGGTGGCGCATGCGCTTTTTTATGCTGTGGAAGCTTCCGGCGGCATGGTTTATGGGCATACGGGTGCATGAAATCGATGCGCAAAAAGCAGTGACCGCCCTACCCTACGGCTGGCGTTCGCAAAATCCATTTAAGTCCGTTTATTTTGCGGCCCAATGTGCGGCGGCCGAAATGTCGACCGGGCTACTGGCGATGTACGCCATGCAGGGCAAAGCGCCTGTATCCATGCTGGTGACGGAAATCCGGGCAGAATTTTATAAAAAAGCGTCAGAAACCTTGTTGTTCGAATGTAGGCAAGGCGCCGAGGTGGCGGCTTTGGTACAAGCAGCGCTCGAAAGCGCAGCGCCTCAGATGATGACGATGCGCGCTATGGGGCGTTTACCCGACGGTACTGTGGCAACGCTGGTAGAGGTGACGTGGTCATTCAGAAAAAAGGGATAACGCCTTATTATTATTCCTTCTTTTTTAATTTATCCGCGTCTTCTTTGAGTTTCTTCAACTGATCTTCGGCTTTTTGAATCTCTGCCAGAACCTGGGTCAGTTTAGTTTTCGAGTCTTCTATCTTTTTGGCTTCTTCTCCTACGATACGGGCGGTTTCAGACTTTGTACGGGTAATTTCGGCTACACTCTGGGCTTTGGCTTCAGCGACTGCGGCAGCGCTCTGCGCTTTCACATCGGCAATGGCCTTGGATTCATTGTCGCGGGCTTGAGACACATTCGCGGCCGACTCCTGCCTTGCTTTGAAAACTGCATCGCTAGCTTCCTTTTGTGCCACATTTATTTCATCCAGGGTGCGTTTGCGGGCATCTTCGGTTTCTTTGGCGTATTGTTTGCGCTTATCTTCCGCGTCTTTACGGGCTGTATTTACTTCCTCGGCAGCCCGGGCACGTGTTTCCGCCACTTCTTTGTGGGCACGCTCTTGGGCGTCCAACACCTCTTTGGCAAAGGCAGTTTTTTTGTCGTCGGAATCCTTCTTGGCCTGTGTAATTACTTCAATCGCCTGTTGTTTGGCTGCGGAGACTTCTTTGGCCGCTGTTTCGCGGGCTGAAGAAATTTGGTTTGCGGCATCTTCTTTGGCTTTACCCACCGCTTCGGCGGTTTCCTGGCGCACACGAGCCGCATTTTCTTTGGCCGTTTTTACCTCCTGGGCAGATTGCTGGTTGGTGATGACTATTTCCTGGGCGGCCTTTTCTCGGGCTGTGGCAACATCGTTGGCGAGGCGCTGGCGTTCCTTGCTGCTGCTTTCGCGAGCGATTCGCACGCTGTCGGCTTCGGCAGATTTTGCGGCTAAGATGGCCTGCGCGCTTTGGCGTTTGGCTTCGGCGGCAGCGTTGCTGGCCTCCTGAATGGCGCGCGCCTGGGCTTCCCGCGCCGTGGCAATTTCATTGGCGGCGCGTTCCCGGGTGGCGGCAATTTCTGCAGCGGCCTTTTCACGGGCAGCGACCACGTCGCCAGCCGAGGCGTTTACGGTTTCCTGTTGCTTTTTCTTGGCATCGACAATGGCTGCAGCCGCTTCCGCCTGTATCTGCTTGAGTTTTTCATCCGCAGTTTGTTTGGTCGTGGCAACTTCATTGGCATATTGCTGCTGTGCCTGATCGGCTTTAGCGTTTGCTTCCTGGACTTTGGCGCGGGCCTCCTCTGCGGCTTTTTGTGCTTCAGCGGCAGCGCGTTCGCGGGCTTTTTGTACTTCTTCGGCGCTTTGCTGTTTGATTTTGGTTTCCTGGTCTTTCGCCGTGGCAATGGATTTGGCCAGTTCCTCCTGGATCTTGGCTATTTCGTCTGCGGCCTTTTTGCGGGAGGTGGCTACTTCTATGGCAATAGAATCGCGCTGGCTTTTGGAACGGGCTTGGGCATCGGCAATTGATTTAGTTGCTTCAGCCTGAACTTGCTGGACCGTTTGCGCTGCTTTTTGTTTACTGTCGACTACTTGTTTGGCGATATCGGCTTTTTCACCTTCGGCTTTCTTCTGTTGCTCCGTTACATACTGCCGGGTGCGTTCAATTTGTTCCGAAGCCCGTTTTTTTGCTTCCGCTACCTCCAGGGCGCTGCTTTCCTTCTGCTTTGCTACATTTTCCTTGATTTCAGCAATTTCCGAAACACTGTTTTGCTGCACCATAGATTTTTCTTCTGCGGCTTTCCGGCGCGATTCAGCTACGTCAAAAGCGAGTTTCTGTTTTTCGAGCACCGAATTTTCCCGTACCTGCGCGATTTGTTCCGCTGCTTCTTCCCGGATTTTCAAAATTTGTTCAGACGCTGTCTTTTTTGAGACGACGACGTCTTCCGTGGTCTTTTCCTGTTCATTTTTGGCCCGTTCACGGGCGTCTGCTACCACGCGGGCATTATCGTCCCTGATCCTTTTTAATTCATCTTCGGCATTTCCCCGGGCAGTAGCCACTTCATCGGCGTATTGCAATTTAGCCTGATCCAGTTTTTCCTTGGCTGCGGCCAATTCCTTAGCAGCAATCGAGCGCGCTTTTTGCACTTCGTCTGCCGAGGCCACACGGGCCTTCTGGATTTCCTCCCCGGCCTGGCGTCGGGCCTCTTCCACGCTGAGTGAAATTTTTGTGACTGCGGAATCGGCTTTACTTTTGTTTTGAGAAATGTATGCCTGGGCTTCGGCTTTTGATTTTTCAATTTCAGCCAAGCTCGATTTTCGCGCTTCCAGAACCTCATTGGAATATTCCAGTTTTTTCTGATTGGCTGTTTCCCGGGCAGTGGCTACCTCTTGTTGTAATTGGCTTTTAATGGCATCTGAGCGGTCTTTTTCCGCTTTTATTTCGGCCCGGAGTTTTTCCTTGGTTTTTTCCAGTTCGTTCCGAAGGCTGGTTACTTCGCTGTCGCTTACTGCCCCAGAGATATTATTAGCTCCCGTTGCAGGTTTACCACTGGTTTTTCCCGGTTTTGTGCCGGGCGCTGCAGGCTCGGGTTTGCTGACGGCTGCGCCAGGATTATCCACCACGGACATCCGGTCCAGGATAGCATTGAAACAACTGGCTAGGTTCTTTAATTCGGCTTGGCGGTTGGCGTTGGTTGTAAATTTATACTTCTGCCGGTCGACAAAATTTATGAAATTTATGCCTGTCACAGTCGCATCTGCCAGCCACTGAATGGCATCCAGATCAAGCCTCAGGTTATTTCGGTGCGTAGGCACGGCGCCGCCGACAAGCTCATCCATGCTGACAAACTTGTAGGCCTGCTCCTTGCCTGAAGCATCTACGAACACGACCTGGTCGTCCTGATTAAATTCAATCCCCCCAACGGAGGTGAATCGGGCAAAAATGCCTTTTTCATCGGTAAAGAAATCAACGGAGTACGTGTACCCACCGCGCACGACGATTGCAAGCGAGGAGGTGTGGGCAATTTGAACCCCGGAAATTTTTTTGTTTTCTTTGATAACAGCAGCACAATCCTGTGCCGCCAAGTTCCAGGCGTTAAGAAACAATAGTGCAAAAAGTATCGTGGGGAACAAGTTGCGAAAGGAGGACTGCATGATAAAAGGGACGTTAAAGATTGATGCTTTTTGAATGCGCGGCAATTTAGAGTTTTTTTTCCGCTGCAAGGTAGGATGCATTGATCATGCACAAGGTTGCCCAAACTTTAATGCCTATATGCCTATATTTGACGGAATTTTTTTTTGAATTTCAGAACGATCATCGCCGGTAAATTTCAATCCATACCCCGGCATACCCACTTCGGTAGACCAAAGACCAATCCCGATGCAACAAGACGTAATCCGCTTCTGAAAAATCATTAAAAATATTGGAGGCAAAGATATATGCATTGCGTTTGAAATCCAGTTCGGAAAATTGCCGGGTATCGCCATCTAACAACAGGTTTTCGCCCGTGTTCAAATTTGGAAAAGCAGAGCCTACTGTTTGAAAATCAACGTTGTTTTGTTCCAGAAAAACGAGCGCATCTTGCCGCAAGCGATGGTACGGTAAATGGGCCAGGGTGGAATCCCAATCCATTGAAATACCTCGGGGATATATCCAGAAATTACCGGAAGATAAAACGGTGATCAATATTGCAAACAGGATCGTTTTTCGAAATCGTTGTTTAGGAATATGTGCAATCCATTGAAAAACAAGAAGATGCAAGCTTAGAAATGCGGGTAAAAGATATCGGTGTGCGGACAAATTTTTGTACAGCAGGGCCGATGGCGACAAAAACACGAGCAGGCAAAGCAACAGCAAGAGCATGTCACGCGAAGGCCCGGGGCTTTTTTTGCGAAGGTACTGCCAGTATAAACCGATGAAAATGAGCCAGACGGCCACCCGGCCGAAATCGAGCCAGCGCCAGCCAAATATCAGGATGTTCCTGAACAATCCCGGCGTATCAACACGTTGAAAAGCGGGTGACCAGGGTGAATCCGGGTGAAAACCGGTCCAACCGGCCGTAACCTGATGCCAGTAGAGAAAAGTGAACGCCGCGAGGAAACCGGGCAGGAAAACGACCAGGTCCCACACGAATTGATAGAAGGCTTTTTTTGGTGCTAAGCCCTTTAAAATCAAAATAATCGCCCTCCAGTTTGGCGATTGGATCAGAAATCGCCAAACAAACAAAGCCCCGGCCGTCATCATACCGCGCGTGCTGATGATACAAAGCCCCAGGATACCCAGCGAAACGAACCAGCGATTTCTGCCCAACAATCCCTCTGTCGCCAGCAGAAAGCAGCAAACCAGGATCAAATCGGGGCCTACCAGTACGCTCTGACCGGCAAAAACAGGGTCCAGTAAAACGATAGGAAGCAGCCATAATCCCCATTTTTCACCTCCGAGACGAAGACCCAGCCGGTAAAGCATCCAAATAGTTGTAAGCACGAAAGGCAACATAGCCCAATGGGCCGCAGGCAGGGATTTTCCAAAAACCGACCAGACAACTGCAAGGTAATACCCAAGTATCGGCGGATGCCCGCTGTCAATTTCCGGTGGAAGTGCGGCCCATTTTAACCCGTTTTCGTAAAAAAAATGGGCGTGTTTGGACGCAAGTTGAACGCTATCCCAAAAAAAAGGATTGTGCTGCACCAAACAGATCAGGCCGATCCCGTATAAGAAAAAAGGTAGAAGCCGGAAGAACGAAGACATGGCAGTGGGCAGTGGACAGTGGGCAGCGCTACTGCCTACCGTCGGTATTCAGTAAAACTTTGAGTCGATCAGACGGAGGAATTCGGTACGTGTTTCGGCATTGCGGAATTCGCCGGTGAACGCCGAGGTCGTGGTGACACTGTTCTGTTTTTGAACACCGCGCATCATCATACACATGTGCCGTGCTTCGATTACGACGGCCACGCCAAGCGGTTTGATGGTATCCTGAATCAGGTCACGAATCTCCAGGGTAAGACGCTCTTGTACCTGCAAACGCCGTGCGAACACGTCTACCACCCGGGGAATTTTACTCAAACCGACAATCCAGCCGTTGGGAATATAAGCCACGTGGGCTTTGCCGAAAAAGGGCAACATGTGGTGTTCGCAAAGGGAATATAATTCGATGTCTTTTACGATCACCATTTCACTGTAATCCTCTTTAAACATGGCAGATCGCAAAATGGCCGCAGCGTCCTGGTCATATCCCTGGGTTAAAAACTGCATCGCTTTGGCGGCGCGTTCCGGGGTTTTCAAGATGCCTTCCCGGGATATGTCCTCGCCTACCCCTGCTAAAATGTCCAAAAAATTAGTTTTTAGCTGATCCGTAAGCAAATCGTCGTATTGATCTTCTTTCTTGTAGGACATGTTGGGAAAATGTTTAGAGGGTTTAGGGGGTTTAGGAGTACGCTGGCTTAAATCTGGTACATACCTTTGGGAAAACCGCTCTAAACCCTCTAAACTTTCTAAACCCCTCTAAACAATCAAGCGTCACTCACCGTAATATTCGGCATAAATTGTTTCTGTTTCCCATAATTTCAGCGCGTGCAGGTTACATGGATAACCCTGGAGCCCTTCCACCAGTCGATGCCAGATGAGCATAACAAGATTCTCCGTTGTTGGTTGCATGCCTTTAGGTATGAAGTCTACGTCTAAGTTCAGGTTGCTATGGTCGAGGTGATCAACCACTTGCTCCCGGATGATCGTGCTGAGTTTTTTAACGTCTATAATAAATCCGGTCACCGGATCAGGAGCGCCTTTTATCGTTACGTGCAGGGAATAATTATGTCCATGCCAGTTTTTATTGGAGCATTTTCCAAATATCGCTTGATTCTGTTCCTCAGACCAGTCTTCGACCCACAGTTTGTGGGCGGCGTTAAAGCGTTCAATACGAGTGATATAAACCATTTCAGATGTTTAAAACGGGTTTCAGGCCAATGAGTTTGAAAACCGGGCGCAAAATTACGTTTAAAAGTTATTCCGAGATTCTTTATCCGGCACACTTCCTGTTTTATCTAAAAATTGTAAGTACCGGACGACGAACCCGTTCTTTTGCAGGTCCGTTCAATGGCTGCTTAAATATGAAAACCCGGCGTCTACTCGACCAGATATATCGATTGCTGAATCGGCGGGCAGTGTACCATACGCTGTTCTGGATGGTGCTGTTTGGCGTCATGTTCGGTACCGGATATCAGCAGGGAGAGGGGTTTTGGTTTACCCTGAGTAATGAATTGATCTGGTTGCTTTTTTTTGCAGTGCTGGTATATTTTAACCTGTACTACCTCATACCCAATTATTTAGCCAGGCATGCTTTTCTATATTTCGGGTTGTTGCTCGTCTCCTGCGCACTCGTCACACCCATCGTGGTGCTGACTTTATACCTTAAATTTTATGACCGGCCATTGTTCCGGGCGGGACTTATAGAATCTCAGGGAAGTATTTTTCTCGGAAATTTTTTGGTTATGCTGCTATCAACAGCGCTTCGGGTGATCATGGATTGGTGGCGGTATCAAAATGAAAAACAGGTGCTGCTCACCCAAACCATACAATCGGAATTGCGCTTTTTAAAAAGCCAGATCAATCCTCATTTTTTATTCAATACCCTCAACAACCTGTACGCCCTGACCCTTAAAAAAAGCGACCAGGCGCCGGAAATTGTGCTGAAACTGTCGGAGATCATGCGCTACATGCTGTACGAATGCAACGAGCGGCGGGTTTTGCTGACGAAAGAGATCCAATACATCCAGAATTACCTCGATCTTGAAAAACTGCGTCAACCCAAAGAAGCCGATATTCGGTTTACCACCGAAGGCCTTATCAGCGACCAGATGGTGGCGCCTTTGTTATTCGTGCCTTTTTTGGAAAACAGTTTTAAACACGGCCTTAACCATCACCTTCAGGGCGGCGGCTTTGTGCGGCTTAATCTGCGTGTGCAGGGCGAAGACCTCGAATTCAGTATTGAAAACAGCAAAGCGGAAAATTTGCCGAGACAAGATCACCCACGCAGCGGCGGAATCGGACTGGCCAATGTTCGCCAGCGGCTAAAAATACTGTACCCCGAAAACCATACACTCCTGGTCGAGGATGAACCGCATCGCTTCGTGGTGACGCTTATGCTCAAACTTACGTAAACCATGTGGTAAAATTTGCTGCTGAATTTCAACTAAATGAATCATAATCAACGTATTAGTTAACATCGCCCAAGTGAGTCCCAGGAATTATTACTTCATTTAAATGAAATAATTTTCCTTTTTAGCCCCATACAATCTACCTTAGTCGCGCACCAAAGACAATACACAAACGGAACTGACACTTATGTTAAAAGTACTCATTGTTGATGACGAGCCCCTGGCATTGGACGTGCTCGAAACCTATATCGGCCAAATGCCCGAATTGCAACTGATGCAGCGTTGCAGTAATGCCCTCGATGCGAACGAGGCCTTGATAACGCATGATATCGACCTGATGTTCCTTGATATTCAAATGCCTCAACTGACGGGCATCGACTTTGTCAAAACCCTGACACGACCGCCGATGATCGTGTTTACCACTGCGTACCCAAATTATGCCATCCAGGGCTTCGACCTCAATGCACTGGACTACCTGCTGAAGCCCATTTCCCTCGAACGCTTTATGAAAGCAGTCAATAAGGCTGTGGAGCAGTCGGAACTTCAGCATCGGGAAGTGCCCGCCAACAACGGCGCTTCGGCCACTTCGGCAAATGATGCGCTTGATTTTTTCTTTGTGAAAGCGGACAAAAAACTGGTGAAGGTCAACTTCGACGATATTATTTACATCGAAGGCCTGAAAGATTACGTCATCATTCGTTTGCTCCTGGGCCGTGTGATCACGCTGCAAACCATGAAAAGTTTAGAGGACCGCCTCCCTAAAGGCCGTTTCAAGCGCATTCACCGCTCGTATATCGTCTCTATGGAAAAAATTACCGCGATCGAGGGTAATATGGTGGAAGTACAGGAAAAAGATAAACCGAAACTGCTGCCCATCGGCAAAAACTACCGCGATGAACTGTTGGTGATGATTGAGAAGAATAGATTGTGAAAAAAGAATCGCCTTAAGGAACGATGAAAAAATAAGGGTACAGAAAACACGGACATTTCCCGGAGAAATTTGTACCCTTATTTAAAACCCGTTCCTAAGACAGCATTTTTTCCTTAAAATCCTGCGCAGACTTTTTCGCCATTAACCCCAGTTTGGCGCCTTCTACCATCATTTGTTCAAAAGCTGGCTCGAAATCATTGGGAATAACGCCGTCCAGGATAGCCTCCCGAATGGCCGTTTTGATAACGCCTACTTTCTGGGAAGGTGGTATTCCAAATGCCTCCATAATAATTTCGCCCGTAATTGGCGGCTGCCACAGTCGCAAACGATCTGACTGTGAAACCAGGGCCATACGCTCCTTTAAATACTCATAGCCCTCTAAGTAACGGGCCATTTTTTTGGGGTTCTTCGTCGTGATATCCGACTCGCAGAGTTTCATCAAATCGTCTACTTCCGGTCCCGCATCGAACAGCAGCCGTCGCACTGCACTGTCGGTCACCTCTTCCTTGGTCACCGAAATGGGCCGCAGGTGCATCCGAACCATTTTCTGCACGTAATCCATTTTTGAATCCAGCGGCAAACGCAGGTTGCGGAAAATTTTCGGCACCATATTAGCGCCCAACCATTCATGCCCGTGGAAGGTCCAGCCGATCTCGGGATCAAAGCGCTTGGTGGCGGGTTTTGCGATATCGTGTAACAAAGCCGCCCAACGGAGCCATAAGTAATTGCTACGCCGGCAGAGGTTATCCAGCACTTCAAGCGTGTGGTAAAAATTGTCCTTATGCGCCCACCCGTTGCGCTCCTCCACCCCTTGCATCCCGGCTACCTCCGGAAGGATGAGTTGCAATAAACCGGTGTCATACAGCAGTTTAAACCCAACAGAGGGTTTGGGGGTCATCAATATTTTCTCCAATTCCGAGGCAATACGCTCTTTGGAAATGATATGTATACGCGCCTTAAAACGAGCAATGGCCTGTAGGGTTTCCGGGTCAATGTCAAACCCAAGTTGCGTGGAGAAGCGGATGGCCCGCATCATCCGCAACGGATCGTCGGAAAACGTTTTTTCAGGGTCCAATGGAGTTTTGATGACTTTGGCTTCCAGGTGGGCAAGCCCCCCGAAAGAGTCGAGTATCTGGCCGAACGTTTCTTCGTTCAGACTGACTGCCAATGCATTGATGGTGAAATCGCGCCGGTTTTGATCGTCCATAAGCGACCCTTGTTCTACTTCCGGATTACGGCTGTCGTGGCTGTAACTCTCCCGACGGGCGCCGACAAATTCAACCTCCATATCGTCATGTCGCAACATAGCAGTACCGAAGCGCGAGTAAACCGCCACCTTCGGCCGGGGGTATAATTTGGACGCGACGGTTTCCGCCAAACGGATGCCGTCGCCCACACATACGATGTCGATATCCTTGGTGGGCCTACCCAGCAGGCGGTCGCGGACGTAACCGCCTACTACGTAAGCCGGCACGCCCATTTCCCTGGCGCTTTGGCCAACCAGATCAAACATCTTACGTTCGTGGGGAAGTATTGTAAATATCATTGCAGGAGTAAAAAATGAATGGAAAATATCCGGGCTTATATCATCTCCGGAACGCCCAACTCCATACCGGAATAGACTGTTTCGATTTCCTCTAACACCGCAAACAGTTCTTCCGGTTCCATCAGGCTCACTAATTGTGCCCTGTAGGGTTTAATATGTGGCAAATCGCGAAAATAGGGCGCATAATGCCGGCGCATTTCCAGAACGCCCAACTTCGGTCCTTTCCAGGCCAAACTGTCGCTTAAGTGTTGCCGCGCAGCATGCACGCGCTCGTGTACGTCCGGGGGCGCAAGGATTTCACCCGTAGCAAAAAAATGTTTTATCTCCCGGAAAATCCAAGGGTAACCAATACTGGCGCGCCCGATCATAATGCCATCTGCTCCGTAGCGCCGGCGGTACTCGAGCGCTTTTTGCGGACTGTCAACGTCGCCGTTGCCGAAAATGGGGATATGCATGCGTGGATTTTCTTTAACCCGAGCGATCCATTCCCAGTTCGCCTCCCCTTTATACATTTGGGCGCGCGTGCGTGCGTGAATGCTAAGCGCTTGTATGCCAACATCTTGCAATCTTTCTGCAACCTCCAGAATATTGATGGTTGCATCATCCCAGCCCAGGCGGGTTTTCACCGTAACCGGGCGATTGGTACTTTTCACCACAGCTTCGGTGAGCCGAACCAGTTGCGGTACATCGCGCAGCAAGCCGGCGCCAGCCATCCTACAGGCGACCTTGGCAACCGGGCAGCCAAAATTAATATCGATGACATCGGGATTTTTAGCCTCGATAATGGCCGCCGCCTCGATCATGCTCTCCAATTGCCCGCCGAAATATTGTATCCCGATCGGACGCTCGTAATCGAAAATCTCGAGTTTTTGCAGGGTCTTCTGCGCTTCGTGTACCAGACCGTCCGCGCTGATAAATTCAGTGTAGACCATGTCCGCACCAAATTCTTTACACAATTTGCGAAACGGCGGATCACTCACGTCCTCCATCGGGGCGAGCAATAAGGGGAAATCACCAAGTTCTACGTTGCCTATTTTTATCATTCTGTCCGTTTCAGCGCGCAAAAATAAGGAATTTTCCCTTCATGAAAGGCGCCGTTTGCGTTTAACAGTAATTTAGGCGTCCAGTTTAAAGGGTTTAGAAAAGCGCATCTCTTCTAAACCCTCTAAACTTTTCTAAACCCTTCTAAACTACCTCAACAGGGTCATATCCCCTTCTGCGACTTGCAGGGCGCCATCGCCTTTTCTCCAGCGAATCCGGTACACGTACACATCGGCAGGCGCCTCTTTCCCGTCTACATTTCCATCCCAAACGGCCGCAGACTCCGTACTGGAAAATACTTTTTGCCCCCAGCGGTTGAAGATGTCCATGCGGTCGATTGTGGCAATGCCTCTCAGGATAACCATTCCGAATGCGTCGTTGACCGCATCGCCATTGGGGGTGAAGGCATTGGGAAATTTAACGGAAGGCGGCAGTACAACCAAAATAAAGGTATCCGTTTGCACGCAACCCGCTGCCGAAACGGCCGATACCACGTATACGAAATTGACAGCGCCCGTATCGCTCGTAGTCGGATTTACGCTAATCGTAGTAGTTGTACCGATCGGCGCCGATTGGGTGGATTCCAGCCATGTAAACTGATAGCCGGTTACATTTGGCACTACCGTTGCCGTAAGGTCGATCTTATCCCCAAGCCCAATGGTGTCGACATTCGGGGTTGGTACGATGTTAACCGTAAAATTCGGGTTCACGTCGATAAATATCTCATCTTCGAGCACACAACCCTGACCGTAGGTATAAACCAGCGTATAGTTTGTCGGGATGTCCGGACTAACCGTGAAAGAGGGCGTGGTTTGGCCGGTCGACCAGGCATAATTGCCAGTTGCTGAACCATTTGCCGTAATGGTCGTGCTTTCACCCAGGCAGATTACCGTATCTGCGCTAATAGAAAGCGTCGCATTGTAAGCCGTAATGGATATAGTTTCCGTATAGTTACAAATTCCGAGGGTGGTTGTCACGATATAGTTCGTATTGCCGGGAGCCGGTGTCACCGTCGGTTGCGGGTCGGTGGAATTAAATCCAGGCGGCGTCGAAGTCCAAACATAGGTGGCGCCGGGCGTTGTGAGCGAATTTAATACGACACTTTCCCCCGGACAAAGTTCTTTATCCGTTGGCGGAACGATACCCGCAGATTGTCCCTGCACGCTTACCGTAACCTGATCGCTCACTTGGCAATTATCTCCAAATGAAAAATTGACGGTATATACGGTGGTTTGGGTAGGGGCTACCTGGATATTATTCCCGGTTTGTCCGCTGCTCCATACTAAGGTTCCTGGTATGCTGGTCGACGCGGTTAATTGTGTGGAATTGCCGGCACAAATGGTTGTATCGCCATTTGCCTCTACCGTAGCATTAAAAACGGTAACGGTCACCTGGTCCTGCGCCGAACACCCGTTGCTGGCCTGCATAAAATAGGTTGCCGTTTGTGTTGGCGTAATCACTGGTTGAGCAGTCGTTACCGTGCCGAAATTCGGGTCTGTTGATGTCCAGGTATAAGTAGCCGTCGGGTCATTGACGAGGTTAAGCGTAAGCGATTCGCCGGCGCAAAGTTGAACGTCATCCGGAAAATCATACAGCGGAGCGCTATTTAAAATGATGGTAGCCGAGGCAGCCGTGGGGCAACCCTGGAAAGTCCCGGATGCTGTATAAGTCGTTGTGGCAGATGGTGTTGCCACAGGGTCTGTACAGTCGGTGCAAGTCAGGTTGTTCTCAGGTGTCCAGGAAATGTCCTCCACACCCGCAAAATTGGATAAAACCAGCTGCACGCTTCCACCTGCACAGATTGCAGCAATTGGCGGCGTGACAACCATTTGCGGCGGCACAATCACATTGACCAGGGCGCTGTCCGTTTGGGTGCAACCGCCATTGGTGGCAATGCGGTAATAGGTTATCGTATCCGAAGGCGTCACGACCAGGTTGTACAAACTGTCTGGGGTCAGCATACCACTTGGCGGCGACCATTGAAAACTGATATTCGGGAAATCGGCAGGCTCATAAACCGGCGATTTCAATAACACCTGACTTCCCTGACACACAGTCGTATCTGACGGGTCAATCGGCATGTTAAAAGGAAGGCTGTCAACGGCTACATAAACAGACAACTCCCTTATACAACCCGGTAGACTTGCTGTGACGGTATACAGAATTGTCTCATCCGGTGTGGACAGCACACTTTGGCCATTCGGTCCAATCTGGATATCCACAAGCGGCGACCAGTTCACCACCGTACTGGAAGGATTCACCGTGGCCTGTATAGGTAAGGGCGTTCCTTTACATAATAATACGGTGTCGCCTACTGATAGTTCCAGATTAAGGTCTACCACGGCTATGGTTACGGTGCGATTTTCCACACAACCTGGGTTAGACGCTGTGAGCGTATAGACTGTGTTTACCAAAGGCGTCGCCAGCGGATTAGCCAGCCCGGTGCTGTCGAGCGATCCATTATCCGGTGTCCAGGAATATGTAATACCTGCTTCAGGCAAGGTTGTGCCGAGTAGTACACTTTGACCGTTACAGATAGCCGTGTCGCCCTGCACTTGTAAAACGGGCGATTGGTAAACGGTAACCAGCACGCTGTCGATGGCTGTTACCGGGCAACTCCCATTGGCAGTTTCCAGGTAATAAATTGTTGTTGCAGTGGGTGTTACACTTGGATTGGCGATGCTGGAATTGAGGCCCGCCGGAACGGAGGTCCAGGTATAAAAACTACCCGGCACAACCGGCCCGCCGATATTGACAGATGTTCCGGCGCAAGTCACCAGGTCGTCTGAAATACTGTACTGGGGCTGCTGGCCATTTAAAACCGTTACTTTGATCGTGTCGGTTTTTACACATTGCGGGGTGGTTAGAATAGCGATGTAGGTGTAGATACCAGGCGGCAGTCCGGATACGACCGGGGAAGGGCAATCATAACAACTTAAACCGGCATTTCCAATCCAGTTATAAGTTGCCGGATAAGGATTGGGGTTAAGCGTAAACGATGCGCCGCTGCATACGGTCGGATTGACGCCGAGGTCGAGGTAGGCAACCTTAACATCTACGGTGCGGGTGACGGTATTGCAGGTAGATACGATTTGAACCTGATAAGTGGTTGTTTCTGAGGGGGTTGCGAGAGGATTTTGGCAATTGGAACACGAAAGTTCGTTGCCCGGGCTCCAATAATAAGCCACCCCGCCTGTTGCATTTAATTGAACCGGCTCGCCTGCACAAACAGCGGTATCTGCGGTCACGGAAACGCCGCTACCCGGGGTGTCGAACATACCGTCGGTCGTGCCGGCAAAATCAATAGAAATACCGCCATTGATAATTGAATTTCCGTAGTCATCGAGCAGGATGACGTATGTTTTCCCCTGTACTACATCAAGGAGGCGCACATACCGGTCTCCGCCCGCACCCGGCGTCGCCGGCGACCCGCAGTCAAAATCATCGGTCACCGGCGTCCCTAATTCTGGGTTTACATCGGTTAAACCGGTGGACTGGTCGCCGCCTGTCCAGGTAGAGCGCACAGGCTGGTTATTGCTGATAAAGTCGCATATATCCACCGGGTCATCAATCGGACCCCAGACATTGATATCGATATCCGATGCTTCGGTTGGATCTGCCGCTTGCACGATAAATCCGAACTTACCATCTTCTGCCGCCGTAAAGTAAAAGAAGGCATAATTTTGTTGTGGAAATACGAAACAACCCTGATTTACGCCGTCCTGAATAAAATTTGGGTCGCCAGCGCCTGGGCTCAGGGCAATTATTTCCGGCGCGTCATTGCTGCAATTGGCCAGATTGAGGGGGTTGTCGCAACTCGTGGGCGGAAGCACTACCGGACAGGTCACCGTATCGACGGTAATATTAAAAGGAGAGCAATCCGGTCCGGCGCCGAAAACAAGATAATAGGTGCCGGGATTTTCCAGAAAAGCCGCATTAATGGAAGGATCTACGCTGAAAAAACCGCCGCCGGCAGAAGCGATGCAGGATGACCCGGCGAGGCTCGGGCACAGGTCGTACACCCCGATGCCAGCCTGCTGGTTTGTACCGCTCGTAATGATTTTGATACATTCGTCACCGGGCGACGTATAGCTGAAGATATAATCGTTCCCTGCCAAAAAAAGGTCGTCATCGCAGGGGCCGTCGTTTACGGTATTTCCTGAAAAACAGTTGGTCAGGCCTGTTTGGGCATAAGGCAAACCTGGTATAACCGAAGGATCGGCGCAAGTGGTGGGCGGTTCTGTGGTACAGGCATCTGGCGAGCAGATCCAGGTCATTTGAAATCCCTGGTCCTGGCCGGAAAAATCGGATTGAAACTGTATGGTTGCACACGGCCCCGGTATCTGCACTTCAAAATTTTGTCCGAAACCGCTTACCTGGGTAAGCAATAAACCGCTCAGATTGGCGCCCTCGTAAAATCTGATATAATCGAAGCCCTGTTCCGTGCTGAAATTGACCACATTGAGTATGATGCACTGGCTAAAATCCTGGGGGCAAATGGTAAAGCTGAGGTCCTCGGCATCGGAATAATCGCCGCCCGGGCCACCGGAATCCCATAAAGTGCCCGTGCAGCTACCGGTACTGGCCGCCTCTCCTATATTGATGTCCGGAATGTATTTTTCGATACAAAGTTTGAAGGTACCTGCATTGGGTGCGGCAGTTGCCGAATAATCGTTGATCCTTAAAAAATACGGGATCCCGGGGGTCAGTCCGAATTGCTCCAATTGCACCTCGTTGACGTTCAATGGGGCGGCGGCACAATCCAGTTCGGCCAATCCGGTATACACGCAATCGCCCCGGTAAATAGCGACCTGGGGCATTTGCATGGTACCATTGCCGTTCACGTTGCCATATACATTGATGACAATATCTACGATGCTGCCATCTGCCGGCAGCGTAAATTGAAACCATACATCGCGCTCGACGCCGTTGTTAAAACACAAGGGTATGTTGCTTACAGGATCGATATCGCTTGGCGTTGCATCGACGTTTGTATACTGCGCCGGGGCAGAGCAGTACGGAACTTCACCCAGGTCAATGATACCGGCGCAGTCGTCGTTGACCGGAGCCTGGGCAAATGTCCAACAAATGAAAAAAGAGAGAATAATCGTAAGGAACGCCTTCATGCATCGTAGTTTTTATGGCCGAAAAATATTGGTAATTTGGAAGAATGCCGCGCGGATTTTTGCAAAGCACGGTCAAAAATCAGGTTTGGCAATCAAATACCAGTTTCCCGGCACAATATCGCATGAATTAAGGCGCAAATCCGCTGAAAAACAACAAAATATGTTTCGGTATCGGGGGCGACTTTTGTGATGTTCGTCGGTAAAGGCTGATCATTCCGGACAATCCGCTACTTTTGTCTCCAAAAACGAGTCACCTTGACAATCAAAATCATCAACCACTCGCCCAATCCGCTGCCGCGTTATGAAACCCGGGGCAGCGCCGGTATGGATTTACGCGCCAACACTACGGAATCGCTGGTGCTGCTGCCTTTGGAACGCACCCTTATCCCGACAGGCCTTTTTATCGAATTGCCGCAGGGGTTTGAAGCCCAGATACGCCCCCGGAGCGGACTTGCCCTCAAACGCGGGTTAACCATGCTCAATGCTCCTGGTACGATCGACAGCGATTATCGGGGCGAGATAAAATGTATCGTTGTCAATCTCTCCAATGAATCCCAAACCATTGAACCCGGTGAACGGATAGCCCAGATGGTGATCGCCCGCTATGAGCAAATCGATTGGCTGGAAGTGGATACACTTGAAAATTCAGAGCGTGGCGCTGGAGGATTCGGAAGTACCGGTAAGGTCTGAATTTTGTAAAAAAACCTCTTATTTTTTACAATTATTTCGTTTTTCAAACAATCAGTATTTTTAATCAAAAAGTTTATAACCTATTTTTCATTCACAAATTACACAGGAAATGAAGATAATAATCCCAATGGCGGGTCGAGGTACCCGACTACGTCCACATACGCTGACCGTACCCAAACCGCTGATCCCTGTGGCGGGGAAACCGATTATTCAACGGCTGGTAGAAGACCTGGCCTTCTCTTATCCGGGCCAGATTACCGAGATTGCCTACATCGTTGGCGACTTTGGTCCGGAGGTTGAAAAGGAATTGATCGCCATCGCCGAACGGCTTGGCGCCAAGGGTAAGATCTACCGGCAACACAAGGCCCTTGGGGTTGGTCATGCCATACATTGTGCCTGGGAAAGCCTGAAGGGCAAATGTTTAATCGCATTTGCCGACACCCTCTTCAAGGCGGATTTTCAATTTGATGATTCGAATGAAAGCGTGGTATGGGTGCAAAAAGTAAAGGATCCTTCATCGTTCGGGGTAGTGAAACTGGATGTAGAAGGTTTTATCACAGCGTTTGTAGAAAAACCGACCACGTTTGTATCCGATCTTGCGATTGTCGGCATCTATTATTTCCGAGAAAGTGAAAAACTCAGGGCTGCTCTTCACCATATTATCCAAAATGATATTCGTGAAAAAAATGAATTCCAGCTTACCACGGCGCTTGAGCTATTGAAAAACGAAGGCATGCGTTTCCGTACCGGCGAAATCGAAGAATGGCTGGATTGCGGCAACAAGGAAGCCATTTTGTATTCCAACGAACGTATGCTCGAATTTAACCGGCACAATGGCCTGGTTTCCAAAAGTGCCGTTATTGAAAACAGTGTGATTGTACACCCTTGTTTTATCGGTGACAATGCCGTTATTCGAAATGCCGTCGTCGGCCCGCATGTCAGCGTCGGAAATAATTCGACTGTGGAAAATGCCGTTATCAGTAATAGTATTATTCAAAATAAATCTCAAATCAAAAATGCCGTACTGGATTTCTCTATGGTTGGTAATTCCAGTAAATTCGTAGGCTCCAAAGATGAATTAAATTTGGGGGATTTTTCAAACTTAATTCAACGGTGAATTAGGAACGGTGTCAAAATAACTTCCCAATTTGATGCCATTCTTTTGCCGTCATCCGTCCCATCTTTTTCGTTAAATAGCGCGGCTATTCGCCTCAAAAGATAGTTGGCTGACGCCAAA
>Ga0105046_10003754_pt1 | contig 24117 bp, 15 predicted proteins | sample MAT03_FD_78385 | JGI IMG/M metagenome (GOLD analysis project Ga0105046, IMG submission 78385) | Freshwater microbial communities from Lake Fryxell liftoff mats and glacier meltwater in Antarctica - MAT-03 (megahit assembly) | ecosystem: Environmental > Aquatic > Freshwater > Ice > Liftoff...
ACGGGCGGCATGACCGGCGACGCGACCGGGGCCAGCGGCACCACCACGGGCGACCCGACCACCACGGACGACCCGAGCCTGGGCACGACCAGCCTGACGACCGACGAGCCGGAGACCACCGCCGCGACCTCGGGCGCGACCACGGGCGAGATCGACGACTGCGACGAGCTCAAGGCCGTCTTCGCCAGCGAGGTCCTGGAGATCCGCAGTTGCGTCGCGCTCGAGGAGTGCGGTCAGGAGCTCAAGGGCACCAGTTGCGGGTGTACGAACAACTGGGTCGCCCGCCTCGACGCCGACACCGCCGACTTCTACGCCTTGATTGCCCAGGCCGAGCGCTTGCGCTGCGAGCTGTTCCTCTTCGGCACCTGCGACTGCCCGGCGGCCGACGGGTTCGTCTGCCAGGACGGGATCTGCGGCTGGAACTACCTCTAAAGCCGGTTTCAAGGCCCTTGCGAGGGCCGGGTGAAGCGGCTATAAGGGCGGCCCTTCACCATGGGCGCGTAACTCAGTGGTAGAGTGCCACCTTCACACGGTGGAAGTCATAGGTTCGAAACCTATCGCGCCCACTTCGAGAAATAGATAGAGATTGAGACAGGCTCCCGGGACACCGCGGGGCCTTTTTCATGCCCGCCGTGCACGCCCTCAGTGCGTCACGACGCCCTGCCGCGTGAACAGCAGCAGCGTCACCGGCCCGTCGTTGACGAGCTCGACCTCCATGTGCGCGGCGAAGCGGCCGGTCTCGACCGGGATGTTGTGCCCGCGGATCGCGGTCACCAGCGCGTCGTACAGCGGGCGTGCCTCGTCGGGCGGCGCGGCGTGGTCGAAGCCAGGGCGACGACCCTTCTTCAGCGTGCCGGCGATCGTGAACTGCGAGACCAGCAGGCACGCCCCGCCGACCTCGAGCAGCGTGCGGTCCATCGGGGTCGCGCCGGGGAAGCAGCGCAGCGTCGCCAGCTTGGCCGCCGTGGCGGTGATGTCGAGGAGGCTGTCGCCCTTCTCGAAGGCGCACAGCGCCAGCAGCCCGCGATCGATGCGCCCGATGACCTCGCCGTCGACCGTCACCTGCGCGCGGCTGACCCGCTGCAGCACGGTCTTCATACCCAGCCGTACAGGATCGCGGCGAGCAGGCCGAGCCAGGCGAAGAAGTTGAGCATGAACAGCGGGTCCTTGAGCATCTCCTCGGTCGGGCTCTCGGCCTCGTGCCGGGTGGTCGCCAGGTGGATGAAGCGGATCACGCCGACGGCGCCGAAACCGATCGTGTACACGAGCCGATTGCTGCCGAACAGCGCGACCACGTGGTCGCTCATCGTGTACGCCGAGTACACGCCGAGCGTCACCGCGGCGAGCACGTAGAGGGTGACGCGCAGGGTCGGCAGGTCGTAGCCGGCGAGCGCCGAGCGCTGCTTGGTCGCGTTTTCCCCCGCGGCCAGCTCGTGGGCCCGCTTGCCGAACCCGAGGAACATCGCCAGCAGCCCGGTGCAGGCCAGCAGCCACAGCGAGGCGGGCACCTGCAGCGCGAACGCCCCGGCGACCACGCGCAGGATGAAGCCCGCGGCGATCGACAGCACGTCGACGTATGCGATCTGCTTGAGGCGAAAGCTGTACGCCAGGTTGAGCACGAAGTAGCTGGCGAGCGCCGCCGCGTACCATGGTTGTAAAAAATACCCGAGCCCGAGGAACAGCGGCACCGCGACGATGACGAAGCGGCGCGCGACCGGCACGGGCAGCTCGCCCGAGGGGATCGGCCGGTTGCGCTTCTTGGGGTGCGCGCGGTCCTTCTCGACGTCGACGATGTCGTTGAGCACGTATACGCAGCCCGAGACCAGACAGAACAGGGCGAACGCGCCGGCCGTGATCAGCAGGCTGGTCGGGTCGGTCAGCTTCTGACCGAACATCAGCGGCACCGCGACGAACAGGTTCTTGATCCACTGCCGTGGGCGCAGCGTCTTGAGGAGGGCGAGCAGCACGGGCCGCGGACTATCGCACGAGGCCGCCACCCTTGGCCACGGGCCCCGTCACTCCATCGGGCGCGCAGAGGGGCCCGGGGGGCCGCGCGCGGCCTTGTGGCGCGCGGGCGCTTGGCATAGTTTGGCGGCCTGGCCGGCACCCTGCAGTCCTCCGGATCGCTCAGCATCGCCGTGGCCGTGTCGCGCGTGCTCGGCCTCGTGCGCGAGTCTCTGTACTCCCGCATCGTCGGCGCCGGCGCGCTCGCGGACGCCTATTCGGTGGCGTTTCGCATCCCCAACCTGCTCCGGGATCTGCTGGCCGAGGGCGCCCTGTCGAGCGCCTTCGTGCCCACCTTCACGGCCTCGCTGGTGCAGGAGGACCGCGACAGGGCCTACCAGCTCGCCAACCTCGCCCTCGCCGCCCTGCTGCTGCTGACCGGCGGCCTGACCCTGCTGGGGGTGATCTTCGCGGAGGAGGTGGTCGGCCTGATGACCTCCGGCTGGAGCGCGGAGAAGATCGCCACCAGCGCCGCGCTGACCCGGATCATGATGCCGCTGCTGACGCTGGTCAGCATCGGCGCGGTGTGGACCGGGATGCTCAACGCGCAGCGCCGCTACCTCGCGCCCGCCTACGCGCCCGCGCTGTTCAACGTGGTCAGCATCGCCGTCGGCCTCGGCCTGTGGATCGCCGGCGCCGATGGCTTGCAGGCGGTGATGGCGTGGAGCATCGGCACGCTGATCGCCGGCGTGGTCCAGAGCTTCATGCTGCTGCCCCCGCTGGTGCGCCTCGGCTACCGCCCCGGCATCGCGATCCGGGGGATCTTCAACCACCCCGGCGTGCGCCGGATCTTCACCTTGATGGCCCCGGCGATCATCGGCATCGCGGCGGTCCAGCTCAATGTGTTCGTCAACACCAGGTTCGCCGCGAGCCTGGGCGATGGATCAGTCGCGCAGATCGAGTTCGCGTTTCGCATCTTCTACCTGCCGATCGGGATGTTCGGCGTGGCCCTCGCGACCATCACGACCACCCAGGTGTCCGAGGAGGCCGCCCGCGGCGACCGCAGCGGCCTGGTCCAAAAGACAGCCGAGGGCGTGTCCGCGGTGTGGCTGCTGACGCTCGCCAGCACGGTCGGCCTGATCGTGCTGGCCCGCCCGATCGTCGGCCTCATTTATGAAGGCGGCAAGTTCACGCCGGCCGACACGATCGCCGTCACCGAGATCCTGCGCATGTACGCGCTCGGCCTGGTGCCCTACAGCATGGTCAAGATCGTCGCGCCCGCGTTCTACACGATCGACCGCCCGCGCCTGCCGCTGCTCGCCTCGGTCGCCGCGGTCGCCGTCAACATCGGCTTCAACTTCGCGACCTACCGCGAGCTCGGTACCCCCGGCCTGGCGCTCGGGACATCGCTGGGCATGCTCGTCAACGTCGTGCTGCTGCGCGCGTTCTACACGCGAAAGATCGGCAGCCTGGCCCGCCCCGGCCGCTGGCGCGAGCTGGCCTGGCTGGCGCTCGCCAACGCGATCATGGGCGCGCTGCTGTGGGCCGCCTGGTACGGCGCGGCCCTCGGGCTGTCGCATATGCACGCGAGCCGTTTATGGACGACGCTGGCGACCGCGGGCGTGGTGGCGGTGATTATCGGGGTCGGGTTCTTCGCGTACGTCGGCGTGCTCAAGCTCGGCCGGTTCCCCGGCGCCGCCGGGCTGGCGCGCATGCCGGCCTCGCTGTGGCGCAAGCTCCGACGCAAGCCCGCGACGAAGGCCTGACGGTACGTCGCGGTGCAGGACGAAGCCCGTGAGGGCGGAAGATCCGGTACTGTGAGCCGATGGGGAACCAGATCGCGAGCGCGGTGACGCTGCTCCTGGCGGCTGGAGCGGCGTTCGCTGCTCGCCCGGCGCTCGCGTACTGTGATGACGGGTGTGGCTATCACTTGCCGGTCGCGGTCGCCCCGACCAGCACCGCGATCGCCGTCGACGGCGTACTCGGCTTCCTGATCGCCGATGGACGGGCCGAGACGGCGTTCCAGTTCTTCATGGTGACCGTGAGGGACGCCGAGGGCATGACCGTCGCAGGCAACCTCGAGCTCAACGCCTCCTACTCGGTGATCGTCTGGCGTCCGACGGCCCCCTGGGTGCCCGGCGCTTCGTATACGGTGCTCACCGAGATCGACGGGTCCGCGTGGGCCGAGCTTGAATATGGGTCGGAGCCGGACTCGTGCCCCATGCTGCCGACCGAGACCACGGTGACGATCGATCCGGCGGCGCTCCCCGCTCCTGCCGCGCCGCCCGTGATCGTCGAATCTCGACACACGATCGTCCCGGACCTCGCCCTCGACGCGCTGGTCTGCTGCAACGGCGCTTACCCGCACATCTCGGGCGGCCCAGGTTCCTGCACCAGACCCTATCTTCAAGACTATCGCTCGTGCGCGTCGCGCCGCAGTGTTGGCTCGCTGAGGATCGACCACACCCTGGATCTCGAAGGCCTTCCATTGGCTGCCGCCGGAAACCTGGCGAGCCGTATCGTCGATGCGAGGAACCAGCCGTGGTTTGGCGGCACGAGCCTGCTCGCGCCGGAGTGCCTGCGCCTCGAGATCCTCGATATTGCGCGCGGGCAGGTCTTCGTCGACGAGCGCTGCTTCGGCGATGACATCGCCGAGCAGCTCGGCACGATCGCGGCTGACCCGTCGCCGGAGCTGGCGGAGATGTGCGAGGACCATGCGTACGTGTGCGAGGTAGAGGACAGGAAATGGGACGCGACGCGGTGCAAGAGCTGGCCCGAGGACTCCGAACTGGAGGGCTGCGGCTGCGCTTCCGGGGCTCGCCTGCCGATCGTGTGGCTCGGCGGACTCCTTCTGCTGCGTCGCCGTCGCCGGGGGGCGCAGCGGCTCGGTACGGCACGCGGGTGACCTGCATCCATGCCTCGTATCGCCGGGCGAGCGGGACGTGTGCCGTGGTCGGATGCAGATCCGACGCACCGCGATCCTGACGGCTTTGTGGCTCGCTGGTGTGGCGCTCCACACCCGCGAGGCCCGTGCCGTTTGCGGCGATGACTGCACGGCGCCGCTGCCTTACAGCCTCGGCCCGACGACCGACGTGCTCGCGCCCGACAGCGTGCTGGTCTACCGGGTCCCGGACGGACGCGCCGCCATGGCGCTCCCGTTCTTCACCCTGACGGTGACCGACGTCGGCGGCGTGGCGCCCATGGCGACCGCCCCGCGGGGCAGCAGAGTCGGCACGTACTTGAGCACCGCCACGTGCGTACGCCTGTCGGACTTCACTGCATATTCGATCCAGTGGGCGAGAAACCGCGCACCACCTTTTTCGACGAACATCGCGACCTGTCGCAGCGGCTGCATGCTCCGCACTAACACGCGGATCGCCGACGTGCGAGCGCCCCGGATGCGATGTACACGCCTGGCCTTACGGCGCGCCGTGACCCGAGCACTGGGCGTGCGCGGGTGGTTTGCCGCCGCTCGCCAGGCGACCGGACTCCGCGAAGTAGAACGGTTGCGGCCGGCGCTGCTGCCCGCCGATCTCGACCATGGTCGCGGCGTCGAACAGGTAGCCGCCGATCATCACCATCGAGACTTGCCGCGTCGCGTGGATGTCGGTGCGCGGGTCCTTGTCGAGGATCGCCAGGTCGGCGAGCTTGCCGACCTCGAGCGAGCCGAGGTCCTTGTCGAGGCCGAGGTACTGCGCGCCCGCGAGGGTGCCGGCCCTCAATACCTCCATCGGCTTCATGCCGCCCTGCGCGAAGCTCCACAATTCCCAGTGGGCCGCCAGGCCCTCGCGTTGCCCGTGGGCGCCCATTTGTACCTTGACCCCGGCGTCGAGCAACTTCTTGGCGAGCGCGGCGACGCGGACGTGGTTCCAGTCGTTGTCGGCGGCCAGCGTGCGTCGGCGGGCGCGCGGCTCGAAGGCGAAGGCCGGCACGAAGCGGCGCAGGCGGGCGTCGTCGTAGACCTTGGTGTGCGCGTACCAGTAGTTCTCGCCGCTCAGGCCGCCGTAAGCGACGCCGAGGGTCGGCGTGTAGCCGACCCTGGTGTGGCCCCACAACTGCATGACGTCGGCGTAGGCGTCGGCGACGGGCAGCGCGTGCTCGACCCCGGTGTGGCCGTCGACGACCATCGTCATGTTGTGGTGAAACAGCGAGCCGCCCTCGGGCACCACCATCATGCCGAGCTCGCGGGCCGCGGCGAGCACTTGCTGGCGCTGCTCGCGACGCGGCTGGTTGTAGCTCTTGACCGAGAACGCCCCGATCGCCTTGAGCCGGCGCAGGTGGCTCTTCGCGTCATCAAGGCTGTTGATCTCGGCCTTGAACGGGGCCTGGGCGCCGTACAGGATCGTGCCAGTCGAGTAGATCCGGGGACCGACGACGGCGCCGCTGCGCTGCAGCTCGCTCGCGGCGAAGATCGCGTGGGTGTCGTTGCTCGGGTCGTGTACGGTCGTCACGCCGTAGGCGAGGGTCGCGTAGTGCAGCCAGTTCTGCTCGGGCGTGATGCCGTCCTCGCCCTGGGATCCGTGCGCGTGCACGTCGATGAGGCCGGGGATGATCGTCTTGCCCTCGGCGCGCACCACCACGGCGCCGGCCGGCACCTGGACCTGACCCGTGGTGCCGATCGCGGTGATGCGGTCGCCGGTGATCACGATCGTCGCGTCCTCCAGCACCTCGTCGCCGCGCATCGTGATCACGCGCGCGCCGACGATCGCTCGTACTCCGGCGGGCGCCGCTTGCGACGCCTTGAAGCCGATGACGAGGCCGTTCTCGGCCGGCTCGGGCAGCTTGGCCGGGGCGCCGGCGACGAACGTGAACGCCTCCTTGAGCTCGCGCGTGTACAGCTCGGGCCCGAGGGTCCAGTGCAGGCGCTGGCTGTCGCCCGACCACTGGACCTGCTCGCCGGCGTCGCGGCTGACGCGGGTGACTGGCAGATTCTCGGCCTTGGGCCCGAGCTCGACGGTGCGACCGACCTGCGGCATCGGGCTGACCAGCGCATGAAAGCCCTCGACCCACGCGAGCCAGCGGCCGTCGGGTGACACCCGAAAGCGCATCGCGCCGTCGGTCTTGATCAGCTTGCGGTGATCACTGCCGTCGAGCGCGACGCTCTCGAGCTGGATCTTGTCCTCCTCGCCCTGGGCCGTGTAGTACACGCGGTCGGACTCGCCGCCGAAGTGGGGCTCCTCGCCGTCGCGCGTCACCAACTTCGGCCGGTCGCCCTTGCCCGGGTTCGCGGACGCCACATAAATGCCCTGCTCTTGCGACCAGGTCGGCGTACGCGTCCAGCCGCCGCCGATCCGGCGATACACGACGGTCTTGCCGTCGGGGCTAAATTGGGGCTCGACGTAGTGCCCCGGGCGATCGCTGAGCACCCGCTCCTTGCCGCCCTTGGCCGCGATCACGCGCACGCTGCCGAGCGCCTGGTCGTCCCAGGTGGTGAACACGATCTGCTTGCCGTCGCGCGCGAACGCCGGGTCCTGCTCGAAGCGATCATCGGTCTTCGTCAGTCGGCGCGGCTGGCCTTCGGGCAATGTCCGAAAGTACAGGTGCCCGAGCGCCTGATAGACCACCGACTTACCGTCGGGGCTGACCGCGACGTCGCGCAGCGCCTTGACGTCGAACTCGCGCGGGGCGACGGCCACCGGGAAGCGCACCGCGGGCGCGACCTTGCGGGTGCTCTGGACATGGAACGGGATCTCGGTGGGGCCGCTCTGGCTGCCGTCGACGCGCACGCGCCACAGCTTGCCGGCGGCCCAGAACACCAGCTCGCGGTCATCGGGCGTCCACGCCAGCGCCGGGTATACGCCGTGGATCGCCCAGGCCTCCTGCATGTCGCGGTCGAGCCCGTCGTACACGCTGCGCTCGGCGCCGGACTCGAGGTCGCGGACAAGCAGCGTGGTGTGGTCGGAGGCCCCGCCGGTGCCGCCGACGCGGCGGATGAACGCGAGCGACTTGCCGTCGCGCGAGGGTGTCGGTCGGGCCGCGCCGCCGGGTCCGCCGATGAGCTTCTCGATCCTGCCGTCACCGCGATCGAGGCGCTTGATCGCGTAGATCTCACCGTAGGGGTCCTTGTTGTACTCGAAGGTCGCGCCCGGGGTGACGTCCTGGCTGAAGTACACGTACTTGCCGTCGGGCGAGAAGGCGGGCTCGTTGACGTCCTTCTGGTCGTTCGGCTTCTCGGTCAGTTGCACGCCCTTGCCGCCCGACGAGTGGTACAGCCAGATCTCGCCGGCGCCGAGGCTGCGGTGCTTGGTGAAGTGCTTGCGCACCGCGATGTAGTTGCCGTCGGGCGACCACACGGGTCCGTTGACCAGGCGAAAGTCCTCCTTGGTGATCTGTCGGGCCTCGCCGCCGCCGCGCGGCATGACCCACACGTTGTCGCCGCCGCCGCGATCGCTGGTGAACGCGATCCACTGGCCGTCCGGGCTATAGCGCGGCTGCATGTCCCAGGTCATGCCCGAGGTCAGCGCGCGCGCCTCACCGCCAGCGAGCGGGATGACGTAAATGTCGCCGAGCAGATCGAAGGCGAGCTCGCGGCCGTCGGGGCTGACGTCGAGGCTCATCCACGTGCCCTCGCGGACGTCGATCGCGACCTCGGTCTCGTCACCCGGCGGGTCGGCGACGTCCCACTTCGGCTTGTCCTCTTTGTCGCTGTCCTTTGGGACAGGTGCCGACGCGCTCGCCGGGGTGTGGGCGACCGGCGGCGTGCTGGTCGGCTTCGGGGCGCACGCCAGCAGCAGGCTCATGAGGTGGATGATGCAGGTGCAGGACAGACCCGCGAGGACAGGAGGGCGTACGAGCGACCGGCGGCGCATGGGCGCGCATGATACCCGGCGCGGCCGGTTTCATGCACGCGTGGGTGACAGCTCACGCGGGTCGCGACAGACCGCGGGCGAGTCGTGGTACAGACCCCGCCATGGCGGTCCCCGAACGCGACGACGACGGGCTCATGCTGCCGCCGCTCGAGGACCGGCGCTGGCTGCAAGACCAGCTCAAGGCGCTGGTCGCAGCCCGGGGCGCCGCGCCGCTGGCGACCGCGCTGCTGGTCGAGCCGAGCGCCCGCTACTTCCCCGACCCGTGGGGGGGCGGCGAGGCCAGCGTGCGCCGCCTGCTGCTGCGCCTGTGCGGGTATGCCGGCCTCGGCGGCGCGTTGCGGGTGCTCGTGCGGGTCCACGACGCGGAGCCCACGCGGCGCGGCGAGGTGGTCGGCAAGCCGCCGGTGCGCGGCAACCAGGAGCTGTCGGTGTGGCTGGCCAAACACTCGCGCGGCGAGATCGAGGTCGGCGTCGAGTCGACGGCGCTCGTCGATCCCGCGAGCCTGGTCGCCGCCTGCGCCCGCGTGATCAGCCACGCGTATCGCATGGTCCACGGGCTCGCCGTCACCGACGCATACGATCCGCGGATCGACGTCACCGCCGTGTACCTCGGCTTCGGCATGCTCACCGCCGACGCCGCGCTGCGCTTCGTCACCCGCACGAGCACGGGCGTGATGCAGAGCCGGCGCACGCCGCTGCGCCTCGGCAGCCTGCCGCCCCAGGGCGTGTGCTACCTGCTCGCCGCGCAGATCCACGTGCGCGGCGACGGCCGTGCCGAGCGCCAGCGGCTCGCCAAGGCGCTTCAGGCCAACCAGGCGGCGTTCTTTCGCCACGCCTTCGCGGCGATCGAGCGCATGGATCCGCCGATCTCCGTGCAGCTCGGCGTACCCGCGAAGGAGAACTGGCCGCCTGCCCCGTCGCTCGCGCAGCTCACCGCGCCGCTCACCGAACCCGAGACCAGCGAGCCTGAAGCCCGCCTCGACGAGGACCGCGGCGTCGCCAACATGAACCGCGGACTGCCGGTCTTCATGGTCGACCGCAGCATGGCCCCGCGCCTCGGTCGCGTGCTGTTTATGGGCGCGCTGATGCTCGGCGGCGTGCTGTCGCGGATCTCACCAGGCAGCGGCGCCGGCATGGGCAGCGTCGCCGTGATCGCGTTCGGCCTCGGCCTCGCCGGCCTCGGCATCGGCCGCATGTTCCGCGACCGCCGCTGCTCGGAGCCCAAGTGCGGCGCCCCGCTGAGCCCGACCACCCTCGCCTGCCCGCGCTGCGGCGGCAACGTGGTCGGTACGATCAAGCACCCGAAGGAGCGCCTCGCGGCGGAGGAGGCCCACCTCAAGGCGCTCACCGGATCGTCGCTCGCCGGCACGTCGCTCGCGGAGGAGTCCTCGACGGCCGGCGAGACCGAGGAGGTCATCGCGGAGCCGCCGTCGCCCGCGAGCCAGGGCACGACGACCGCCCCCGGCCCGCTGTCGTCGGTCTAGCCCGCGACGCGCCCGGACAGCTCGACGATCGCCGCGCGGATCGCCATGCGGTCAGCGTGCAACCTCGCCAGGGTGCTCCGGCGGGTGACGAACAGCAACAAACCACGGGCGGCCGCGCCGACGGTGGCGAAGCGCTCGCGAAACACCAGCGCGGCGGCGCCAGTGAGCGGCGCGAGCACGGTGGCAAACAACCCCCAACCCCAACCCCACGCGAGCCCGGCCGCCACCCCGACGCCGATCCAGGTCAGCGGGTACAGCAGCATCGCCGCGAGCAGCTTTATGGTTGCGACCATGTCGGTGTCGTGGCCCGACACGCGCCGGGCGATCAGGTCGGTCAGCGTATAGGTGATCAGGTGCAGGGTCGTGCCGAGCAGCGCGGCCGGCAGCAGCAGGCCCAGGCTGGCGGCGCTGCGGGCCGCGTAGCGCAGGCTGCCGCCGAGGCTGAAGTCGGCGGGCCCGTAGTGTTCGGGCGACATGCCGAGCGCCGCGAGGTCGCGCTCGTAGCCCTCGACGCGCGCCTGGATCGTGCGCACCGCGGCCGGGTCGGCGGCGCGCAGCGCGTTGTAACCGGCGACCATGCGGCGGCGCAGGTCGAAGCGCTCGGAGAGGGTCCACGGGGCGTCGCTGGTGGCCGCGAAGATCTGGCTCACGCGGTCGACGAGCGCGAGCGCCTCGGCCTGGTCGGCTTGCAGCGTGACCTCGCCGAGCGCGCGCTGGATCCTCGCGGTGAGGGCGTGGACCGCCAGCGGTGAGGGCTCGGCGGTGTCGGTGTCGGTGAGGAAGGTCGACAGCGCGATCGGTGGCCCGTAGACCATGAGCGCGTCGCTGCGAAACTTGGCCTTCTCGACGTAGTAGAGGCCCGCGGGCACGATCTGCAGGTCGGTGAGGCCGGTGCCGAGAGCGATGCGGGCCGCGCCGGTCTTGAGCGGCTTGAGCTGCGAGTCGCTGTGAGAGGTGCCCTCGGGGAAGATCGCCACGGTCTGACCGCGCAGCAGCAGCTCGCGGGCGCGGGCGAAGGTGTCGCGGTTGTCGACGGCCTCGGCCTGGCCCTGCGCCGGTCCCTGGTCTTGCCGGCGGTACACGGGGATCGACTCGAAGGCGCGGACCAGCCAGCCGATCACCGGCATCTTGAACAGCGGCGCCTTGGCGAGGAACGACACCGGGCGCGGCGTCAGGCACACCAGGAAGGCCGGGTCGATCAGCGCGTTGGGGTGGTTGAGGACGAAGATCACCGGTCCGGTCGCGGGCACATGCTCCGCGCCGACGACCTCGATCCTGCGAAAGAACACCCGCAGCGCGACTGCGAAGATCCGGCGGACGACCGTGCGCACCATCGGCGGCAGTATACTCGCCGCCATGGTGCCCACGGCAGAGGATCTGCGCGCCCACTGGACCCTCGACCCGACGGTCGTGTTCCTCAATCACGGCTCGTTCGGCGCCTGCCCGAGGCCGGTGCTGGCCGAGCAGGACCGCCTGCGCGCGGAGATCGAGCGCGAGCCGGTGCAGTTCTTCGTGCACACGCTCGGGCCGCTGCTCGACGCCGCCCGCGAGCAGGTCGCCGCCTTCGTCGGCGCGCGGCCGGACGACCTCGTGTTCGTGCGCAACGCGACCGCGGGGGTCAACGCGGTGTTGTCGGCGCTGAAGATCGAGGCCGGCGACGAGCTGCTGACCACCGACCACGTGTACGCGGCGTGTCGCAACGCGCTCGAGCACCTGTGCGCCCGTCGTGGCGCGCGCCTGGTGATCGCGCCGGTGCCGTTCCCGATCTCGGGGCCGGACCAGGTGCTCACCGCGATCCTCGGGGCCGTCACGCCGCGCACCCGCCTCGCGCTCATCGATCACATCACGAGCCCGACCGGCCTGGTGTTTCCGATCGCGGAGATCGTCGCGGCCCTGCACGCGCGGGGCGTCGACACGCTGGTCGACGGGGCCCACGGGCCCGGCATGGTCGCGCTGGACCTCGATGCGCTGGGCGCCGCGTACTACACCGGCAACTTCCACAAGTGGGTGTGTGCGCCCAAGGGCGCGGCGATGTTGCATGTGCGCCGCGATCGCCAGACCGGCCTGCATCCCTCGGTGATCAGCCACGGCTACACGTCGCTGCGCCGCCGCCCGCTGTTATGGGAAGAGTTCGACTGGACCGGCACCGATGACCCGAGCTCGTGGCTGTGCGTGCCGGTGGCGATCCGCTGGCTCGGACAACTGCTCCCGGGCGGCTGGCCCGAGCTGCGCGCGCGCAACCACGCGACCCTGGTGGCCGGCCGCGACTGCATCGCCGCGGCGCTGGGGATCCCCGCGCCTGCGCCCGAAGTTATGCTCGGCAACCTCGCCGCGCTGCCGCTGCCGATCGGTCTCCGTGCGCCAAGCTCGATGTATCAGCCCGACCCGCTGCAGAGCGCGCTCTTCGATCGCCACCGCTTCGAGGTGCCGGTGCCGCCGTGGCCGGCACCGCCGCACCGACTGATCCGGATCTCGGCGCAGGTCTACAACAGCGCCGCCGACTACGAGGCGCTGGCGCGCGCGCTGCGGGCCGAGCTCACTGCGTGACCTCGACGATCCGGGGATACAGCCACGCGCCGCGGTTGCCCTGGCCACCGTTCTTCGCGGTCACCACGAGCACGACATTAAAGGGCGTACCGTCGAGCAGCTCCGGGTGGAGGCTGAGGTCGATGTCGATCTTTAACGTCGCACCTGGCGCGAGGATGAAATTTTCGACCCCGACGACGGTCGCGCCGTCCTGCTCGACGCGGATGTTGCCCTTGATCTCGCACATCGGCGGGTCGAGCGGACAGCCGACGACCGTCCGCAGGTGCGGCGTCTTCGCGTCCGTCAACGTGAGGCCCGTGTAGGTGCCCGTGATGAGGTTACCCTGGCCGACCGCTGGCACGAGCCCGAGGACCTTGGGCTCCAACTGACCCATGTAGATGGCCGGCGGCAGCCAGCCGGCCCACTGTTCGGGCTTGTCGAAGTCGACGTCGCACTCGAGGCCGCCGGCCTTGATGCCGAAGGCTTGCCAGTCCGTCGCCGGGTCGGGACACAGCGCCCACAGGTCATGCCACACCTCGCCCTCGGTCGGGTCGCCGCCGGTCGTCGTGTCCGTCGTGCCGGTCGTGCCGGTCGTGCCGGTCTCATCGGTCTCGCCGGTGGTGGTGCTGGTCGAACCGGTGTCGGTGTCGACTACGGCCTCACTGTCGCCGCTCCCGGCGTCCGCGGTCTCGTCGGTGTCGGTCGTGGTGGTCGTGGTGGTCGTGCCGGGGTCGGGCGTGCTCGCGGTGTGCTCGGCCGTACCCGCGCCGGTGGTGGCCGTCGTCGTCGCCCCGCTGTCGTGGTCCAGGTAAAACCATGGGTTGTCGCGACTGCAACCCACGAGCAGCCCCACCGCCCCGATCCATCCCCACCGCACACGGCCACACTAACGCTGTCTGTCGGAGTTTGCAGCGGACGATTGTGCGCACGCGAGAGCGAGCGCAGAGGGTGCAATGAGGCTTGCGCGGCGGACATCGGTCCGCTCGGTCGCGGTGGTGTCGCGGCGGCGCCGCGCTGTCGTCACGATGTCCCCACTGTCGGTCCCAGGCCCCGCCCAAATTGTCACCGCGTCGCCTCGACGATCACATAGTGTGGTGCTGCGATGGGTGACGTCGCGGGGGGTGTCTGAGGATGTTGAAGAGCACGGGGTGGACAGCGTGGAGACCATTTTTACTGGCGCTTGTACTCGGCGCGGCGGGCGGCTGCGACGCGGAACCGGAGCCCTCGGGGTCGGAGCTTCGCAACGACGAGCCTGGCAAGGAGGAGCCGGCGCCGAGCGCCTGCTTTACCAGCAAGGAGTGTGCGCCGGAGGAGTACTGCGCGACCGCGGCGGGCGAGTGCGGGCGCCAGGGGGTCTGTGCCCCGCTGCCGGACGCCTGTGATCGGACCCGCGATCCGGTGTGCAGTTGCGACGGCATCGACTACAGCAACAGTTGCTGGGCCGCCGCGGACAAGCAGAACGTCGACTTCCCGGGGCGCTGTCCGCCGCCGGCGTGTACGAGCAACGCCGAGTGCAGCGTCGGATCGTACTGCGCCAAGGCGACCGGCGACTGCGCCGGATCCGGCGCCTGCGAGGTCAAGCCGCTGGTGTGTTCGGGCGCCTGGAACCCGGTCTGCGGGTGCAACGGCAAGACCTACGCCAACGCCTGCAAGGCCGCGGGCGTCGGTGTGGTGGTCAAGAAGCTCGGCGCGTGCTGACGCGCTGACGCGCTGGCCTTCAGGACATGTCCTGAAGGCCAGCTCGTCGACTACTCGATGATGCGGACCTTGCTGCTGGCGCTGTGGCCGAACAGCTCCGGCATATACATCGCCTCGGCGTGGATCGGCGGGAGCTGGAACTCGCCGATCGTGGTCGCCCGCGCGGTGTAGCTGTAGGTGTAGACGCCCGCCGGGAGGTGGTTGGCGAACAGCAGCATGCGGTCGTCTCGCAGCTCGGTGTGGCTAAAGCTCCACCACGGGCGCCACCACCACCAGCCGCGCTCGAGCGCGGCCCACGGCATGCCGCCGCCGTAGTCGACCGACTGCCGCACCACGCCGCCGCTGACCTCCTGCAGGGTCGTGGCGAACTTGCTGTTTTGGCCCTCGAAGCCGGCGGGCAGCGGGTCGTCGACGACCACGAAGTTGGCGCGGTCCTTGGCGACCAGGGTGAGGTTGACGCGGACCAGCGCGCCGGCCTTGACCTCGTAGGTGCCGTCGGCGAGGCGCTTGACCGACTCGGGGTCGGGCTTGTCTACCCCCTGCGCGAGCGGCTCGTAGGTGCGGTAGACGGTGAAGCCCTGCTCCTCCGCCTTGATCGCGAGGTCGGCGGGCGCGTAGCGCAGGCCGAGGCGATAGTAGAGCTTGCCGGGGCCGTCCTTGGCGAGCAGCACCTCCTTCGGGTCGTCCTTCATCAGGCGAGCCATGGGCACGTGTTGTTCGGTGACGGCCATGCTGCGGCCCTTGAACGCCTGCTCGCCGGCGAACACGGTGTCCAGCCAGATGCGGGCGACGTAGTCGGGGACCTCCTTCTCGACGGTCGTGAAGTAGCGGCTGGCGGCCAGCAGCGCCCACGCGTTGGCGTGCGTGGTGCCCCAGCGGCCGCCCTTTTGCGGGTCGCGGTCGTCCATGATCCCGGCCATGACCTTGGGCAGCACGGGGTCCTCGGGGGCCAGCTCGAGCATCGCCATCATGGTGACCGCGTCGGTCTGGACGTCGGAGTGCATGAGCAACTGGAGGCCGTCGGCCTCGGCCTCGTTGGTGCGCTCGGCGTAGTGGGCGGTGCGGGCGGTCTCGGTGACGCGGGCGCGGAAGTCCTTGAGCAGCGCCTCGCGCTCGCTGACGCGGCCGTACTTGTGCGCGGCGGACATCAACTGGGCGCGGGCGTACAGCGGGATCTCGTCGCGCTTGGCGTAGATGCGATCGAAGTGGGCCTGGCCGCGGCCCTCTCGCGACAGCAGCCACAGCGAGAAGGTCCGGCTGGTGTGATCGTAGTAGCGGCCCCACGGGGTCGACTCGCCGTTTTTCACGAAGTTCTCGAGGTAGGCGAGCGCGCGATCGAGGGCCTTTTGATCGACCTCGAAGCCGGCCTTCTTACCCTCGAGCAGCGCGAAGGTGGCCCACGCCGAGAGGTACGGCCAACTGCGCTCGCGGGTGTCCCAGAAGCGAAAGCCGCCGTCGTTGTTCTGGCGCGCGAGCATGCGGGCGATGCCCTCGGTGGCCAGCAGCTTGCGGGCGGCGAGGTCCTTGACCGACGCGATCGGGAACTGCTCGAGCATCGGACCCAGCACGAAGATCGGCAGCATGCGGCTGGCGACCTGCTCGGTGCACTCGTAGCGGTAGCCGATCAGGAACTCGACCGCGTCCTCGAGGCCGTTGAGGGCGGTCGAGCTCATGCTGACCTCGAGCCCGCCGAAGCCCGGCAGCATGCCCTCGGGCACCTTGAGGGCCCGCAGTACACTCGTGTCGGTCACGCCGTAGTCGGCGAAGGCCTGGCGCGTGGCAGGGTACAGCACCGGCAATGAGATCTCGGTGGCGTCGCGGCCCCCGTTGCTGAGCGCCGCGAATTGCAGGCGCATGGTGCCGACGCGATCGACGGCCATCGGGAAGCGGACCTCCTGCGACTGGCCGGCGGCGATCTCGATCGGCTTGGTGGTCTCGCCCGGCAGCACCACGTTGGTGCCGCGCGCGCCGACGACGATCGCCTGCGGCTGGTCGGTCTGGTTGTCGACCATCACCGACGCCTGGAACGCGTCGCCGAAGTTGGCGAAGCGCGGCAGCGAGGGGCGCAACATGATCGGCTTGCGGACCTTGACCTGCGTCTCGGCGGATCCGAAGTGGTCGGGCCGGTCGGGGTCGACCGCCACCGCCATCACGCGGAAGGTGGTCAGGTTCTCCGGCATCGGGATCTCGATCGTCGCGGTGCCGGTCGGGCCGACGACGACCTCGGGGTTGAAGTAGGCGGTCGTGGCGAACAGCGTGCGCAGCGAGATCGGCTGGTTCATCGCCATGTTCGGGTCGAGCGCGGCCGCGAACTCGCCGGCCTTCCTCTCGCTGCGCTCGTCGGCCTCCATCGGGGGCGCCTCGGCCATCGGCGTGGTCGGTGCGGGCATCGCCCGCGACGTGGCCCTGGGCTTCGCCATGTCGTCGTTCGTGTTCTCGCCCATCCCGCCGCCGCCGCGGCCGTTGCCGACCAGGCCGAGGCCACCAGGCACCCCGGAGTCGCCGCCGGAGTCGCCGTTGCGATAGCGGCTCTTGGCGCGGATTCCCTTGTCCAGTTTGCTCTCGGCGGGGTCGAGGATGTCCTCGTCGCTGCGCGCGAGCAGGTACTGGCGCAGGTCGAACAGGCTGACCCCGGGGGCGCGCGTGCGGTGGAAGAAGGCCAGCGGATCGGGGGTCTTGAACGACATCAGCGAGAGCACGCCCTCGTCGACGACCATCACCGCGACCATGGCTTTTTGGCCGACGCCGTCGGGGTCGCGGGCCTGGATCTCGAGCTTGAGCGTCTCCTTCGGGGCGATCTCGCTGCGATCGGGGACCAGCTTGAGGTCGATCTTCTTGCGCGTGCTGGCGATCGCCAGGGAGACGGTGCCGCTCGCCACCGCGGGCCGTCCGAGGTCCTGGCCCGGGGGCGCCCCGGGGACCTCGACGCGGCCGCGGACCAGCAGCACCGCGATCTCGACGCCGGGGATGTTGTCCTCCGTCAGCGGGATCTCGAGCGTGCCGGCGCCGCCCTCGATCGTCAGCGGCCGGTACTCGACGATGCCCTCGCGCTCGATCACCGCGAGGCCGCGGGCGGCGTCGAAGGGCGAGCGCAGCAGGATCGTCGCCGACTCGCCGGGCTCGTAGCTGCGCTTGTCGGGCACGAGGTCGACGCGGCGCTGGTCCTGGTCCCACACGACGGCGTCCTTGCCGTACACGTAGAGGGTGTGCCTGGTCAGCGCGCGCCGGCCATTCGAGTCCTCGATCTCGGCGCGGGCGCTGTACGTGCCGGCCTTGCCGACGTCGATCTCGCAGCTCGCGGGGGCGACGTCCGAGGTCAGCTTGCAGGTGCCGACTGGCAGGTCGACGGTCTCGTACTTGTACGACCACCGGCCCTTGTCCTCGACGGCGGTCCGCTTGGTCTCGCTGCGGACCAGGGTGACGTTGATCGCGCGACCGGCCACGCGCTGGCCGGCGACGTCGGTGACGATCGCCTCGACGCGGGTGACCTCGCCTTCCTTGTACACGCTGCGATCGCTGCGCACGCCGACGTACTCGTCGGCGGCGTGGACGACGAAGCTCTGGCGCCCGGCGATCGCCTGGCGGTTCTGGTCGACGACCTGGGCCTCGAGCGTGTAGGTGCCCGCGGACGGCGGGTCGGGCGGGCCTTTCGGCTTGTCGTCCGCGGGCGGATCGGCCGGCGGCTTTTGCCCCCACGCGGTCTCCTTGGCCAGCAGCAGGTGTGAGACGGGGAACACGCCGGCGTTGTCGGTCGCGCCGTCGCCTTGCTTGACGATCATAGTGTTGCCGCCACCGTAGTAGTCGCCGCCGTAGTAGTCGCCGCCGAAGCGGCCCTCGCCGTGCATGGCATACCCGCGGCCCCACCACGGCTGCGCGGTCGGACCGAAGCTAAAGGCCTCGTTCTCCGAGCCGGGCGGACGAAACGCGGTGTCGCTGCGCCGCAGGGTGTAGGTGACCTTGGCGTTGGCCATCGCGGCGCCGTGGAGGTAGTTGGCGCGGACCTCGGCCGCGAGCGTATCGCCGTAGACCAGCGGCGCCTCGGCGGCGCGCTCGACCTTCACCGCGAACTCGGGGGCCCGGTAGGTCTCGACGGCGAAGCTGTGGACGAAGCTGCGCTCGCTGCCGAAGAAGCCGGCGGGGTAGGTCAACAGGAACTGGTACTGGCCGAGGTCGCCGTCGGTCGGGAGCGGGATGTCGACGCTGAAGGTGCCGAGCGGGCCGACCTTGGTCTTGCCGGTGACGAGCTCGTGGCCGCGCGGTCCGATGACCTTGTAGTCGCACTCGAGGTCGTTGCGGTACGGGACCACGCCGCCCTTGGGGCCGCGGGTCTCCTCGCGCACGATGCCGGCGAGGTGCACGGTCTCGCCGGGCTTGTAGGGCTCACGGTCGGTGAAGAAGAAGGCGCGCGGCTCGTCGTCCCCGCCCCCGTTTTGCCAGTTCGACCAATTGCCGTCGAGGCTGCTTTGCAGGGGCACGTAGGCGACGTCGGTGTTGGTCTTGGCGACCAGAAACGGCTGATCGTGGATCGCGCTGTGGGTCAGTTCGGCGAGGCCGCGCGCGTCGGTGCGGCCGGTCCACAGCGGGGTGTCGAGGGCCATCACGTGCAGCGCGAGCTCGACGTCGGGCAGGGGCTCGCCGGTCACCAGGTCGGTGACGAGCACGACGCCGCTGTCGCTGTCGAGCGCGGCGCTGATGCCCAGGCGCGTGACCTCGACGACGTGGTTGAGCTGCTGGCGGTACTTCCAGTCGTTGTCGCCGATCTTGTTGCTGCGCGCGGCGAACAGCATGAAGTTGCCGGGCATCACCGCCTGGTCGCGGGTCGCCAGCGGCACGGTGACCGGCTCGGCGCGCGAGCCGGGCACGTTGAACACGGTCTCCTTGGCGGCTTGCAGCGGCAAGATCCACTGATCGTCGCCTTGATAATTGTTGCGCTCGCTGAGCACGCGGCGCAGCTCGGCGGGGGCGACCGAGCGCGCGCGGACCTCGACCTGCGTCAGGCCGGAGGCCTTGAGGTCGAGCACGCCGGCGTGCGAGGGCTCGAGCACGATCGGGTCGCGGACGACCCCGTCGAGCACCAGCGAGGGGTCGAGCGGTCGCAGCGTGAAGGTGGTCTTGTACGGCTTGGCGAGGGTCTGGCCGTAGATGTCGCGCACGCCGGCGTCGACCGTGACGGTGTAGGTGCCGAGCCCGCGAAATTTTCCACGGAGGTAGATGCCGCCGCCGCCGGAGACCTCGAGGTCGGGGACCTCGGGGATGATGTGGACTTTGGCCGCGAGCTCGGGGTCGTCGACCACCGGGGTGCTCGCGCCGAGCGTCACGCCGTTCGCGGGCGTGCAGTCCCAGGCGTAGCGGTCGGCGCAGTGCGGGGCGCTCAGCGTCAGCGGCGGGTACGTGCGAAACTTGCTGGTCAGCGGCTTGCTCGGGTTCGGGCCCTCACCGTAGGCGCCGCCGGGGACCGTCAGCACGTACTGCGTATTGGGCCGGAGCTTCTGGGTCGGTCGCAGCACCAAGGTCCGCTCGACGCGACCGGCCAGCGCCTGCGCGCGGTACGGCTCGGGCAAGGCGCCGTAGTTGGCGGGCGGGACGACCTCGAGCGCGACTCCAGCGGCGCCGCCCTTGAGCTTGACCACGGCGCCGAGGCGCTCGCGCTGGATGTCCTGGTTGAAGCGCACGACCACGTGGGTGTCGAGCTCGGCGGTCTCCCACTCGCCGGGCGAGACCGACTCGAGCGCGAGGGTCGGGGTCGAGAATTGCCACTGCACGCGCTTGCCGAGCTGGTTGCCCATGGTCGAGCGCTCGCCGGCCGCGATCGCGGCGGTGTACGTGGTCGAGAACGGCACGCGGCCCTCGGCCTCGAAGGCGATCATCTGGGTGCCGAGCCAGCGAAATTTGCCGGGCGGCTGCGGCGTGATCGACATCGGCGAGCGCTCGAGCTTGAGGTCGTCGATCGAGGCCAGCGGGACCATCGGCTGATTGAACACGGCGGTCACCGAGTCGAGCAGGCCGGGCGCCTTCATCACCGGGCTGGTGCGCAGCACCTGCAAGGGGCCGGTGGCGGCGGGGTCCTGGGTCTGCTTGCTCGGGGGTGCGGGCGGCGGGAACGGGAGCAGGGCGCGCTCGCTGATGTTCGGCGGCGGCTTCGGTCCGGGCACCGGCATGAGCTCGGTGGTGAGGTCGCCGGGCAGCGGCGTGATCGGCGGGACCCCGGCCCAGACGTCGAGCGTCGGGGCGGGGTTGGTCGCGTTGGGAGCGTCGGCCTTGACCTCGTCGGACGGCGTGGTCGAGGTGCAGCCGCCGGACCACAGCGCGGCCATCAGCAGGCTCGCGGGGATCCAGCGCGTGACGACCAGCGTGGGCCGCGGGGTCGAGGAGGACGAAACGACGACGGGACGACGAGGCATGCGAGGGCTCCGGATGCGCCGGGACGCCGGCACGCCCGCGATGCTGACACATCCCCGCCGCGCGGATCCACCCGATCACCGAGCGGAGCGACGTTCATGGCGATGCATGATCGTGCACCTGCACGCGCGAGCACATGATCTCCCCCGGACCAGGATTGATTGATAAGGTCCATCGGCTCGCAGACCGCACCGATGACACGGCGCGGCGATTCGCTGTGACCTGTAAGGCGCGAACCCGCACCCGCATCTGATGCGCTGCGGGCCGCTCCGCTCTGTCGCTAAAAACGTAGTTGTCCAAACACGAAGTCACACGCGCCGCTCCGGCGCGTGTGCTCGCAAGGAGATGCCCGTGACCAGTGTGAACGCTTCCATGTCCCGTGATGACGTGCTCAAGACCTTCGCCCCGCTGCTGCACAGCTTCGGCCATGGCCCCGCGCCAGTGGCCACCAGGGCCGAGGCCGCCGAACAGGCCAAGGCCCGCGAGATCGTGGCGCGCGCCGCCTCGTACACGGTCGAGAGCATCGTCAAGAGCCTCGCCGACGTCCAGGTCGAGCTCGGCGGCGCGATCGATGGGCTCGCCGATCAGCTCGAGCGTGAGGCCAGCAAGCTCGGGGAGCTTCGCCACGCGCTGGCCTCGGAGTCGAGCCGCCTCGGCGACCTGCGAAACACCCGGGTCGCCGCGGAGGCGCTCGAGATCCTGATCCAGGATCACAAGAAGAAGGACGAGACCTTGGGCGCGCGCGCGGAGTCGGAACGCCAGGACCTCGAGGACAAGGTCGGCAAACAGCGCGAGGCGTGGGCCCGCGAGGAGGCCGAGCGCGCGCAGGCCCGGGCCGAGGCCGAGGCCGCCCAGACCCGCGAGCGCAAGGCGAAGGAGGAGCAGTACACCTACGAGATCGAGCGCCAGCGCAAGCTCGGCACCGATGAGTTCGCGGAGAAGAAGCGCCTGCTCGAGCGCTCGCTGTCGGAGACGGGCGCGACCCGGGACAAGAGTTGGGGCGAGCGCGAGAAGCTGCTCGCGGCCGCGAGCGCCGAGATCGAGGCGCTTCGGGGTAAAGCCGAGGCAGCCCCGAAGCAGCTCGAGGAGGAGGCCAAGAAGGCGCGTGAGCGGGCGATCGGCCGGATCACGGCGGAGGCCAAGCATGAGGCGGAGCTGCAGGACCGCGAGAGCGCGGCCAACATCGAGGTCTTCGAGCTGCGCATCAAGGCGCTCGAGGAGCGCATCACTCGCCAGCTCGCGCAGCTCGGTGAGCTTCAGAAGCAGCTCGGCACGGCGCTCGAGCAGGGCCAAAACCTCGCCCACAAGGCGATCGAGGGCACGTCCGGGGGGAAGAAGTAGACCATGGCGACCAAGACCTTGACCAGCCGCAGCACCAAGACCGAGATCCTCAAGGCCTATAACGAGCTCGCCAAGGAGCTCAAACAACAGGGCCGCGGCGCGGCCGAGTCCCGCACCACCGCGCAGTCTGCTTCCACCACCGACGACGAGTCCACCGTGAACACCGCATCCGCATCCATCGAGACGATCATCGCCGACCTCAAGGGCGTCCGGGCGCGCCTGGGCGAGTCGGTCGGCACGCTGCAACAGCAACTGCTGAGCGAGGCGACGCGCCTGCAGGCGCTGCGCTGCGAGGCCGAGGAGCACACGACGCACCTCAAGGCGCTGCACGGCATCGAGGTCGATGAGGAGACCCTGCGGACGCTGGTGCGCAAGTATCAGGAGACGTCGAAGACCGCCGACGAGTCGTACGCGACCCGGAAGCAGGGCCTCGAGGGCGAGATCGAGGGCAAGAAGGCGGGGTGGCGCAAGCAGCAGGAGGAGCGCGCGCGGGCCGGCAAGGAGGCCGAGGACGCGGCGGTCAAGGCCCGCAAGCGCGAGGTGGACGAGTACGGCTACGAGACGGAGCGGTCGCACAAGACCGACGCCGACGCGCTGGCCCAGACCCGCAAGTCGCTGCAGTCCGAGCTCGACGTGGCCAAGGAGGAACACGAGCGTCGCTGGGCCGACCGCGAGCAGGACGTGGCCAAGCGCGAGCAGGAGTACGCCGAGCTCAAGGCGAAGGCCGCGGCGGCGCCGAAGGAGCTCGAGGCCGCGATCGCCAGGGCGGACGCCGAGGGCACCGGCATCGCCAAGCGTCAGGCCAAGATCGCGGCGGACCTGCAGCAGAAGACCAACGACGGCAAGCGCCGGGTCTACGAGCTGCGCGTCGCTGCGCTCGACGAGACGATCGCCAAGCAGAACGAGCAGATCAGCGAGCTGTCGAAGCAACTGGCGACCGCGCTCAAGCAGGCGCAAGACCTGGCGATCAAGGCGATCGACGGGGCCTCGAACTCGAGCTCGTTCGCCGCGGTCAAGGAGATCGCGCTCGAGCAGGCCAAGACCTCGCAGAAGACCAAGTGAGTCGCTGCCGCGGCCGTCATCCGTCATCTGTGAGGATGGCGGCCGTGCTCGCGAGCTGTCCTGAAGGTCAGGTGCGAGCGAGCACGTCGAGGTACTCGCGGACCACGACGTCGAGGCCGACGAACAACGCGCGGCTGATCAGCGCGTGGCCGATCGAGACCTCATCGAGGTGCGGGAGGCCGCGAAACAGCACGAGGTTGTCGAGGTCGAGGTCGTGGCCAGCATTGATGCCGAGGCCGAGCTCGTGGGCCAGGCCGGCCGCCGCGGCGAAGCGGGCGCAGGAGGCGGCGCCCTCCCCGGCCGCGAAGGCGAGGGCGAACGGTTCGGTGTAGAGCTCGATGCGCTCGGCCCCCAGCGCGGCGGCCCAGCGGATCGGGGCCTCCTCGGGGTCGACGAACATCGACACGCGCACGCCAGCAGCCTGGATCCGACGGACGACCGCGCCGATCTCGGCGGGGTCGGTGCTCGCCGGCCAGCCCGCCTGGCTCGTGATCTCGCCGGGCTTGACCGGCACCAGCGTGCACTGATGCGGCCGCAGATCGCACACGAGATCGACGAGGTCGGGGCGCGGGTCGCCCTCGATGTTGTACTCGACGACGTCGCGCAGGGGCTCGAGCTCCGCCGCGATCGCGATCGCATCAGCGCGCCGAATGTGCCGCTCGTCCGCCCGCGGATGCACGGTGATGCCGCGACAGCCGGCGCCGAGGATCACGCGCACCGCGTCGATGACGCCCGGGACGTCGCCGCCGCGGGCGTTTCGCAGGGTCGCGACCTTGTTGACGTTGACGCTCAGGCGGGCCATCGGCCCGGCTCATAACACCGGCAGCCGACGACTGTCACCATCTCACCGCGTA
>Ga0105046_10003756_pt1 | contig 24117 bp, 21 predicted proteins | sample MAT03_FD_78385 | JGI IMG/M metagenome (GOLD analysis project Ga0105046, IMG submission 78385) | Freshwater microbial communities from Lake Fryxell liftoff mats and glacier meltwater in Antarctica - MAT-03 (megahit assembly) | ecosystem: Environmental > Aquatic > Freshwater > Ice > Liftoff...
TAAAAATATGAATGCGAGCACCATTGCCAAAGAACTGGGCAAAGAAATCAAAGGTGGTGGTGGAGGACAAGCCTTTTTTGCAACCGCAGGTGGACAAGACATCACTGGTCTTGATCAGGTGGTTTTGAAAGCGGGATTGTATTGATTGGCTATTTTTAACCGACTTTTGTGAAGATGCTGATCAACACAATTTCAACCCACATACTACATTTCGAACCAGCCAATGTCCAGCTATTGCGAAACTATTCTATGCAATCAGGCTTAATCTAACAATTGCGTATCATTTTGGTAAAGAAACCAAGTTAGAGCAGGTAAATCAGGATATAGCCAGGGTTTTTTGGTGGATTAACCAAAAGGAAGGTTTTAACCTCGTATTTAACATACTTGAACCAAATCAAAAGTACGATCCTAAAAAGACAAGATTATTATGCAGAAGTTCTAAGGCAAAAAAGGTTGAAAAATTCTTTTGAACTATAGAAAGAAAAATAGAAACATCCACACCAGCCCATTTTCATTAATATTGCCTGGGTAGAATCAGACCTCTTCTGGAAATGAAAAAAAACACACTCCTAATACTTTTGGTTTTGGCCTCTCTTTGTGTGAATGCACAAATCAACAATTCAGGTCTTGAATTCGATGGTATAGATGACCTTGATAGTATTCCTAATTCAGCTGAATTGCTTGACGGTGCAACCGAAATGTCACTAACAGTTTGGGTGAAACCGTTGAATACAGCTCCTTCTTATCCGGACTTTGATGCATTCGCAGGTTACAAAAATGAAATTCAGTCTGATTTTTATATAGTCCAGATTGGTACAACAACCGTTGAAGCCCGTTTCAGGAATACGACAGGCACACCTTTTGATATCCTGTTTAACGGACTGGTATTAAACGAATGGAATCATTTTGCATTCACTTATGATGGGACTAAAACGGTTTTGTTTCACAACGGAATCAATGTTGGTAGCAAAACTGCTTCCGGAACAATGGGAAACCCTGGCCTTGATTTTCTGATCGGTGCAGTCGTCTTCTCAAACCTTACAGCTTTTAAACTAAAGGGAAGCATTGATGAGGTTGGACTTTGGACCTCCGCACTTACTCCACAACAAGTTGCCGACCTCATGATTTGTCCACCCATAGGTTCCGAACCAAGTCTCGTAGGATACTGGGATTGCAATGAAGGAAACGGCACAACAACGGAAGATCGTTCAAGCGGACAACTTTCTGGTATTCTTCTAAATGGCACAGACTGGATTGGGTCTGGAATTCCGGAATATAATTGTCCTGCAGTAGGATTAGAGCCAAATTTTACGTCTGGTAAGGTAACCATTTACCCAAATCCATTTTTCATATCAACTACCATTCAATTTCAAAATTCACAAAATCCGGTTGTTTTATCTCTCACGGATGCCGTTGGTAAAGAGTTGACCTCTGAACAGTTGAGAACGTTTCAGATTTCAGGAGATAAGATCTTGTTTGAAAAAGGAAATCTCAAAAACGGGATTTATCTATTGAAAATCACTTCAGACAACCAGACGTTTGTTAAAAAGGTGGCAATTGGAAGCTAATGTGCTGAATTGCAATTTGGTTTGATTTCAAGGCTGCAACTTTCAACACCGAATAACAAAAAGAATAAAGAAAGAATAATTTCTAAAAGAATCCAGATTCAAACCCATTGTTCCTAATCGTTATCAACAAGGAGTTAATGAATTCACATGGAAGGATCGTATACAATCGGATTCTGATTTTACTTTTCTTCCTTGATGCTCTTAATGAAAGAACATCAGAAACACGAAAAGATAAATCCAGAGAACATCAAGGAAATGCCAATAAGTAGTACACAATTCTATCCCCAGAATATTTTTTGAATGCACCCGAAAACGAAATGTTTTGTAGGTAGTAATCAGTACAAAAATGATAGCAGAAATAAGATGGAGTGCATGCAAACCTGTAATCACATAAAGAAATGAACCTGCCACGTTATTTCCGGAAAAATAAACATTGATGTTTACAAGGTAAACCCAGGAGTACCATTGGGTAACAAGGAAACCGAATCCCAGGAGGCTGGTGAGAATCATCCATCCTTTCACTTGCTCCAGATTATCTTTTTTTGCCTGATTAAAGGCCAATTGATGCGTTACTGAACTCAATATTAATATAGCTGTTGTAAACCAAAAGATGGGTGGAAGTTCAAAATCTACCCAATTTCCCTCTGCCTTGCGCACAATGTATCCGGAAGTGAGTGAAGCGAAAATCATGACTACACTAAGCAAGAATAGCCACATACTAAACTTTTTGGGATTCATACCTAAGGTAGGTATGGCCTCATTGGTTTCTTGTTGCAAAACGGGCACTTTAGATTCTTTCATATTTTATCAAGAGCAAGAAGTAGTTGAACAATCGGTAGATAGAAAAAGGAATAAAACATCACCTTTCTTGCAGAAGAAACTGTGAGTTGGCGCATGTGAATAATTGTAAAAATCAGAAAGCCAATCCCCGCAAAGGCCGTAACCACAGTATACCATGTTCCCACTAATTTTAAGAAAGACGGAAACATCGACACCATAACCAATGCAACGGTGTAAATGAAAATATAGTAGGCGGCGGTGGAATCTTTCTCTCTACCGAATGGTAACAAACGAAATCCAGCTCTTTGATAGTCTTCATCAAGCACCCAGGCGATGGCCCAGAAATGCGGAAACTGCCAGAAAAATTGAATTCCGAAGAGAATAAAGTAGTCTGGGTAGAATTGATTGGAAGCGGCGATGCATCCAACCAGAATAGGCAAAGCTCCGGGAAATGCTCCAACCAATACAGAAAGAGGCGTTTTGGGTTTAAGTGGGGTATAAATAAAAACATAAAGAGCAAACGATATGAACGACAATAGGGAGGCGGTCAAATTAAAATAATAACCTATACCCAAAAGACCAAGAATCAATAATATACCACTAAAAATACCTGCGCTTAAAGGATCAATGGTTTGAGTAGGAATCGGTCTCAACCGGGTCCGATTCATCATCGAATCTAACTCACCTTCAATAATCTGATTGCAGGCATTTGCGGAACCTGTTATCAAAAACCCACAAATTCCTAATATTATGAGTGAACCGATTGTTGGGCTATTCTCCAACGCATATACATAGGACAATAAGGTTGAAATCACCACAAGGAGACTCAATCTTGGCTTTAGAAGTGTCCAGTATGCAGGCATGGCCTCAAAGAAAGATAACTTAGGTTTTTGGAGCACTTCCATCAGATGCAAATACAGAAAAACGGGAATGAAGAATTAACCAGAATTGCACACACAATATACTAAAACCCATAAAGAGGTGAAAAGGTTGTACAAAAGCTGGAAATCCCAAATAAGCCAATACTATTCCTGTGAAGATGAGCAATATAGTCAATAAAAAAGGATATACAGCCTGATAAAAATGTTTGATCGGTAATTGCTTTCCTAAAAGTATAATCTGCAGGAAAGTCAAAATAAAGATCAAAATGGAAGCTGACCTGTGAACTAAAAAGACAATATCTAATTGGTCCCTATACAATTCTCTTGAGCCAAAATCATACGAACGAAAGAGAACATCTACCTGAGAACGCACCTCCGTTCCAAGAAAAAATTGAATAAAAAGTCCAATACTGGTAACCCAAAGTATTATACCGCTGTATCTCTTAGCAGGATAAGGCGATGCTATGTCGGGCTTAACCCTCGTAGTAAACAAAGCAGCTAACAGTGAAAAGGCAATGAGCAGAGCAACAAACAAATGGACCGAAATAATAATTGGTTTCAAATCTGTTGATACCACTTTAGCCCCAAGCCAACCCTGAAATATCACTAACACCAGAGCAAGGATGCTAAACAGAAACGATTGGGAATTTTTTCTCCCATAAATGGATAAAACAAATTGAACAAGGATTGAAAAACCTATAACTACTCCCAGAAGCCGGTTTAGATATTCCGTCCAGGTTTTAATAGGATTAAAAATAAGTTGACCATTGATCGATGATAGTGGATCATTCCAATATTTCTGGGGAACTTCGGATATATGCGTGGGTGGTATCCATAATCCAAAACATTTGGGCCAATCAGGGCAACCCATTCCTGCACCGGTACTGCGTACAAGCCCACCTATCAAAACCAAAAACAGAACTAAAAAGAAGGAGGTCCGAATGGACCTCCTATAATAGATTAAGAGTTTGCCGGAATCAGGCATGTGCTTTATCAGCCATATCAGCTGTTACTGAATCATCTTCTCCTTCTAAATTAGAAGATGCTGTTAGGGCAAACGGTATCACTTGTGGGATAAAATCTTCTTCCGCACCCGGTTTACTGTAATCGTATGGCCATCGGTAAACGTGAGGAATTTCTCCTACCCAATTCCCATGTCCAGGATGGATTGGTGTTGTCCACTCCAATGTGTTTGCTCTCCATGGATTCATTGGTGCTCTCCTTCCTCTGAAAATACTGTAAAAGAAATTGAAGACAAATATGAATTGTGCAGAGAAAGTAATGATTGCAGCCGCTGATATAAATGTATTCAGATCACCAAAGGTCTTAAAGGCTTCATAGCTGGTGAATGAATAATAACGTCTTGGGAAACCGGCAATACCTGTATAATGCATTGGAAAGAAAATACAATAAACCCCAACGAATGTAATCCAGAAGTGAACATAGCCCAGCTTTTCGTTCATCATACGACCGAACATCTTCGGGAACCAATGGTAAACGCCAGCCACCATACCAAAAAAGGAAGCGGATCCCATGACAATATGAAAGTGTGCTACTACGAAATAGGTATCATGCAACTGAATATCAATTGCAGAGTTACCAAGGGCAACCCCAGTCAATCCACCGGAAATGAAGAAGGAAACCAATCCTATTGAAAACAACATCCCGGGAGTAAATACTATATTTCCTCTCCACAGAGTTGTGATGTAGTTAAAAGCTTTTACAGCGGAAGGAATGGCAATAATCAACGTAAGAAACATGAAAATGGATCCAAGAAAAGGATTCATACCCGTAACAAACATGTGATGAGCCCAAACAATGAATGACAAGAGAGTTATGGCCATAATTGAACCGATCATCGCTTTGTAACCAAATATCGGTTTTCTTGAATTTACTGCTATAATCTCAGAAGTAATACCCAAAGCAGGCAAAAGAACGATGTACACTTCAGGGTGACCCAGAAACCAGAACAAGTGTTGAAACAAAATCGGGCTTCCACCCATATTGGGCAAAGCTTCGCCATTAATGTAAATCTCTGACAGATAGAAACTGGTACCCATGCTTCTGTCAAACATCAACAATAATGCTGCTGATAAAAGCACTGGAAATGATAGGATTCCGATAATTGCAGTAAAAAAGAATGCCCATATTGTCAGAGGTAGACGGGTGAAGGTCATACCCGTGGTTCTCATATTAATTACCGTAGATACATAATTGATACTTCCCAACAATGAAGAAACTATAAACAAAGCCATTGCAAAGAGCCACATTGTCATTCCAAGTCCTGAACCAGGTGAGGCAGTCTGAACCGCACTCAATGGAGGATAAATTACCCAGCCACCCGAAGCAGGACCTGTTTCAATAAACATAGACCAGAGCATTATTACCGAACTGGCAAAGAAAAACCAGTAAGACAACATATTTAAAAAACCTGATGCCATGTCACGGGCACCAATCTGCAGTGGAATCAGGAAATTAGAGAAAGTTCCACTCAATCCGGCTGTTAATACAAAGAACACCATGATGGTTCCATGCATAGTAACCATTGCAAGATAAAATTCAGGATTTAATTTTCCATCTTCAATCCACCCACCAAGAATTGGTTTCAACACAGACATATCCATATCTGGAAAACCAAGCTGAAGACGGAAAAGTGAAGACAACGCCCCTCCCAAAATAGCCCAGAATATTCCTGAGATAAGGAACTGCTTTGCAATTACCTTATGATCCTGACTGAAAATATATTTGGTAAGAAATGTTCCTTCTTCGTGATCTTCGTGATGATCATCATGTCCATGAACCGCATGGATTTGATTTTGTATTTGAATGCTCTCCATTTCCTAAAATGTTAATTCGATTTAGCTACTGAATTAGATGCCTTATTTAAAACCGCAATTCCTGTAGATTTGTTATTGTCCAATATAGATTGCTCTGCTAATTTTTTAAGATTATCAGGCACTTTTTTGAGATAGTCCGGATTCTTTGCCAAAAAGGATTGTTGCGACTTGAACCAGGTATCATACTCGTCCTGCTCATCCACAACTAAGGTCATTCTCATGCCAAAGTGCCCTGATCCACAAACTTCTGTACAGGCAATCTCATAGGTAAAATCAGGATTACCGGTTTTTGTTTTCATTTGAGATGTTGTAATGGTTGGAGTAAACCAAAACTTCGTTGGCATCCCTGGAACGGCATCCATCTTTAACCGGAAGTGAGGTGCAAATACAGAGTGAAGTACATCCCGTGCACGGATCTTAAAAAGAATTGGTTTATTGACAGGAATGTGAACAACTCCTGACATAAAATCATCAAAACCACCTTTATCAGAGAAGTCAATCCCAACAGTGTTCAACTCATCAATTTTTCGATAATTATGTTTCCCTAAGGAAAGATCCTGGCCTGGATATCGAACCAGCCAATTAAACTGCTTTCCAACAAGCTCAACCACAACCGCATCAGAAGGTGCTTCTGATGTAATATCGGACCACACCTTCCAACCGCTAAAAACCAATAGAGAAAGTACAATTGCAGGTATAACTGTCCAGATAAATTCTAAACGATGGTTCACAGGATAAAACAACGCTTTCCTATTTTCCTTAAATTGATAAACGTATGGAAAGAAGAACAGTAGAAAATGTGATACCACAAAAACCACTGAAATTATCGCCATAGTAATCCAAAACAATTGATCTGTCCGCACTCCGTGAATTGAGGCCGAGTCCGGCAGGTAATACTTGCGGGAAGAAACCGTTAGCCAGATAAAGCCTAAGAGTCCAAGAATAAAAAAGGTCGGAAATAGTAAACCATTTATTTGGTTACTAAGTCCGGCACGTTTTTCACTTGATTTTGTAAAGATGTCAATTAAAACTTGTGCCCTAACCAAAAGCCCGACAACAACAAAAAGTAGAACGAGGGCTGCAATAATTAAATAAAACATAGAATCAGTTTGTTGTTAAATATCGTGATGTAAAGATTCTTGTAACATGGGATGATTTTTGGCCAGCAGCCCTGCCTTTGAAATCTGAGTACTGATAACAAAAACAAATACTGATAAAAATACGGTAAGTGTTCCAAATTCAAGAAAACCAAAACCACTATTTTCCTTTGTTACACCAGGCATAATCATAAGATAAAAATCCAGCCAATGACCTATCAATAAACCAATAGCTGCAATCTTCAAAAGAATGTATTGCCTCTTTGCATCTCTTGTCATTAAAAACAGGAATGGGAATAAAAAGTTTATAATTACATTAAAAAAGAACAGGCCTCTGTAATGCCCATTATTACCATGCATCCTTTCTTTGAAATAGATAATTTCTTCAGGTATGTTGGCATAATAAATCAAAAGGAACTGAGATACCCAGAGATAGGTCCAGAACACAGAAAAGGCAAACATAAACTTACCTAAATCATGAAGGTGATTCTGATTTACCCAGGATAGAAGTCCCTTATCTTTAAGCAACAGAATTGTAAGCGTCACTGTAGCAAGACCAGAAACCCACCAACTGGCAAAATGATACCAACCAAACAAGGTACTGTACCAATGGGGATTAATAGACATTGTCCAATCCCAGGCGCACATAGATGTAGATACTCCGAATATGATGAGGAAAACTGCAGAAATGTTGATGGACTTATTATAGTAGTTCAAGCCCCCCTCAAGATCTTCCTTCATTGAGTACCCGCGAATTACCCTCCAGATAAAATACCAGAGTCCAAAAAACAGAACCATCCTGACAAGAAAGAAAGGAGTGTTAAGAAATGAACTTTTTCCCTGCAAAATTTCATCATGCGCAACTGCGTCTGCGTGAGTCCAATGAAAAATCTCACCGCCACCCCAGGCGAATGTTGCAAGCATTGCCACAAAAGTAAAGGGCAAAAATGCACCGAAAGCTTCTGGTATCCTTTTAATGGAAACAGACCATCCAGCCCACGCAACGTATTGGACAGCAATAAAAAATACTCCTATTAAAGAGATTCCTGTAAAAAACAGTGAATTATGCCAAAGCACTGCTGCAAGCCTTGCCTGCCATCCCGGTGAATGGCCGCCACCATGTACTCCATGAGCGGATGCAACACTGTGTGGATCTGCATGCCCGGAATCATAAATGATCCAGGCCAAACCAATTGCAAACATTGCTAAACCAATGAACAACCACATGATAACGCGTTTCTTCGCCTCAGGCGTAAACTCGTATCGTTCATCCAAATTAAAGTGGACATTACTATGAGATCCCATGTCGAATTATTGTGGTGTGTTTCCTAAAGATTTAACAAAATGAACAATTTTCCATCGCTCGTCAGGATTTACCTGTGAACCATGAGGCCACATCCTACGCACGCCATGTGTAATGACGTGGAAAATATGCCCTTCGGTAACGGTTTTTGATTTGGCAACCAGATTGGCAACACCTTTGTATTTGTCTGCCACTTTTCCGTCACCTAACCCGCCGGCACCATGACAAGATTGGCAATAGCGTCCATACAGAACTTTACCTTCTTCAATAACATCAGGAGAAAGAGGAATTGGATTCGTTAAAACCTTCGCAGCGTAATCAAGGCTATCAGCGGGTATATTGTATTGATAAATTTCTTTCGCCAATTCGCCTTTCTTCATACCAGAGTAGTGTTTACGGGCAATTGTCCCACTTGCAGGCAATCTAAGATTCTGACCTCCGGGATTTACGTTGATTGTATTGTAAAATTCCGAAGAGGTGTCTAATACCTGAGTATAAGGCTCATATGCGATAGCATGGGCCATTTGTGGCGCATATTCTAAACCAGGGTCATTGGGATCCTTCCCACAACCAGACAATAATCCGAATCCGGCTAAAGCAATTAGTATATGGATCAATTTCATATTAATGCTTTTCAAAAATGTCTTTAATATTTACTTCAGAAGCCCCGCACGCTTTCACCATTTCAGTCAATTGATCTACGGTAAATTGTTTGTTCTTTTCCAACTCAAAAACCAGAATAAATTTATCATCCGAACTTCTTGGATCAAATACCGTTTTTTGTGAACCTGGTCCAAGTCCTGAAGAAATTAGAAACGTCCCCACCATTCCAAGAGCTGCAAAGAGCACCGTTAGTTCAAAACTTACGGGAATGAATGCAGGAAATGCCAGATTGGGTTTACCTCCTATGTTCATTGGCCAATCATACCCCAAAGTAGCGATCTGAAGAATTAATGCACAAGTTAATCCGGTTGCACCAAAGATAAATGCGGCCTGAGGAAGCCTGCTTCTTTTGATACCAAGTGCAGGATCAATTCCATGAATAGCAAATGGAGTAAATGCTTCAAGAATTTTTGCTCCCTTCTCGCGAAGCGATTTTATTGCATTCAACAAAACATCGTCATCGTCGAAAACACCTACTAAATAACTTTTTACTTCTGACATGATTTTGTATTAATGGGAAGATATCGACTTGTCTGATGAAACTGTAGTTTTACCCTCAGCTTGCCCGGTTTGAACGTCACCGGAAGATTTCAAAATTGCCTTAACCTCTGCCATATTTATAACGGGTAGAAATTTAGAAAACAATAGAAATAGTGTAAAGAATAAACCAAATGAATTGGCGTAATCTCCAATATCAAACCAGGTAGGTGAAAAATAAGCCCAGCTGGAAGGAACATAATCTCTGTGCAAAGAGGTAACGATAATTACAAATCGTTCAAACCACATGCCGATGTTTACGATGATTGATAAAATAAAGGTTGCTAAAATGCTACGTCGGATGGATCGAATCCAAAACAGTTGAGGAGAAACTACATTACAAACCATCATTGTTAAATAAGACCACCAATAAGGTCCGGTAGCACGGTTTATAAATGCATAACTTTCATATTCAACCCCGCTGTACCAGGCAATAAAAAACTCAGTAATGTAGGCAACACCAACAATCGAACCAGTAAGTGTGATTACCTTATTCATTGACTCAACATGGGCAAGCGTGATATAGTCTTCCATCTTAAAAACCTTCCTTGTTATCAACATAAGAGTCAACACCATTGCAAAGCCTGAAAAAATTGCACCCGCTACGAAATAAGGAGGAAAAATGGTTGTGTGCCATCCGGGTACTATAGAAGTTGCAAAGTCAAAACTTACAATCGTGTGAACGGATAATACAAGCGGAGTTGACAAACCAGCAAGAACTAACGATACTGCTTCAAATCGTGACCAATCTTTGGCAGCACCATTCCATCCAAAAGACATAATTCCATATATTAGCCTTGAAGTTTTGTTTGTTGCTCTATCCCGTATAGTAGCGAGATCCGGAATCAAACCAATGTACCAGAATACGACTGATACGGTAAGATAGGTAGAAATCGCAAACACGTCCCACACAAGCGGAGAATAAAAATTAACCCAAAGAGATCCGTAGGTATTACCAAGTGGAAGTGTCCAATGGCCGAGCCATGGGCGTCCCATATGCAATAAAATAAAGGAAGCCGCACACAACACTGCAAAAATGGTCATTGCCTCTGCAGCCCGGTTAATGGATGTTCTCCACTTTTGACGGAACAACAATAGAATAGCAGATATCAATGTACCTGCGTGACCAATACCAACCCACCAAACAAAGTTGGTAATGTCCCAGGCCCAACCAACTGTTTTATTTAGGCCCCAAACTCCAATTCCCACAAACCAGGTATACATCACGCAAAACACGCCGACACCTAACAACAGTACTGAAATGACAAAAGCGATTATCCAGCTTTTGGAGGGCTTACCTTCAACCTGACGACAAATATCATTAGTTATGTCTGCCCAGGTTTTCCCACCATTAATAAGTGGTTCTCTTACAGAAGAAGTTACATTCATATTATTTCTTCTTTATGCTTTGTTTCTGATTTTAGTTAGATATACCACTGATGGTCTTGTATTGATTTCTTCAAGCAATGTGTATGCTCTTCCATCCTTATGCTCAGCAAGCAGTTTATATAACTTGCTGTTTTTATCTGACATATCACCAAAGGTGATTGCCTCTGTAGGACAAGCCTGTGCACAAGCTGTATTAATTTCACCATCGGCCGGTCTGCGACCTTCTTTCTTGGCATAAAGTTTTCCCTCCTGAATCCGCTGTATACACATGGAGCACTTTTCCATAACTCCTCTTGCCCTAACTGTGACATCTGGATTTAAGACCATTTTTCCCAGATTGTTATTCACATTGTAGTCAAATTTACTATTTTCCGGATAACTAAACCAGTTGAAACGTCTTACCTTATAAGGACAGTTATTAGCGCAATATCTTGTACCGATACAACGGTTATAAGTCATTTGATTAAGACCTTCGCTGCTGTGGGTAGTGGCCAAAACAGGACAAACTGTTTCACAAGGAGCGTTGTTGCAATGCTGACACATGAGTGGCTGGAAAACCACTTCAGGATCATCTGAAGCTATTTCCATCGCATCGTACATATCAATCAGACCTACTGTTTCCTTCTTTGCTTTTTCCTTCGTCATATCAGAGGAATAATAGCGATCAATCCGGATCCAGTGCATTTCTCTTCTGTTAAGAACTTCTTGCTTTCCTACGACCGGTACATTATTTTCTGATTGACAGGCAATTACGCAAGCCCCACATCCAAAACAGGTATTTAAGTCAACAACCATGCTCCACTGATGGTTCGGCCTCTTATTAGGACCTTTTGCCATTTCGTTGGTAGAGGCTTCCAGGTCATTATCAAACCACAGTGAAAAATTTGAAGCAGGTTCTTCGCCATTAACTGTAGTAATTTTGGGTAAATACCTACCGTCTGCAGCGTTCTTTGCGTACTTATCCAGTGTTGTTTCCTGTATTACCGGTCGACCCATTACTGTGTGATGGGTTTGAACATGCGCTACAAGATGATCTCCACCATTTTTTTCAACAGAAACTCCAGATATTGAATATTGAAGATTACCATTGACTGATTTAATAAAAGGATAGGCATTGGCTCCAACGTCTTTTCCTGTCTTTCCTGTCTCCGTTCGGCCATATCCAATAGCGAGACCTACAGTTCCACTGTTCTGTCCTGGCTGAACCAATGCAGGAATTGTTATTGTTTTTCCTGCTGCTTTCAGATTTACAAGGATGGTTTTCCCTTCTGTAACTTTTAACTCAAGCTCTTTCGCTAAAGAAACTGGAATCAGAAGATAATTCTCCCAGCATGCTCTCGTAACCGGATCAGGAAATTCCTGTAGCCATGGATTATTTGCCTGTGAACCAGATCCCATCCCAACTTTTTCATAGACTACAAGTTCATATCCGGTAGCATTTGCTTTGTATAGCTCTGAAATTTCTGCTTCAACACCAGCCAGATTAAAACTGATGGCTGGTTCAGGAATTGAGACAGTTGGTATTGTTGCGGCAACTATGGTTGAATCACCGGAAGTGGCGCCAACTTGTCTTGGATTTACACCGTTTACTTCAAAAACACCATCATGAAGGCTGTAGTTCCAGAAATCCTTAAAACTACCGTACCCAAATTGCTGCTTCGGATACATATTAGATTTCCAATAACCTTTTACGAAATCATAGTAGGTCGTTTTATCTCCGGCCCAGATAAGCAGTGATTCTTCTGCCTGCCGGGTTTTGTAGATAGGAGAAATTGTAGGCTGAATCAATGAAAAGTGGCCCTTTTTAGGCTCTGCATCGCCCCAGGCTTCCAGAAAGTAATGATTAGGAGCAATAAATTTAGATGAGGCGGCTGTCTCATCCGGTGCGTAAGCAAATGAAAGTGACAGATCCGCTTTTGAAAGACCAGCTTTTATCTCTGCACCCCTTGGATGATCGTAAACCGGATTTGAATCCAAAAACAACACAGCTCCAACCTGACCTCCATTAAGCGAATCTACAAACTGATTAAAATCTGTATCATTTCCTCTTTTAATAAGAGCAGGATTTGCAAACGAAACTGTTTTACCGAAATTCCCAAGAAGCTGATTTAATTGAAGTACCAGTTTCTGAAGATTTTTATCGTTTGAACCATCCACCACCAATCCGGCACCTTTATGAGCCACAAGTTGCTCAGCAGCTTGTTTGATGTATCGGTTTGATTTGGGAGAAGTATTGATTGGAGCAGTTCCAAGTAAAGCGGCTACTTCATTGTACAAAGAAGCTACAACCAACCCTTTTTCAGAAGGGCGAATATTCGTTCGGTAATCTGCATTAGCACCCGTGATTGACATCAACGACTCAAACACGAATAAACGGGACATCTCTTTATTTGAAGGACTCACCCGGCGGGTCTTTGCAAACTGCCGGCTGTATTCGGTTGATGACAACCAAGAACCCAGGAAATCCGCTCCAAAACTGACTACAACTTTTGCTTTTGAAAAATCATAGCCGGGAATTACTCTGTTTCCGGAAACATCTTTGGAGGCTTCCAGCAATCCATGTGCTGAATAACTATCGTACTGAACATACTTAACGTTTCCGTAAGAGGACGCAAAAGCAGCTATTGCTGCATTCGAAGAAGGACTTATGTTTGAGCCTGAAATTAAGAATGTCGTTTTTCCATTTGCCTTTGAGGCCTCGAGTCCTTGTTTAACTTCAGTATCCAAAGCAGCCCAATCAATATTTGAGGATCCCTTTTTTGGGTTTTTGAACCGGTTGTTGTCGTACAGCCCAAGCACTGAGGCCTGGGTTTTAACACTTGTTCCTCCCCCACTTACCGAAGAAAGTTTATTACCTTCAATTTTTATGGGACGCCCTTCCCTGGTTTTAACCAGAATGGAAGAATAGTCTCCACCACTAAAAAAAGTAGATGCGTAGTAGTTTGAAATACCTGGATCATATTCTTCAGGCTTATTCAAAAATGGGATTGCATGTTTCACAGGAGCCTCACATGCAGCTAATGATACCGCAGCCACGCTGAATCCCAATGTTTTCAGAAAATCTCTTCGATCGGAAAAGGAAGATTTCTCCTCATCCGATGGCAAGTTGAACTCCTCTTCTGAATTCTTTACGAACTCCAGATCATTGGTTAGTTCTTCGTAGCCCCTCCAATAAATCGTTTGATTTTGTTTGCTCATCGCACGTACTATTCCTTTTTCTGATTGATTAATAATGACATTTGGAGCACTCAAGCCCCCCGATATCCTCTACTTTTAATTTGTTGTTGCCGTGATTGGTCTGATGGATTTCAACCATCCGATTGTAATAGGCATTTCCCTCTGTTTTCACTACAGTTTCCCTGTGGCAATTGATACACCAGCCCATAGTTAAGGAAGAATGTTGCTGAACAACTTCCATTTCTGCAATAGGCCCATGGCATTTCTCGCATGCTACACCACCAACCTTTACGTGTTGGGCATGATTAAAATAGGCCAGGTCCGGAAGATTATGAATACGTACCCATTTGATTGGTTCGTTCTTTTCAACCGCCTTCCAGATTTTCTTAATTTCAGGTGATTCTGTTTTGATCACATTGTGGCAATTCAAACAAATGTTGGCCGATGGAATGGTGGCTGATTTACCCTTATTCACTCCGGTATGGCAGTAGTTGCATTCAATTTCATACATTCCTGAGTGCAGCTTATGCGAAAAAGCGATGGGTTGCTCCGGGGCATACCCTTGTTGAATTCCGATTGAATAGAACTGGTCGAAAACCACTTTTCCAATTACAACCACAAAAACAAAGGCTACAACTCCTTTGAAAAGTGGATGCCCAAACAAAATTCCCCAGTTTACTTCACCATCCAGTTGATCAACATCGTCTTCGGTTAATTCCTCTTTTTTCTGACTCAGAATCTTGGATACCAAATTGATCACCACCAACAATAAAACGATTACGATGGTTAGTGTTACAAGAAGAATACCAATAACCGAAGCCAGCAATCCTGAATCTTCCCCTCCTTTAGGTGGATTTTTAGGATCAACAATGACGTTATCGTCCTTTGAAACAACTGTAGGATTCTCACTTTCCTTAACAATATAGCCAATCACATTGTCAATGTCTGCCGATGACAGGAAGTCATGATTTGGCATATATTGCTTATACTTTTCATAAAGACCTTTTGCATACGGATTACCTCCATCAATCACTTTTTGAGGGTACTTGATGAAATTGGCCAAGGCTGCTTTGTTTGGCCACCTCTTATGGGCATCCTTTAAAGCTGGCCCTACTACAACCTCATTAATTGCGTGGCATTGCTTGCAATTGGCTTTAAAAACTACTTCTCCTGCTACTGCATCGCCTCCTCCTGAACTCGCAGCAGAGGGGGGCGCTGCGGGTGCTGCAACCGTAGAAGTGCTGTCAGCATGAGAAAAATTTGGGCTCAAAAGACCCAGACAAAAAAGGAATGCGAAAGAAAATTTAACAAATTGACTTGTAAGTCGTTGATTCATATCACTTTGTGATCATTAAATGGAAACTCCATTTTACAGCCGCAAAAGTAAATACAGAGAAATAAGGAACAAACCCTGATTGAAATATTTATTCTACTGATATATATCAATTTTTAAACGTAAAAAATTGACATATAAGTCTTTAAGACCAGGTTTTGGTCATTTGCTCCTGAAAAATTGAATTTTATTTAGAATAATTCTAAACTAGACGGATCGTTTCTGAATTAGCAGACATTTGATTTCAAGAAATGATTATTCCCTTGATTTGCGATTTAGAAAATAGAAACCAAAAAACGCTTGGCGAGAAAAAAACAGACTTCCGGAATAATAACTCTTGAAGAGAAAATTGCTTTAGGTTTTATAAGCCTGTTTCATAGTGTTGGCGCAGGTTTACTTATTTTTTCTAAAGGTGGGATTTATCAGATTGCGCTTGATCTGGTACCGATTAATCTGATTTTCACTAGTCTGGTGGTGTTTAAATATCAGGACGAATTTAACGCGGGATTTTTCAAGTTCCTTATTGTTGTTTATTTGATGGGTGTTGGCATCGAAATGATTGGTGTAAACTATGGCTGGCTGTTTGGTCCTTATGAGTATGGAGCAGTTCTTGGCTTTTCCATTTGGAATACCCCGTTATTGATTGGAGTAAATTGGGTACTACTTTGTTATAGTGTTGGATGTTTTGTTGAATTCTTTCAAATTCCGGAATGGCTAAAATGGACTTTTTCTGTTTTACTTTTATTGGTGTTTGATTATTTCATGGAACCCATAGCCATGAAACATAATTTCTGGATGTGGGTTAATGGCAGCATTCCAAACCAGAATTATGTGGGCTGGGCAATCATCGCAGCAATTTTCATGTATTTCTTCCGTTTTTTTTCTTTTTCCAAAAAAAACAAAGTTGCCGGATTTGTCTGGTTAATTCAATTGTGTTTCTTTTTGGTGCAAAATGCTTTTTAGGCATTACTGCCATAGATAAAGAACGGAAAATTAAGATTTTCAAAACCAATTCCTTCCATTTTAGTTTAAATGCAATTCATTGAAAATAACAAGTAAATGGTTTGGCGTTATCGGTATAGTCCAGTGAATTTTATATTCTGGAGATAATAAAGTGTCAGGCATTCTATAACAAATACATTGAAGTTTAAATTGATCTGAAAACAGAATACCATCCATTGGATTCATGAAAAAAACATTTACCATAAAAGACCTTTCACAACTTTCACGAATCAAACCCCATACATTAAGAGTTTGGGAACAGAGATATGGTATTTTAAAACCAAAAAGAACGGATTCGAATATCAGACAATACAATCAGGATGAACTGAAAATGCTGCTCAACATTGCCATATTATATGATAATGGCATAAAAATAAGTCATATAGTCAAACTATCTGAAGTAGAATTATCCTCTGAAGTTAAAAATCTTGCCTCTCAAAAAAGTCAAACAACAACTCAGGTACAAGGTCTAGTGGTTGCTATGCTCGAACTTGATGAGGACCGTTTTAACCAATTACTGACACATAACGTCCTTGCAGTTGGTATGGAAGAGACAATCATTAATATTGTCTATCCTTTTCTTCAACATATAGGAATTCTTTGGCAAACCAATACAATCAACCCTGCTCAGGAGCATTTTATTACCAATCTGATACGGCAAAAACTGATTGTTGCTATTGATGGAATCCCACAAGGAAGAGTCCGAGCAGATTGCAAGAAGTTCATGTTGTATCTACCTGAAGGTGAATTGCATGAGATAAGTCTTTTATTTGCTTGTTACTTGATCAAATTGAACGGGCACAAATGCTTTTACCTTGGTCAAAGCCTTCCATTATCTGATCTTGCTTTAGTTCAGACTACTCACAAAGCAGATGTCATTTTTACCATTATCACCGCAACTCCCTGCATGGAAGATGTGCAACCCTATCTGAACAATTTAAAAAAATCTGTTCCTGATGCTGAAGTTTGGCTAACCGGTTACCAGATAATTTCTCAGGAACTATTTTTTCCACTGAATTTTATTGCTATAAAGGATACCCAACAAATGAAAGAAATGCTGGCAAAGGGATTTTCCGCATAAAGCAACAACCCTTTTTGCAAGAAACCAAAAGTCTACCAATTTGATTGGTTGATAATTTGAGAGAATAGTTAGTATTTTGCGACTTATTACACCATAATTGAATATGCAAATAGAACTTACCGATCGTATGCTGGATTTCAACTCCTCCGAAAGTGTACGAATGGTTGCTGAAACAGTCCGCATTTTTGCGAAAAAGGAAATCCATCCGTTTGTAAGTGAATGGGACGAACAACAATGGTTCCCATTCGAACTTTTCCAAAAAATGGGACAACTTGGAATCATGGGAATGTTGGTGCCGGAAGAATACGGAGGGTCAGCATTGGGATACCATGAATATGTGGCAGCCATTGTAGAATTAACAAAAGTTGATCCTTCCGTTGGCTTGTCTATGGCAGCACATAACTCTCTTTGCACCAACCACATCTTAACCTTCGGCAATGATGAACAAAAGAAAAAATATTTACCGAAACTTGCCACAGGTGAATGGGTTGGAGCGTGGGGTCTTACAGAACCAAATACTGGTTCGGATGCAGGAAACATGCGAACAACCGCTGTAAAAGAGGGTGAGTACTGGGTAATAAACGGAGCAAAAAACTTCATTACAAACGGAAGATGTGGCCAGGTAGCTACTGTAATCGTAAGAACGGGAGAAGTTGGTGATTCTCATGCAATGACTGCCTTTGTGATTGAAAAAGGAACACCGGGGTTTTCGTCTGGCAAGAAAGAAAACAAAATGGGAATGCGAGCATCAGAAACCGCAGAATTGATTTTCAATGATTGCCGCGTCCACCAATCTCAGGTTCTAGGGAATGTTGGGGATGGCTTTGTGCAGTCTCTTAAAATATTGGATGGGGGTCGGATTTCAATCGCTGCATTAAGTTTAGGTATTGCTTTGGGTGCTTATGAAGCTGCCTTACAATACAGTAAAGAGCGGCACCAGTTTAACCAGCCCATTGCTTCTTTTCAAGCCATATCTTTCAAACTGGCAGAGATGGCCACAGAAATTGAAGCATCCCGACTTCTTATTGATCGGGCTGCATACCTTAAAAACGAACATAAACCAGTAAACCGCGAATCTGCAATGGCCAAACTGTATGCTTCAGAAGTTGCGGTTCGGGTTGCCAACGAAGCGGTACAAATTTTTGGGGGATATGGGTTTATTAAAGATTTTCCAGTTGAAAAATACTACCGTGATGTAAAACTTTGTACTATTGGTGAAGGTACCTCAGAGATTCAAAAACTGGTTATTGCCAGAAGCATTCTCAAATAACCTCCTTAAGAAATTATTAATAAGGCCGGCAAATGACCGGCTTTTTTTATGAACAAGAACGATCACATTACGGAAGAATACATTGAACAAATCAGTACATCAGCACCGTATTACCTCAAGGAACTTGAAAGAGAAACCTACCTGAAAATAGGGAAACCGCATATGATCACTGGTTTTACTCAGGGAAGATTTCTTTCGCTCTTATCAAAATTGGTGCAACCGGATCGAATTCTGGAAATTGGAACTTTTACGGGATACGGAAGTTTGTGTCTTGCTGAAGGTCTGTCTGAAAATGGCATAATCCATACTCTGGAATGTTCGGAAGAAAATGTGTGGTTGGCTGAAAAGTATATAAATTCCAGCCCTTTCAGCAAAAAAATCAAAATCCACATTGGCAATGCTCTTACCCTTATTTCACAATTGAATGAAACCTGGGATATTGTATATATCGATGCTGACAAAGCGAATAATCTGAACTATGTGAAGGCCGTATGGGATTCTGTGCGGGTTGGTGGAATGGTTTTAGTTGATAATGTATTTGCACGTGGTGCTGTATTAAAACCTGAAGCTGAGAGAAAACCATTTGAAAATGCTATCTCCTATTTTAACCAGACCATCTCCGGAATTCTGCCAGATGCAACCGTTACAATTCTGCCAATCAGGGACGGTCTTTCTTTAATTCGCAAAGAACAACTGACAATATTGCCAGTTCTCTAAAAGGCTTTGGAATTTTGATTGGTTAGCACTAAAATTGAGTCTAGAAAAACAACATTATCATTTGACGAAATGGGAAAAACAATAGAAATAACAGACAGTAATTTCGATGAAATTCTGGCATCCGGGAAACCCGTATTGGTCGATTTTTGGGCCGAGTGGTGTGGACCTTGTAAAATGATTGGTCCGGTGGTAGAAGAAATAGCCGGAGATTTTGAAGGAAAAGCCGTGGTTGGAAAACTCAACGTCGACTTTAATCCGAACGTATCTGCAAAATTTGGTATCCGTTCAATACCCACTCTATTATTCTTTAATAAGGGTGAATTGGTTGATAAACAAGTAGGAGTTGTTGGCAAAGCCGACCTCATCAAAAAGCTCCAACCTCATATAAACTAATCAATTAAGTTTATAAAAAAAGAGTCCCGCAGAAACAGGACTCTTTTTTTATGACTTTAAAGTCAAAATTATAATCCTTGGAAAAGCCAGAATTATTTTTTAATCAATTCTGGTTTAACGGAGTGAGTAATGTAATCATAACCATAGGTCTCGGTCACTTTTTGCATTTTAATTGGGACGATTTTAACCCAAATTTTTATATCCTTTTCAGGGCGATCGCCAGCAGATTTAGCCTGATCGGCTATTTTTTGGATCACACTTAGTCCCTTCACCGTAATGCCAAATACAGAGTAATTGTTATTGAGAAAAGGTGTTCCTTGTGGATTTTCTACCAAATAAAACTGAGACCCGCTTGATCGCTTTTCCGGATTTACTCCATCGCCCATTCTGGCAGCAGCTATTGCTCCCTGGATGTGTGTGAAATCTGGATTAAATTCTCCGGGAATCGTATAACCAGGTCCACCTTGCCCATCATTGCCAGGATTCGAGTCCTTACTGTTCGGGTCTCCACCCTGGATCATAAATCCCTTTATGATTCTATGAAAAGTGGTCGAATCATAAAAATGTTGACTTGCAAGTTTTAGAAAATTCCTTCTATGAGCAGGAGTTTCTTTAAACAAAACAACGGTCATCTCGCCAAATGAGGTCCCGATAACCACAAGCGTATCTTTATCAGCATTTTTTCCCGAACCACCTTTGGCACCTTTAAAAACCTGACAGGAAGACACTAAGTATCCAAGAGATAAAATTAGAAACGTTGTCTTAATTAATTTAATCATATATTTTTTGCTTTCAGGGGTGCAAAGTTTGCTTAATTTTTTCAAGAATGGAATTCCCGTTTGAGGATAGAACTGATTTTGCAAGATCCTCTCCAACTTTTCGTACCGAATCCAGATCATTTTGATCGATTTTTACATCCGCCATTTTTCGAACCTCTTCCAATCCATCCAAAGAAATAATACCTCCGAGAATATGGACTGTAGAATTATTAAACGAAGCATGGCAAAAAACCGGCACGCTGCATCCACCCTCCATTGTTTTTAAAAATGCTCTTTCTGCCTCAACTGAAATACTAGTTGAGAAATGATTTAAGACCATATTTATTTTTATCTTAACGTCATCATTTAATTCGGCTGATGCTTCAATGGCCAGGCAGCCTTGTCCAACTGCCGGAGTAAAAACTGCTATGTCCAATTCTTCTTGTATTAGATCAGTATAACCCATTCTGAACACTCCTGCATAGGCAAGCATCAATGCATCACAATGCCCGTCCTGCATTTTACGGATCCGGGTTTGAAGATTTCCTCTAATGGCAACTGTTTCTATAGCAGGAAAGTAACGCCTAAGGGTAGCGACCCTTCGGGTTGAAGATGTCCCAATCAACATTTTACGGTTCTCTAATTTGAACGATTCGGTATTGCTTACTATAACATCACACGGATTTTCTCTGTCCGTGAAGGCAATTATTTGTAAACCCTCAGGAAGATGAGATGGTACATCTTTTGCAGAATGAACCGCAATGTGAGCTTCTCCATCCAACAACATTTTATCCAGTTCCTGAGTAAAAACTCCTTTATCCCCAATTTTAGATAGTGTAACATCCAGCTTTTTATCACCTATTGTCTCTATTGATTTAATTTCAATCTGAAAACCAGCTACTTGAAGTTTTTGGGCAACGTAATTGGCTTGCCATAAAGCCAAAGGGCTTGAACGGGTTGCCAGAATCAGTTTTTGCATTTTGCAAAAATAGAATTTTTAAAAACAACTGAGAAGTCTCCTTATGGAGACTTAAACTCTTACTTTAAACTCAGTATGCGGCTTATTCAACTTTAAACATCCCTATTTTAATGGCGGCCAAAGCCAAACCAACCCGGGTCTTGACATGTAGTCTTTCAAATAGGGTATCTCTGTAGTAATCAACCGAACGAAATCCAACTCCCATCTGTTCAGCAATTTCCTTATAGGTCAATTCTGTTGGGGTATACCTAAGAAATTCCAATTCGCGGTCAGACATCTCTTCCAGAAGTGACCTCGGCTTACGTTTTTTCTTTGAGACAAAATCAGCGAGACTTTCACTTAACGCCCCATTTAAAAAGAATTTATTTTGGCTTACTGTTATTATTGCGTCCATAAGATCATGAGGATCTGAGTCTTTCAGGATATATCCTTTAACTCCAAGCTTAAGAAATTGAATGATTATTTTTTCATCTTCTTCCATACTTAACACCAGAACCGGAATCTGGATTCCTTTTCGGTTTAATTTGTTCATTGTCTGAAAACCATTAAACCTAGGCATATTGACATCCAGAAGGATAACATCACATTGAGCCTTTTCCTCCAATAAATTGAAAAGTTCGTTGCCATCACTTGCTTCACCTATGACTTCAAACAAGGGTGATTGATTAAGAATACTACAGACTCCTTTACGAAAAAGTTGATGGTCGTCTGCCATCAGTATCCTGATTTTAACCATTCTTTATTGAAATGAATACTTCTGTTCCAGAACCTGGTTTGCTGTTTATTGTAAGGGTTGCATCCAGGAGCTTTGATCTCTCATTCAAATTGGCTAATCCCATACCATCAGATGCCCCATCAAATGCGTTGTAACCTACACCATCATCCTTAATACCAATCAGAATTTGCCCAGACAAAAATTGAATTTTGATATCCAAATGAGTTGCCTGTGCGTGTTTTACAACATTTTGAATGCATTCCTGTATCATCCTCAAAAGAATTACTTCCTTTTCTCCCCGATCAAAATCTCCATCACCTTCTAAACTAATTGAAACCAATAAACCACTTCCTGAACCAACAATCTCCAATTCATTTCGGATTGCAGCATACAATCCATCTTTAAGAACATAATCTGGATGAAAGGACTTATTTAATTTCCTGAGATCTATTATTACTTTCCCGAGCTGATTTTCCGCCTCCTTCAGGTCAGAATCTTTGTGTCTTGCAGCAGCAAGATTCAGGTTCATTTTAAGTATGCTTAAAACCTGCCCTATATTATCATGAATCTCTCTGCTTATGAACCTGAGAGTACTCTCCTGAATTTCCACTTTAGATTTAAGAAACTGGTTTTGAGCCTGTTGCTCAAATAGTTCTTTCTCAAACAGAAATTTATTATGGTTTGACCGATTTAACGCTACAAAAAATACGGCGAGCCCGATAGGAATCAGGGAAAGAAAAGCAACCAATACAACGGTTTCAAGTAAACCAGAAATTACGGTCGAGATGATCATGGGATCTTAGGGTATAATGTCAAAAACTAATTCAAATAAACCGATCAAAAGTGATTGCGAATTAATCAATAAATTAATTCCAATGGCTAACAATGTGTATTGAAAAAATCCCTCTACTAAATTGTATTCGCAACCCACAAAGGGAAAACTGCTGATGCAGAATGTAGAATGGGATAAAATGCTTTGTTTTCCAAACTGGATCAGAGTGCAACTTTTATTGACTCTTGTTTTTGAGGGAATATAAAAATGCAGATAAATCCATAAGATAACATGCTGTAGTGAATCACATTCAATATAGTGTGCGCACTTCGAAAGGTGTTCCCATAGGCTTCGGTCATTGGAATATCCTGAAATTGAAAGTACTCAAACCCACCCATCATGATGGAAACAGGGAAAAAATACACCAGCATTGAAAAGGAAATCCAAAACATTGGATGATTTTTTAAAACCAATCTCTGAGGAAAATTTGAAATTTCCCAGAGGCTTAAAACTGAACTCACAGAAATAAACAGACCTCCCATTATGAAAGTACGATGGGCAATCCAAACGGTATGATCAGTCACTAAAAAATTAACCAATCCAACAGATAAAAATACCACAAGAAAGGACAACACCCACCTTTTTCTTATTTTTGAGGTAAGGGCTCCGTAGAAAATGGCCATATAGCCGGGAAGCCAAATGAAAAATAAAGAATTATATACGATCCCATTAGATAGTCTATGATTTGCTAACAAGCATGCAATCGATTCACCGATAAGGATAAGCCCCAAAATCAACGGAAACATACGTGTTGATTTTGGGGCAATCCTCGCTTTCAGGTTGAAAAATGAAAAAAGAAAAGCCA
>Ga0105046_10003757_pt1 | contig 24114 bp, 13 predicted proteins | sample MAT03_FD_78385 | JGI IMG/M metagenome (GOLD analysis project Ga0105046, IMG submission 78385) | Freshwater microbial communities from Lake Fryxell liftoff mats and glacier meltwater in Antarctica - MAT-03 (megahit assembly) | ecosystem: Environmental > Aquatic > Freshwater > Ice > Liftoff...
AGATCACCGGAAATGGCGTTGTTAACACCGCGCCCGCCGCCGACGATGAATTGCACGCCGCCCCAGCCGTGATCGGTGCCATTGCCGTTGGAATTGATCGTGCGGCCAAACTCGCTTGCGCTGAACAGCAGAACGTCGTTATGCAATCCAGCCGCGACCATCGCGCGATAAAACGCTGAGACCGATTGCGAGACGTTGAACAGCAAATTGGCAAGACTGTTCACCTGGTTGTCGTGAGTATCAAATCCGCCTACGTTCACGTAGAAAACTTGGCGGTTAGCCGCAACTACGGTTGAATTTTTGCTGGCGTTGATCATGCGCACCACTTGTGCCAGCTGTGGCCCGACGCCGCTGGTGGGGAACACTCCGCCACCGGGAATCGCGTTGTAAGCTCCGCCCGTGCCGATCAAGGAATTGAGCGAAGAACCGAGTATCAGCGAGCGGTCCATGATGTCGCCCATCTCATTCGAAAACGCCTGCGGATAGGTTTGCGACAGCAGTGTGTTCAAAGCTTGGCGACGCACGTTTTCAAAATTCGACGTGGTGACTGCGTTGTAATTACCAATCGCCACAGCCGGGGAGCTGACGCTGGTCGACAATCGATACGGAGAAATCGGCGCGCCGCTGTCGAATTGCTCTCCGACCAAGAAGCGCGCCTGCCCTGAAATTGAAATGCACGGCGGTAGACCAGTCAGTGCTGAAGTTGCACCAATGCGCCCCGCCACCATGCCGCCCCAGCCGTTTGGGATTCGAGAATTACTCGAGCTACCCACGTCCCACAGAGCGGTTTGGTCAGAGTGCGAGTACAGCTGCGGCGGGCGGCGGCGGGCATTAAACGTCGCCCGTGTTGCCGGTTCGACCAGCGGCGCAATGTTCGGAATCAGCACCATGCGCCCTTGGTTGTAGAGATCGCGCAGGCCGGCGCAGCCCGGATTTAAACCGAGCTCGACACCGTCAAGATCAAGCAAAGGTGCCAAAGAGCCGGGGGGCAACAGACCGCCGGTGCGCGGATAGGCAAGAGCCTGCGCGTTGCCGGTATACAAACCGCCGCGCGCGATGACGTACTCGTCGTGCCGTGCTGGGTTGGTCGGGGCGAGGAAGTTAAACGAATCGCAGCCGCCGCCCATGTATAAGCACACGATGGCTTTGTAGCCGGTAATGCTGGTTTGGGCGAGCGCAGTGCTCATCATCGATAACTGCGGGTTGAGTGCACTGAATCCACCGTAGGCTGCGGTGCAAGCAGCCGCTTCCAGAAAACGGCGGCGCGAGAGGTTTGGCTGATTGTTCATGGCGTGTGGGCTCCTACTCGATTATCGCTGCGTGCCGTATTCGGGAGAAATCGCTATCAAATGGATCAGATAAAGCGCTTTTCGCCGACGTTCGTCGTTACTGGTCGCGCCAAAAGTAACTGGAATTGCGCACTGCACCAGAACATTTAGCGCGCCCTTCATACCCGTTCCTACGCCGCCTGCTGCCAGCCCATTTGCGCATGCACCGGCCGGCACGATTGTGCCGCTCATCGCGCCACCCATCATGCGCACGTTGAGTGCCTCGATCAGGGCCTGATTGTTGGTCAACGGCAGCGCATCAATTGCAGCAGGTGACAAATACGGCGACACCGGCGGGGTCGCAGCAAATACGCCGTTACAGTTATTGCCACCGTAGCCGTTACACACAACGCCATACAGCGCGTTAGCCGTGTTCACTGCGGTAACCTCATTGATAATCTTAAATTCCGGCGACACCAGGGCATCGTCTGGGTTGGCAACCGCGCTGCCCGCGACGTTCACTTGGGAAATAGGGCCGGGCTGCTGGTAATCGGGTTCGTAGAAGTTAAACACCGACGGCGCGCCGATCGGGCGTTGACCATAGGTTAATTCAGGAGACGTCGTCCCGCCATTGCGCGCAGCCAATGGCGCCATCACCGCACCAAACGAGCGCCAGATAGCCAGCATCTTGAGCATTGGCTCGCGCGGCTTGCCAAAGTTTATCGGCGCGCTGGCTAATACCGCGCGTGCTTCGGTATCGAGCAGCACTGCGCGCAACGTTTTCGCTAGGTCACCGCGTGGGCCTATCCGCGCGCCGCTGCACTCGGCAGCTGAAGAACTGCTGCCAGCGAACGCACAGGCCACTCGGCGCACATAAGCCGGGCTTGGATTGGAGGTCACAAAGCGTTGAATCAACTGATACGCCACAAACGGCGGTACGTTCGGGTGATTGAACAGCGTATCAACAAGGCTAACGACGCCGGTTTCGCAGTAGTTCAAACAGGCAGTGCGATTAGCCGCTGAGATATTCGCATCGGTCAAATTGCAGTTTGGTGGGGTCACTTGACCGGCACCAATTTCTGGCAAGTTCAACAGTTGCGTGCCACTGATGACGACGCTTTTTGCGGGTGACGGCTGGTTCATGAGTGGATTCCACGGCGTGCCATTGGCTTGCCGACCGGTATCGTTGTAGCGCGGGTAGCACACCATCGGTCGGTAGAAATCCGGATGGCGCAGGCCTCGGTTGAGTACAGTGTCACCGGTGAAATTATTGATCGAGTCATCACGCGGCGGATCGTTGAAAAACAGCGTGAACAGGTTGCGCGTGCCGCTGCCGATAAAGCGGCAGTCGGTGCCGGTGCACGTCACGCCGCAAGTGCGCTGCATGGAAATTCTCGTGCCTTCAAGGTCTTCGTTACCGGTGCAGTCATAAGACAAGCCCGTAAAAGCGCGTGCCACGGTTGCGATGGTCGCGTTGTCGTAGGTTGCCACGCGTTGACCCGCAATCTCGACCGGCGTGCCATCCATCTGGCGATCGTAAAGGCCAATCGAGAATAGCTGCATGATTTCACGCGCGTAGTTCTCATCGGGCGCTACGGTACCTTCTAACTTACGGTTGCGGATCGAAGTCAACCAGCGGCCCATCATTGGGCTGCGCGTGGCTTCCACCAGCAGCGTGCGATAGCTGCCAAAGGCATTGCGCAGCAGCAAATCGTTCCATTCCGCGACCATCAGGGTTTCACCACTAAGCGCGTCGCCCTGATCTGAAATCACGACGATTTGCGAGAGTGCGTAGGCCATACGCTGGCGCAGCTGGTCTTCACCGGTGACGGCTGTGCGCCAGAACTGACGCATGCGGTCGTCGCGATTGATCGAGCCGCCTGTAGTCAGGGTTGCCGCCAGAACCTGTAAAGGCAAGCGCTGGCGCGTGGTCGGCTGCATACGCTGAGCTTCAATCCAGTTGGAGAATCCCTTGTTGCGCAAGTCGGCTATATCCGTAACCGTTGCGCCAAAGGTTGCTTGATTTAAAAACCGCGCCGCTTCGGCATCGGTAGTGGGCTGGGTGATCTCAAAGCCCGCTTGAAAGAACGGGGCTTCCTGCGCGATGGCAGAAAAGCTTGAGGCCAAAGCGCAAAGCGCGATAGCGATGGCGCGGTACGACAAGATCATGACTGATCCCCCAGGGACGGTTGTTCGAATTGTCGCGAACTTTACCGTAAATTTATCTCAGCTGAACGCGACGCCGATCACAGACCGCGCTGGCGACAGGCTTCAAATAGGCAAATTCCCGCTGCAACCGACACATTTAAGCTCTCAATCGCGCCGGGCATAGGAATTTGAATTAAGGCGTCGCATTTTTCGCGGGTCAAGCGGCGCAGCCCCTCCCCTTCGCTGCCCAGCGCAAAGGCCACATCTGAGGTGAGCTTGGTTTTGAATAACGATGCACTTCCTTCCACGGCAGCGCCATAGAGCCAGATGCCGTTTTCTTTGAGCACATCCATCGCGCGGGCTAGGTTGGTCACGCGCACCAGAGGCAGCATCTCGGCTGCACCGGCCGCTGCTTTGCGCGCAGCCGGCGTGAGCGCGGCGGCGCGATCTTTAGGGATGATCACCGCTTGCGCGCCGGCCGCTAAAGCCGTGCGCATTGAGGCACCCAAATTGTGTGGATCGGTCACCTGATCAAGGATCAGCAGCAGCGCCGGGCGCCCGGATGCAGCGACAATCGCGGCGACATCTGACTCGTCATAGTCCTTTAACGCGCGGATCCGCGCGCCAACGCTTTGATGCACCGCACCTTCTGCCACCCGTTGCAAAAACGATTCCTCGACGCGCTGCACGCCAACCCCGTTCGCGCGCGCAATCGACTCGATTTCAACCAGCGGCTTGTCGCGCCGCTGGCCGCCAAGCTTGACCTCAATCACCCGCGCAGGATCGCTTTGCAGCAGCCCAAGCACAGCGTTAATACCCACTAGCCAAATATCAGCCATCGCGCTTGGGCCTCAAGTAACCGCACGACCGCGCTTGTCGAGCGTCAGTTTAAAATCGATCTTGCGCTCATCGACGTCCACACCAATCACCACCACGCGCACCCGATCGGCCAGCCTAAAAGTGAGCTTGCGGCGTTCGCCACTCAAGCGCTGGTGGAGCGGATCGAAATGGTAGTAGTCGTTGGGCAACTGCGTGACGTGCACCAGCCCTTGCACCTGCAAGCGATCCAATTCGATGAACAGCCCGAACGACGTCACGCCCGACACAAAGCCGTCGAATTCGGCGTTGAGGTGCTGCTCCATGTACACGCACTTTAAGCGCTCGACGACGTCGCGAGTGGCTTCATCAGCGGTGCGTTCGCGGGCCGACGCATTCTGTGCGATGGCTTCGACATCTTCGGCGCTGAACTGGTAATCGTGCGGGCCGCCGCCGTTTAGAACGTGGCGGATCGCGCGATGGACCATCAAATCGGGATAGCGCCGAATGGGCGAGGTGAAATGCGCATAGGCCTTTAAGGCCAGCCCAAAATGACCGAGATTCTTGGTTTGATAAACAGCCAGCGACTGCGCGCGCAACAGCACCGCCTCAATCAGCCGCCCATCGGGACGCGTGCGCACGCGTTCGAGCAAGTCCGAGAAATCCTTCGGCGAAATCACGCCTTCGTTGTCTTGTTTAAGCGTCAGACCCAACTCGCGCAAAAACTCGATGACGTCAGTGATTTTGGTTGACGGCGGCGGTGCGTGCACTCGAAAAGGCGTGGCCATCTTGTGCTTGGCCAGGAACTTGGCGGCCTCGACATTCGCCGCAATCATGCATTCTTCAATGATGCGGTGGGCGGCGTTGCGCACGGTCGGCTCGATCGTCTCGATAGCGCCATTCTGGCCCAGCACAAACTTCACTTCGCGCCCTTCAAAGTCCAATGCGCCGCGGTCTTCGCGGGCTTTGAGCATGGCTTGAAACAGCGCATACAGCGCGTTCAAACGCGGCATTAGCCAGCCTTTCTCATCCATTGAGGGCTGCGCGTCTTTGTTCAGTAGCGCCCACACGCGGTTGTAGGTCAGGCGCGCATAGGAGCGCATCACGGCCGGATAAAAGCGCGAGCGCGTGACTTTTCCCTCCAGGCTGATGCTCATATCGCACACCATGCACAGCCGCTCGACCGATGGATTGAGCGAGCAAATACCGTTCGAGAGGCGCTCGGGCAGCATCGGCAGCACGCGCTTCGGGAAATACACCGAAGTCGAGCGCGAGCGCGCTTCTAGATCGAGCGTATCGTTGGCGGCAACGTAGGCCGACACGTCGGCAATCGCGACCACCAAGCGCCAGCCGCCGCCGCGTTTAGCCTCGGCGTAGACCGCGTCGTCAAAATCGCGCGCGTCTTCACCGTCGATGGTGACAAGCTCGGTATCGCGCAAATCAAATCGACCATTCAGATCCGCTTCGCTGACCACTTCGGGGATTTTTTGCGACGCCTCGATCACCGAATCTGGGAACTGCGCGGGCAAGCTGTAAGCGGCAATCGCCACATCGATAAGCTGATCGGGTTGCAACGACGCACCCAGGCGCTCCAGCACCCGACCCGCAAGTCGCGCCCGCGATGTGGGCTGCTCGGTAATTTCAACCAGCACCATTTCGCCGTCCTGCGCATCGCCGTTTAAGCCTTCGGCGATAAAGATATCCTGGTTGATCTTGCGGTTATCGGGCGTGACAAAGCCAATCCGGCCTTTGTCGCTATAGCGTCCCAACAGGCGCGTATGGGCGCGTTTGAGCACCTCAACAATGACGCCTTCAGGCCGCCCGCGGCGATCAATTCCCGAGATGGATGCCAGCACTTCGTCACCATGCAGCGCCATGCGCATCTGCTTGGGCGCTAAAAACAGATCGTCGCCGCCGCGGTCAGGGCGCAAAAAGCCAAAGCCATCGGGGTGACCAATGACGCTGCCTCGAACTAAATCGAGCTTCGCCACCACCGCATAACCGCCGCGCCGATTGAGCAGCAGCTGACCATCGCGCACCATCGCGTTTAAGCGCTTGTCGAGCGCAAATTGATCGGTCGAATCGCTTAGTTTCAAGCCAGCTGCAATAGCGTCGAATTTCAGCACCTCAGAGGCGCTGCGCAAAAATTCGAGAATGTCTAAACGCGAGGGAATAGGACGGTCATAGCGCTCAGATTCAGGTTTGAGCGCGGGCTCGGGTCGAGCAGGGGAACGCGGTTTCGGCACAGGCAATGGGTATTAGTGAATTGAAGGCGCGCAGCATACCGCGCGCGGAGAATTCGCCACCAGTAAACCGCCTTTGACGCACACGGCTGTGCGATTGAGCGGCTAGCCGCTAGCCCTTAAACCACAGATGTTCGGGCCCAACGCCGCCTTTGATTAACATCACGTTGAAGCCACGCTCTGACAGCAGATAAGCGCCCGCCGCCGAGCGCCGCCCGGTATCGCAATACACGCAATACAGCACGCGCGAGTTCAATTTGCCAATTTGTTGGCGCAACTCGCGCAGCGGCAAGCTGACCGCTTCAGGCAAATGACCGCGCAAAAACTCATCACGCAAACGCACATCAATAAAGTGCGCTTCTTCAGGCACATCGTCGATGACGATCTCGCGCAACAGAGGCGCTTGCAGCAAGCGCTGAAACGACAGTTTCGACAAGCGCGCCACGTGAACATCACCCACGGCATACACGCTCGCTGAGCGCGGCTCGCCAGAGACCAGCGCTTCCTCGCCAAACGCATCGCCCTGGCGCAAACGCGCGAGCTCTTCTACGCGCGCCGATCCGGGCTGGCGGCGCTCGACCAAACACTCGCCGACGGTTAACACATAGTAGAAATCGCCCGGATCGTCCTGCGCGATAATTTTCTCGCCCGCCTTGAACTCGATGGTCTCCATGCTGGCGATCATCTGGGCGATATTCGCCGGCGGAATCCGCGCAAACGATGGCGAGTTGAGCAACATGCTGACCCAATCACCGTCGTCTGAGGTGTCCTCGTCACTCACTTCTACCTTGCCCGCTTGCGACCACGTCAGCAGCAGGTCGACGAACTCACGGTCAAAAATCAGAACTTTGGACGCGCGCAGCGCCACCGCCGAATGTCCGCGTCGATGGCCCGGCGACAAGGGATGGCGCGCTTCGGGTGATTTGTGCTCGATGCGCTGGCTGCCTTCCGGTGAACTCAACTCAAGCTGACCCTCGATGAGATACATCAGCGTTTTGGCCAAATCGTTGCGCTCAAACAGGACTTGGCCGATTTTATAAATCGACAAGCGCCCCTGTTTGACCAGCTGTGCGCGATCCGCGGGGGATAGCGAACGCGTCGGCACCAAATCGCGTAACCAGGCGAGTTCAATCATGATCGGCACTGACTCTCATCTACGGATAGGTCTTTAAGTATATTGCGGCTTCAAGCTCGCTTAGTACCTGTCATTCATGCGCTGGGTATCGCGAATCTCATCGATCAGCGCATTGCGCCTCGCAGGGTCGGCCAGACTGGCTGCTTCTTGATCGCAACTCTGAATGGAACTATGCGTCTCGCTGATCCGCTTCGCGAGCAAGGAAGCCAGATCAGCCGGATCTTTGATCAACTCCCAGCGCTCGGGCATCAGCATGCAAGCGGCGCGCGAGATCACTTCTTTGAGTTCCTTATCGAGCGTTTTGACCTGCACCCGCAACACTTGCAGATAGTGCGCAAGGCGGGCTTCGCCCAACTGGCCAAGAGAGCTCGCACTGATTTGCTCCACTTCAATTTGCAGCGTTAGCAAGGTCAGTAAATCGTTGCTTTTATAGGCCAGATTAATGCGTTTCATGAGCTCGGTCTTGCGCACACGCTCAGCCGGATCGGACTCGCGATCGGGATGCAACTCGCTTGCGAGCAAGCGATAAATGTCGCGCACGGATTGCTTGATCTCACCCTCCGATTGCGCTTTGCGTTCTTCAGCGAGGGTTGCAGGATCGTTTGGTCCGCGCTTCGCCGCGCGCTTGGCTTTAAGCGCCTCGCGCTTGGCCGCCTTGGCTTGGTCGCGTTCTTCCAGGCGCTGCTTCATTTTGTCGGCAAATTCTTCCGGACTATTTGCATCTAGCCCGCGGACCGCGTCTGCCCCAAAAATTTCGCCCAATATCGCCTTGGTCAGGTCCATGTTGTGCTCGCTGATCTCCCCAGTCGACAGCCCGCTGTGGCGCTGGAAAAGCGCCTCCAACTCGGGGTCGGGCTGCGCGCCGAGCAGGCTTTGGACGAGCCCAAGCAAGTCTCTTTGCAGCGCCTCAAAGCGTGTTTTAGTGAGCCGATCTTTCTTGCCCGTTTGGCAGAGCAAAGCGTCCATTTGCACCAGCAGACGGCGCTTAGCTTCGATTTCGAGCCTCAAAACTGGAAGGTAATCTTTTTGAAAAGCGAATCGCTGCTCAACTTCAGCCTGCTCCCAAACGCCAATCTTCTCGCGCTGATTGCGGATGCGTAGCGTTAGCCGATTGAATTCTCTCTGAGCAACGCTCAAATACTCAGTCTGATTGTCTATCACGACCAACGCCGCGGGATCGGTACCAATCGGTGGCGTGGCGGCGCCAAACATAGTTGTCTGAAAAGGCTTTCTCACGCAGTTCTTTTGCCTTGAAAACGGCAGCAAAGCTTAGAACAAGCGCAGCGCGTGAGTCACCAGTGGCCGAATTAGTCGGCCCCTGGCAAGAACCCCTAAGCTTTAGGCATCGCGCGGCAGGAAGAAAAACTCAGAACCCTCATGACCGGCGTGCTTCAGCGCCGTGTACTCAGGCCGCTGCGAGAGCGCGTTGCCGCCGCGCGCGCTGATTTTATTGGCGAGGTCGCGCTCCAGATTGAGCCCTTCTAACAGCGTGGCGTTCTGGTTGAGCACCTGCAAAAGCGCCCCAGCAAACACGGAATGACCGTCGCCTGCGCCGGAATCAGCGACCGGCTGCAATCCGCCCGAAGTCAGCACCGTGCGCGCTTTGACACGTGAGATAAACAGCACGTCTTCATCTTTTGCAGTGGTCGGAATTGCGGCAATCGCGGTGCCAGACAGCGTGCCGGCGTAGCAGCTGTCGGCCACCACCATCACATGGCGTGCTTTCATCGTGGAGATAAATTTAGTGACCGCCTCGTTAGAAATCCACGTCTTGGAATCGTCTTTGCTGCCATCGACCGGGATCCAATAGCCGCTGCCGGTTGCCGGCTCAAGCTGGCCGTGGCCAGCAAAATAGATCAGCAAATTGTCGTTTGCGGTGAGCTGCTCACTAAATGCCGCAAGCGCTTGGAGCATTTGCTGGCGGGTGCCGTTTTGGATCGTGGTCACCTCATAGCCGTAGCGTGTGCGCAGAACCTCGCCCACCGAGCGCGCGTCACCCGCAGCCGTTTTGAGCGCTGGGAATTGGCTGTAGTCGTTGTTGCCAATCACCAGTGCATAAAATTTTCCGAGATCCGTCTGCATGCGGCGCATTAACTGGCGCGAGGCCTCCCGGCGCGCGACGGTCGCGGCGACTGCGCGCGCCAGCACAAACGACTGCTCGGCTTTTTTGCCATCGCGGCTGATGGCCTGAATTTTCACCGGGGTATTGCCTTGACCCACCATTAGCGGCACTTGAAACATCCCGTTGCGATCCAGCTTGGCGGTGAAGTCTTGGTCATTGACCTTTAATGACAGGATCGTATCGACCGGCTCGATGCGCCCGATGACTGAGTATTCAGTCACGTTTTCAAACACTTGCGCGGTACTTTGGCCGTCACGGGTGGGTGCCACTTCAGGCGACAGCACGGTAATGATCGGCCCGGATACCGTGGCTACGCGCGCGGGCGGTGCGCTGCCCCGGGTGGCGGTCATCTGCCCAAGCAGCTGTTCGGTGGCGCGCTGAAACTTAGAAATTTCGGCCTCGCGATTCTTGATTTGCTGCTCAAGCGCGCGCACCTGGTCAGGCGACACCTGGCTTTGCGCGGGTGCCGTTGCGGTTGCCACTTTGCGCTTCATCGCAGCCAACTCCGTACGCGAGCGACTGAGCTCGCCCTCGCGGGTGCTGATCTCACGGGTGGCGTCATCCAGCTCGGCCTTCAGCGCGACCACTTCTCCGCGTAATTTCTCAGCATCGGCGCGATTTTTCTCTCGGTCCTGGCGATCAGCATCGGTGGTCAGCTCGAGCTGCCCGTTGTTTAAGCCTGAGGCGCGCCGATACCAGTTCATCGCAGCGACTGGATCGGCTGCCACTCCTTTGCCGGATTCATACAGCGAGCCCAAATTCAGCATGGCGCGCGAGTCGCCTTGCGCCGCGGCTTTTTCGTACCAGCCGCGCGCGGTCGCGAAATCTGGCGCAACGCCCAGGCCTTGCTCGTAAATTTCACCGATGATGGTTTGCGCGTCTTTATCGCCCTTCACAGCGGCTGGCAGCCATACCTTCAGCGCGGTACCGTAATTGGCGCGGTCGTAGGCCACGTACTCGCCGCCACGAATCGCGCAATCGTGCGCGGTGGTGCGCATGGGTCGGCGCGGTGCGAGGAAGGTCATGCCCTCGCCAAGCTGGCGCACTTGCGATTGCAACAGGCAATCCACGATGAACAGATCATCGGGTTTGATGCCGCCCTGTGGAATTTTGACCTTTGACAATGCCGGCGTTCCCGCCAGTAAAGTGATCAGCGCCGTAACGGCAATCCAGAGCGGTTTGGATAAAACTTTTGGGCATTTCATAGTTTTTGTTCCCGACAATTGCGAGTGATTCACGCTTGAGTATGCGCGGAATCTTGCGCGCTCCGGTCATCGACGCCGCTGAGCCGTAGCGTATATTCACGCTAGCGACCGCACTGCGCGAACGCCTCCCATTTAAGTGAACCGAGTCTGGCTATGACCCTGCGTTTTTTGCCCTTTGCTGCCGTGTTCCTAGCGCTCGCGAGCTTGACTGCCTGCAAGCAAGACCAACCCGTCGTCGCCCCAGGCGCAGTGCCTTTGGTGCAAAGCACGACGCCCGCATTCGAGGCGCCAAAAGATTTCGCCTCCTTTGTCGGTTCTGGGCGCGAGATCGATTCCAGCAGCGCGCTGGTGCTGAGCTTCAGCAAGCCGCTTGATTCGACCCAAACTTACGATGATCTGATCAGCGTCCTGGCACCAGACGGCAAGCAGGTTAAAGGCGCATGGGCGATCGACGATGGCGGCCAAGAATTGCGCTTCCCGTTTGTCGCGCCGAACCTCAGCTATCAAGTCAAGGTGGCGGCAGGCATCAAAGCCCGGGACGGCGAAACAACCGTGGCGCCGCGTGAGTTGAAGATTTACTCCGGCAATTTAGCGCCCGTGGTTGGATTTGCGTCACAAGGCAGCGTGTTGGCAAGCGGACTTAGCGACGGCTTGCCGATCATGACCGTTAACGTCGATCAGGTAGATGTGGAATTTTTGCGCGTGCGCCCCGAGCACCTGTCGAAGTTTTTTGTGAACTACGCCGATCAAACGCGGCGCGGCTACTGGGAGCTTAACCAGATCACCGAGTTGACCGAACCGGCTTACCGCAACCGCTTTGCCATCGACGGCTTGCCCAATCAGCGGCTGGTGAGCAATTTGCCGGTGGGCACCATCGAGCAGCTCAAAGCGCCGGGCGTGTACTTTGCGGTACTGCAACAGGCTGGTCGATTTGCGTCTGAAATGCCCAGCGTGCATTTTTTCGTCAGCGATTTAGGCCTGCACTTACGCGTCCATAAATCGTCGCTGTGGGTGACGATCAACTCGCTGCAATCGGCCAAGCCGATCGGTGGCGTGGACGTCCAGCTGCTCGATATGACCGGCCGGGTGCTTAAGCAGGCTACAACTGCGAATGACGGATCCGTCAAGCTCGACAGTGCGATCCGTAGCGACTACGTGGTGGTGGCGCGCCTAGGTGATGACGCGACATATTTGCCGCTGAATCGACCGGCGCTAGACCTGTCGGAGTTTTCAGTCGCCGGCGGCGCGCAGCTGGATCGTGAAGTATTTATCTATTCTGGGCGCGATCTTTATCGGCCGGGTGAGACGTTGAAAGTCAGCGCGCTGGTGCGAGATTTTGACGGCAAAGCGATCGCTGACCAGCCTATTTTTGGCTCCCTTGAGCTGCCCAACGGCCGCGTTTTTGAGCGCTTCAAGCTCGATCCGCAGGCGCGCGGTTATTTCGAGTTCAATCGGCTGATCCCCGAGGATGCGAGCACCGGTCGCTGGACCTTGCGACTCAAGCTGGACCCGTCCGATCAAGCGCTGAGTCGCGAATTTAAGTTTCATGTTGAGGATTTTTTACCCGAGCGCATGAAGCTCGAAATCAAGCTTGCGCAAGCGCAAATTGCGCTGCCCGCCACGCTCAATGCGGATATTGCGGGCGCTTATTTATACGGGGCACCGGCCAGCGGCAATCGCCTGCGGGTGCGCGCGACGCTTGACCCGGCGACCTATCCGCTGGAGGCGCTAAAAGGCTTTTGGTTCGGCGACGCGCGCGAAGATCAAGCGAAGGCGCCGATCGATCTGATCGATGAAGAGCTGGGTGCTGACGGCAAGCTGCAACGCGCGCTTGATGTGTTCGCCAAGCAGCCGCTGAACACGCCAACGGCCATCACACTGACCGCTGAACTGTTTGAAAGTGGCGGCCGCCCAGTGGTGCGCTCGGTCAAAGCACTCGCTTGGCCGAAGGCAGCGCTGATTGGCATCAAGCCGAGCTTTGCCGACGATGAGGCCCCACGCGGCGCAGATGTCAGCTTTGAGCTGGTGCGCTCAGATTTAAGCGCACGGCGGCTGGCTGCAAGCAAGGTGACCGTGCAGCTGATTCGCGAGCGGGTGGACTACAACTGGGTGTACTCAGCGCAGACCGGTTGGCAGGCCGATGAAATTCGCCAGGATGAGCTGCAGTTTGAGAAGACCCTCGATATTGCCGCTGACTCAAGCGCAACGCTCAAGGCCACGCTCGACTACGGCAGCTATCGGTTAGAGGCGATCGATCCCAGCAGCGGTTTGAAATCGCGCTATTCGTTTAATGCGGGCTGGGGATTTGACTCGCTCACGCTTGATGCGCCGCCCGATAAGGTCAAGCTCAATCTCGACAAAGCCGCCTACAAGGTCGGCGACAAACTCACAGTGACGCTGACCTCACCGCATGCCGGCCGTGGCTATTTGCTGGTTGAATCCGACGAGCTGCTAAGCACCCAAGCGATTGATGTCGGCACCGATCCTAAAGCCTTCGAAATCAGCGTTGATGAGCGCTTCGTGCGCCACGACATCTATGTGACCGCGCTGGTTTTGCGCCCCGGTGAAAGCGCAGAACGGCGCACCCCGAAACGCGCGCTCGGCGTCATCCACGTGCCACTTGATCGGCTGGATCGCACCATTGCCGTAAAGCTTGAGGCACCAAAAACGATGCGCCCGCTGAGCGAGCTCAAGATCAAGGTCAGCGCACCGGCGCTAGCAGGCACCAGCGCACAGCTCACCTTGAGCGCGGTCGATGAGGGCATTATCAATATCACCCGTTACCCGCTGCCCGACGCGGGGCTGGCGTTTTTTGCACAGCGCCGCATGGGTGTGGACGCGCGCGACATTTACGGTCGGGTGATCGAAAATCTGGAAGGCGCGATTGCCAAATTGAAATACGGCGGTGACGGCGCTTTGGCCGGCATGCCGCAAGCGCGCCGCCCAACCGCCAAGGTATTGACCGTCGATTTGTTCTCCGGCGTGCTGGCCCTCGACGCCCAGGGGTCGGCGTTGGTCACGTTGAAAGTGCCCGATTTCAACGGCTCGCTGCGCCTGGCTGCCCTAGTGTTTGCCGACGATCGTTTTGGCCGCGCCGAGGCGTTTACGCAAGTGCGCGCACCGCTCGTGGCTGAAGTGTCTTCACCGCGCGTGCTGGCACCCGGGGACGAAGCGATGTTGACCCTCGATTTGAAAAATTTCTCTGGCGCCGCCGGAAGTTTTGAGGTGCGTCTGCAAACCTCTGAGCAGATTCGCATTGACTCACCGCTCGCGCCTATTGAGCTTGCCGATAAAGGCTCCACCACGCTTTCGCTGCCGCTCACGGCGCTGACCAGTTTTGGCGTCGGGAAAATTCAATTGACGATCAAAGGCGCCGGAATTGAACTCAATCGCGAGTTTGAAATACCCGTGCGCCCGGCCTATCCCGGCGAGCGCCGCGTAAGCCGTACAACGCTTGCGCCAAATGAGAGTTTTCGGCTTGATTCAAGCGCAGCGAGCGGCTGGTTGCCACGCTCAGCTAGCGCGCGCTTGGCGGTATCGACGCAACCTCCGCTGGGAACGGCAAATGCGGCGAAATCGCTGCTGAGCTATCCGTATGCCTGCCTTGAACAAACTGCTTCGCTGGCGGTGCCGTTGATCGCCTACAGCGAAGCCGAGCTGCGTCAAATAGACCCCGCCAACCCCGAACGCGAGCGCATCGCCAGCTTGAATCTGGCGTTTAGTCGCTTGGCCTCCATGCAGATGGAATCTGGTGATTTCGCGCTGTGGCCAGCGTCGCAGGAGCCGACCACAATCCTCACTCCGTTTATTGCCGATGTGCTGCTCGACGCTAAGAGCGCGTCGTTGCCCTATCCCGACGCGACCCTTGAGCGCGCGCTCAAACGCCTGCTTGATACATTGAACCAGGGCGGCAACTATTATTGGGATCTTGCGCAATCGGAACATCTGCGGGTGTCCAATGCGGCGTATGCGGCATACGTGCTGAGTCGCGTCAACCAGGCCCCGCTCGGCGCGCTGCGCAATCTTAACGACAGCGAAATGGACAAAGTGCTGACCGCGCTGCCGTGGATATATTTAGGCAGCGCGTTGATCCAGGCCGGTGACCCCGAGCGCGGCAATGCGGCCATCGAGCGCGCCTTAAAATTCCCGACCGCCCAGCCGCGGCCGGACGACCTGTTTGATTTCTCGTCAGACCTGCGCGATCAAGCCGAAATCCTGCGCGTTCTGGTCGGCTTGAAGCGCATGCCTGAGGTCAACGCGCGTTTAAGCGCGCTCAGCGGTGCAGTGGGCAATCAAGCGTATTTCTCGACCGCCGAGCACAGCGCGCTGTTGCGTCTAAGCCGCGCCCTGAGCACAGAAACTAAAGGGCAAGCCTTCACCTTGGATGTCAATCGTGGCGGCGATCGAGTCACGTTTTCAGGCTCGGATGTGATCAATTTAGGCGCCGATCCTGATTTGCTCGCCTTGGGTTTAACCGTCACACCCAGTGGCGCGCAGCGCTTTTTTGTGTCGAGCGACGTAACCGGCTTCCCGATGAGCGCACCCGCTGCGCTCGACAACGGCATTCAGATTACGCGCCGCTGGTTCACCTTAGACGGCAAGCCATTTGTCGGCTCGAGCGTCAAGCAAGGTGAGAGCTACGTGGTGTATCTGCGCGTTGAAAGCGCTGTCGCCCTACAGCAAGCGCTAGTAACCGATTTGAGCCCGGCCGGGCTTGAAGTGGAGAACTTGAACTTGAGCGATTCACAGCTGCTCGCGCAAGTGGAAATTGAGGGCATTAATCTCGCGTCGCGCCTCGATACCTCCACGCTTGATCACGAAGAGTTCCGCGATGACCGCTATGTGGCGGCCCTGCGAATCAATGCGGACACCCCAGCGCATTTGTTCTATCTGATTCGCGCAGTGAGCCCCGGTTCCTTTGTGGTTCCGCCCGCACAGGTCGAGGACATGTATCGGCCTGAATTGCGCTCCTTGAGCGACGCCAGCGCGCGGATTCGTGTGGAATAGATTCGCTATAGGACTGCTCAGCGTCGGCTTTGCGTGGGCCGCACTCGAGCTACTTGATCACGCATTTCCGCCACCCCTGGAGCTCGCCACCCAGGGGTTGAGCCAGGTGGTGTTGGCGCAAGATGGGCAGCCACTGCGCGCGTTTGCCGATTCGCGCGGCGTATGGCGCTATCCGGTTAGCGTGCAATCGGTAGCGCCGAACTACCTTGCCACGCTGGTCAGCTACGAGGACCGCTGGTTTTATCACCATGCAGGCATCAATCCGCTGGCGCTGCTGCGCGCGAGCTTTCAGCTGCTGCGATCCGGTCGCGTGATTTCGGGTGGCTCGACGTTGAGCATGCAGGTGGCCCGACTGATCGAGCCGATCGGCCGCGGCATACCGGGCAAGCTCAAACAAATGCTGCGCGCGGTGCAGCTTGAGAGGCGCTTGAGCAAGCGTGAGATTCTGCAAATTTACGTCAACCGCGCGCCGTTTGGCGGCACGATTGAAGGCGTACAAACCGCCGCGTATGCCTACCTCGGGCGCGGGGCTCGGCAATTAAGTGATGCCGAGGCAGCGCTGCTGACGGTGATTCCGCAGTCGCCCTCACGGTTGCGCCCAGACCGCTCACCTGAACGCGCACAAGCGGCGCGCAATAAGGTGCTCAAGCGCGTGGCACGCATCCAGAACTGGCCCGATAAGCGCTTGCAAAGCGCGTATGCGGAATCGGTTGCCTCCTCGCGGCTGCGTGACCCGATGCTTGCAGCGCTGCTCGCCGAACGCTTGAAACGCACGGATAGCAGTCCGGTGATCCACACCCTGATCGACAGGCAACTGCAACAGCGTCTCGAGCAACGCGTCGCCAGCTATATCGCACGTTTCCCGGCCGGCACTTCAGCGGCCGTCGCGGTGGTTGAAAACCGCAACATGGCCACACTCGCCTACGTGGGCTCCGCGCGTTTCAGCGATCCCGCGCGCTTTGGCCACATCGATATGTTGAGCGCTTGGCGCTCACCGGGATCGACGCTAAAACCATTTCTGTATGGCTTAGCAATCGAGCGCGGATTGATTCATTCAGCGAGTCTATTGATGGACGTGCCGACGGATTTTAATGGTTACCGGCCCGGCAACTTTGAAGCAGGCTTCCGCGGCCCGGTCAGCGCAAGTGACGCCCTGACCCGCAGCTTGAACATTCCGGCGGTTGATTTGCTGGATCGCTTGAGTCCTGAGTTCTTCAGCGGTCGCTTGAGTAACGCGGGGATCCAGCTCAAATCACCCGCCGGCAGCCGCCCAAACTTGAGCCTGATATTGGGCGGCACCGGCATTCAGCTGGAGCAGCTGATCAGCGCCTTTGCTGCGCTGTCGCGTGGCGGCTTGATGGCACCGATGCGCCTGCGTCCCCAGGATCGTTTGTCGGAGCGACGCTTGCTCGACGCGGACGCCGCATTAGTGGTGCGACGCATGTTGATCGAAGCGCCGCGACCTGGCTTGAACCTCTCCCAAGTGGATACCGCAGGCGGCCGCCGCCTTGCGTGGAAAACCGGGACCAGCTACGGCTATCGCGACGCATTGGCGCTGGGCACCAATTCGGCTGTCACGGTCGGCGTGTGGATCGGACGTCCGGATGGCACACCGATCCCCGGTGAGTTCGGCGCGCATAGCGCACTGCCGCTGCTCTTTGAGATCGCCGATTCCCTGGCTGGCAGGGCTTTCGACGAACCCAAAGCCGACGGTGTGCAGGCGCTTGATTTCTGCTGGCCGCTTGGCCTTCCAAGCGATTCGACCCCGCCGAATTGGTGCGCGCGTCGTGTGCAGGGCTATGCAATACGGGGCTTGCGCCCGCCAACGCTTAAAGATCGAGAAAGCTCGATGGCTGAGCTCAATCCACTGCCGATTCAGCTCAACGCGCGCGCTGAGCGCCTAACGCCTGCATGCGGGTCAGGTACCACGCATTGGATTGCGCGCTGGCCGAAGCTCGCCGGTCCGTGGCTGGCGCCAGCAGAGCGCAAGCTGGCGGCGATTCCTGCGTATGCGCGCAATTGTCACGGCCCGAGTGATGGCTCGATCCGCATCATCGGGATTCAAAACGGCACCACGCTGGCGCGCGCGCCGTCGCGAGCGATCTTGCAAGTGCAGCTACAAGCCAACGGCGCGACCGAGGAGGTGCAATGGCTCGACAACGAGCGCCTCATCGGCCGGACCCGCGCAGGCGCTGGATTGCTCTACACGCTGATGGAGGCGGGTCCGCACCGAATCGTTGCGCTTGAAGAAAGCGGCGTATTCGATGCGGTTGAATTTACGGTCGCGTTTTAGCCGCCTTCGCACTCGACTTAGGCTTGGCTTTCGCGGCGCTAGCCTTGGAAGCTGGTTTTACAGCAGTGGGTTTTGCTGCGGTCGGTTTTGCTGAGCTGGGTTTTGCCGCAGGCGCCTGCCGACCCGGCTTGGGTTCAATGAACACCGACTTAGCCTTGCGCGCTGCTGGCTTCTCAGCCTTCGCAGGTTTTGCTGGCTTCGCAGCTTTCGCTGCATTAGCGCGCTCCGCGACGGTCAGTTGATCGACCCGCGAGCGCGCCGTGCGCATCGCTTTTACGACCAAATCGCCTGCACGGCGCACGATCGATACCGCGCGTCCGCCCAACGTTTCGAGTCTTTCAGCGAGCAGCGCCCACGCATGAATGGCACTTTCGCGCGCCCAGTTGGCCAGCTTGCGCTCGTCTACGCCGGTGAGCATGCGCGCGGTATCCGCCCAGCTCATATTTTCTAAATCTTGCTCGCCACAGAGTGCCAACGTGCGCCGTCCAACCAGGTAGGTCAGTGCCACGTTCATGCCCGCTGAGCTCGCCACCGATAGCACGGGAATGGCGCGCGACACCACGCGTCGAGCCAGCCCTTGGTTCGCCAATTGGGCGACGCGCGAACCCACCGCATCGAGAGTTTGCCCAAGGCCTGCGCCGACGCCGGTGACCAACAAAAGCGCGCGCTTTTCATCATCGGGCAGCATGTTTTTTTCGTGCAGGATCAGCAGTTCCAAAAAGAGTTCACCGTGCAGCTTGGCTGTAACTGCGCGATCCGCAGCAATACCCAAGGTGATTGAGGTGACGGTACCAATCCCAGGAATGACCGATGCAGCCGTTGTTGCCGCGCCGACCGCACCGGCTTGAATGCACTTGCGCTTGATCAAACGCTCGGCAATCGTCGCACGGCTTTCCTCTGGGTACGCCGAGCGCAGTGCATTTACGCGCGCCATCGCTTGGATCTTGTCGGTATCGGCGACGCCGCTGATGAACTTGTCGAAAAGTCGCTGTAGGACCATACGTGATGCCTTCGGTTAAGTTCAGGTGGCCCGATCATGTCTCAATTTGATCCTCGCATCCCATGAAAGAAGTTCATCCAGTTCGAAAAAGTGCGGGCTTTGTAGCTGGAACGACAAAAAACACCGTGCTATAAGTCACGCCACCCTCACCCTCAAAACGGTCCCAGCAGATATGAAATCCACGCAATCCCTTGTTCGCGGTCGCATCCAACAGCACATCGCAAGTGCGCTCGGCGTGGCAACTTTGGCGTTCGGTGCCAGCAGCGCATTTGCAGCCCCTGTAGATAGTGGAGTTTTGGCGATCAACGTGCCCGCTACGACCGCAGGCATTTATCTGAACATCGTCACCGGCGTGACCGGCGCAACGAGCGCTACTGCCGGTTGGGACCTCAATCCTTACCAAGCCAGCGCCGTCACTGGACTCAACTTTTTTGCACCAGCCACGGGCGGCGGTGGCTATGTCATTTCCGGTACAACCGTACCGCCACTAGCGGCTGGCACCCTGATCGGCCCGGCGAGCACCTTCAGCGGCACCGGTGTCGTGGGCGCAGCCCCCGCTTTTCGAGTGGCTGGCAATAACTATGTCGGCTTGCGCTTGCTCAACGAGGCAACCGGCGCGATCAACTACGGCTATGCACTGATCTCCGTGGGTGCGGGCGCCCCGTCGCCGGGCTTTCCAGCGGCGATTATTCGCACGGGATACTGCAACGCCGGTGAAACGGCGACGATCCCAGCGTCACCCGGCGCGCCGATCTGCGGCGGCGGTGGACCGGGTCCTGGTCTTCCATCTGACATCGCGTTATTCATCAACAATGATGCGGGTTACGCGGTTGCAACCGGCGTTGCTAAAACCGGCTCGACAACGGTTAACGTTGGCGGTAGCTACAGCTTCTTCGCACGTGTGTTGAACAACAACTCAGGCCCGGTCACTGGCGGTGCTTTGGGCGTTACGATCCCTGCAACCAGCCGCTACGATTCGGCGACGTGCTCAGGCTCAGTTGCACCAACCATTCCAGCCGGCCCGATCAACAGCCCAGGCCCGGTAAACCTCACCGGCATCAACTTCACCGGCCGGACCAATCCGCCGCTGGTGGGTGGTGTAGTGCCGTTGACCTGCCGCTTTAACTTCACCGCAGTTGCCGCTGGCACGGGCACGCACACCGGTACGGTCTCGCAGACCTCAACCGGTAACGTGACTACCAATGACACCGATACCTTCGGCATCACGGTCAACAGCGCACCGGCACAAACTCCGGCCATCCCCGTCAATTCATTGAACGCATGGGGCATCGCTGCCCTCGCCTTCCTGCTTGGCTTGGTTGGCTTTGCAGTGGTTCGTCGCCGCGTCTAAGCGGTTTTTTGCAGCGAGGCGGCGTGCCGCAGTCGTCATTAAGCCCGCGAAAGCGGGCTTTTTTGTGGGCGCTGGGCAGCAACAGATACCCGCTTTTTGCAAAAAAGTTCAGATTTCGGGACAGATACATCCAAAAACCATTGAATTTGCACTACGATATCGACCTGAGACCAATATCGATCAATTGACAGAGTCGAAGAACTCATCGCAATTGCTTGTCTGGTGTCAACGATTTCTGAAGTTTGTGCACCTGATTCGGCCTGCTCAGTATTGGAATGTAAAAATTATCGTGGTATAAAACCGCGTGCTCAACAACTCAACCTGTGGGAAATACGCTATGCATATGAATAAAGCCCTTCTTGGTGGTCGCCTTGGTCGCCACATTGCCTTAGCCCTCGGGGTTGCTTCCTTGGGTCTCGCCTCCACTGCAACCTTCGCTGCACCTGTCGATAGCGGTCTGTTGTCGATCACCGTGCCTGCCACCATCGACGGCATTTACATCAACATCGTCACCGGCGCGACCGGCGGCTCGGGCGCAGCTGTCCCAGGCTGGGATAACAATCCCTACAATAACGGCTCAGGCTTTACATGGTTCTCGCCATCCGTTCCAGCTGGTCAGGGCGTTGTTGGCGCCGCAGGTGCTGCTTCGGCACTGCTTCCCGGCACAACCATTAGCGGTGCAAATACTTTCCTCGCAGGCCAGGCCACCGGCGCTGCATTCCAATCCGCAGGCGATCGTTATGTTGGCGTGCGCTTCCAGAATGAAGCCACCGGCGCGCAAAACTTTGGCTATGTCCTCGTACGCAACAGCGCAGGCGCGGGCACCAATATCGGCTTCCCGGCCACGATTTTGCGTACCGGCTATTGCAATGCTGGCGAAACCGTCACGATTCCTGCATCCCCAGGCGCACCGATCTGCGGCGGCGGCGGACCCGGCCCAGGCGGACCATCTGACATCGCGCTGTTCATTAGCAATGATGCGGGTTACGCAACTGCTGCCGGCGTTGCTAAAACCGGTGGTACCACGGTTAACTTAGGCGGTAGCTACAGCTTCTTCGCGCGCGTGCTGAATAACAACTCAGGCCCAGTGACTGGCGGTGCTTTGAGCGTAACGATTCCCGCAACCAGCCGTTACGATTCAGCTACCTGTTCAGGCTCGGTGACGCCCACCGTGCCAGCCGGCCCGATTGCAACCCCAGGCCCAGTGAACCTCACCGGCATCAACTTCACTGGCCGGACCAATCCGCCGCTAGTGGGTGGTGTCGTCCCGTTGACCTGCCGCTTTAACTTCACCGCCGTTGCCGTTGGCACGGGCACGCACACCGGTACGGTCTCGCAGACCTCAACCGGCAACGTGACTACCAATGACACCGATACCTTCGGCATCACGGTCAATAGCGCACCGGTACAAAGCCAAGCCATCCCAGTCAATTCCTTGAATGCATGGGGCATCGCTGCCCTCGCCTTCCTGCTTGGCTTGGTTGGTTTCGCAGTGGTTCGCCGCCGCGTCTAAGCAAAAAATCAGCTAAGCGGCGTCAAGTCGTTTAGCCGACTGAAAGTTTTGATTTAGAAAAGCCCGCGAAAGCGGGCTTTTTTGTGGGCGCTCATTGACTGTCGTGCTCATCAAGCGCCGTGCGCTTCAAGTGCCCACTAGAAATCGAGAAGATCGTCCATTGATTTCAAGCCCGGTGGCTGTCTGACGATAAAGCGCGCCGCACGCAAAGCGCCATTGGCATAGATATCGCGAGAAGTGGCGACATGGCTCAGCGCAATGCGCTCGCCGTCTCCCAGAAAGTCAATCGTGTGATCACCGATCACGTCCCCGCCGCGCAAGGCATGGATCGGCACGACCGCCCCAGCTTGCAAGCCAGGAGAGCGAACGCTCTGCACGTCTCGCGCCAGGAGAAGTGCCGTACCCGACGGCGAGTCGCGTTTGTGGCGATGATGGGTCTCGCTAATCTCACATTCCCAACCCGGCCCGAGCAGCACTGCCGTTTGCCTGAGCGCGCGCCGAAGTACGGCAATACCCACGCTCAAGTTAGCGCTCCGCAAGATGGCTCGATTCATTCCCATTGCAGCGAGCTGGTTCGACTGGGTTTCCGTGAGCCCGGTAGACGCGCTCACTAACGCGCAACTCGAGCGGTCACAACACTTCATGAGATCGTCAAACCCTCGCGCGCCCGCTGTATCAATCAGCACATCGCAAGCGGTAACTTCGGCGGCCAGCTGGTAACGCTGCTTGGTTTCAGGGACGTCTTTGCCCAGATTTGGGGATGCTGAGCTGACAAACGCCGCCACTAGCTCGATATCTGGCGCTTGCAACGCACATCTCACAATGGCACTGCCCAGCCGTCCCGCGGCCCCCAGCACGGCGATTCGAATCGGTATCATGGACTTAAGCATACTGCACAGAAAGCGCATGAAAAAGACTGAAATTAAGCTCTATGGGTTGAACGCCGCCCTTGGCGTTTTCGCACTGCGGCCGCAAATGGTGATCCGCGCCTATTTAGAAGAGCGCTTGCTAGATACCTTCCGTCGCGACTTGCGAGGATTAGCTGAACGCAAGCGCGCGTACCACCTTGTCACCGCTGAGGAGCTTGAGAAAATCACCGAATCCGCGCATCACGAGGGCGTTTGTTTGCTGGTTGAAGATGTGCCTGCGATGACCCCAGATGCGTTTATTGCGTCGATTGATTTAGGCGCCACTTGCGCGGTGTTGGCTCTGCCGGAAGTGGGCAACCCACACAACCTCGGTGCCATCGCACGCACCGCCGCGCATTTTGGGGTGCGCGGAATCCTGCTCAAGGAGCCCGCGCGTTTAAAGTCGGGTGCCGCACTGCGGGTCGCGTCCGGCGGCTTTGAGCATATCAGTGTGATTGAGGCCACCTCATGGGAAAGCGCGCTTGCGAGTTTCGCGCGCGCTGACTTCCACCTGATCGCGACCTCCTCGCATGCGCAGGTTGACCTGTTCAGCTCGAAACTGCATCGCCGCTGCTTGTTCGCACTCGGCGCAGAGGGCGAGGGATTGGCCGACGGTTGGCTTGAAGCGGCTAACGAAGTGGTGAATATTGGCGGTACTGGAAATGTTGAAAGTTTGAACGTCAGCGTTGCCGCCGGCGTGGTACTGGCTGAGTTCTACCGCCGTTTTGCTGGGCCGAAATGATCAGCCAGTGCCTTTGATCACCCCTACTTTTTGAGCAGATCACGAATTTCTGTAAGCAGAACGATGTCGTCGGGCGTCGCGGCGGGCGCGGCGGCTTCTTTCTTGACCACGCTGTTCATCGCTTTGATCACTAAAAATAGCGCAAACGCGATGATCGAAAATTGGATGAGCGTGTTGAGAAACTCACCATACGCGATAGCCACTTCTGCTTTTGCAGCGACATCTGCGCTCGCTGCCAGCGCGTCTTGCAGGATGATTTTCTTCTGCGAAAAATCGATGCCGCCCATCGCAAACCCGATCGGCGGCATGATTACTTTGTCTACTAACACCGTCACAATTTTGCCGAATGCCGCACCAATGACC
>Ga0105046_10003758_pt1 | contig 24110 bp, 17 predicted proteins | sample MAT03_FD_78385 | JGI IMG/M metagenome (GOLD analysis project Ga0105046, IMG submission 78385) | Freshwater microbial communities from Lake Fryxell liftoff mats and glacier meltwater in Antarctica - MAT-03 (megahit assembly) | ecosystem: Environmental > Aquatic > Freshwater > Ice > Liftoff...
CATCGCCACGAGCCACGATTGCGCCACCCGTGAACCCCGACCCGAACGGTGTCCACCACGCATACGAGCCATCCGAGTAATCGACGCGCACGAGCGTCGTCGGCCCCGCGTCGGTTCCGCTCACGAGAACCGGCTTCACCGCAGTCGCAATTGGCGGGGGTGAAACGGGCGGCGACACCGGTGAAACAGGCGTCGCAATGGGCGGCGACACGGGTGGTGAAACTGACGGAGACACCGGCGGAGACACCGGCGGTGGTGGGGACACTGGCGGCGTGATGGGCGGCGACGTGTTCGCGGGGGCGTTCACGTCCATCAACGCGAAATCGACGCGGGTGGGGTTTCGGTTCGCGTCCAAAGCGCTCGTGGCCAGCACGCCCGCGTAGGTCGTTTGGCCGTTGTACGTCGCGGCGACCGGGTAGAAGAGTTGGTTCTTGAGTGGATCCGTCTGGTGGAATATGGTCGTCGTCACCCATTGCGAGCCGTTCCACGTCGCACTGCGAATCTGCCCGGCGACCTCGTTCGCATAGCTAATCGGCAAGTGTTCGGCGGCTTCGTCCGAGAACACGATGGTCGGCATGCTTTGCGAGTTGAACGACAACTGCGGCGAGAACCCGGTGTAATAGGCCCCGTCCCCCGCGACGTAGCCGTCCGGCGTGCTGACTACGGTGGTCGTCGTCCAGCCCGTCGCGGCGCGAACATGGTACATGAGCCAGGATGCTTGCGGCGACCCCGTGTCGTAACGATCCACATAGTAACTGGCGATAGCGATGGTGCCATCGGGTGCAACCGCGATTGATGCGCCCAGCCCAGCGTCGCCGGTGCCATCAATGGAACCCTGCACGAGTTCCGAATGCCAGCCACCGCCCGCGTTCGTGGCGTACATCAGATCGCTATGAACCGTGCCGAACGCCCCGGAGATGAAGAAGCCCGCGCAGTATGTCACATGAGCGTTGTTCTGGGCGTCCACGGCGAGCGACAGGAACCGGGGAGTGTTCCGCGTGCCGAGAATCCACACGTCCTGGGCCAAGTCCGCTGTGTCCGCGATCTTGTTAAAGCTCCAGCTTCCCGACTTGTTCGTTGCGTACCAGAGGGCACCTGTACCGAATTGGCCCACGGTAGTTGCAGCGACGCTTGTTTCGGTGAAAATCAGGTGAATCGACTTGTTCGCGCCGGCCTCTGCGACGATGTTGTTCGGCCCCCACGTCGTTTGCCAGGGTGGCGCGATGGTTTCGACCAACTGCCAGCCACTCGCGTTGCGGGCGTAGTGGCGAATCAGCGTCTGGTTCAAACCTGACTGCGAGTTGTACTGCTTTTCCAGGAAGAGCGCGTGCGCGACGCCATCCGAGGTGTACAGCAACTGTGCCGTCTGCGAGGCGGTTTCGATGTCGTCGGCCGAGTTGTAACTGGACTTCGTGAAGTCGTCGCTGGTCGCCACGGTCTCGGCTTTCCAACTGCCGTTGGTCCGCGTGCGGTAGACGAGCATTTGGCCGTCCCAAATCAGTTGGCCCAGGGTGCCATTCGGGCTGTACTGAGTCCAGTTGAACTCGCCGGCCGGAATCTGGCTGCCCGAGGGCGTCAGGCGGTCTTCGAGTTGCTCCACCTGGAGCCGAAGCGGTTTCGGTCGCCGTGTCATCGATTTCACCTGACATGGTGGGGGGCGGCGATTCGAGACGACGTATGTAACCCACGGCTGGAAGTCGGTCAAGCCGACTGCGAAACGTGGATCATGAAGCGAGTCTAGCGCGGCGCGCACTCCGGCGCAATACCGCCGTTTCCGCGAAACTTGATGTGTTTCCTTGAAGTGGACGCGGCATCCGGCGAACCACCCCGCGTTCGCGGGCTTGCCCCGTTTGCCCGATCGGCGAAACCCATCGCGTGCAACCCCGGCTTGCCTGGGGTCTTTTCCGCGCGACGGCCTAAAATCATCAACATGGAACCCACTGTAACCGCCGCGATTCTCACTGACGGCCTGAGCCGCACCTATTCCAAGCCTCGCCGTCGCCGGTGGTGGGGGAAGAAGATCGCGGAGACCACACCCGACTTCGTCGCCCTCGACGGCGTCTCGCTCGAAGTGCGACCGGGCGAACTCTTCGGCTTGCTCGGCCCCAACGGCGCAGGCAAGACGACGCTCATCAAGATTCTCACGACGCTGCTCGCGCCGTCAGCAGGGACGGCCCGCGTTGATGGCCTGAATGTCGTCACGGAAGCCCACAAGATTCGGCCGCTCATCAACATGGTGTCGGGCGGCGAATCATCGGGGTACGGCATCCTGAATGTGCGAGAGAACCTGTGGTTATTTGCCCGCATTTACGGCGTTCCCACGGCCATCGCCCACGAACGCATTGACGCGATGCTCGAAGTGGTTGGCTTAACCGACAAGGCCAAGAGCCGCATCAGCCACCTTTCGACCGGGCAGCGTCAGAAAATGAACTTCTGCCGGGGCTTCATCACGGACCCGAAAATCCTGTTCCTCGACGAACCAACGCTCGGTCTTGATGTCACCAGCGCTCGCGCCATTCGGGTGTTCGTTAAACAGTGGATGCGCGAAAAGCCCGACCGCACGCTGCTTCTCACGACTCACTACATGGCCGAAGCCGACGATTTGTGCGACCGCCTCGCCATCATCGACAAGGGGAAAGTGCTGGCCTGCGACACCCCGACGAACCTGAAGCGCCGCGTGCAGGAGTTCCCCATCTACGAACTCACGCTCGCTCCAGGTGCCGCCCCGGATTCGTGGACCGAGTTGGGCAAACTCCCCGGCGTACACCAAAGCACCGCGACCACGACACCCACAACCATTGAGGTGAAAGTGTCGCTCAAAGAAGAGTCCGCGATTGGTGCGGTGGTGCAAGCCGTGATCGCCACCGGCGGCCGCATTCTGAGCATGAAGAAGGTGGAACCCACGCTCGAAGACGTGTTCATCGAACTGGTCGGCCACGGCTTCGCCGAAGGCGAAACCGCCGCGAAGACGGAGTGAGATCGTGTTTCATTGTGACGCTTTTTGCGGTACGATGGCAACACCCCCGGAGGAAAAACATGGGCACGGCGATACTCGACGACGAACACAAGGTGCGGCTGAACGGACTAACCGAACACCTGGAGATTTGTGACGCAAGCGGCAACCGCGTCGGTCGCTTTCTACCCGAAGCGGTGTACATGCGGTTGATCTACGATTTGGCTAAAGCGGAGTTTGCCCGTGAAGAAGCCGAAGAAGCGGCAAATGGCATCGTCCGCAAGTGGGACGGCACCAACGGCAAAACCACTGCTGCTGCCATCGACTATGTGAAGCAGGTGGCCGAGAAAGCGGCGTGCCCAAAATGAACTGGACCGTTATTTGGCTTGATGCGACGATCAACCAGATCGCTGCGTTCACGATCCAGGTCTGGGGCACGGACGCAAGCGCCGCCATCACGCAAGCAATGGTTCGCATTGAACTGTTCCTCAAACGCGATCCGGGAAATGCGGGCGAGTCACGGGCCAGCCATCGCCGTATTCTCTTTGAATCGCCGCTGATCGTTGGGTTTGAAGTCCACGACGAGGAACGAACCGTGATTGTTACCCGCGTACAATACCACCCGCCACGCGATAATCAGTGACTTCCCCTTTCACCCCGCCCGGCCGAGAATGTAGCGGCCCGGATCGACTTCCGTTCGCAGCACGCGGAGTTGCTCTTCGTTCGGTTCCGGCGTGGTGGTGAGCGGTTCGCAGGCTTCCAGTTCAAAGCCGGTCGCGGCTCGCACGAGTTCCAGCGTTGCGCCGGGGTGCAAGCTCTTCACCCGCATTCGCGCCGTCTCGGGGGCGAAGTCGAGGATGCACAGATCGGTGATGACGCGGTGTGGACCGGTTCCGCTGGGCAAACCCGCCGCCTCGCGCGACCCCGGACCGGTCAGGTATCCGGGCGTGGTGAGGAAGTCGAGTTTCGGGGCGAACTTCTTGGCGTCGTGCTTCATCACGATGAGCGTTCGCCAGCAGAACGACGCGAGGTCGTTCGCCCCGCCGCTGCCCGGCAACCGCACCTTGGGCTTATCGTGCGTGCCACCAATGAAGGTCGAGTTCAGGTTGCCGAACGGGTCGATTTGCGCGCCGCTGAGAAAGGTGTAATCGACCATGCCGCGCTGGCAGAACTGCATCACATCGGCCATTGAGGTAGCCATCACGGCGCGGTGGAACGTGGTGCTGTCGCCGACACTCACGGGCATCGTCGGCAAGAGCGGCGCGACGCCACCCGCCTCGAAGAGAATCACGAGATTCGGGGCGTGCGTCCGCTGGGCGAGCATCGCGGCAGCACACGGCAACCCCGTGCCCACGGCGACGGTCTTGCCGTCCTCCAACTCGCGGGCCGCACAGCAGATCATCAGTTCCATCGGTGTGAACGACATGGCAACGCTCGCGGGGAAGCGATCTTGTGATACGTCAGAGTTTACCCATCAATTGAGGCGAGCGGCCAGAATTGTTTGAGGCGAGCGTTATTGGGTGTGGCAAAACTTTTGGGAACGCCGATCTCGCCTGAGTTATACTCCGCGCGGTTAGGAATGAGCCATTTTTGCATTAAAGCGCTTGGCGTCAGGACATTCTCCGTTGGCCTGCCTGGGGTGGAGCGCTTCGCGCAACCCCTGGTGCGAGGCGTCCAGAGACTGATGTTGCCGGCTCGACAAATGTATCAATCGCGGCCGCGCGGAGTATAACGCCCCTTGCTTGCCAGGTCGAACTCGTCCTGGTGTCGCTCAGAAAACGGATGCCTTCAACGAAGACGCAGCACCTGGCGAGCGGGGAGCGTCAGCCTCCGAGTTAACCGAAACCGAGACGGTTTCTCTCCGTCCAGCGGGATTGAAAGCGATGGCCGACGAAAAAACCCCACCGTCCCTCAGCTTGCGCTTCAGGATGGTGGGGCCGGAACTGAGAAGAGGCTGAACGCCGATATCTTGAGCAAGACGGGCCGTTGTGTCAATCGCACTTTTCGGAAATTTCGTCGCTTCCAGATTGAGGAATGTTCGTCGCAAGGCCCTCACTACTTGTTGGCGTTGGTCTTTCCGATTATTGGGCACAATTCCGGTGCTTCGGCGTGCTTCCGATTTGACAATCTTGTTTCCGACGAATCACGCATGACTCCGGTGGTTTTGGGATGATTCCGGTTGAAACGGGAATGACTCCGGAATGATTCCGGCTGAAACGAGATTGATTCCGGAATGATTCCGGACGAAAAGGATTGATTCCGGTCAGAACGGGATTGATTCCGGACGAAAAAGGATTGATTCCGGTCAGAATGGGATTGATTCCGGACGAAAAGGATTGATTCCGGTCAGAATGGGATTGATTCCGGACGAAAAGGATTGATTCCGGTCAGAACGGGATGATTCCGGTTCTGGGGTGTGTGGTTTGGCGTCGGAACCAATACTGATCGATTCACAGCGAGGCAAAGTTCTTCAGCATCTGCATGCCGATGCGCTGGCTTTTCTCGGGGTGGAACTGCGTGGCGAAGACGTTATCCCGCCAGATGACGGCCGTGAACGGCGTCGGGTAGTCGGCCGTGGCCGCGACGCAACCCGCGTCGGTGGGGACCGGGTAATAGGAATGCACGAAATAGACAGCGGGGTCGGCCGGCAGGTCGGCGAATAGGGGGCAGTTGGCCCGCGTCAGGTTCAACGTGTTCCAGCCCATGTGCGGCACCTTCAGCCCAGGCACCGACGGGAACCGCACCACTTCACCTGGGAAAAGGTTCAACCCGTCGTGCAGGCCGTCCTCGTGGCCGCGGGTGAAGAGCATTTGCAGCCCCAGGCAGATGCCCAGAAACGGCCGGCCGGCGTTGATCTGGTCGGTGATCGCCGATCCAAGATCGGTCGTGCGAATCCGGGCAATGGCGTCCTGAAACGCCCCCACACCGGGCAGCACGACTTTCCCTGCCTCGGCGATGCGGGTCGGGTCCGCGGTGATCTCGGCGGCAAACCCCACATGCTCGAACGCCTTCTGGACGCTCCGCAGGTTCGCCATGCCGTAATCGACGATCACGATATCGGAACGCGACACGGCTACACCTTCGCGGGAGTGGTGTTCGTGGGCACGACCTCAGGCTTTCGCAGCAGCAACCCCGCGGCCAGCATCCCGACGCACAGGATGAACACGAAGACGCCAAACGTGATCGCGTCGAAGAACACATACTGCACGAACGGCCCGATCCACGGCCAGGCGAACCACGTCACGCCAACGCCCAGCGCCAGCCCTGGGCCGAACGGCAACTCGTGCGAATCCATCGGTGCGTCCGCGGCATTCGCAGAGTTCGCCGGGTTCACCGCCACGGGTGAACTCGGCACGGTTGGGGCGTCGGGGCTGCCGAGGATGGCCCCGATAATCTTCAGGAAGATCGCCGCGAACGCGCCGACGAACAGCGACAACACAGCGATCTGCCAGCCCAGAAACGCGCCGGCCAACATCAGCAAGTCGGCGTCGCCCAGCCCGAGCGCCTCCCGGCCGAACCCGACTTCAAACAGCCACTTAATGATGCGTACCACGAGTGACCCGGCAAACGCGCCGAGCAAGCCGTTCAGCAGCCCAAGTTGGAAACTGCCAGGCGGGGCGAACGCGAACGTCGGCCCGTAGAACGGCCACAACTGCGCACCGGGCGGAATCTTGCCCCAAAGTTCCTCAAGCATCCAGGGTTGGTCTTGAGGCATCACCGCCGCGATGGTGTCCGGGTTCGGCCAGGGCCAGGGCATCAGCGCCCCACCCAGCACGCCGACGAACACGCCCGTATACGGGATCGATGACGGGATAATGCGGTGTTCGGCGTCAATGGCAGCCGCCGCGATGAGGCACACGAGAAGGAAGGCGTGGTACGCGAACACTACCAGACATTGCCACGGCGGAAGGGCATTCATCGAATTGAGCGGGTCGAAGTTCATCGCCGCGACATTCTGCCAGTTGAAGAGGACTTCCGCGACGAACAGCGCGAGGAAACCCAGTCCAGTGCCGATCTCAACCCACAGGTAGCGGGCGGAGAACGAGACGCCACAGCCTCGACACTTCCCGCGCAGCCGTAGGTAGCCCCAAATCGGGATGTTGTCCGTGAAGCGAATTGGCTGGAAGCACGCGAAGCAGCGAGACGACGGCCAGACGATGCTCTTCTCGTGCGGCAAGCGCGCGATGAGTACGTTGAGGAACGACCCGACCATCAGGCCGAGGATGAAGACCCAGAAGCACCACATTGCGGGCGGGAGGTAGAACTGCCATGCCATGCGGAGAAGATAGCAGCCGCGACCGCTTCCGGCGATGGTGTATCCGCATCCGCGACGAAATGTGCCAATTCTTCATACAGCGGTGAGCGTGCGGCAAGCAGCGTCCGGACCTCCTCAATGCCGCCATTCGCGGTCAGATTCGGTCGCCTCGCGGAGGTGGTTGGATCATTTTGGAGCCGTGCCCAGGCGGTTTCCGGGGTCGCCGTCAGCCAGACAACTAAGCCCGCCGACCGGAGCAATTCGCGGTTCGCTGACCGCAACACCGCACCGCCACCCGTCGCCAACACCAACCGTTCCCGGCCGCACAAGTCCCGAATCGCCGCCGCCTCACGGTCGCGGAACCCGGCTTCACCCTCAACCGCGAAGAGTTCGGCAATCGTCCGCCCGGCCGCGGTTTCGATGTGGTCATCGGCATCCACGAAATCCCAGCCTAACTGTGCGGCGAGCAACCGACCCACGGTAGTTTTGCCCGTGCCACGGTAACCGATGAGCCGAATCACTGCTCGGTCCCATGTTTGGTGTCTTCGCCTTCTTCGGGGTCGAATGCTCTCGTGAGTGGGGAGAGAGCTTTGCGGACGATTTCGCGCATCACGGCGAGGTCCGGTGTCTGGCCGACGAACATCTCGATCTGGCTCGCCGCCTGGCGGACGAACATATCCACGCCGGTGATAACCTGGCACCCGCGGGCGCGGGCTTCGCGGAGGAGGAGCGTCGTTTCGGGCCGATAGATCGTGTCGAACACGGTGACGCCGGGCTTCAGGATGCTGAAGTGACACGGGGCTTCGTCCACATTCGGGTGCATGCCGACGGGGGTGCAGTTCACGAGGAGGTCGAAGTTCACGCTGTGCCGGGCGTGCCAGTCCACGGCTTTGCACTTCACTTCTTCGGCGAGCTTCTGGGCACGCTCGTAGGTCCGCCCCGTGATGGTGATCTGGGCACCCTCGCGGTGCAATCCGAAGGCAACGGCACGAGCCGCGCCACCGGCACCGAGTACCAACACCGACATCTGGCTAAGTTGCGACACGGGGCCGTTGTGCACCCGTTCGGTGAGGTGAGCTTTGATGGAATCGATGACGGCCGCGTAGTCCGTGTTCGCCGCCGAGAACTTCCCATCTGGCAGGCGCACAAGAGTGTTCGCCGCGCCGATGATATCGACGTTCATCTCGCGTTCCCGTGCCAGCGCGGCGGCGGCTTCCTTGTGCGGCACGGTGACGCTGTAGCCGCTCACGGGGATGTCTTCGTATGCTTCGACGGCTTGCGGAAGGCTGCCACGGGGCACGCGGAACGGCAGGTACAGCGCGTTCACCCCGAGCCGCTTGTACATGTGGTTATGCAGCAACGGGCTGAGGCTGTGATCGACGGGGTCGCCGAGCACGCCGAAGACTTTGGTATCCGCCGTGATGGACACGGGATAGGTCGTGCGGAACTCCTCGAAACTGGGCAACCCCGGAGCGATGCCGCGTTCCTTGTTGAAGGCTGCGTAAATCCACGGTGCGCCGTACTTCAGCGAGAGGAACCGGCTTGGCTGGCCGATGTCGCCCATGCAGAAAGCAATGGTCGGTTTGGGAGCCGCTCGTTGAAGCCGCAGGATGCGGACCACATCGTCGGGCGTTTGGGCGAAGACCGCGAGTTTGTAAACGTCGGCGTCCTGCTTCAGCATGCCGGCGTAAATGTCGTCGAGATTGACGGGCGTTTCCGTCAGGTTGTGGTAACTGACGATGCGCTTGACAGGGCCGAAGCGTGGGATGGTCGAAGCGATGTCGGTTTCGAGATCGACCCAGTCGAACGCGCCGGACACGATGGCCTGGCGGAGAATGACCTGGCGCTCAGGTTCGGAACCGGGGTAACGGCCGCCGTCGGATGGTCGCCGCAAGGTGGCGACCCACGGGCACACTTTGTAAGGCGCGAGACGTTTGAAGTCGATGGCTTTCGCCAGGAAATCGAGCCGCAACTCAAGGAACTTGGCCCCGCGCTTGACGGCCTCCTGAAGCTCGGCCACCACCATCTTGTGGCGGGTTCGGCCGATCACCACCAACACCCGCTGGAACGACATGACGAATCCCGTAGGGGAAACCAGGGTCTTGTGCGAAGTAAAGACCGCCCGGCAAGCCGGGAGCGATTAGCCCCCAGCTTGCGGGGGTATTTTTACCCGCGATTCCACCTTACACTTTGCTGGCTTCCTTGTACATGACGTGCTTGCGCACGACGGGGTCGAACTTCCGCAACTGGATGCGTTCCTTGCTGTTGTTGCGGTTCTTCTGCGTGAAGTAGCAGTGGTCGCTCGCCTCGCTTTTGAGCTTGATCGTCGAGCGGGCTTCTTTCCCCTTCGCCATGTCTGAACTCCGGTCTGGTTTTCCGCGTTACCGGCGACAGCCGGCGGCAAGAAAGGGGATTCTAGCAGGTGATCGGCCACTCGGCGAGTCGGGTTACGCGCTAGGAACCTGGAAGCTCACGTCACGGGCTGGCTAGCAATTCCTTCCAGTCGGCAACGTGATGGACACGCTTGACCAGTCTGGCGAGTCGGTCGTAGTCGCTGATCGCGAGAATTGACGCTTCCACCGTTGGTGTTGGCGCACCAAATCGTTCCTGGGCGATGTCGAGCAGCAGTGACCGCGCCGCCCGCAAACTCCCATAAGCCTCGCCAATCGCCTTACCACGGGCTTCGCCTTTAACTTCGCCTTTGGCGATCCACTCGTTCACGGTCGGTGATTCTTCCACGTTCCACTCCTCCAGTTGCTCGTGCCATTGCTCTTTACGAGGCGACTTCTCCGCGAAGACCTTCGCCAGCGAGCCGTACTCCGCCCGAAGTCGCGGGTTTGGCTCGGCCAGTGCCAACCGCACCCACCGGTCCACTATCGCATCATCCGTGCTGGCCATCAAGGGAACCCACGGCAACAGGGTGCGGGGTCGCTCACCGGACTCGATGTGGGCCAGAAGTTCGTCGGCCGATTCGTACTCGAGGTTGAGTTCGGGGCCTTGCAGCACCGTTTCGAGTTTGGTGCCCGGCCAACGCATCCTCCGCGATGCAGTGCCATTGCCAGTAAGGTTCAACACCGCCCCACCGATCTCGAATCGGCTCCCGCGTTCTTCATCGGGCCAAACTTCTTCCCACAGTCCAAAGATGTATTTGCCGAGCCGACCAAACATGAGCGGGTCGGGTTTAATCTGGAACTCGATTGCGACAATCCACGGTACGCCATGCTCGGCGGGGTTGGTGAGAAATGCCACCGTGTCAGAAGTGCGGTCGGGTTCGCCCGGAAAGGTGACTCGGCGAGTGTCAAGCCAACGCTTGAAAGTCAACTCATCACTGGGCTTACCCAGCAACCACGCCAGAAAGCCTGTCGGGTCGAGTTTGGCGGTGTAACGACTGACCTGGTCGTAAATGTTCTGCGGCATGGCTCAACCGGCTCGCATGGGTGGGCACTGATACCGCTGACCAGTTTGGCGAGTCGGTCGAAGGTCGCTGATCGAGTAGTCGTCTCGATACCCCGGATCGTGGACATTGGTTCCGACGCCAACCCACACACCCCAGAACCGGCATCATTCCAAAAGTCCGGAATCATTCCGGAATCGATCTCGGTTCGGCCGGAATCATCCCAAAACCACCGGAACCATTCCGTATCAGCCGGAACCATCTCGTCCCTATATACTCCACGCGGCCGAGATTGACACATAGCCGGTCTGCCCTGTTCGTGGCAAACCGGCGACCTTACGGTGCGCCGCTCACCGTGGCCTTGGCCCGCAGCGCTCGTGGCCTTGGCCCGCCGTGCTCGTGGTGAGCGGCGCACCGTAAGGTCGCCGGTAAACTCTAACTGTGCGTCAGTCTCGACGGCGAGAAGTACAACTTGATGCCGATGGGGTGCTTTCTAACCAACGAATCGCCCCAAACGAAACGAGCCGGGATCACTCCACGGCCCGCTCCATTCCCGCTTTGTTTACTTCTGAACCTGGGTCGCGGAAGGCTCACGGCAGCGCCTAGTCGAAAACGACGTGGGCGGCGTCGGAACGCCGATTGGCAGAGTTTTCCCAGACCGGCGTCGTCCACGTCCATTTCGACCGGACAGTGGTGCTGGAACAGCCTTACTCGGGATGCAAGGCAAACCATTTGCTCCGACGACGCAACATCGTCTTGCTGCAAAGCAGCGAGCTAAAAGACAGCGGGAACGGTGTTAGCGTAACCGTCCGAAGAATCGCGTGCAAGCGGCGATTTCGAGACTTCGCCGCACGTCTGCGGTTGTTGGGTGGTGGATAAACTGCTGGGGAAAGCGTAGAGTGCTGTTCTTGGCTGTTCACGCTTACCCACGAGAAACCCTATGAAACTCAGCCTCGCAGCGTTCATCTTGACGCTGGCAACCGCCGTGACGGCGGCCGATCCGAAGCCGGTGGCGCTTTTTGATGGCAAGACGTTCGCAGGGTGGGATGGCGACACCGAGAAGACGTGGAAGATTGAAGATGGCGTGATCGTCGGCGGGAGCCTTACCGAGGTCGTGCCCCGCAACGAGTTCCTGTGTACCACCAAGACGTATGGCGACTTCGAGTTGAAGGTCACGTTCAAGCTCGTCGGCGACAAGGAGAAGGCGAACGCCGGGGTGCAGTTCCGCACGAAACGCATTCCGAAACATCACGAAGTCAGCGGCTACCAGGCCGACGCGGGTCAGGATTATTGGGGTGCCCTTTACGACGAGAGCCGGCGGAACAAAGTGCTGGCGAAGCCTACCAAGGAAGTGATTGAGAAACTGGTGAAGCACGAGGACTGGAACGAGTACGTCATCCGTTGTGAAGGGCCGAGCGTCAAACTCTGGCTCAATGGCAAACTCACTGTCGATTACACCGAAGAGGACGAGAAGGTCGAACGCACGGGCATCGTGGGCTTGCAAATCCACGGCGGAGCCAAGGCCAAGGCTTACTACAAGAACATCACCATCGAAGAATTGCCGGCAAAGAAGTGACGCCATCCCTGGATTGTGTCGTCGTGGGGCAAGGGCTGGCCGGCACCACGCTGGCGTGGCAGTTGCGACGGCGCGGGCTTCGCGTGCTGGTCATCGACCGCGAATCGGGTCATGCTTCCTCACGCATTGCCGCTGGGCTAATCACGCCGGTGACGGGGAAGCGGTTGGCGAAGTCGTGGCGGTGGGACGAACTCTTTCCGGTCGCCGAGGCGTTCTACCGGAGTGTTGAAGCCGAAACTGGCGTACAATTCTTCCACCCGCGGCCCTCACTTCGGTTGCTGGCGTCGGGTGCGGAACGCGACGAACTGCGGAAGCGTTCACCAAACATCCTGGCGGGTTTGGTCCGGCACGGCGAAGCGAACCCCGACTGGTTCAAGGCTCCGTTCGGCGGGTTCGAGATGTCCGCAGCGGCCCGCCTGGATGTGTGCGGGTATCTGGATGCTTCCCACCAACACTTTCAGCGTGATGGGGGTTATTTGGTAGCTGAGGTTGAGCCTGGTGAAGTGGAAGCCACAGCGGGTGGCGTGCGGCTCGCCAGGTTGGGAATCGAAGCGCGGTCACTGGTGTTCTGCCGGGGGTTCACGACCGATTCCGACCCGTGGTTCGGCGACATTCGCTTCAACGCGGCCAAGGGCGAAATCCTCACCCTGCGGATTCCGGGGTTACGCGAAGACCGCGTGATCCATCGGGGAATCTGGCTCGCCCCAGCGGGATTCGCCCCTACTGACGGCGACATCTTCCGCGCGGGGGCCACCTACACCCGCGACCCGCTGGACAGCGAGCCGACGGCCGCTGGGCGCAACGAAATCGAAACACGGCTGCGCGAGGTTCTCCGGCTCCCGTTCGAGGTCATCGACCACCACGCGGCGGTTCGGCCGGTCATTGATGCCGGGTTCCCCGTGGTAATCCGGCGCGCGCAATTCCCGCAAATAGCGTTCTTCAATGGTCTGGGGTCGAAGGGGTCGCTGCTCGCGCCGTTCTTCGCGGCGCAACTTGCTTCGCTACTTGCTGGTAGCTGAGAGCGTGCGTCGGCGTGACCGGTTCGCGTATCAGAATTGCTCCACTCCCCGATTCTGGTACAATCGGCGTCAGGAGGAAACTCATGAATATCCCGCTATTCATCCCGCTGGCCAAAGAGCGTGCGGCGACATTCCGCAGGGCCGTGGACCTCTTCATCTCGCATTACAAAGATCGCGCATCCGACGGCATGTGGCGAGATTTGTTCACTATTGTGGGGCCATTCGCTCGAGACGGTACATGCTTAACCGAGCCATCGCAGATCGATTTATCGCTCGTGGTGGACACCGCGCTAATTTGGGCGACAACACGCCCGTGGCCATCAGACAGCGACTTGCGGGAGGCCCTCTCGCTTATCGAGGAGACCTTAGCCGAGTGGGCCGCTGCGTGGATGGCCCTGACAAACGTGCTGAACACCAGCGGCGCTTCACTGGGTTGTGGCCACTGGTTTTGGGAGGTTGTTCCGCTCGCGATGGTCAAGCATCGCCAGGCAACTAGATCGCTCTCAGAAAGCTGGCCGCTTGCCTCAGAGGAAGTCGAGACGAAGGCGCTGGCCGAGATGAAAGCTGGAAATGCTGTCGGTCTGGAAGAGGCATTCGCGAGGATTGCTGGCACAACCAAGACGGAGTGGACCGACCGAGTCGAGCAGCACCGGAAACGCCGCCGCACACAGGAGTAGTCCACCTGGAATACTCCATCACGATGCACCCTCGCGTTCTCTGGCAGATCGGGCGCTGGGGGCTTAGCGACTTCATGCTGGTCGAGGTGTACCTTCAATTGAGGGAGAGCCTTGCCAGCGACCCCGGCCGCCTTCTGTTTCGAGACCCGCCACGGCCTGGAAGTTTCTTCGTGTTTGATGCGCGGGACCCCGGCGATCCAAACTTCCAGCAGATTTTCATGTTCCGTGTCTATTTCGATCAAGATGAAAAGCATCTAAACATCGTCAACGGGAGTTATTGGAGAAACTTCGATCCACCGCGAAGTTGACCCGTCGAAGGTGAACCAGCACAAACGCATGCTCAGTTTCTTGGTTTAGCTGATACCTGACGGCTGATAGCTTCCTGGGCTTCCAGGCGGTCCGTTGTTTGTTCTTGCCCGGTTGGGCTGGCAGTGGCTAGCATGGACCCACGGGCACTTTCTGAGAGTCATCAGGTTTTTCCAATCCGTGACCGGCCGTTCGTCGTCGGACAAGTAGGAGTTTATGGCGAAGCCAGGCGCGACCCCAATCGTGCGGCTGCCCGTGGGTTCGGAACCCGCCGCCGCCCTTACAGCCGTCCCGCACATGCCTGAACCCGTGGGTTCATCCCTGGGAAGTGGCGAAAACGGTCGGCCGGGGGAAGATGCGCTAATCGCCACGTTCAACAAGTGTCGGGACGAACTCGTCAGCACCTTGCTGTACCTGCTCGGGAACCCGGACGATGCGCAGGATGCCGCCCAGGAAGCGTTCTTAAAGTGCTGGCGTGCCCGGCACACCATCGCGGATGTCCTGAACCTGCGGGCCTGGATATTTCGCGTCGGATTGAACGCAGCCAAGGACTTCCAACGAAGCGCTTGGAACCGCAAGAGCCGACCGCTCCCGGAGGACGAAGTGATGATGCCCGGACGCGACGAAGCACCCGGTCGGTCGCTCGAGGATCAAGAATCCCTCGATCGACTCCGAATCGCCATCGCCCAACTCCGCCAAGAGGAGAAGGAAGTCTTCCTCCTCCGGCAGAACGGCGAACTGACCTACGAGCAGATTGCCGAAATCCGGAACGCGCCGGTCGGCACCGTGAAAACCCAGATGCGGACGGCACTCATCAAACTGCGTAAAGTGCTCAATCCGAACGGTACTGAAGAGAATGAATCGGAATGAATCGGGTGATACGTTTCCGTTTAGCAGAGTCCCCAAGCGAAATTAATGGCCTTTCTGGCGGGCCGCCCCAATGAGTTCGCCGGAAGGAGAGACGCGATATGTTCCGCTGTACTGACTGCCGCCCCCTAATTCTGGACCGCCTCTTCGGCCTGCTCGACGCGGCGGAAGCGTCGGCCGTCGATGCCCACCTCGCCGGTTGCGCCGCGTGCGCCGCCGAGCGAGCCAAGGAAGCCAAACTCCAGGGGCTGATCGCCACCGCCGCCAAGAGCGAGTTCCCGCGAGTCCGTTTCGACGCGCCCGCCGTGAAGCCCGCCTGGACCAAGCCGGTTCCCGCGACATCGTCTGCGTCACCCGAACGCCCGACAGTCCTTGCGGTCCCGGCCAACCCACACCGCAACCGCGATGCGAGGAAGCCGAGCCGCGCGGCACGCTCGCTCCCGTGGGCCGTCGCCGCCGCCGTTCTCATCGTCGTGCCCGGCACCATCATTCCCGTTCTCGATCTGTTAAACAACGCCAATACCGCCCATGTCGCGGCAGCCGACGCAAAGGACCGGGCCAGCGTTGCCTTCCGCGCCTTCGAGACGGCCAACCAGGAGGCACCACGCCGGCTCGACCCCAATCACGCGCTTCTTGCCGCACGCCAGGCACACGACGGACTTCTCGCCAGTTGGGTGAAGGCCGAGAAGGCCGCCGCCCAGGCTCACGACACCCGCGAGCTTTCCTGGGAAGTCCGCAAGCCAGCCGCGGTGCAACCTGGTGCGCCCAACGAATTTCTGCTCGTCGTTCGCTCGGGTCAAGCCGAACACCACAGCCGACTTCTCGCCGAAGTCCGGGAAGTCCGCGAGAATCAGACCGACGCCGTGATCTTCTCCCAACCTCTCGAACACGACGCCGGCCGCGGCGAGGCGCACCCGATCCGCTTGCCCGTTTCCGTGTGGTCGAAGCTCACTCCACAATCTGAGTTGTTCCTGGTTGTGTCCCGCGTGGAGGAAAAGACCGGCGAGAAGACGCAACTTCAGGACAAGGTACGACTGCTCGGGCCTGTGTTCGCCACCGTGCTGACCTCGGACAAAGCCGCGTATCAACCGGGCGAAACTGTCTACTTCCGGTCGCTCACGCTCGACCGCGTGACATTCACCCCGCCGACCCGCGATCTCGTCTTCCAGTACGAGTTGCTCGCCCCGAATCGCCGGCCCGTACCCAACGGCGTTGTGACCGGCGGAACGGAACTCGTTCGTGTCTCGAATGGCAAGGTCGAGGTGGTAAACGGCCCCGATGGCAAGACACTTCGCGGTGTCGGCGCGGGTGCGTTCATCCTCCCGACCGACGCACCGGACGGCGACTATACACTTCTCCTGAAGGAACTTCCGCACCCGGACGGTACGCCGCCCGCCGTGCCGTTCGCCGTAACCCGCACGCTGAAAGTTCGCGCCGGTGCCTCGGATGAGTACCGCAAACTCACGGGCTACTCCGCCGCATCGTACTCCGCCGGGGGCACGGTGAAAGCGTGGGCCGAGTTGCGATTCCGCGACAAGCCGGTTGTGGGCGCTCAAGTGTTGGCTGTGGCTACCGCCGACGGCCAACCGATTCCGGGTGTTAAGTTAACTTCACCGGCCACCGGCCCTGATGGTCGGGCGAACCTCGAATTCACCCTTCCCGCGGAACTGGACCGTGGCGATGTGCGGCTCATGGTCACCTTCAAGCCGCCTACTGACAACGGCAACGCAATCCAGGAGACGGTCGTGGACCGCGTGCCCGTCGTCGGCCGTCGGCTGATCGTCGAGTTCTTCCCCGAGGGTGGCGACCTGATGGCCGGCGTCCCGAGCCGCGTGTATGTTCGGGCCACCACACCCGACGGCCAACCCGTGGACATCACCGGCACCATCACCGATGGCCACAATGTGTTGGCGACCGTGGCGACCGTCACGGGCGAGAGCCAACACGGGGCGAACCGCGGCATTGGCTCGTTCACGTTCACCCCGAAACTCGGCGGCACTGTCTGGTTGAAGCTGGCAAGTCCGAGCGGGTTTTACTCGCCGCTGTTGCCGCCCAAGCCCGAGTACCTCGCGGCTCCGGCGGCCCTCGTTGGCGGGCCGACCGCGCTCACCGGGTTCACGGGTTTCCCGCTGCCGGCCGTCCACGATAACGGCGTGACGATGACCGTTCTCAACCCGGTCACGGCTCCCGGCGAACCGATCTGCGTTCACCTTCGCAGCGTGGGCAAGGACCGCAACCTCGTGGTCGGTGCGTACACTCGTGGCCGATTGTCCGACACGCAACGTGTTACCGCCACGATTGGCCGCGTCGCCGAAGTCAAACTGATGGCTGGCTCGGACCCGCGCGGCGGTGTCGTCCGCATCACAGTATTTGAGGAACCCAAAGTCACGGCAGGGGATGCGGAACGCAGAGCGGGCGAAGCCGAACCGGACCTGCTGCCCGTCGCCGAACGACTCGTATTCCGCAAGCCCGGCGAGACACTGAAACTCGACTTCACCGCAAACGGCACACGCGGCGGTAACGGCAGCACTCTGGGCTTCGTGGCCGGCACGGCGGTCGAATTGAACATCTCCGCGACCGACGAGAAAGGCCGCCCGGCGGCAGCGATTCTCTACACGGCTGTGGTGAACACGGGCGTCGCCCCCGGCGCGAAAGACCGCCTGCTCACGACACACTTCCTGCTCTCAGGTGACATTAACACGCCCGACGCGATGGAGTACGCCGACTTCTTGCTGACCGACCACCCGAAGGCCGCCGAATCGCTCGACCTCGTACTCGCCACCCAGGGCTGGCGGCGGTTCGCCGAGCAGATCGGCAACGGATATGCCAAGCGGCCGGTGGCCACGACTCAGGAGTGCGCCAACCTGCTCGTTTCAAACGGCCAGTACATGACGGGAACCGTCCCGGCGAGTCACCGCGTCCACAACAAGTTGCGTGCGGAGTATTGGCCCAAGTACGAGGCCGCCGTGGTCGCGCTGAAAGCGGCCGAAGCCAACGCCAACGCCGCGATTGCGAAGCCAGCCAATGACCCGGCCGTGGAGACCGCTCGACAGCTTGCCAGCGCAGCCAACGAAGCCCGCGACGAGGCGAAGGCCAGCGCCGACCGGGTCGCCGCCGCGACAATACCCGTCGCGCGCTTCCGTGGTGCCGGTTGGTTCGCCGTCGCCGCGTTCGGGTTGCTCGCCACGATGCTCGGAGTCGCCTGCTTCGCCCGTCCCACGGGTCGGCTTCCACTCGGCATCGGCACCGTCGGCTCCCTCGGGTTGGTTGTCTTCCTGGTCGCCGCGCTCGGGATGGCCGACCGCACCCATGCCGCGGGCAACACCGTCAGCGAACTGGCGATTGCAAAGGTGCCCGCTCCGCCCGCTGGGTTGCAAGCCGCACTCGGCCGCGGTGAAGGTTCGGATAAGATTGTGACCGACGCGGGAACTCCAGGAGGCTTGCAGAGCAAAGGCACAGCCTCCAATTCCAAAGGCGCGACCGAAGTTCAGGACAGCGGCTCAGGCAACAGCGCTCCAGGGTTGGCCGGCGGTGGCTTCGGCGGAAATGGCGTGAGAACGAATGGCGTTCAGGTTGTAAACGTTCTCCCACCAGCCAAGGATCAAGGGGAGAGGAAAAACACTCAAACGGGGCGACCAACCGTTGGGGTGAACCCAATCGCTCCGCCACAACCGTCGGCACCGGGTGGACTTCCCACGGCTGGCGGCACTGCGGTCGGGAGTGTTGCAAACGATAGCGGCTGGCGGCCGGGCGAGAATCGGAATCAGATTCCCGATGAATCGCTGCTTTGGCTCCGAGACGCCTATTTCTTCGACTTGAGGATGAAGGCCGACGCTGTCGGCAGGCGAAGCGGGAACGACAAAGCCGCCCGCACGGAAGACACAGCGAAAGTGGAAGCGGAAGCGAAGTGCTATCGGCAGGCCATCGAGAAGGCCAAGGAATACAAGGAGAACCAGAAAAACGTCATCCGCGACGAGATGAAAGCAGCCGCCGATCGTAAGCAACTCACCGTGCAACTTCCACAAGCGGAGGTGCCGCCTCTTCCCGGAGGCACAGCGCTGGGAAAGATGCAGTTGACGCGCGTGCCGCCCGAGGTGCTGGCCCTCAAGCGCGTGCAGGACGCCGTGCCCAACATCGCTCCGCTCGTCATCCGCGAATACGCCGGACCGCGCCCGGGTGCCGCTTTGGGTGTCCCCACTGGCGACGAAGTCGATACTGTGCTCTGGCAGCCTGTGATTGTCCTTCCGGGCGATGGCAAGGCCACGCTCCACTTCCAACTCGGCTCGGCCCCCGGTGGCTACCAAGTCGTCATCGCCGGCCACAGTTTCGATGGTAAGACGGGTCGCATCGGCGCGATGCGGGGGCTTATCCCGGTGGTGCCTGTTGCACCGACGATTAAGTCCGAATCAGCGCCGCAAGTGGTGCCCGCGCCCGTCACGCCGAATAAGCCGTGACAGCGGCCTGAGAATCGACCGCCGCACGGCCCACCGGGTGATCCGAAATCGCCCGGTGGGCCGATCTCGTTCATGGGAAGCTCATCTCTCGCGGGGTTATACTCCGCGTGGGATTGATTGCATTTGTCGAGCCGGCAACATCAGCCTCACGCCAGGGGTTGCGTGTCTCTGTACGCCTCACACCAGGGGTTGCGCGAAGCGCTTCACCCCTGGCTACCATCGGTCGTCGCATCCGCGACTGCAAGAGGGTGGTTGGTCTTTGGCTTTGCAGCCCGGAGGGCGACCGGCGAGTAGCCTGGGCTGAAGCGCAGCGCAACCCCAGGCGGGCCAACGGAGAATGTCCTGACGCCAAACGCCTTGAGGCAATAATGGATCATTCCTAACCGAATGGGGTTAACCATGAAACGATTTCTCACCGTCGCGTGTCTCAGTTTGCTCGCGTTTGCCCTGATGTCTGGAAGCGGGCAGGCGCAGGATATTCCACCTTATCCCAGCCCATACGGCGGAAATACGACGCTTTTCAGTGGCGACCGCAGGACGGTTGGCGTGGCCGCCGGCCCGACCTTCGGCAACGGCTACTACCACTCCGGCTGGCCATACGGACCGCGCATCGCACCGGCGTGGGGATACGCCGGCCTCGGTGGCGGTCCGTATGTCGGCTACCCGTTCGGCTACTATTCGGGGCGGGCGGGTAGTAACTGGTCGAACGGCTTGAGCCTCTATGGACCGCCGGTGCCGATCTACGGTCCGGTGCCCGGCGTGTTCGGCAACAACGATCTTGTGCGGCAATGGCAGGCCGTGCCCTCGGCGGGGCTTCCGTTCGGCTACTTTGGCATCTACGCCTCGTCGCCGCGCCCGCGTCCTCTCACGGTCAGCGTGTGGCCGGTCGTCGAGAGTCTTCCGGCGCGAACTGTAGTCGCGCCGAATCCGACCAAACCGGGCTGCTGCCTGACGCTCTCGGTGAAAGTGCCACAACCGGCGGCCGAGGTGTTCGTGGACGGCGTGAAGACGGGGCAAACCGGCACGGATCGCATCTTCGAGTCGCCGGTTCTCGAAGGCGGAAAAGAGTTCCGGTACGAAATCACGGCCCGTTGGATGGAACGCGGCGCAATCCGCGAAGCGAAGCGGATCGCCACGGGAACGCCGGGCGAAGTGGTGCGTATCGATTTCACCGCACCGGAAGTGTTCGCGGCGGGGCGATAAGGAGACCCCGGCAAGCCGGGGGCTATCTGACAGAGGCCGTAGAGATCAGTTCGTGATCCGCGGGCAGCGCTGAGACGATAATATCGACCGTCAGGAAGCCTTCGTAGAAGCCCGGCGCTGGCCCTCGGAAGTCGAGGGAGATATCGGAAAGGACGCGATCCCCGATACCGAGGAGAGAAACCGCATCATCGGGGAGTGTCGGGTCGAACAAGAACTCCCAATGGAAGACGTGATTCGGGGATTCGGGAAGCCGAACGTGAACCCGCCCATATTGAACGATCATCTCCCGACGGGTGCCGTCCGCCAATCCTCTTGATACGCTTGCCGGCCGCAAGTCCGTGAGAATATCCAGGCCAGTTGGGTTCGCGGGGGACATTGGTGGTACCAATCCCAAACGCATTGAGGACACTTCGGCTCCTGTGTCCACGCGAAATAGAACCTCACGCCAAATCCCACCTCTGCACCGAACCTCCAACAGCAAGGGCGCGTGCTTCTTAACGGGGCTTGAACCCGGCTTGGCGATCAAGGGGTAAATGTGGGTAGGCGGCAAAGGAGTCAGTCCGCGTTCGGAACCATGAGGGCAAAACCCACAGCCTCGATATTGTTGGCGGCAAGTAAGCCGAGTTCCGTCATTCCCGAAGCCAAGACGAGAACGCCCTGAAGGGTAACTCGGGCGAAGACCACTTGCCGCGAATGAAGATACGCAAGGGTCCAATCGTTCAGTAAGTCTTGTCTGGCTTTTGGGGTGCCAACAAACCGCTCGGCTTCCTCGATTCGTTTGATCTCGGCCGCGACGGCGTCCAGCACTTCGCGTGTTGGGACCAAGTAATCGGTACTCCGAACGTCCCCGGCGATCAACCGTCGAGCTCGCGCCAGGAACGCTTCCACATCAAGGCAGTCTGGGGTTGAATCCCTTGGCTCAACCGACAACGGAAGAATGGCGTTCCCCTCTTTGGTGGGAAGCGTTTGCTCTTCCGTCTCGGGTACGTCCAGATTGGTTGGGTTCGACATCGCGATTCACCTCCAGAGAACGAGCCTTGAAGAACCCCCGGCAAGCCGGGGGTCTTTTCGTTCGTCTTCAAGAACCCTCGCGTAAACGCGGGGCTATATGATCGGAACCTGTGTGTCTCTTGACGTCTCACGCCAGGGGTTGCGCGAATCGCTACACCCCTGGCTACCATCGGTCGTCGCATCCGCGACTGCAAGAGGGTGGTTGGTCTTTGTCTTTGCAGCCCTGGACAGGGCGACCGAGTGTAGCCTGGGGTGAATCGCAGCGCAACCCAGGCTGGCGAACGGAGAATGTCCCGACGCCAAACGCCTCAAGGCAAAAATGGCTCATTCCTAACCGCGCGGAGTATATCTTTCGTGTTCAAGACCCCCCGGCAAGCGGGGCTACCTGAGTTCGCGCTCAGGCCAGAATTCCCTTCACCAGTTCGCCGTGAACATCGGTGAGCCGCATGTCGCGGCCGCCGAAGCGGTACGTCAACTTTGTGTGGTCGAAGCCGAGCAAGTGCAGCATCGTCGCGTGCAGGTCGTGAACTTGCACTTTGTCCTTCACCGCGTGGTAACCGAAGTCGTCGGTCGCGCCGTGGACCGTGCCGCCCTTCGTGCCGCCACCGGCGAGCCACATCGTGAAGCCGAACGGGTTGTGGTCGCGGCCGTCGCCACCTTGCGCGACCGGCGTGCGGCCGAACTCGCCACCCCACACCACGAGCGTGCTGTCGAGCAACTTGCGTTGCTTCAGGTCGGTGAGCAGGCCGGCGATGGGCTTGTCCACGGCGCGGGCGTTATCTTCGTGGCCCTTCTTGAGGTTGGCGTGCTGGTCCCAACGGTCGTGGCCGAGGTTCTGGCAGAGCAATTCGACGAACCGCACGCCCTTCTCGACCATCCGCCGGGCGATCAGGCATTGCCGGCCGAACGATTCCGTCTTGGGGTCGTCGAGGCCGTAAAGTTTTTGCGTCGCCTCGGTTTCCTTGGCGATATCGGTGAGTTCGGGCACGGCGGTTTGCATGCGGAAGGCGAGTTCGTAGTTGGCGATGGCGGCGTCGAGCGGGTCGGATTCGCCGAACTTCTCCTTCGTGGCAGCGTCTAGTTTGCGGAGCAAATCGCGCTTGGCGCTGCGGGTCTTGGGGTTCTCGCCACCGGGCGGCGTGAGGTCCGAAACGGGGTGCGCGCCGTGCTTGAAGAGCGAGCCTTGGTACGACGCGGGGAGGAAGCCGTTGCCGAAGCAGTCGATGCCGCCGGGCGGGACCATGCCGCTACCGAGCACGACGAAGCCCGGCAAATCGCGGCATTCGGAACCGAGGCCGTAAGTCACCCAACTGCCCATGCTCGGGCGGCCCTGCTGACCGTGGCCGCTGTGGAAGAAGTAGTTCGCGTTCGTGTGTTCCGAGAAGTTCGCCACCATCGAGCGGATCACGGCGAGGTCGTCGGCGCACTTGCCCACATGTGGAAACAGGTCGCTGACGGGCAAGCCGCACTCGCCGTACTTCTGGAACTTCCACGGACTGGCGAGCGTGTTCCCGACGCTGTTGAACTGCGTCGGCTCGACCTTGCCGGGAAACGGCTTGCCGTTGTACTTGTCGAGCATCGGCTTGGGGTCGAAGGTGTCGACCTGGCTAGGCCCGCCGTCCATGAAGAGGACGATGACACTCTTGGCTTTGGCCGCGAAGTGCGGCTTCTTGGGTGCGAATGGGTCGGCGGCGGGTGTGCGGGGGGCGTCCGCAGCTTGTGCCTCGGCGAGCATCGCGGCGAGCGCGGCAGCGCCGAAGCCGTTGGCCGTCCGGGTCAGCATTTCGCGGCGCGATGGAAGACGGCGCATTAGGTATCCTCAGTCGAGAAGAACCCACGGCAAGCCGGGGGCATTGAAGAACCCCCGGCAAGCCGGGGGTTGCGTGGCCGGGTTCTGAAGATCATCTATACTTCGCTCACCAATCGTCGCCAAGCGCGTTGCCATCGGCACGGTCAATCGCGTTCTTCCACGTCTTCTCGCTGACCGTTTTGAGGTTCACCGAGCGGACAGAGCCATCGCACAGGGCCACCGTAACAAGACCATTGTCGCCGGCGCTCGTGAGCTTCGCCAGCGGTTTCTTCGGGTCGAACGGGATGCCGCCCGGCTTCGCCCATTCTACCGCGTCGGCCGTTTCGATCACCATGATGGTGTTCGAGGTGCCGTCGGTCACGTCGGTGAACTTGATCTTTTTGCCCGCCTCGAACATGGTGCCGGGGCCAACGAAGCCTTGATAGTGCGTCATCCCACCGACGGCAGGCGGCGCGGCTTGTGGCGACAGGAACGTCTTGATCGTCAACTGCGACCACTTCTTGTTATTTGCGCTGTCCCACGGTTCGTCGAGCTTGAACTGCTTGTAAATGTTGTCCTGCTCGATGTACGGCAGGATGGCGACAC